>Ga0315298_1000363_pt1 | contig 88776 bp, 75 predicted proteins | sample WHS_1_MG_FD_203077 | JGI IMG/M metagenome (GOLD analysis project Ga0315298, IMG submission 203077) | Extremophilic microbial mat communities from Washburn Hot Springs, YNP, Wyoming, USA - WHS_1_MG | ecosystem: Environmental > Aquatic > Thermal springs > Hot (42-90C) | place: USA: Wyoming...
CCTGGTAGATGGCGGCGGAAATGGCTCCTGGATTACCCAACCTTCTTTCTGCGGCACCTATCCCTCGCCAGTTTACGCTCCGGTCGCCACGGCTACGCCCACGCGCACCAATACGCCCTGTCCGGGTGGCGTTTGCCCGACGAATACGCCTACCCGCACTCCCACGCGTACGCCGACCAACACGCCAACTCCCACTCCCATCCCTGGCACCGTAGTGGTGGCCATCAACGCTGGCGGTTCCGCGACCGGCAACTGGCTGGCCGATGCTTACTATGATCAGGGGAACGTGTACTCGGATACTTCCACCGCGATCGACACGAGCGGCTATCTTGACCCGAACATTGCCCCTCAGTCGGTCTATCAGACCTGCCGCTGGAATCCTTCGTTCACGTACACAATCCCCGGTCTGACGCCCGGCGCCAGTTACATCGTTCTCCTGCACTGGGCCGAATTGACCTTCCAGACTGCCGGGGCCCGCAAATTCAATGTCGCCATCAATGGCACGACCGTGCTTAGCGGTTTCGATGTGTACGCAACAGCAGGTTACAAGCGTGCCCTCGGTAGATGGTTCAATGCTACTGCCAACAGCAGCGGTCAAATCGTCATCGCCTTTACCCAGGGCGGGGCCGACAACCCCTTTATCAGCGGGATTGAGATCATCTCCCAGGCGCCGACTCCCACTCCCGGTGGTCCCACGCCCACCCGCACCCCGACGCGTACCAACACCCCCTCCGGACAAAGCCCATACGGCGGCACACCCTGGGCGATTCCGGGCACGATCCAGGCGGAGAACTACGACCTGGGTGGTGAAGGCGTGGCCTACCATGACAACGACTCGGCCAACAACGGCGGTCAATATCGCACCTCGGAGGGTGTGGACATTGAAACCACGACCGATACCGGCGGCGGTTACAACGTGGGCTGGACGCGCACCGGCGAGTGGATCGAGTACACCGTCAATGTACAGACGACCGGCACGTACACCCTCACCGAACGCGTGGCTTCGGGCGCCTCGACAGGTCAATTCCGCATTGAGTTTGATGGCGTGGACGTGACAGGTACAGTGACCTGCCCGAATACTGGCGGTTGGCAAAACTGGACCAGCATCAGCCAGACCGTTAACCTGACCGCCGGCCAACATGTAATGCGCATTTACTTTCTGGGCGACGAGACCAACATCAACTACTTCACTTTCAGCCTGATGGCGACACCAACGCCCACGCGTACACCCACGCGTACGCCCACGCGTACCAACACGCCTGCCGGCCCGACTGCGACGCCCACGCGTACTCCCACGCGTACACCCACGCGCACCAACACGCCTGCCGGCCCGACTGCGACGCCCGCTGCCGGTACCCTCTATGCATTGAATGTCAGCAGCATTACAGTGGATGGCAATTTGAACGAAGCCGCCTGGAATCTGGCGAACAGCGTCACCAAGGCGACTATTGGCAGCCCCAATAATACCGTGACGTTTGCCGTATTATGGAACAACACCTATCTCTATGTCGGCATCAAAGTGTTGGACGGCAATCGCTACAATGATTCAACGAACGTGTGGGATGATGACGCGGTGGAGGTCTTCCTTGATGCTAACCACAACCACAGTACCACCTATGACGCTTACGATCGCCAGTACATCAAAGGCTATAATGATTCCACGTTGTTCGCACAGGGTAGTTCGACGGGTGTTTTGCACGCGGTGCAATCCATTACCGGAGGCTATAGCGTCGAACTGGCTATTCCCTGGAACAACCTGGGCGTTACCCCCTCGCTCAACCTGACGCTGGGCTTTGACGTTGGCTATGATGATGACGACAACGGCGGGGCGCGGGACTCTCAGGCGGTCTGGTGGGGCAACATTAACAATTACAACAACACCTCTGCCTTCGGCGACCTGGTGTTGAAGTGAGCGTGATCCATCCCTCTTCTCCTCTTGAACGAGTTGGGAACAAGGCTGCTTCGGCGAGTTGGTCCTTGTTCCCAACTCTATTGCTATTTTTTCGCGTTGTAGAGATACCATGAAGGCCTCGCGAGTCTTACTACGACCATGGACTATTTGCTTCGCCCTGCTGCTGACGGCTTGTCTGGGCCGGTCGTTTCTCGAGCGTGATGCCCGGCCAACCAGCCCTGTGGCTGCCCTGTCCTCCACGATTACTCCAACTGTTACCATTACCCCCTCGGCAACTCCTTTGCCGACCACGACCCCTGTCCCGGTATATGTGCGCATTCGCAACCTGGCTGGAGGCTACCTGTATGACGGTGGCGGGCAGGCGATGCTTGGTGAAGTGCCACTTTCTGATATCGCCTCACACTGGGTCATTGAAGATTATCAGGGAAGTAAACGTCTCTGGAATCGTGCCACGGGTAATTATCTTTCCATTGAGCACCTCAAGGACTTCGTGGAAGTTATTCCCATTGAGCCGGTGTGGATGAGCCCGCGCTGGACTTTCGAGATTGATTCAACTCACGAGACAGTTGTCTTGCGGAATGTCTGGCACAACTGGCAGGTGCTCTATGTTGAGAATGGTGAAGTGAAGTATGGCAGCGTATCTACGACACAGGATTCGGCGCGTTGGGCCTTTGAACCGTTAGGAGGTGTAGCGTTACCGACAGCCACGGCGACGCCAGTGGCGGTTATCCCAACTCTCGATCGCCCTCCAGGAAGCCGCGGTGCTGCTGTCCCCTGGATAGAATATGAAGCCGAAGATGGCCAGACCAATGGCGATATACTCGGGCCCGATCGAACTTTCGGGACCATTGCGGCCGAATCGTCTGGCCGGCGTGCTGTGCGGCTGGAGGATGTTGGAGAGTACGTACAGATTCGCGCGCGCCAGGCGGCCAACTCTATCGTGGTCCGCTTCGTCATTCCCGATTCGGAAGATGGAAATGGTCAGGAGGCAACCATCAGTCTTTACGTGAATGGCGTTTTCCGTCAAAAACTGCGTCTAACTTCGCGTTATGCCTGGTCTTATGGTGGCGAAGAATACACCCTTAATGTGCCAAAGGCCGGTGGTGCACATCATTTTTACGATGAGACACGGGCGCTGGTGGGCGAGATTCCAGCCGGGGCCAATGTTCGGTTGCAGGTGGATCAGGATGACACGGCCAAGTACTACGTGATTGATTTAATCGATCTGGAGGCCGTCCCCCCGCCCCTGACACGACCGACAGGGTATCTCTCCATTGTGGAGGATTGTGGCGCAGTGGCCAATGATGGGCAGGATGACAGCGCGGCGATTCAAACCTGCCTCGAACGTGCTCGTGTTGTGCAGACAGGGGTCTGGATTCCAGCAGGGACATTTGAGAGTCTGAGCCATTCCTTTGATGTCTCTAATGTTACTGTTCAGGGCGCTGGGATGTGGTATTCGGTCATTCACGGCCCCTATGCCACTTTTAACTGCACAGGCAACAATTGCCGCTATCGCGATTTCGCTATTCTGGGAGAAACCACTACCCGTAACGATAAAACAGCCGATAATGGCTTCAACGGTGGTGCCGGGCACGGTTCGTTGCTGGAGAACATTTGGGTTGAGCATACTAAGGTTGGTTATTGGGTTGGCGGCGCGACGAACGGATTGATCATTCGTAACAGCCGCTTTCGCAACCTCTTTGCCGATGGTATCAATTTCTGTAACGGTACCAGCAACTCGATCGTCGAGAATTCTCATTTCCGCAACACTGGTGACGATTCCCTGGCCTCCTGGTCTCCTAAAGGGAGTGGCATCAACCGAAATAATGTGTTCCGTTTCAATACAGTGCAGGTCCCTTGGCGAGCCAATTGTTTCGCTATTTACGGCGGTGCGGATAATAAAATTGAGGATAACTTGTGCTACGATGTTGTCACATATCCGGGCATCCTCATTGCCCAGCAATTCAATTCGAACTCTTTTGATGGCGTAACATATGTGCAGCGGAATTCTCTGATTCGTGCTGGTGGCCCAATGTTCAAACAACAACACGGTGCCCTCAAGGTTTGGGCCGCTCAAGGGGAGATTCGCGGCCTGATCATTCGTGATATTCTGATTGATAGCCCTACGTTTAGCGGGCTGGAACTGGAGGGCAGTTATCCGATTTTTGCTACGGTGGAGCAGGTAGAAATTCATCGGGCCGGTACATGGGGAATTTTCCTGCACTCCAATCTGGCCGGCGAGGTCCTCTTTTCCTTCGTGCGTGTCGCTGACGCTGGCAATGGTGGCTTGCTCGACTACACAGCCCCTGCCTATTTCCGTATTGTTGAGGGAGAGGGGAATTATGGTTGGTAATGCTTTTTCAGGAGAAAACAGGATGCCTCATCGTCGTGTCATTGGCTTGATCAGCACCTTTATCTCTGGCCGCTTTTTCGAGCAAGTGATGAGCGGAATCCAGACGGTTGCCTGGCAAAATCAGATAGACGTTTTGGTTATTCAAGGAACACCAGAGCAGGTTGCGCTGACCCAATTGGCCTATCAGCGCGTGGATGGTTGGTTGGTGTTGACCTATACCCAGGGGTTGGATTTGCTGGCTCTGAGCGGTAAACCGATTGTCACCATCAGTTGTCGTGTGCCTGCGCAACCTTTCCCGGCTGTATTTCCAGACAATCGTCAGGGGATGGAAGGCATCTTACAGCACCTGCTGGAACAAGGTCACAAGCGCATTGCCTTTGTCGGCGATACTTCTATTGGGGATATTCAGGAACGGTATCTGGCATATCAGGAGATCCTTGCCAGGCACAATCTGCCACCGGATCCCGAGCAGGTTGTCATTACCCGCAACCCTTTACCGGAAGAAGGCGCTTGGGCAGCCAGGCGTCTTATGGCTGCCCGCCTGCCTTGTACGGCAATTGTAGCCGGTAATGACTGGACGGCCATTGGCCTGATGCGTGAACTGCAAGAACACGGTTACCGTATCCCCGAAGATGTGGCTGTGGTTGGCTTTGATGACATTCCAGAAGCTCAGATTACCCATCCTCCTCTTTCAACTGTGCGTCAGCATAGTGATAAGGTTGGAGAAACTGCCACTCGCTTGTTGATTGCTCAGATGGGAGGGCAACCTTTGGGGCCTGTCGTGGAAACAGTGCCAACAACCTTCGTTGAACGCGAATCGAGCAGCAAACGTCTCCTTACCCGCTTTGCGTCGTACTCGCGACGCGAGATTCCCGTTTCACCGGCCTGGCGCGCCTCGCTGGCCAGGGAACTGGTACAAATTTTACTCCCTGCCCTCTCGCGTGATGCCAATCCCTCGCCATCGCAGGTCTGGCCCGAGGTAGATAAATTGATTCATTTGCTGGAAATTGCTATTCAGGGGTCAATTTCAACAGACGAAGGCCATGCGCTATTACAGGCGGTCTTTGCCTCTCTGCCTATGTTGAATGCCAGCCCTGAGACTCTGGTGGAAATGTTAAGCCTGTTAGAAACCGCCGGACTGCGCTTGACCGAACAGCACCCTGATCCTGCCATTGCCTACCAACGATTGCAAGCATTACGCGATCAGTTGCTTATCGAATTAATGCGTTCCTATCGCCGCCGCCAGAATCGCTCTCAACGTACCCAGAGCGAGATTCTGCGAGGCCAGTACAACATCAGTCAGATGTTGGTGAAAGGGCCTCCGCAACAGGTGGCATGGATCGGAGAAACAAATATGTACTCTGCCTGCCTGGGGTTGTGGTTGCCTGTCAGCGGAGAGCGTTCGCCAGTCCTGAGTATTGCGGGGTCTTATATCCGTGAAGGCAATCCGCCTTTAAGGGTAGGAACAACGTATAGCGCTGCGCGTTTTCCGCCACTCGACCGTCTGCCGTCATCAGCGCAGAAGAAAGACATCACCACCTGTCTTGTACTGCCTGTGCGCACAGCCGATCACGATTGGGGACTGTTGGCTGTATCAGGACCGCTGATTTCGGAAGACCCGTGGCTGGAAGATAACACGGTGAACATCTTCGAGATCAGTTGCAGTGTTCTGGGACTGGCGTTGGAGCGCGAAGCCTTGCAGGAAACTTTGCGACATGTTTCAGAGGCAGAAAGGCAATTGAACGAACGCGTGCGCGACCTGTCGGCGAAATTGACTGTAACGTCTCAGGAATAGACAAAACCTTGTGCTGCGGTGCGCAGTGGAGGCAGTGCCTCCGCGCTTCGTTAACGCCGTCTGGCAGCAGGCCGAGTCGTGGTTTCCGTAGTAGAATCGGGATCGTTCTTCCGGCGCGCACCCGGTAACCCGGGGGGAACGAGTGGGCCCGGTTTGCTGCTGCCGTCTTTGCCTTTCGGGAGGCTTTGCTACCCATGAGCATTCTTGACCTTCCTCTTCTCTCGCGTCTGCGTCGCAACCACGCGCTGGAACATGCTACGATTTCCCTGCTGGCACAGCGATTCCCGCGGCAACCGCTGGCCGGTTATTCTTTCCCCGGCGGCTTTATCGTGCTGGGCGAAGTACCTGCGGAGGCTGTGCGTTCTGCCGCTCTGGAGGCATTGACCCGTCTTCAAAACGGCGAATGGCAACTGGCCATCCATCCCTACTGCGGCACCAACCTGTTGACAACGGCATTGCTGGCCGGCCTGCTGGGCTGGTTGAGCCTGGCCGGCGCCAGAACCCGCAAAGAGAAACTGGCTGCTTTCCCGTTGACCATTGGGCTGGTGATGACCGGCATTGTCGTCAGTCAGCCGCTTGGCCCGTTGATTCAGAAACACGTTACCACTTGCAGCAACCCACAGCGGCTGTCCATTGTGGATGTCGTCCCGTTGCGCATCGGGCGCCGTTTATTCCACCGCGTGCTCACGCAGGGGTGAGCCGTTTCGATGGCTGCTTTATCCGTTACCCTCCTTCACGGGAATGACGAGTTTGCCATTGCCTTGCGCGTCGACGAGTTGCGGGCGCGATTGGATGCATCTGGCGCAGCCATGAACTTCAGCCGTATGGATGGCCGCGCCCCTGATTTCGAGCAGCTGACCGCCGCCCTCCAGGCAGTGCCTTTGCTGGCCTCGCATCGCCTGCTGGTGCTGGATCATCCTTCTGCTTTACCCAAAGATCGCCTGCTTACCTTGCTGGCGCATCGTCCATCCACAACCGAAGTGGCGCTGGTAGAAACCGAACTGCTTAAACCGGACCACTGGCTCGTTCGCTGGGCGCAGGCCGGCAACGCTACCGTGGAAGTCCACCTCTTACCCCGGCGCTGGGAAATGCCCCACTGGATCGAACGCGAAACGAAACGTCAGGGCGGGCAAATCGATGCGGCGGCGGCCATCCGCCTGGCAGAGATGACCGGTGAAGACACCCGCCAGGCCGCTCAGGAAATCGCCAAACTGCTCACCTATGTAGATGGGCAACGCCCGATTACGGTCGCGGATGTTGAGCACCTCGGCGTGGTGAGCGCGCAAAGCAGCGTCTTTGACCTGGTGGATGCGCTGGCGAGCGGCGATGGTCGTCAGGCCCAACGGACTCTCCGTCGGCTGCTGGAAGAAGAGGACTTGCTGGCGCTCTGGGGTATGATCATCCGCCAGTTTCGCTTGCTGCTGCTCACACGCGAAATTCTTGAGGAGGGCGGCACCCCGGCCCAGGTTCAACAGGAACTCCTGCTCCACGAATTTGTGGCGCAAAAAATAACCGCTCAGGCAAGGCGTTTTTCTCTCGCGGCGCTGGAATCCCTCTACCGTCAACTGCTGGAAATTGACGAAAACGCCAAAACAGGGCAAATGCCGCTGGAAGTGGCTCTGGATGCTCTGGTGGTACAACTGGCGCGTTGAACTTCCGTATGCTTACCGTCCATGTCCTTCCGCTTGGTCCCTTACAAACGAACGTCTGGCTGGTGGCTGACGAAGACGGCGAGGCCGTTGTGATTGATCCCGCCTGGGACGGCCCCGGCATCCTGGAAGTTGCGCAACGACGTGGTTGGCGCATTGGTCAGGTCTGGTGCACCCATGCTCACTTCGATCACATCGGCGGCGTGCCCGATTTGATGCGGGCCATCAACCCTGCACCACTGCTCGCCTTGCACGCGGATGACGGGCCCCTGTGGGCGGCTCAGGGCGGAGCAGCGCTTTTTGGCTTTTCTCTGCCTCCCTTACCTCTGCCATCCCTCGCTTTGAGGCATCAACAGCGGCTCTCGCTTGGTCCCTATACCTTTGAAGTGCGCCATACGCCCGGTCATACCGCCGGGCACTGTGTCTTCTATTGCGCTGCAGCCGGCCTCTGTTTCTGCGGCGACCTCATCTTCCGCCATGGCGTCGGGCGCAGCGACCTGCCCGGCGGGGATGAGGAGAGGCTCATCCAGAGCATTCGTTCCCAGATCTTCACCCTGCCTGCCGAAACGCGTTTGCTCCCCGGCCATGGCCCCGAAACAACCGTAAAAGAAGAACAGCATGTAACGATTTAGCCCTGTCTCAAAACCGTTGTGGATGTCATGGCGAGGAGCATTCTTTGCGACGAAGCAATCCCCAGACGGTCCATTTCGCCTGATAAAGGGGAGATTGCTTCGCCAAAAAACGGCTCGCAATGACATGGCTGAGTAGTTGCAACAGCACAACAATCCCTTCGTCCGATCATGGCCAGCCTGATCAACAGCGTTCAGGAGAAACCCTATGAAACGAGCCGTCAGCATTAGTCTGGGAAGCGCAACCCGCGACAAGAAGGTCACGGTGCGCTTCGGTAATGAGACCGTCCAGATTGAACGTATCGGTACCGATGGCGATGTCGCCAAAGCGCGTCGCCTCTACCTGGAACTGGATGGGAAGGTGGATGCCTTCGGCGTCGGTGGCGTAGACCTGTACCTGCGCCTGGACCAGCGCGAATACCCACTGCGCGCTGCCCTGAAACTGGTCGAAGGCGTGACCAAAACCCCGTTGTGTGATGGTCGTGGTCTGAAACACACGCTGGAGCGCCGCGTCTTCGAACTGGCGCGTCCGCAGCTGGGTGAGGTGCACTTCCGGCAGGCCTTTGTCCCGGTTGCCGTTGACCGTCTTGGGCTGGCGCAGGCCGTGGAGGAGGTCTCTGACCTGCTGGTTATCGGCGATTTAATGATTGCCCTGGGAATTCCGGTTCCCGTGCGTGGGTTGCGCGCTTATAAACGGTTGGCGCGTGTGCTCCTGCCTCTGGTCAGTTATTTCCCCATGTCCCTGCTTTTCTACGGCAGCGGTGGCGCGGAGCACGAGCCGAAGTATGAAAAATACTTTGCCGCTGCCGATTTGCTTGCTGGCGATTTCCTGTTTATGCGCAAATATCTGCCCGCTGATTTGAGCGGCAAGACCGTGGTCACGAACACGACAACGGAAGAGAATATCGCTCTGCTCCGCGCGCGTGGCGTGAAGACGATTATCACCACCACACCGCGCTACGAGGGCCGTTCCTTTGGAACGAACATGATGGAAGCCGCCTTGACTGCTTACGCAGGAAAAGGGCGACGGCTCACGGATGAGGAGCTGAACACCTTGATTGATACCCTGGGTCTCCGTCCCGAAGTGATGTCGTGTTGATTCCTGGCCGGCTCGCGGGGCGGCGGGCCCTCGCTACAAGGCGATTTCCTGCACGTGAAGCGCCTGCCAGTCTTTGCGTCCCAGCCCCATGTTGGCCGCGAGCGAAATATAGCCGATGTCGTCCGGCGTCAACCCGAATAAGGAAGTGGCATAACTGTCCGCGGCTACCATATCCGGGCTGACGATAATCGTATCCCGGCGCTCAACAGCGTTCAGGTCATTGTTTACCGGCCCGCCAGCCGTCAGGATGCGAATCGCATCAATGATGGTCAGTTTCGGGCGTATCAGGCTGGCGAGGTCGGCTATCGTCTGGTGAATATCCATGCGGTGCATCACACCCCGATCGCGATCAGGGACCAGCCCCATCAGGTTCTTCATTCCCAGCGTCAGCCGCGTTGTACTGTGATCTTTGGCGATTGGGACGTTAATCAACACCTCGGCTTCCCGCGCAGGCTGATAGACACTGGCCGCTTTCAGGCGACGTCCTTGCGGGATGGCCACGGCCTGGAAGCCTAAAGCATTCATGACTTCCATTCGCCCACCGGCGGCCTCGACTTGCTCGCGAATGCCAGACGTCGTGTAGGCCGTCTCGCCCGAACCCCGAATGGGCAGGTCCATGACCACAACCTGACTGGCGCCGGCCTCCAGACACAACCGCACCAGGACTCCGACCAGCCAGGGATTGGTGGTCACGGCATACTCCGGCGGAACGGCGGCGCAGATGTTGGGCTTGATGACCACGCGTGCTCCCGAGGGGACAAAGGTCTGTATTCCACCAAAGGCTTCCAGGGCGCGCCGCAGCATGGCTTCTATGTCGCTACCGCGTACGACAACCAGATCGGGCTGTTGGAGGGGAGTCGCAGCCGGTAAGGTTTCAACGGCAGCAGCCCCGCTGGCGGTCATCGTGGCAGCCGCTGCGGACTGCGACGCCGGCGTTGGCGTTGGACGCGTCCGCACCCCGCAGGCGCTCAGAAATTGTTGCAATAGCAAACCACCTGTGCCGGCCAGCAACACTTTGAGAAAATCCCGACGATTCATCCGCTTGTTCATGGTCTGCCTCCTCTTGGCACTTCTCCCGTTTGGACACCAACGATGATCGCATTGTATATGGGTTGCGCAGGGATTGTCAAGGAAATTTCGGCTTACGTAGAACAGGCTTTCCAGCCTGTGCAATAGATCGAGAAAGGCCGTCTTACGTAGAACAGGCTTTCCAGCCTGTGCGATAGATCGGAAATAGCGTCTGACGCCAGGGATTGCTGAGATGAGCCCTGCTCCCGAATTCTTGCCTGCACAACCATCTCTGCCCCTTGCTTGACAGGTATTCTGTTTTCGAGTATCTGTTACCTGAAAACAGGTCTGGAAGGTATATGTCTTTCAATCGTATGGAGGTGCTTATGTTTCAGCGAATCCGGCTGCTGTTGTGCGGGCTGTTTTTCCTGTGGCTGGCGAGCGCGTGCGGAACACAGCCAGCGGCTACTCCTGTCCCCTCCCCATCGCCGGCTGCGACCGTTGACTTGCCTTCGATTACAGGCGTTAGCCTGGACCGTCAGGAAGTTCCGCGCTACGAGTCGCTGGAAATCACGGTCGCATTGCGGGCGGAGTACACGAATCCCTACGACGCCCGTCAGGTCAGGCTGGAGGGCCGTTTCATTGCCCCCGATGAGCGGCAGATGACTGTACCGGGTTTCTGGGATGGAGAGACGGCCTGGCGCGTGCGTTTTACTCCCTGGCAGGAGGGCACATGGCGTTACCAGTTGACCGTTGCGGACAGGCATGGAATCAGCGCGCCGGCGGAAGGCACCTTCATGGTGACTCCCTCTGATTTGCATGGCTGGCTGCAGGTCGGTGCATGGGTGAACCCCGCTTATAGCCCTCATTACCTGGTGTATCATGACGGTATGCCTTTCTATGGCACTGGATTCTGTGAAGCCCTGAATATCCTGATTGACCGCTTCGATGCAGAAAATGGTGTCTTGCTGTTCGACAACATGAAGGCCGCGGGCGCCAATTACGTTGTCTGGTGGCCACTGTACACCAATTCGCCAGTCAGCGGTCGCTATGACCAGTACAATGTGGCCAATCTGAAGATGATTGATACCATCGTCGCTGACGCACAAAAAGAGGGGATTTTCCTGATTTTCACCATTTGGGACCACCCTGAATTACGGGCGAAAGGGCATCCGTGGGGTAACGGTAACTGGGAACGCAACGGTTTCAGCCAGTTGAGTGACATTGATGATTTTTTCACATCAGAGGAGGCCTGGGCCTGGCAGGAGAACCTGTATCGCTATGTGATTGCGCGCTGGAGTTACAGTCCGGCCATTGGCATGTGGCAAACGGTTTCCGAAATTAACGGGACGAACGCGGGCGCGCAGACCAATTCCTGGCACAGCCGGGTCAACGCCTATTTTGCGCAGCACGATCCCTACCGCCATCCGACAACGGCCAGTATGTCTGGCGATGTGGATTGGCCCGAGGGTCATCAGGTCATGGATGTACTTCAGGTTCATCTGTACGATTTCCACAATGGCGAGTTACAGGGGGATGCGGTCAAGGCGGCGGAGATTCTGGCACGTTGGACAGCGCGCATGTGGCAGCGTGCCGATAAGCCCAACTGGGTCGGCGAATTTGGCATGCCGGGCAACTCGTACTATCCGGAACTGTTCCATAATGCTCTCTGGGCTGCTCTGGCTACAGGCGCGGCTCTCACGCCGGCGGAATGGAACAGCGGCGGCGCCTGGGGACGCCCGACGCCAGAAATGTATGCGGATATCCATCGCCTGGCGCGTTTTGTGGCCGATATCCCGCTGGCGCAATGGAATCCCGCTCCTTTGCAAATCGTCAGCCACGATCCGCACGTGCGCGGTTGGGGGCTGGCGGGGACTCAAGGCGGCCTGTTCTGGGTGCAGGATTTTTCGCTGGAAGGACAGCCGTTGGAAACCGTGCGTCAGGGACTGAGCGTTCGTCACAACGTGGAATTGGAGGTGCAGGGCCTGGCGGAGGGTACCTATCAGGTTTCTCCGTATGATACCTGGCAGGGCGTCTCATTGCCGGCCTTTGAGATATCCTGTCTGGCGGAGCAGCCGTGTCGGATTGTGCTGCCCGATTTTAAGGCCGATATGGCTTTCCGTTTGGAACGGAAGTAATCTTCTGGCGGCAGCGCGCAACCCAGCCATGCACATTCTTCTCATCCATCAAGCCTTTGCTTCCTTGAACGAGCCGGGCGGGACTCGTCATCACGAACTGGCGCGTTATCTGGCAGCCTGTGGGCATCGCGTGACCATCATCGCCAGTCCGGTCAGTTATCTTACCGGCAGCGCGATGCCATCCGCGCTCCCGCAGGAAGAAAATGGCCTCCGCATTCTGCGGGCGTACACCTACCCGGCCTGGCACAAATCGTTTGTCCACCGTGTGTTCGCTTTCCTGTCATTCATGGTTTCCTCGTTTGTGCTGGGGTTGGGCGTGCGCCGGGTGGACCTGGTCTGGGGTACTTCGCCGCCGATTTTTCAGGGCGTCACGGCCTGGGCGCTGGCGCGGCTCAAGGGGGCGCCTTTCCTGTTTGAGGTGCGCGATTTGTGGCCGAAGTTTGCGATTGCGGTCGGTGTACTGCGGAATCCGATCTTGATCTGGCTTTCGCTCGGTCTGGAGCGTTTCCTCTACCGTCACGCCGACGCGCTGATGGTCAACAGCCCGGCCTACGTGACGCATGTGACTGCGCGCGGGGCGCGTCGCGTGGAACTTATCCCCAATGGCGCCGACCCGGCCATGTTCGACCCGCAGGATGATGGCGCGGCCTTCCGCGCGCGTCACGGCCTGGAGGGGGCGTTTGTTGTGCTCTATGCTGGCGCGCACGGCCTTTCGAACGATCTGGGAGTCGCGCTGGAAGCCGCGCTGCAATTGCGCGACCGCGCGGATATTCGTCTGGTCTTCCTGGGAGATGGAAAAGAAAAGCCGGCCCTGCAGCATCGGGCTGCTGCAGCGGGTTTGACGAACGTCGTCTTCCTGCCTCCGGTGCCAAAAGCGGCGGTGGCCGAGGCGCTGGCTGCTGCCGACGCTTGCCTGGCTATTCTCAAGCCTCTGGAGGAATACAAGACGACGTATCCCAACAAAGTGTTCGATTACATGGCCGCCGGGCGCCCGGTTGTGCTGGCGATTGATGGCGTGATTCGGCAGGTGGTCGAGGCGGCTGGTTGTGGTATTTTCGTCCCTCCCGGCGATGCGCAGGCGCTGGCGCAAGCCATCCGCGCTCTGGCGGATGACCGTCCACGGGCGCGCGCCATGGGGCTGCGCGGCCGTCACTATCTGGAACAACACTTCAGCCGTGCGGTTCTGGCGGAGCGGTTGCGCCACCTGATAGAGGAGATGAGCAGATGAAGGATACCGGGCAGGCGCGCCTGTGGGCCGCGCGAGTGTTGATCGGGCTAGTGGCGGGCTGGAATCTACAATGCGCGCTGGTTTTCCTGATGAGGCCAGCAGCCTTTGCCCCTTCTTTCGAGCTCAGCGACGTCAGCGGCGCGGCGGCGGTGCGCGGCGTTGGGATTCTCTTCGTGATGTGGAATATCCCTTATCTGGTTGCTCTCTGGCATCCACGGCGGCATCGTCTTTCCCTGCTCGAAGCCTGGGGAATGCAACTGGCAGGGTTGCTCGGTGAAAGCGGACTGCTGACAACCCTGCCGTTGGAGCACACGCTGTTGCGCGTTTCAATTCAGCGCTTCATCGTCTTCGACGCGGCCGGCCTGCTGGCGTTGACTCTGGCCTGGTGGTTGACGCGCCGCGTTGACCCTGCCTTAAACGCCTGACATGAATGCCAGTCCGACCACACCCGGCCCGGTATGGACACCGATGACCGGGCTGACGCTAGCGAAGAACGTCTCCACAGGATTCATCTTTGCAGCCGCAGCTTCCAGTAAAGCCTGCGCTTCGGCTTCGGCATTGGCATGGACGGCTGCCAGACGAACGGGAGTGCGCCCGGCAACGCGCTCGGCAGTCAGTTCGATCATGCGCTCAATTGCCTTACTCTTGGTGCGAATCTTCTCCACGGCCTCGATGCGGCCCGCGCGCAGTTCCAGCAGTGGTTTGATGTTCAGGGCTGTGCCGAGCAGGGCTTGCGCGCCGCCGATCCGCCCACCACGATGAAGAAATTCCAGCGTATCCACCACGAAGTACACGCTGCTGTTGGCCTGAGCGGTTAAGGCGGCTTGCTGACATTCGGTCAACGAGGCGCCCTGTTGTGCCGCGCGGGCCGCCTGTACGACCTGAAAGCCCATGGCCATCGCGGTAGAAAGCGAATCCACTACCGCAATCCGTGAGGCCGCCTGCGGCATCATTTCCAGGGCTTGATGCGCCGATTGCACCGTACCGGAGAGTTTAGAAGAGATGAAAATCCCCAGCACATCGTAGCCCTGGTCCAGCAGGTTCTGGAAGGCGTTTTTCATATCCTGCGCGGAAGGTTGCGAGGTGGTGGGCATGGTTTTCGCCGTCGCCAGCCGCTGGTAGAACTCCTGCGGGGTGATGTCCACGCCGTCGCGGAGCGATTGCCCGTTCCAGACGACGAACAGGGGAATGGTGAAAATGTTGTACTGTTTGAGAATGGGATCGGGAATGTAGGCGGTGCTGTCGGTCAATACGGCAACTCGTGACATGGCTTCCTCCTGGGGAATAAAATTGAAGATGGCCTGCCCTCGATTGTACCCGATTTTGCCCGGATTCTGGCGGATTTAGCGGGAGGGTATCTGTGCTTTGAGCAGGGCAGGGAGCTCGGCGCACATGGCGTCGCGCACGCGGCGGAAATCCTCCAGATTATCACTTTTCGCCGGATCGGGATAACCATGATGGACACGTTTGCCGCGCCCGAGCCAGATGGGGCATTCCTCCGCGGCTGAGTCGCAGACGGTGATTACCAGATCGAAGTCGAGGTCGCGCAATTCCTCTACTGATTTGGAGCGACCCTGGTGCGGAATGCCGATTTCCGCCAGTACTGCAATCGCTTTCGGATGCACATAGCCGGCCGGTCGTGTGCCGGCGCTGAAAGCCTGCCATTCGTCCGCCAGCCGGGCGTTGACAATGGCCTCCGCCATTGGTGAGCGACAGGAGTTACCGGTACAGAGAAACAGGACTTTGCGTTTCATCGTGAGCACAGACTATCCTTTCTGTGGGGGATCGAGTTCGAGAACGCGACCCCTTATGGCTTTTTCATGACAAGAAGGAACTCAGACTTCATCCCTTCGGGATTCTTGTTGCGACGGTTGCGAAAGAGCTGACGGTTCTTGATCTCGTCTTCGTAGACGCCGTGCAACGCGTACCCTTGTTCTCCAAAGTATTCGGCCATAATTTTCCATGTTTCCACTTCAATTTCATCTATCTTTGGGTTGCCCACAAAAATGCACAAGGTGCCACCAGAGACAATAGGGCGCGCTGCGTTTTCCAGAGCGCGCAGGGTGTAGTAAAAGTACGAGTCAAGAACGGCCCGTAAATCAGCGCGCTGGAGCGCGGCCCGTACGTTGTCCAGCGTGGGGGTTGAGAGAATGCGTTCGGCTTTACGATAAGGAATTTCCAGCCGGCTGACCGCCTTGACTTCTTCCTCTGTGTAGCCAAGCCAGTACAACTCCAGTTTTGCGGTACGGATATACTCCTGGGCTTGCAGATAGGGGGGCGAAGTAATCAGCGCCTGAACGGGCAGCGAGAGAATTCCTGACGTTTCGAAAATCGAAGCATCTGCCGAATCGACTCCCCCATAATAAAGCACCCTGGCCTGGCTTTCATGCAACAGATGCGCCAGCCGGCTCAGACGGCGATAGGTATCCAGAGCCGTCTCGTAAATCAACGTCTGGAGAGAGGCCTGCCAGTCTCCCTGCAGCAGATTTTGCATTTCTGCCCGCTTGGTCTTCGATTTGAACAATTTGGGAGTCTTGTGCTCGGCGTAGGAAAAATGCTTACTGGCTTTGAGTAAAGCAATTTCCAGAACAGGTTGATAGGGATTGCCTGCCAGACCTTTGACCCAGCCCCAATAGCGACAGAGCGCTTCCAGCACTTGCGGATCATACCAGTACTCCAGGTTGCTCCACGCGGGGCGATATACGACAGTGGAGGCCTGGGTCATTTCTTCCAGCATTCGCTGCAGTGTCTGGCGGTCGAGATGCGTATGGCGGAAAAGTATCTTGGTTGGGACGATGTGATTGAGCAAGGGGTTGATGTCCAGCAGAATCGCGTGGCGCTGAGTCAACACTGCCTCCAGACCAACAGTGGCAGACCCGGCAAAGGGGTCAATCACCCAATGGTCTGGCTCGGTGTATGTTTGCAGGCAGAAGCGTGGAATCTGGGGGATGAATTTCGCTGGATAATAGAAAAGGCTGTGGGTTAAGTAGTTCGTGTCCGTGATCTCTGGCACCAGCTGGCGGAAGTTCACAGGGGCAGGCCATTCTTGACTTTCAGGCAGGGATGTTCCCCAGAGCATGGTCTGGTAAGGTACAGAGGTTTCCTTCAATGCTTTACTTTCCTGTCCTTCTTGCTGATAGCACCATCTTTCGTAAATTGCACGCAAGAAAAGCAGATCGCGCAGGTAACAAGCCTGATCAGCTGGAGATTGTACGGGCAAGGTAGATTCTGTCCAGGACGGGATCAATTTCTCAACGGCTTTCTCAACAGATTCCTGCAGCAGTGTCCAGGAACGATGATCCAGGTCAAGGTTCATTTCGGCGCATTTTTGCATGAGCAGGTCAACATTCGAGACTCCCCGCAAAGCCTGATTCTGTATTTCGATCGACGCGACCGCGTACGCTACCCAGAGATCATCCCATCCCTGTATTCTCTGAACTATTTGCGTTACCGAATCCAGAACAGACGGTTGTGGCGCCGAATCCCAATCGAAGATAGCCTGCAAAATCTCCTTTACCCCATAAGCCAGCTGCAGGTAGAATGAGGGATGAACACAAATCCTGTTTCCTATTTGCTCAAAATCCTTTTCTGTCAGGGAGGTGTAATCTCTCAATGCGCTATAAAACTTATGAATCGTAGTAGCGCGTTGCTGCGTATGGCGTTCGTCCCATATTCCGACCAGGTAAAGCACTTCAGAGGAACAGGCAGCGCCTGTTCGCAGGAAAGTCTGCAGGGCTTCCACCAGCGAAGTCTTTGCTGTTGTTCCGCCAGTATCGTCGCGAGAGCGTAACTGGAGGAGAAGCAATCGCTGCCCGTCTTGAGTCGCGCCGCAGACGTCGATATCCCCTTGCCAGGGGGACTGTAGATTCAGCATGGCCTGAAGCATCGCTTGTGTTTCTCGCTTGCCTGAGGGAACGTGCTGAAAACTGGTGTAGGAAGCAAGTACTCTTTGGAGGATGCTCTCCAGTACTTTGCCCTGTCTGGCGCGATAGGAACTGTGAAACCATTGCTGAAAAGCAAACATCAGGGAGTAGTAATTCGCCAGTGGGTAGGCTTGCAGTTCCAGAGCGCGGTGAATGCCAGCGGCAAATTCCTTGATGATGTCTATCTCTTCACGAAAGCCGGCAATTTCTCCCCGAAACAGATGACACACAATCTTCTGCGCCAGTTCCAGTGGACTGCGCAGCACCTCGTATACCACTTTAGACTCTGAAGAGCGATCTTCCAGCAGCAAGAATGTGCGGGGATGCTGGTGAAAATCCATCGTTTTCTCCTCTCACCTGATACCGATAACCGCTGCCAGACAAACTGGTGTCACAACGAATCCTTTGGCCCGGCATTGCGCGTTGCCGGCAGGCTGAGCAAGAGCAGGAGCGTCATGATGACCGCCGAAGAGAGACACCAAAGGCAAATGGCTCGGATAACAGATATCTCAAGCCAGGTCAGGTACACGGAAAACAGGGTGCCGAAGAGAGCCATCGCGAAGAAAGACAGGGTGGCCAGGGAACGCAGGCGCGGCAGGAAGCGTCGCGCGCTCCAGGCGATCAGGAGCGCCAGATAACCAGCCAGGCCGAAGAGGCCCACAGGCAATACGCCGAACAGGCGCGCGTAAGGGCTGGCCTGCACGGCGTTACAATCGCCTACCGGCCCGCAGACGGCTTCCACCAGGTTCACTTCCACATAGGCCAGGTAGCCGGCCACGCCTGCGCCGGTGACAATCAGGGCGGGAATGAGCCAGTCGGCCCAGGGTGGCAGGGAGAACGTTTTGCCGAGAAGGAAGGCGATCAGGCTGTAGAGTAAGGCCGCCAGCATCAGTATCATGACCGCCATGGCCAGCCCGAACCCGGACGGGCGCGTCGCGTGCGCCTCCCCGGCAGGCGACGTCGGCGTGGCCGGAGGCGTCTCTGATTGACCCGGCTCAGCCAGGGAAAAGAACACCGCCTGCGGCGGCGGGGTCAGGCCTGCTGGCCAGTCCACACCGCCCTGCGCCAGATAATGCTCGATCAACCCCGGCAACTGGTCGGCAATCTGACGTGAGCCAATCAGCGCCTGATCGCCGATCACCAGAAACGGCACCCCCACGCGCTCGGGCGGCAGTCCATAGCCCTCGGCAATCTGGTACAGGAGCGCGCTATCGGCGCTGGTTTTAAGTTCTATCAGATAGATTTCCAGCTGTTGACCGTATTCTGCCTGCAAAGGCGGCAAGACCTGTTCCAGCACTTCATGGCAATGAGGGCAGGTTGCCAACCAGAACAGGACGGCCCGAACCAGTGGAGTAGGCGGCGCGGCAGGGGAGCCAGGGGGGAGCGGCGTGCGGGCCGGCGTCGCAGCCGCGACCTCCGGCGTGGCGGGCGCGGTCAGCGTCTGCGTCGCCCGATACTCTTCCAGGCCGGGAATGGACGGCCAGTCCACGCCGCCTTGCGCCAGATAACGTTCTACCAGCCCCGGAAACTGTTTGGGAATATTGATGCCCATCACATAGTCTGTGCCAATGAACACCAGCGGGACCCCACGCGGTGACTGGAAGGCCTCCAGCGCGGCCAGGTACAGACGATAGCCTGCCTCCGTGTCCACATTGACGTACAGGATTTCTACCTGCTCGCCAAACGGCTGCAGGAGTGGCGGCAGTTGTTCGTCCACGATTTCGCGGCAAAAGGTGCACAGGGGTGAGGTAAATAATACCGCACGCGCCACAGGCGGCTGGGCGGCAACCCCGCGCACGAGCAAGCCGAACCACAGGGCAAGAAGCAACGCCGCACCCATCCGCCGCGCAGCCACCGGGTCACCTCTCCACATCTACAGTCTCCTTTTCTAACGACGACAGGAGAAACGCCAAGAGGATGCGATTGAAGGCCTCGGCCTGATCAATGGCCAGCGCATGCCCGCCACCGGCAAGAATGACCTGCTGCGCGCCGGGGATACCGTCGGCCAGTTTTCTCTGCTGTTCTGGCGAGACGGTCGAGTCCTGTTCGCCGGTGACCACCAGCACGGGGGCGCGAATCTCCCTCAACCGTTGGCGAAGATTTACCAGGCCCAAGGCGCGCATGGCGGCGCGATAGGCGCGTGGGTCTGCACGGGCGATCTGCGCCGCGGCCAGGGCACGCAAGGCTTCCTGTTCTGGCAAAGGGAATACCCGTTGTGCAACGATGGCCGCTTGTTGCGGCAGCCCCACGCATTGAACGAGGAACAGGCGCTGGAAAAAGTAGAACCACTGTGAGAGGCGCCTGGGGCGCAGCGCAGCAAACGTACTCGCCAGCACCAGTTTGCGGACCAGGAACGGGTAATCGAGGGCAAATTGTTGGGCGATCACGCCGCCCATGGAAAGCCCCACGACGTGCGCCGGGCCGGTTTGCAGGTGGGTCAGCAAATCGCGCAGCTCGCCGGCTATGCGGTGAAAAGACCAGCCGCGCCCATCGTAGGGAGAATCGCCGAAGCCGGGCAAATCGGGCGCGAGCGGACGCAAGCCGGCGGCAGTCAGTGCCTCTATCTGGAAAACCCACATGGAATGATCGGCGCCCAGGCCGTGTAACAGAAGCACAGCAGGCGAGCCAGAAGGGTTAGGGTCCAGGTAGTACAAGGAGGTCATGCTCTGGTACGTTGGCGGTTTGTGTGTCTCGAATCGCTGTCAGGTCAGGATTACTGTCACTACGGCGTGGATTATAGCATGACCGTTCCCGTGAGGACAGTGCGGAAATGCCGGTGGCACGGCGTTGTTGGCCCTTGACAGATTTTCTTTGTTTTGCTATCATACTTTCAGTATTATACATAAAGAATAGTACTGGAGGCAAATTGTGAAAGACCTCGATCGTCTGCTTGAAAACTGGGAAAGCGTGTACAAAAAGGGATTGCTCACCTTTTGGCTGCTTCTGCTGTTGAATGAGAAGCCCTGTTACCCCTATGAAATGAGCGCCGAGGTGATTCGACTCAGCGAGGGGACGATTTCCGCCGATGATAACAGCATCTACCGCGCCATCAGCCGTTTCGAGGAGATGGGGCTGGTTGTCAGCGAGCGCGGCGAATCGCAACTTGGGCCGCCGCGCAAGTATTATCGCCTCACCGAGGACGGGCGCGAATTGCTGCGCCGCTTCATTCAACGCAATATCTTGATCTTTCAACAACCCGCCGTGGCAGCTCGAATTCAAAATGTGGTAAATGGAGGTAACAATGGACAGTGATCTCGCCGAAAAAATCGAGAAACTCGAAGCCCGCTTCCCGCGCTGGGAGAAGGGACTGTTCGCCGCTTATGGCGCAGCGCTCACCATGCTTGCCAGTTCGGCTATCAGAGGGATCGAGACTTCCTATTTGGGTGAAGCTCTCTTCAACTCCCTGGAAAATATTGATTCTTCCTTCACAGAGAATGGTCTAATCGTGTTCACCGACCCGGTTATTCTCAATCTTCAGCGGGCGATCTTCATCCCTTACTGGCAAATACTTGGCTACCTTCTCTTGATTGTCATCCTGGTTCCCGCAGCCTGGCTGGCTTTTCACTCAACCTGGCGGCAGGTCTCCCTGATAAAGCGGCAAAGTCTGATCTTCGGCTATCTGCTGGCGGGTTGGATCGTTTTGCTTTCAATTAGCGTGCAAGACCCAGCAGGGAGTGGTGGCTATAACGGTTTTTTGCTGGCCTATCTGCTCGCGATGGCGCTGGGATACGGGTGGCTGCGCCGCAAGAAAAACAAGGCAGAGGAAGTGTTCCCGTAAACAACGGCCTTCGGAGGTCTCCAGCCCATCCGAAGGCATTTTTCCCAACCTGCAGTGGCGTTTGCCCTCCAGGGTGGGCCTATGTCCCGGCGATGAACCTGGCCAGTTGCTCACGGTAGCGGGCAAAGGCCTGTTTCCCCTGTGGCGTCAGGCGGCACAGCGTGAGGGGGAGTTTGCCGCGAAAGGTCTTCTCAATGGTGATGTAGCCGGCCGCCTCCAGTTTTGCCAGATGTGAGGAGAGATTCCCTTTGGTCAGGCCGGTTTCGCGCTGCAGGTAGAGGAAGTCCGCGCTCTCGACGGCATCCAGAATGGCGACGATGACCGCCCGCGCCGGTTCATGTAAAACGCGGTCAATGGCGGTGTGGTCACGCAGGTTCGACATTGTGCGTCTCCTTGAGGTAGCGGACGTGCGCCACCACGCCCAAAATCAAAGCCGCGCCCCCGACGATGATCAGCAGAAACGCAACGTTGGCGTACATCGCAGCCATCAAAGTCTGCATGACGGCGGCAGTTTGCATCGGCATCGGTTCCGTGATGCGGCCTGCGGTCAGCGCCGGCGTGAGCAGATTCATCAGGGGGAAAGAGCGCCATCCCAGCCAGAGAGCGGTGAGAATACTGAGGCCGCCCAGCCATGCCTGGCGCGTCAGCCCGGTTTCCCGCGCCGAGCGGAAGATGCCCGCGCCGACCAGCACGCCCATCAGGGAGGGCATCCAGACGAGGCAGACCATTGCCCACAGCCGGGTTATCGGCGAGGCAAGGATCGAGCCGGCAATCAGGACGGCGAGGACGAGTGCCAGCAGGATCGCCGGAGCCCCTCGCTTCAGCCGTTCGGCAGGCTTCAATTCCGGGTAAGCGACGTAGCCGCTGTGCGGATAGGTGATGCGCTCCTTCATCCAGCGCAGCAGCAAGGGTATCGAGACCGCGCCCGCCAGCAGGAGCATGTTGGTTACTGTGGAGAGGATGTCTGCCTGGGCGCTTTGGAGGGAAGTTTGCAGCAGGATAAGCGCGCCGAGGAGCGCCGCGAATGTCCCCCCGACGATTTCGTTCAACCCGTCCGCGAACCAGTAGGCGCGGGCGCGCTGCTGAACCTGGGTGAGTGTATCTTTCATGGCAGCCTCCTGACGCTTGTGGTTTGTATTGCAGACTGGTTTGTAGTATATTCTACATGGAGCATTTTGTCAAGAGAAATCCTTGCTGAGAGCGTCAACAGGCGAACGCTCCTCCTATGCCCTCGAACGATGTATAATTTCATCAACCCTTCACATTCCGGCAGCGCTCCTGGTCATCGGGGAGTAGGTGAGGGAGAAGATGGTCAGGTAGTCGGATAGTCTGGAGGGCGAAATGAGAAAAGGCGTGTTTCTTGTTGGAGCGGGGGGCGGGGGGCTGGTCAGCGCGGCGAGCGCGCAGGTTTGGGATTAAAAAATTGGTACAGGCTGGAAAGCCTGTCCTACGAGCCTGTTTTTTTCTCGGTACAGGCTGGAAAGCCTGTCTACGGGCCTGTTTTTTGGGCACAGGCTGCAAAGCCTGTCCTATGGGCCTTCCTGTCCGTCGTCAACCGTCCACCGTCCTTCAGCCGTCGGATAACGCCGTCGCGCCAGAAGAGGTGACGGGGGAATCTTCGTCCAGGGCGCGGCCGGGCAGGGTGCGGGTGGTTTCCAGGAGTTCGGAGGGTTTTCTCACTTCTCGATATACTTCACCCCTTCGATGCCTTTGAAGTGCTCATCCTGGGTCCAGAGCGTGGCATTGTGGAGGCGGGCAGTGGCAAGGATAATGCTGTCTGCCAGGGGTAGTTTCAACTCATACGATAATTCAGCCGCAAACAGGGCGAGATTGTCATCCAAATCAACAACGCGCCCCTCTTTCATCATTGCAATCGCTTCCAGGGCATAATCCCTGTTCTTCTCCATCAAGATTCGCTTGAATACCTCAAAAAGGCTGATAGTTGGCACAATCACTTCGCCCGTATTTTCGATGACAGGCGCAAAAAAATCGGCGTTTTTGCCATTGATGAAGTACTCCAGCCAGCCCGACGAGTCAACAACGTTCATACGCGGTCTTCCTCGTCGCGCTCGATGTCGCTGCTCATGCCTTGTAGAAATCCGCGCGCCGTTTTGATGTCGCGCACAGGGACAATCTCGAGACGATTCCCGTAAATGATGAAGCGTACTTTCTGCCCTGGTTTGATGTTCCACTTCTCGCGAATGGCGCGGGGAATTACCACTTGATATTTGGGAGATATTGTTGCGGTGTCCATATCTTACTTCTCCTTATCGAACAATAAGTTGTAAGATTATTATACTGCCATTTTGTTCGCGAACAATAGATCGGGGGTAAAAAATTTGGACAGGCCGGAAAGCCTGTTCTGCGGGCCTGTTTTTTGGGGGACAGGCTGGAAAGCCTGTCCTACGGGTCGGTAAAGGCCAGAAAGCCTGTCCTGGCGTCTGGGGCGGGCCGTTTACCACCAACGGCCACTGATCACCGATCACTGTGTTCACTGTTCATTGTCTGCAAACGACACCACCAGCCGTCGGAGCACGCCGTCGCGCCAGAAGAGGTGACGGGTGGAATCTTCGTCCAGGGTGCGGCCGGGCAGGATGCGGGTGGTTTTCAGGACTACAGAGGTTTTTCTCACTTCTCGATATACTTCACCCCTTCGATGCCTTTGAAGTGCTCATCCTGAGTCCAGAGCGTGGCGTTGTGGAGGCGGGCAATGGCAAGGAGGATACTATCTGCCATGGCCAGTCTCATTTCGCGGGAAAGGTGCGCGGCTTCGAGCGCGATCTGGCGATTCAATTCCACTTCGCGCCCATGTGACATCAGTCCCACCGAAAGCAGGGCAGCATCTTCGTCCCGTTCCGCCAGCAGGCGTTTGAAGACTTCGTAAATGCAAATCGTGGGGACGAGCAGGTTCTCCACGTCGCGAATGGGCTTTTCAAAGAAATCGGCATTCTTGCCCGCGGTGAAATACTCAATCCAGCCCGCAGAGTCAACGATGTTCATCAGCGCTCCTCATCCACTTCTTCGCGAAGATTGTCTGTATTGATCCCCTTGAAAATTCCCCGCGCCTCCTGGATGGATGGAACGATCACAAGCCGAATCGAGTTGCGATAGGGGATGAAAAGTACCTTCTGCCCAGGTTTGAGATTGAATTGTTCTCGCACCTGGCGCGGAATCACGATCTGGTATTTGCTGGAAATGGTGGTCAAGGCTTCCATTTTTACATCTCCTTTATCGAGATGAAAGTGTAAAACATATTATCCCTCCTTGTTGGAGCGGAGGGCGGGGTGCTGGTCAGCGCGGCGGGAAAACTTGCCGATTAAAGTTCACTGCCTTCGCCTGCTTCGTCTATCCCGTAAGGCGGCCGTTCTTCCTTCACGTAATGCGAGGAAAAATCTTGTGCAAGGCCGATGAATTCCTGCAACGGAGCAGATTGAATCTGTTGCCGCAGGAAGTTTTCCGTTTGCCCATCGTCCATGCCGGCCAGGGGATGCTTGAAGCCGATCGTTTTCTGAAGCACCTGCGCCACCTGCCGCGGCCAGTAACTGGCGCTCATCTGGATAATCGTGCCGCCTACTTCTTGGGCTAGCGTTTCGATGCGGCTGTTCGCCCCTACGCGATCTACCAGGATGATGGTCGCCATGTAGTAAGTGGAGCGGCCAAGGGAAATCTCGCGCTCGAAGCGGGTGACTTTATCCAGCGAGATTTCGGGATTGCCGCGCCCGATGAAGCCGATGTCGAAACGGACGCCCTTGCCGGGGCGGTAGAGCAGCGTGGCGTCACTTTCCCGGCGCTCCCCCCGTGAAGAGAGCCAAAAGACATTTTCAAATTCCTGCGGCGGCGGCAGGATATGTTTGAATCCCAGACTGTGTAGCAAAGACCCCAATACCAGTTTCTCGAATAGTTTGCCATAGGCGGATTTTTCTGAGCCGCGGATCGCGAGGGTCTGCGCCCCAATGGCGTTGAGCAGGTAAGTCAGCCAGAGCCAGTTCAGCTGCGCCTGGAGTCCGCTTTCCAGGCGGATTTCCCCTTCCAGCGCACCGTAATTTTGCTGATGCGTCTCAATGACCTGACGACAGGTTTCGACATACCGTTGACGGTATTCTTCGAGAGCGCTCGCCTCATCGCGCAGAACGTTTTGAAAGGCCTTATCGGTCAGGCCAAGCATCCACTGCGCCAGCCAGCGTTCGGCCTTGTTCACACGTTTTCGGGTGAGAATTTCCGTGGCCAGCGTGGGCAGACGGCTGATGAAGTCTTCCGAAAGAGATGAACCTTTCACAAACAAAGTGAGCATGGCCAGGTTGAGAGCGGCAATGCGCCGGCGGGTCAGCACTTCAGTCGAATCGCGCAGGTTTTTCCCTTTCAAGATGTCCAGCACAACGCCGCGTACGACTTCCAGGCCAATTTGCTGCACCAGATCACTGCCACCGGCAGAAAGCAGATCGAGCGCGGCCGGGGAGAGCAAGTCGGAAAAGGAATGGAAGCCGCTTTTTTTTGCTCATGGCGTTTCAGAACAAAACGTCGTTCACTTCAATAGGGGCACAATTGATAGTAAGAACATGGCGCGCCTCTTTGCCAAGCCAGGACTTGACCTCCTCGCGAATGATGTCCACATATCTGGGATTTTGCTCAATGAGGACGAAGCGTCGCCCCAGCATGGCGGCTGCCTTGCCGGTCGTGCCAATGCCAGCGAAGGGGTCCATCACCACATCCCCCTTGAAGGAGTAATAGCGGATCACCTTTTCGGCGAGTTCTAAAGGAAAAACAGCCGGATGACGGGGATCGTGCGCAGGCTTGATGCGCCAGATGTTGGTACGCTCATAGTCATCGCCAATTTTGGATTCAGCCACCAGTTTCTTATCCGGGTGAGCGCGGATATTCCAGTCAATCAACTTATCCGTGTGCTTGCGATACACAAGGATATATTCAGTCACCGGAACCGGCTTGTACTGGAGCGGATTGCGATCGGCAGCGAAACGGCGTCCCCGCCCGGTAGCCCAGCCGGCCCCTTCGGGCTTCTCCCAGATGATATCGTCTATGAAATCGTAACCTTCCTCGATGAACAGGCGATGCATATCAAATGGGACGGCAATTCGTTGCGAGGCCTGGTTGCGATTGGCACGACGGACCAATACAGGAGAAACGTTCATGACGAAGAATCGCCCCTCTGCCAGCACACAGTGGGCGTGATGGAGAATCCGGCGCATCTTCAACAGGTAATCTTCGTAACGGAGATAGTCAGTATATTCCGGGCGAGCGTTGTAATAGGGAGGAGAAGTAAAAATTAAATCAACGCTTTCTGCGGGAAGTTCCTGCAAAATTTCTTCCGCATCTCCCTGAGCAATTGTATTGCGCAGGGAAGAAAGCAGATAAGTCTTCGTGCGAGAAGACGTTTTGCGCGGCGCTTTGGCCTCTTTTCTTCCAAGCAGGCGCGCCTCCAGAATCGCCGGCGAAGTAGATTTGTCTTCCAAAATCAGCGAAGTATAGGCGTCAATGACCACTTCCCCGATACGCTCACCGCTGGCTTTATGGATCAACGGCACCCGCCAGACGTGATAGCGGTCATCTATCTCCGGCAGCCCAAAATCTACTGCCCTTTCCAGTTGGGCGCGTTCCAGCCATACCGAGGCAATCTGGCGAGCCGCTCGAACATCAAGCACACTGTATTGCCGTTGCTCGCTGACCAGAGGACGGGTAGCCATGCGTTTATTTTATCACGACAGAGTTCTCTATTCACTCACACGGGCTAAAAACGTCCACTGGCTTCGGGACGCTCTTGCGCATTCCTGTTCAGCCAGGCCTTGAGGGAGCGCATCACTCGTCGCTCTGCCGGGTGATCTCACTTTCCTTCATGCCGTACCGATTCTCTGTTACTACCTGATTGCCTTTGACCAGGCGGGCTTTCGTGGCCGGCGTTTCCTGCTGTAATACCCAGCCGCTGAGCGTAAACGGCAGCGGACCGGCAGCCAGCACCCACTCGCCGTTGTATTTGCGCACCAGATGGACGTGCGTGCCGGTGGCGAAACCGCCCTCGCAGGAGGGATAGCCAATGACGTCGCCGGTATTGACCCAGGCGCCAACCGGCGGTTTTCCCCTGGCGCTGACGTGCAGGTACACCAGCACCCAACCGGTTTGCTCATGACCATCGCCGTCCAGGTCCAGCACCACCAGGCCTGGTCCGGTGCGCACTACCAGACCAGGCGCGGCGGCGAGAAGCGCTTTGGAACTTTCCACACAACCCGGCTCCGTGGCCGTTGGCGCAAAATCCAGGGCGGCGCGTGGCTGAGGCACCTCGGCCTCTTTGCTGCGTCCATACCAGGCGGCGTGCGGGCCGTTTGTGAAAGCCCAGGCCTCGCCGCGACGGAAAGGTAAAATCAACGGCGGTTGTTCCACGCCTCGGGGAAAGACAGGCTCCACGCTTGGGGCGCGTACCCAGGGATCGCCGAACATGGTGCGGTACAGCGCCGGAAAACCAACGTTAACATCCATCGCGCGCAACCATTCCGCGTAGGTATAACGCTGGGCAAAGTAGTAGTGCAGGGCAACACTGCCGGCGTTCAACGTGGGCGCCAGGCGTAAGGTAACGCCGTCCCGAAACGTCAGGCTGGTCAGCGTCCCCTCGCGCCAGCCATAGTAGCCCAGAGAAAGTTGCTGGACCACCCAGATCAATTGCTGGTACAGGCCGCGATACAGGTAGTTGATATGCCCGAACGGGTAATCCTCCTGGACAATTGTAGAAGGCTGACCGTACACCCAGCCGCTTTCGTGTTGCAGTAAGGCCAGCAGCAAACGCGGATTGGTCGAACTCTCGATCGCGATTTTCTGGATAACTTGCGCGCCGCTGAGCCAGCCCACGTTGTTCACGTAGTATTTCTCGTCGCGGAGTTTGCCCCCTGCCGCTTGCACGTAGGCCTCGATATCGAAATCAATTGCTGAGGGCGAGTACACCACCTCGCTATCGGGTATGAGACGTATATCCGGCGTGGTCAGCGTCAGGCGATCGGGGATCAGCAAAGGCGTCTCTGGGTCGAGGAGACGGGTGGCTGGCGGCAGGGGGAGCGGGGAGAGAATCTCGTCCACGTTAACGCCGAAGCGGGCGGCAACGCTTTTGAGTGAGTCGCCCGATTGCGTGTAATACAGAATCGGCGGCCTGGCCGTTGGAGTTGGGTCGGGCGTGGGCGACGGCGTTGACGGCGGCGCGGTAGGGGAAGAGAGAGGGGCGCTGCCGGGGGAAGAGTCCAGCTGCCAGGGCGTCGCCGTTGGCCAGTCATAGGTCCCCCAGAGCGGCCCGCACGCGACCAGCCCCAGACAAAGGCAGACCCAGGCCGCTATGCCGCGGAAAGAGGTGCGCATGAATAAGATTCTACCCGATTCACCTTGAGGCTGGATGAAAGCAACCCGACCTCATCGCTGTATCTGGTTGATGCTCTCGCTGCCATTGTAGGCCTGGAGCGTAACGCCGGCGCGCTTCAGATACCCCTCATTGACCAGACCGGCGCCGGCAGAAACCCAACCGTCTAGATTGAACGGCACGGGACCATCGGCGGGTATCCACTCACCGTTGAACTTACGCGCCAGATGCAGATGGGTGCCGGTGTACACCCCGCCCTCGCAGGAGGGGTGACCAATACGCTCGCCGGCGTGCAGATAGACGCCCGGCGCGACCCGCTCGCGGCTTTCGATGTGCAGGTAAAGGACGGCCCAGCCAGTCTGTTCGCGCCCATCGTCCAGGTCTTGCACAACGGCGCCCTCCGCGGCGCGCACAATCCAGCCATCGGCCACGGCAACTACCCAGGCGTCGCTGCGCAGACAACCGCGCATCCCCCAGGGGGCAAAATCCAGCGCCGCCCAGGCCGAACCATCGTCCCAACCGCCATGGGGGCCGGCGGTAAATGCCCAGAGTGCGCCGCGTTCGAACGGCAATTGCATCGGCGGTTGCTGTAGATCGGGCGGGACCAGCGGCTCAATGGCCAGATCGAAGGGATAGCCGAACAAACGTTGATAGGTCGCCTGCAACCCTTGCGCCGAGACATCTTGCAACCACTGGGGATATTCGTCGAATTGAGCGAAGAGGTACTGGACAGCGGCGGTCCCGGCGTTGATGGTCGCGTTCACCGGCACCACCTGACCATCGGCCAGCACCCAGCGAGGTACGCCACCGGCGCGCCAGAGATAATAGCCGCGATTTAACGTGTTGGCGGCCCAGGTCAACTGACGGTACAGGCCGGCTGGACGACCGTCGCGTATACCCAATGGCCAGTCCAGCGTCGCCGCCGGGGGCGTTTTTTGCGTGACCCAGCCGGCACGGTGTTCCAGCACGGCGAGCAGCAGGCGCGGGTTGACCGAATAATTCTGAGCCACGCGCAGGACAATCTGCGCGCCGTTCAGAGTTTGTTCGCCGATGGTTTCCTGATACCCTGCCAGGTAACCGCCTTGTTGACGGACAAAGGCCTCCACGTCCAGAGTCAGGCTCATTGGCCCATACACCAGTTCGGAATCGGGAATGATCTTGAACGCCGGTCCTGGCGCTTGTGGTGTGACCTGTGGAATCACCAGCACCTGACCGATATCCAGCCGGTCGGGATTGGTCAGATGATTGGCTGCAATCAACTGCTCCAGATTGAGGCCAAACGCTTCGGCAATGCTGCTCAGGGTATCTCCCGCCTGGACGGCATACGTCTGCGCGCTGCCGGCCGTTGGCGCGACAAAGTGCGGCGTATCCGGCGTGGGCGAGGACACCGGTGCGCCCGGCTGCCGGGTTGGTGGCAGACGGAATGCGGCCGTTGCCGTGACGGCGGGGGCGGGCTGCGCCGCGCTTCCCTCGGTCGTCGGCGCGCCGGGAGCCAGTGGCTGCCAGGCAGGATTGCCGGGCGCCGGACGCACACAGGCCGCCATCCCGATCAGCAAGGCAAGAAAAAAACAACGCCGGGAAATCTTCGCCTCCGTCATGGTCATTTTTCCGGTTCCATTTTACCCTATTTGCGCGGCTCAACGGACATGGGGGTCGAGACAACCACCTTGCCCGGTCAACAGGTCGCATCTATCCTGTTTTCTTGTGATAAATATCACATGTTGATGCTGATTCGTGAAAAATGTGATAAACTTTGTCATGGTATTCCGCTGGCGAATCTGAGGAGGCGCTCGATGGAGGAAAAAGAGGCTCTGGCGCAGGCCTTGCGCCGCGTACCCTGGCTCAGCGAGTTGAGCGAGGCGCACTTTGCCAGGGTGTTGGAACTGGCTCATCGGGTTGAGAAAAAGACCGGTGAGGCGTTGTTTCTGGAGGGGGATCGCGAAGACTACCTCTACATCTTGCTGGAAGGGCGTATTGCGCTCGAGATTACCGTTCCCGGACGTGGACGGGTGCGCGTGAGCACGATTGAACCGTTTGATCTGGTCGGCTGGTCGAGCGTCACGCCGGTTATCCAGCGTCGCACGGCGGCGGCGCGTGCGGTCTTACCTTCCCGCCTGGTTGCGCTGGAAGCCGCCGGGCTGCAGCAACTTTGTCAGGAAGATCACCATTTTGGCTATCTTTTTATGCAACAGGTGGCTAATGTCATTGCCAGCCGTCTCTGGGCCACCCGATTGCAGTTGCTGGACATGTTTGCCAACCCTATCCCTGGCGAGGAGTCGCAATCATGACATCGCTTCTGAAACCTGGCGCCAGTGTATCCCTGTCCAAAGAGGCGTTGGGAGCCTTGCTGGATGGCCTGCGGCGGATGGGCTACCAGCCGGTTGGCCCGCGCGTGCGCGAGGCGGCAATCGTGTACGATGTGCTGGAAAGTCCTGATGATCTGCCGCGCGGCTATACCAGCGAGCAGAACGCCGGTTACTACCGTTTGATTCCCGGCGATGGGACGAATTATTTTGACATTACGCCTGGACCGCAGTCGTGGAAGCAATTTCTCTTTCCCCCCGTGAGCGAGATTCTGAGGGCGCAGCGGGAGGGGAAGAACTGGCAATTGCTCCCCGTCAGCCAGGAGGCGCCGGCGCTGGCGTTCGTCGGCGTGCGCCCTTGTGAACTGGCGGCCATTCAGGTTCAGGATCGCGTTTTCCTGCGCGCTGACTGGCAGGACCCGGTTTATCGTGCACGTCGCGAGCGCGTCTTCCTGCTGGCGGTCAACTGTTTACATCCCGGCGACACTTGCTTCTGCGCTTCGATGGGCACCGGTCCGCAGGCCGGCAATGGTTTTGACCTGTGCCTGACCGAACTGGAGGACGTTTTTCTGGTCGAGATGGGCAGTGAACGAGGCTGTGAACTGATGGCCTCTTTGCCTTATCAGGCGGTCCGCGAGGAGCAAAGGCTGCGAGCGCGGCAGGGGCTGGAAGCCGCGCGTCAGGCAATGGGGCGTCATGTGGCGGATGTGGAGGGCCTGCCCGATTTGCTGCTAAAGCATCTGGATGCCAGACGCTGGCAGGAGGTGGCTCAGCGTTGTCTTTCCTGCGCCAACTGCACTCAGGTTTGTCCCACCTGTTTCTGCTGGGATACGCGCGAGGTGATGGCCCTGAATGGCAAAGTTACCCATCGTGAGCGCGTTTGGGACTCGTGCTTCAACCCCGACTATTCTTACGTGGCCGGCGGGAATTCCCGTCCCTCCACGCTGGCGCGTTATCGCCAGTGGTTGATTCACAAGTTTGCTACCTGGAAATACCAGTTTGGCACCTCTGGCTGTGTGGGTTGTGGCCGTTGCATTACCTGGTGCCCGGCCCGGATTGACATCACGGAAGAACTGGCTGCTATTCGTCAGGAGAGCGAGGCATGAAAGCAACGACTGCCGCCTTTACCCCCGAACAGCCCATGCAACCGCAATGGGCCGAGATTGTGGACATTACGCCGGAAGCGCCCGGTATTGCTACGTACTGGCTGCGTTTCTGTGAACGTTCCCTGCGCGCTTCCTATCGTTTCCAGCCGGGCCAGTTCAACATGCTGTATGTGCCCGGTTATGGCGAGGCGGCCATCTCTATCAGTTCTGATCCGGAAGAGCGGGAGCAGGTTGGCCACACCGTCCGCCATGTGGGCAATGTGACCCATGCTTTGGGGCGGTTGAAGGTTGGCGATCGCGTGGGGGTACGCGGCCCCTTTGGCACTGCCTGGCCGGTGGCACTGTGCCGGGGGCAGGATGTGTATCTGGTGGCCGGTGGGATTGGTCTGCCCCCGTTACGTTCGCTGTTGTACTATCTCATCAACCATCGCGCCGACTTTGGCAAGATTACCGTCCTGTATGGGGCGCGCACGCCTGCTGATCTGCAATTCGTCCACGAGTATCGTGCCTGGGAAGCGGCCGGGGTTGAAATGCTGGTGACAGTGGACCGCGCTGACGCCACCTGGCAGGGTCTGGTGGGGGTCGTCCCGATGCTGTTTTACCAGATCCGCATGGACGCGGCGCGCAGCGTGGTGCTTTCCTGTGGCCCTGAAATCATGATGCGCTTTGTGGTTTTTGAAGCGCTGGCGCGACGTGTGCCACCGGAGCGCATCTTCCTTTCAATGGAACGCAATATGAAATGTGGACGGGGTTCGTGTGGTCACTGTCAGATGGGGCCGTACTTCGTCTGCAAAGATGGGCCTGTTTTCAGTTATGCCCAACTTGAGCCCTATTACCGCGTGGAGGAACTATGAGCAAGCCAACCGTCGCCGTTTACAAGTTTTCCTCCTGTGATGGCTGCCAGCTGTCCATCCTGAATCTGGAAGATGAATTGCTCGAACTGGCCTCGGTCGTTGAGATTGCTTATTTCCTGGAGGCGCGCAGCCGCGTGTTACCCGGCCCCTATGATATTGCTCTGGTAGAAGGGTCCATCTCTACGCCGCACGAGCAGGAACGCATTCAGGAAGTGCGCAAGGAGGCTAAAACGCTGATTGCCCTGGGGACCTGCGCCACTGCTGGCGGAATCCAGGCTTTGCGCAATCTGATTGATTCCAAGCGCCTGGCAGAATCGGTTTACCCGCACCCGGAATATCTGCAAGTCCTGCGCGAGGCGACGCCTGTCTCGCAGCATGTTAAGGTGGATTATGAACTGTGGGGCTGTCCGGTCAACAAGGCTCAGGTCGTGGAGGTCGTTCAGGCCCTGTTGCAGCAGCGTCGTCCCACGCTACCCGGCTATAGTGTTTGTCTGGAATGCAAACGGCGTGGCGCGGTGTGCGTGGTTGTGGCGGAGGGGGTGCCGTGTTTGGGCCCGGTCACGCGCGCCGGCTGTGGCGCTCTGTGTCCGGCCAACGGGCGTGGCTGCTATGGTTGCTTTGGGCCGGCACCCCATGCTGACATGGATGCAGCGGCTCAAACGCTCTTGCCGCTGGAACGTTACCCTGGCGAGGTGGTTCATCTTCTGCGCCATATCAGCAACAATGCTCCGGCCTTCCGTGAGGCCGCAGCCAGAATGGAAATGGAGCGAGGACGAACATGACGAAGAACATTGAGGTCGCAGCGCTATCTCGTGTGGAAGGGGAAGGCGCCCTTTACATTCATTTCAAAGACGGCTCGGTCACCCATGTTGAGCTGAATATTTATGAGCCGCCGCGCTTCTTTGAGGGTTTTCTGAAAGGTCGTTACTTTCAGGAGGTGCCCGATATTACCGCGCGCATTTGCGGCATTTGTCCGGTGGCCTATCAAATGAGTTCGGTGCAGGCCCTGGAAATGGCGTTAGGCGTTGACATCAGCGCCGAGGTACGTGCTTTGCGCCGCCTGCTCTATTGCGCGGAATATATTGAAAGCCATGCTTTGCACGTGTACATGTTGCAGGGCCCCGATTTGACCGGTCATGAAAGTGCACTCTCGCTGGCGGCTGTTGCGCCGGAGGTGGTCAAGCGCGCTTTGCGCCTGAAGAAGGTGGGCAATGAACTCCTGAAGATCATCGGCGGGCGATCGGTGCATCCGGTCAACGTTTGTGTGGGAGGGTTCTATCGCTGGCCGGACGCGGCCGTGCTGCGCGCTCTCATCCCTGAACTGGAGTGGGCGCTGGAAGCCGCGCGCCAGACAGTGCGCTGGGCGGCTACGTTGCCTTACCCTGAATTCGAGCAGGACTATGAGTTCGTTGCCTTGACTCGCGCCGATGAATATGCCATCTACGATGGCGAGGTGCTCTCTTCCACCGGGCGTCGTCTGCGCCCAAAGGAGTTTGAGAAAGGCTATCTGGAATATCAGGTGCGTCATTCCACGGCGCTCCACAGTCAGACGGTCGAAAAACAACCCTATCTTGTGGGTCCACTGGCGCGCCTGAACCTGAACTTTGCCCGGTTGCGCCCGGCCACCCAGGCTATGGCACAGGAAATCGGCCTCACGCTGCCGATAAAAAATCCGTATCGGGGTCTGATAGCGCGTGCGCTGGAACTGGTAGAGGTTTGCGATACCGCCCTGGAACTGACACGCGCCTATCAGCCGCGCGGCGCAAGCCGCGCCGCAATTAACGTGCAGGCCGGCGAGGGCATGGGAGCCTCGGAGGCGCCGCGCGGCCTGCTTTATCACCGCTACATCCTCGATAAACGCGGGTTTGTCCAGTTTGCCCGAATTACTCCGCCAACGGCGCAGAACTATGCCCGTATGGAGGCTGATCTGTGGGCTATTGCCCCAACACTGCTCCACAAGCCTCATGCTGAAGCCACCCAGACCTGCGAGCATCTGGTGCGCGCCTACGATCCCTGTATTTCCTGCTCAACCCATTTCCTGAAACTGGAAATTGTCCAGAGATAACGGGCTTGCCGCTCAGCAGGTGACAGAGGCTCTGTCAGTTGCCGGCTGGTTTTCGGGAGCGGCTTTTTTGCCTGTGGTGCTTGCTCGAGGCGGGTAGGGGGCAGGTCAGGAAGCGCGGCCCCAGGGGAAGCAGGATTCCTGTTGGAGATTGAGACTGACGGCAGGACTTTTCTTGATTCCAGGCCCGCCATGAGCGTTCTTCCAGCGCGCAGGGGCTTGCCTTGTGCGTGGCGGCGATGGTCGCGGCTGGCGGGAGTGAGACATGCGGCCGTCTCTTCCGGCGCTTAGATACTTGCGCGCGGATCCCGTTCTTATGCTACAATATGTCTGACAATGTAACTACTCAGCCATGTCATTGCGAGCCGTTTTTTCGGCGAAGCAATCTCCCATTTATCAGGCTAAACTGACTTGCCTGGAGGTTGCTTTGTCGCAAAGAACGCTCCTCGCCATGACATACACAACAGCTTTGATGCAGAGCTGAATAGTTACCTGACAATACTGGTCGCCTTGCTGGCGAGATTATGCCCTGCGGAGGCTGTCATGTCCACTTTTAAGCTTACCTACGCGACCATGTTCAATCCCCCCGAAGAACTGCATACCCGTTTTGAGAGCGCGCTGGCTGAGGTGCGTTCTGCGCTGGGGCGAGAGTATGGTCTTCTCATCTACAATCAGGATGTCTTCGCGGCGGAAAAATTTGAAGATCGCTCTCCCATCAATACGGACTGGGTGCTGGCGGTCATGCAGAAAGGCCAGGAGAGCCATGCACGGCAGGCTCTGGCAGCCGCGCGGCAGGCATTCCCCTTGTGGAGTCGCACCCCGTGGCAGGAACGCGTGCGGTTGTTGCGCCGGGTGGTGGCGCGTATCGAGGAACGCCTCTACCATCTGGCGGCTGCCATGTCACTAGATGTAGGGAAGAACCGCCTGGAATCGTTGGGCGATGTGCAGGAATGTGCCGATTTGATTGCTTATGCCTGTGATCAGATGGAAGCCAACAACGGCTTCGTGCGCGAAATGGGCAAGGATCCCCTGCCGGGATACGATGTAACCAACATCTCCGTGCTGCGTCCCTACGGCGTCTGGCTGGTTATCAGTCCCTTTAACTTCCCCTGCGCCCTGACCGGCGGGCCGGTTGGCGCGGCGCTGGTTGCCGGCAACACGGTTGTCATCAAGCCGTCCTCGGATACTCCCTGGGTGGTGCGCCTGCTGGTCGAGTGCTTTCGCGATGCCGGTTTGCCCGAAGGCGTTTGCAATTTCGTCACCGGGCCCGGCGGCACGCTGGGGCAGGCTCTGGTGAACAGCCCTGACGTGGACGGCGTGACCTTTACCGGTTCTCATGAAGTGGGCATGCGCATCTTCCGTCAGTATGCCAGCGGGCCTTACGTTCGTCCCATTGTGCTTGAACTGGGTGGCAAGAATCCGGTGATCGTCTCGCGTCAGGCTGATCTGGAGCGCGCCGCGGCCGGTATTGTGCGCTCAGCCTTCGGCTTACAGGGTCAGAAATGCTCCGCGGCTTCGCGCGTCTATATCGAGGCGCCGGTGTATGATGCTTTGCTGGAACGTCTGAAAGCCCTGACCGAAAAACTGACTATCGGAGACCCCACAGAGCGGCCGGTCTTTCTTGGCCCCGTTATCAACCAGAACGCTTACACGGATTATCAGGCCTTTATCCGCGAGATTGAGGCGGCGGGCGGTCGTTGTTTGACAGGCGGTCGGGTGTTGACCGAGGGCGCCCTGGCGCAGGGTTATTTCTGCGCGCCAACGCTGGTGGTGGATTTGCCGCTGGAACACCGCTTGTGGAAATACGAGATGTTCCTTCCCGTCACGATGCTGGCGCGGGTTGAAAGTCTGGAAGAGGCCATGCGTCATGCGAATGGTAACAACTATGGCCTGACGGCCGGTTTTTACGGCACAGAAGAGGAAGCCGTCTGGTTCTTTGACCACATCGAGGCCGGCGTGACCTATGCCAACCGTCCTCAGGGCGCGACGACCGGCGCCTGGCCCGGTTTTCAGCCCTTCGGCGGCTGGAAAGGTTCGGGCGCGACGGGCAAGAATGCCGGTGGCCTGTACTATCTTCCTCTCTATATGCGCGAGCAGATTCGCACGCTGGTACGCTGAGTCGCGTTATAATCCATGTCTCATGGAAGACATCCCCCTCCCCCGACGTTTGGGTAATTTCTTTATCCTGGCGGGGTTGCTTCTGGTAATCCTGTTTACCCTTTCCTATGCGGGTCAGTCGGCGCAGCCGCTTTTTCTGCTGGGCGGCGGCGCGGCCCTTTGGATTGGTTACCGTTTGCGTCGAAAAACCGCTCCACCGCCGACGAGCAACCGCTTCCGTTTGCTGCGCCAGATGCGTGAGAAGGCACGTCAACGCCGCGCGCAACGCCAGTCGCCACCGCCAAAGGCCGAACGTCCACGCTAGGGCAGGGCTGCTTCTCGGCCTGATCGGGCGGCCTGGAAAGGTCGTCTGATGCCGGTGGTTCAATGCTTTCCAGTGAAGGTACGCAAAATGATGGCCGCTTTTGGCAATTTCCTGAAGATTGTTTTTCTTTCGCCGTCCGAGCCGCGCCTGCGCGCTGGCTGGCGGCTGCTTTTGCAAACGCTGCTCTTCCTGATCGCCATTGTCTGTGCGGGAGTGCCTTTTGCTCTCCTGCGAGAGTCGCCGTCTGCTTCGGGGCTGATGCGTTTGCTGTCAGAAGTGGCCAATCTCCTGGCCGTGACGTTTTCGGTCCTGGTTGCGCGTCGCTACCTGGACCGGCGCTCGTTCGTCAGCCTGGGGCTTCGTCTGGATCGTCAGGCGCTTCTCGATATCCTGATCGGCATTCTCATCACGTTGGTTATGATGGGGCTGATTTCTCTGACCATGCAGGCGCTGGGCTGGGCCAGGGTGGAGGGCTTTGCCTGGCAAACAGAGCGTGCAGGGCATTCCCCCCTGGCAGGGTTCAGACAGGTTGCCGGTAATACGTTGCTCTATTTCCTCGTATTTGTTATGGTGGGCTGGGAGGAGGAACTGCTCAGCCGGGGGTATCATTTGCAGACGATTGCCAGCGGCACCAATCTGTTGTGGGGTACGGTAATTTCCTCTGTGATCTTCGGCGTTTTGCATCTGGGAAACCCTCATGCAACCTGGGCGGCTGTGCTGGGAATTTTCTGCGCCGGCCTGTTTCTGGCCTGCGGTTATCTGTGGAGTGGTCAGTTGTGGCTGCCGATTGGATTGCATATTGGCTGGAACTTCTTCGAGGGCGTCGTCTTTGGCTTCCCGGTCAGTGGGTTGGAAACATATCGCCTGATGCAGATGGCGGTAAGTGGTCCGGAACTCTGGACGGGAGGCGCGTTTGGGCCGGAGGCGGGACTGATTATCCTGCCGGCGATGGCGGTTGGCACCCTTCTTCTGTACCTGTATACACGTCGGCGGCGCAAGCCGACGGCATTGGTTTCTTGAGTGTCGAGATCGCGCGTGTCGTTCAGGAATTGGTGCTCCTTGCGCTCACGTTTACCGGTCGCCATGCTCGTGATCATTGTCGCGGCGGCCTGTGCAGGGCAAGAATCCGCCGCCAGCCCCGCGCTATCCCCATCCCCTGATCGCCTCGTTCCCAGTGCAACTCCTGTGGTTACTCCTGCCGAATCCGTGTCTGTCTTCGCCTGGAATGCCCGTCTCGGACGTGGCGTTAATTTGAGCGCGCTGGAGGCGCCTCAGGAGGGGGAATGGGGAATCACGTTGCAGGAGGAGTATTTCGATAAAGTGGCGGAGGCCGGTTTTGATTCTATCCGCTTGCCAGTGCGCTTCTCGGCACATGCGGACCCAGAACCTCCCTATACCATCTCGCCAGCCTTTCTTGCTCGCGTGGACTGGGCTGTGCAACAGGCGTTAAAGCGTAATCTGGCCATCGTCCTGGACATGCACCATTACCTTGAGATGATGGATGCGCCCGCGCAGCATAAGGAGCGCTTCCTTGCGCTCTGGGGTCAAATTGCTGAACATTACCGGGATTATCCGCCAGAGGTTATGTTCGAGTTGCTCAATGAACCGAATACTGCTCTCTCGGCGTCCGTCTGGAACGGAATTGTTGCCGAGGCCCTGGCCGTCATCCGCCGTACCAATCCTGAGCGCCCTGTCATCGTTGGGCCGGTGAACTGGAATGCCTTTGACGCCCTGCCTGACCTCCAGTTACCCCCGGATGACCCCTACCTGATAGTCACGTTCCATTACTATTTGCCCTTCCCGTTTACTCATCAGGGGGCTGAATGGATAGAAGGCAGCGATGCCTGGTTAGGGACGCGCTGGGAGGGCACGCCTGAGGAGCAAAAGACCATTCAGGAGCACTTTGCTCAGGTGGCGGCCTGGGCGCGCGCACAGGGCCGGCCGGTTTACCTGGGGGAATTCGGCGCGTACCAGAAAGCCGATCGTGCTTCTCGCCAGCGCTGGACCAGCTTTGTCGCCCGCCAGGCCGAGGCAAATGGCTTCTCGTGGAGTTACTGGGAATTCTGCGGCAGTTTCGGCATCTATGATCCGATTCGCCATGCCTGGAGAACCGAACTTCTGCAGGCACTCCTTCCGCCGGCAGGGCCTTGAGGACGGTTCAAACGAATGCAGAGTGGACGCCCGTAGCACAGGCTTTCCAGCCTGTCAGGAGCAGGCCGTCCACGAATGGGGAACAATCAAACGAATGCAGAGTGGACGTCCGTAGCACAGGCTCTCCAGCCTGTCAGGAAAAAACGAATCAACGAATGCGGCGCGGACATTCGTTTATTCGTGGTCAGGCATTCGTTGACGGTTCACCCTTCAATACGATCACGGCAGGGAATGACGTTTTCGCTGAAAAATGTGCCATACCCTGTTCGATGTGTCCACGCAAGAGTGGAGTACGAATGTTGCTCTGTGACAAACACTCTCAACGTATGTCCCTGCAAGCGAAGCGCATGTCCCGCCTGCCACGAGCGGAGCGTAGGGAAAGCAGTCTCCCGGCAGGCAAGGGGGATTGCTTCGCCGCCTGGGCGGCTCGCCATGACATCATCGCCACAGAGCCTGTGAATGTCAAAAACCGGCAACATCACAGGGTTTTCGTATGGCGTGCGATCACTTTTGAGTGCACACCTGTTCGATTTGCGTATCTTGCTTTTGCTCCAGATTCATGTATAATTAGCATCAGGCACGGTCAGTTATCTCAGGTTTGCATCTCGGAAGAGATGCAATTGTGTTTTTCCCGCTGTTCTCTTTCTCTTTGCAGCCGTTTTATCCGCCTTAATAAGGATGCCTATGCCAACAACTTTTTTGACCCCCGAGGGCTATAAAACCCTTCAGGAAGAACTGGAATACCTGCGCACGGTCAAGCGCCAGGAGGTGGCGCAGCGCCTGCACGAAGCCATGGAGGGCGGTGAACTGATTGAAAATGCGGAATATGAGGCCGCCAAGAACGAACAGGCTTTCGTGGAGGGTCGCATTCAGGAACTGGAGATTCTCCTGGCTTCGGCGCGCATCATTGACGAACACGGTCGCGATCCGACGCTGGTCCAGGTAGGCGATACGGTGACGATTCAGGAAGAAGGCGGTCAGCCCGAAACGTACACCATCGTTGGCGCGGCGGAAGCAAATCCACGGGAGGGGAAGATTTCGAATGAATCGCCCATTGGCAAAGCGATTCTCAACCACCATGTGGGCGAGGAAGTGGTCGTGGAAGCGCCGGCTGGGGCGTATAAAGTGCGCATTCTGAAAGTGGAATAAGAGCCTGAGACGGGCGTCCTCGCCCCGCGCGGCCTGGCGACCGGCGCGGGGCTTTTTTGTCGCCGACCACCCTGGCGGTGAATCGGAATAACTGCAGGCGGCAGCGCCGTTGTCTGGTAAAATACGCAATGAGGAACGATCATGGCAGAATACACTTCCCTTGAGAAAATTCGTCTGGAAAAAATTGTCCAACTGCGTCAGGAGGGCATTGATCCCTATCCAACGCGTGCCGAACGGACGCATACTTCTGCTCAGGCAATTGCCGCGTTCGAGCGTGCCGAGCAGGAGGGCGGCACCGTGCCGGCTACCCTGACCGGTCGGATTCGCTCCATGCGCCCGATGGGGAAACTGACCTTCGCCCACATTGAGGATGGCGAAGGACGCATTCAGCTGCTCCTGCGTGCCAATGAGGTGGGCGAAGAGCGCCTTGCCTGGTTCAACAGGATGTTCGACCTGGGCGACTTTATTCAGGCTCAGGGTGTCCTCTTCCGCACGCGCACCGGTGAAGTGACCTTACAGGTGCAGGATTTCAAAATGCTGGCAAAGGCCATCAGTCCCTTGCCGGCTGCCAAGGACGAGGTTACAGCAAGCGGCGAAGTCGTGCGCCATGCCGCTCTGGAGGACCCGGAACTGCGCGCCCGGCAACGTTATGCCGATTTAGCCGTCAATCCTGAAGTGCGCGCGACCTTCCGTCGCAGGGCGGCGATTGTGCGCGCCTTGCGTGAGTTTCTCGATAGTCGAGGCTTTTTGGAGGTCGAAACGCCTATCCTGCAGCCGATTTACGGCGGCGCCGCGGCGCGCCCCTTCGTGACCTATCACAATCAACTCAAGCAGAACCTGTACCTGCGCATTTCTTTCGAACTTTACCTCAAGCGCCTGCTGGTCGGGAATCTGGAAAAAGTCTATGAAATCGGGCGCGACTTTCGCAACGAAGGTATCTCCTATAAGCACAATCCGGAGTTTACCCAACTGGAGTTCTATTGGGCTTATGCCGATTACTGGCAGGTCATGCAACTGGCGGAGGAGATGATTTCCACCGTCGTCGCTCAGGTCACCGGTTCTACGAAAGTGACTTACCAGGGGTATGAACTGGACTTTACCCCTCCCTGGCGGCGGCTGGAGTTGCGACAGGGATTGCTGGAGGCGACCGGCATTGACATTGCTACCTGCCCGACGGCCGAGATGCTTTTTCAGGCGCTGAAGGACATCGGCGCCACGCCAGACCCGAAAGCCTCGCGCGGCAAGTTGATTGACTTCATGCTGGCAGAGTACCTTGAGCCGAAATTGATTCAGCCGGTCTTTCTCTATAACTACCCGCGCGATATTTCCCCGCTGGCCAAGGCTGTCCCTGGAGATCCGCTGACAGTCGAGCGGTTTGAAGTCTATGTCGCCGGCTTCGAACTCTGCAACGCTTTTACCGAACTGAACGATCCGCTGGATCAGGAGCAGCGTTTCCTGGAACTGGGCCGCGTGTATGACGCTGATGACGCAGAACGCCACCCGGTGGATGAGGATTACCTGCGCGCCATGCGCTATGGAATGCCGCCCTGTGGCGGTTTCGGCATGGGCGTTGACCGCCTGACGATGTTGTTGACCGACAAGCACAATATCCGCGAAGTATTGCTGTTCCCCCATCTCCGCCCTGAGGAAGGGTGAGGTGGATTGGGGACAGATAGTGGCATAGAATCGGATTGCCATTGCCGGCCAGGGAAATGAGTCTTTCAGCAGATATTCTGTGTTATGGTGCGCCTGAACTGTGGCCGGAGCGTGTTCCGTTGCGCGCTGGCCCGCTGACGCTTTGGTATGCCTTCGGTTCGTTATGGCATATCGGCTGGGGGCCTTCCCTGATTCTCAATCGAATTTACGTCGCTGTGCGCGACCCCAACTGGGAGACGGTGCCGGGGGTATTGACGGAGGTGCGCCGTCAGGTGCGGGAGGATTCATTCCTTATTGAATTCCAGTCTGAGCATCGCCAGGATGACATTCATTTCATCTGGCGCGGCCTGTTAACCGGCAGCGCGCAGGGAGTGGTGACATTCACGATGGAAGGCGAAGCGCAGACGACCTTCCGCAGCAACCGCATTGGTCTCTGTGTCCTGCATCCCATGAGTCTGGCCGGGCAGCCGTGTCGAATTGAACATGTCGACGGCTCTATGGAGGAAAGTCGCTTCCCGGAGTGGATTGCCCCGCGCGAGCCGTTTTTGAATTTCCAGGCCCTGGTGTATCCTGTTACGCCGACGTTGCGGGCCGAGGTGCGCCTTGAGGGGGATGCTTTCAACACCGAGGATCAACGCAACTGGGGCGATGCAACCTATAAGACGTACAGTACCGGCCTGGCGCCGTTTCCGGCGCGTGTACGCCGCGGGCAACGCCTGCGGCAATCGGTCAGCGTGCGCCTGCTGGATGCGCCGCCGGAGGTTCTGCCGGCGGAGGCGAACGCCGGGGATAAGGGCGAGACGGTGATTCACCTCGGCCGCGCAACGCGTCCCTGGCCACCGTTGGGCTTATGTCTGCCGCCTCAGACGAGCATGCTTTCGACGCGTCAGGCGCGTCGTCTGCGGGCGTTGAATCCGGCTCATCTGCGCGCCGATCTGGATTGGCGCCGCGAGGAGCCGCTGTTGACGCAGGTGCAAATGGCTCTGGACGCCTCCATTGCGGTTGGCGCGCCGCTGGAACTGGCCATTCACCTTTCCCGAGCCGCGCGTCGGGAACTCGATACACTCTGCCGCGCGGTGGAAACGTTACGACCGCGCCTGGCGCGCTGGCTGGTATTTCAGACCAGGCGACTGGTAACCGATGGGGAGACGCTGCGACTGGCCCGGGAGCGGCTGGGGGGCTTTGGCGCGCCAATCGGTGCCGGGACGAATGCTTATTTCGCGCAGGTCAACGTGGTTCATCCCCCCTCCGAGGCCGATTTGCTGGTCTATTCCATCAATCCTCTGGTCCATTCTCTGGATTCATGGACGCTGATTGAGAACAGCGCGGCCTTTGCCGCCACGGTGCTCAGCGCGCGGCAATTCTGGGGTGAGAAGCCGATTCTGGTGGGCCCAATCACGCTGCGTAAACGCTGGAACCCGGATGCAACCGGTGCAGAACGAAAAACCGCGCCGGGTGAGTTACCCGCTTCGGTGGATGTTCGTCAGATGTCGTTGCTAGGCGCTGGCTGGACGGTTGCCAGCCTGCATGCCCTGGTTCAGGCCGGCGCCGACATCCTGACCTGTTTCGAGACCACCGGCTGGCGCGGGGTGATGGAAAACGAGGCCGGCTCACCCTTGCCGGAGCGTTTCCCCTCGATCGCTGGCGGGGTTTTCCCGGTGTATCATCTTCTGGCCGACATTGCCGAGATGAGTGATGGCGTGGTAGTAGAGAGCCATTCTTCTCAGCCGTTGAAGGTGGAAAGTCTGACGTTGCGGCGAGGCACGTTGTATCGCTCCCTGGTCGTCAACCTGACGGCGGAAGAACAACGGGTGACCCTGCCGGAGATTACGGGCCGGGCGCGCCTGAAACGGCTGGACGCAACCAACGCCGAAGCGGCCATGCGCGATCCCGAAGGCTACCGCGCCGCTTCCACCGTACAGGTCACGGCCAGCGCAGGCGGGCTGACGCTTGCCCTGCCGCCCTTTGCCCTGGCTCGCCTGGACTGGAGCTGAGCGCGGGGTGCGGCGGCTGAGGCGGGTTGATCCATGCCTGACTGCCTGCCAGCCTGTGTTGCCTGGAGCGTCGGGCGCGAAACCTGTCCTCGAAGCGCTGCTCCGTGATCGCTCTCTGAAGGGGGAAAACTTGCGATATAATTCAAACCGCACGTGGCAGGAGGCGCGGTGGTGTACCCTGAGTTAGAGCAAATTCAGGCAATCGCAGCGCGGATACGGGCGCAGATAGCCTTTTCGCCGCGCGTGGCGCTGATTCTGGGCAGTGGCCTGGGTGGTCTGGCCGAAAGTGTGGCCGACGCGGTCGTGATTCCATACACCGAGCTGCCCGGCTGGCCTGTGACAACAATAGAGGGCCATGCAGGCCGTCTTCTGTTTGGCCACCTGGAAGGCCGGGCGGTGATGGTGATGCAAGGGCGCGCGCACTATTATGAAGGTTATAGCATGGCGCAGGTCACCTTGCCGGTGCGGGTTATGCAACAGCTAGGGGTGGAGATTCTCATTGTGACGAATGCGGCAGGCGCGATCAACCCCGATTTCGTGCCGGGCGACATCATGTTGATCAACGACCATCTTGGGCTGGCGGCGATGGTGGGGTTGAACCCTTTGATTGGCCCGAATCTGGCGGAGTTCGGCCCACGTTTCCCGGATATGAGTCAGGCCTACGACGTCCACTTACGCGCTCTGGCGCGGCAAGTAGCGCGGGAACGCGGTATCGCGTTGCGTGAGGGCGTGTATGTTGGCCTGAGCGGCCCCTCCTTTGAGACGCCGGCCGAGTTGCGTTTCCTGCGCCTGGCCGGAGCGGACGCGGTTGGCATGTCTACGGTGCCAGAAGTCATCGTTGCCCGTCATGGTGGAATGCGGGTGCTGGGTTTCTCCGCTATCAGCAATAAGGCCAATCTGGACGGGAGCACGCTGACTACCCATGAGGAAGTCCTGGCTGCCGGCAAAGTCCTGGCGCCCAAACTGGAAAGCCTCTTGCGTGGTGTGCTCGGCGCGCTGACAGGGACGCCATGATTGCTGTGATTCAGTTTTTCACCCGTCACGCGCTGCTGGTATATTCCCTTCTGGCGCTTTGTGCTCTCTGGCTGACAGGGAAACTCGTCAAGCGGGCGCGCGAAGCGGCACATGCCATCTTTGGCCTGGAACGAGAGATTGCGCAGCAACGCTTCCAGCGCACGTTGACCTTGTTGCTGCTGGTGTTGATGCTGGCTCTGGGCGAGTTTATCCTGACTACCTTTCTGGCGCCGGCCTTGCCGGCCAGCGCCTTGATCCCGACGCCAACGTTGAATCCCCTGGCCGCGGCAACGGCTACCCTGTCGCCCACCATGCTGACCAGCCTGAGTGGAAATGCTCCTGCCCTTGCTCCGTCGCTGGCCGGCAGTGGCTGCAGCCCCGATCAAATTACCTGGACTTATCCGACACCGGGCGAGGTGTTGCGTGGCACGGTGACGTTGCGCGGTACAATTCAGGTGCCAAACTTTGGTTTTTATAAGTACGAGTATGCGCAGGCAGGCAGCGATTCCTGGTCAACGGTAAAGGCTGGGCGTAACAGTGGTCAGGATATTGAAATTGGTGATTGGAATACCTCCCTGCTTGTGCCAGGCGATTATCTCTTGCGGCTGGTTGTCACTGATAATGATGGTCAGGAATATCCGGCTTGCGTGATTCCGGTGCAGGTGGTTGCGCCATGAGGATGGAAAATCGCATGCTGATTGAGGCGCAGGTAAGGCGTGTAGGGCGTAAAGCGCAGGACGTATGAGGAGTGCACATGCCAGAAGTTCGCATTCGGACAGTTCGGGCTACGGATGTTCCGCTTTTGATTCAACTGGATCACTCATGCGACAGCGAATATGTCTGGCAAATGGAGGCGCGGCGCGCAGAGGGGGAGATAAGCGTCATGTTTCGCGAAATCCGTTTTCCGCGGCCGGTGACGGTGGTGTATCCGCGTTCGCCTGCGTTCCTCAAAGAGGAATGGGAGCGGCGCGGGAATATGCTGGTAGCCGAGGTCAACGAGCAGGTGGTGGGATATTTGCGCTTTTACGAACAGGTGACGACGCGCACTGCCTGGGTAAGCGACGTTGTGGTCGCGCCGACGTTACGTCGTCAGGGCGTGGCGACGGCGCTGATCCTGGCCGCGCAGGGGTGGGCGCAAGAGCGCGCCAACCGGCGCATGATCCTGGAGATTCCGGTGCGTTGTTATCCGGCCATTGCTCTGGCGCGCAAAATGGGTTTCGAATTTTGTGGTTATCACGACAACCACTACCCTAACGAGGATATGGCCCTCTTCTTTGATAAGACTCTGGGCTGAAGGCGACCATGACAGTGATCTGGATGGATGAAATCCTGACCGTGATCATCACCCTGGGCCAGATTCTGACCGCCGGGGTAGCCATCACGGCGCTTTCATTGTTCTTCTACGCCCTTTCCTTTAACCTTCGGGATCGGGTGGCGCGTTCTTTTGCCATCATTCTGCTCTGTGTGGTCATCGTGTTTGCCGCCGAAGCCCTGGAAAGCAGCGCCACGGCGCCGCTGGTCGTGGATTTCTTCCTGCGTTTTGAGTGGGTGGGGATTGTTTTCTTGCCGGCGGCCTATTTGCATCTTTCGGATGCCTTGCTGGTGACGGTTGGGCGTCCTTCGCGTGGGCGACGCCGCCTGGCTGTGCGCCTGATGTACGTACTCTCCACGATTTTCCTGCTCTTGCTGGCCGAGGGTTATCTGGTTGGGCCGCTGGTGGCCGGCGCGCAGCCAACGCCCTATCTCCAACGCACGCTCTGGACAGAAATCTTCACCCTGTGTTATGTGGCGACCATGGCCTGGGCGGGCATTAATTTCCTGCGTGCCTATCGTCGCACGCTGACCCGTTCTGGCCGCCGTCGACTCATGTATCTGCTGGCCGGGGCTACGGCGCCGGCGTTGGGTTGCTTCCCATACCTGTTGTATGGCTCCTCGCTTGCCGCGCGCCATCCCTTCCTCTTCTGGGGCGCTGTTCTGGCCGGTAATGCGCTGGTCGAGGTGCTGTTGATTGTCATGGCCTATGCGGTGGCTTTTTTCGGCGTCTCCTGGCCCGATCGGGTGGTCAAAACGCGCCTGCTCAAGTGGTTGTTGCGCGGGCCGGTGACCGCCTCGGCCGCGCTGGCGGTGATGACCATAGTACGCCGGGCTGGCGAACTTTTCGGCGTCGTCTATTCCGGCGCTGTGCCGGCGGCGATGGTGGCTACAGTCCTGTTGCTGGAACATACCATCACCTTGCTCTCTCCCTTGTGGGAAAAAGTGGCTTTTGCAGGTAAGGATAGCGCTGACCTGTCGCTGTTGCGCAATCTTGAGGATCGCTTGATTACCCGCAGCGATTTGCGTCAGTTTCTGGAGGCGGTCCTGGCGGCGTTGCGTGACCTGCTGCAATCGCCCTCGGCGTTCATTGCGGCGCTGGATGACGGCGCCTTCCTGTTGTTGCTTGCTACCGATAACTCGCCATTCCACAAAGCAGAGGCAGATTGGGACGATGCGCTGGAGGTGGTCCGGGCGGCCAACGGCAACGGCGACGTCTTTCTCTGGCATGGGCACTGGCTGTTTCCTCTCTTTCAGCCTGCGGAAGGCAGTATGGAAAGTCAGATATTGCTTGGGCTGGTGGGCGTTGAGAACCGCGCCGGTCAGGAACTGACGCCGGATCAGCGACAGGCGGTGCAAACGTTGTTGCGCCGCGCCCTGTTGGCGTTGCAGGATCGTCGCCTGCAGCAACGCGTGGTACGTTCTTTGGAAGAGCTGCATGCTCAGGTAGATATCTTCCAGCGCTGGCGTGCGGCAGGCCCCTACAATAAACGCGGTCTTCTGGCTGAGACTCTTCCGCCTGAAGCCGATCTGGTCAGCTGGATCAAGGATGCGCTGACGCATTATTGGGGTGGGCCGCGTCTGACGCAAAGCCCTTTGCTACAGTTGCGCATTGTCCAGCAGGCTCTGGAGCAACAGGATAACCCTGCCAACGCGCTGCGCGCCGTGTTGCGTCAGGCAATTGACGGTATCCGTCCTCAGGGAGAGCGTCGTTTCACGGCGGAATGGATTCTCTATAACATCCTGGAGATGAAATTTATCGAGGGGCGCAAGGTGCGCGAAGTTGCCAGTCGGCTGGCCATGTCGGAGGCCGATTTGTATCGCAAACAGCGCGTTGCCCTGGAAGCGGTGGCCAGGGTGATTCTGGAAATGGAACGTCAGAGCCAGTCGTTGGCAGAGTCACCTGCTACGCCTGGCCCGACGGCTCAATCGGAGCACAGGCTGTGACGAAGCCCTCGCGACCTCCTGTCCCGCCCGAGACAGAGAAGCCTGCCGGTGCTGACTGGCTGGACTGGCTGGCTCATCTGCGCAGTCACTTCAGTCGTTTTAGCCGCGATGTGCTGGGAGTGGCGCTGTTCGCCTTTGCTATCCTGATTCTGTTGGGGTTATTGCATCTCTCCCAGGGCATTGTGCTGGACTGGTTGTGCGCCTGGATGAGGGAATGGTTGGGGTGGGGGAGTGCGCTGGTTGTGGTGGGCGCGGCTCTGGGCGGCTGGCTGCTGATTCGCTCGACGCGTGTGCCGGTGACGCTGAAATGGGGGCAGGTCATTGCGCTGGAACTGGCCGCTTTTCTGACGCTGGCGTTGCTGGCTATGATGGGCAATTATTCCCTAGCCCGCGCCGAGGCAGGGGGGTGGGGAGGACGTATCGGCTGGAGCCTGGCCATTTTGTTCGTGAGGCTGGCCGGGCCGCTGGGAGGTGGTATTCTGCTGGTCATCTGCTGGTTGATGGCGCTAGCCAGCGGCTTTGATCTGTGGGAGCGTCTGGAGGCCTGGCTGTGGCGTCAGGCTGGGGGAGCGCCGGTCGTGGCTGCCGCGCCGCCGGCGGTGGAGGCCGCGCCGCCCGAAAGCAGCCGCTCATCTCTGCCGAAACGAAAGGTGGAGTTACCGCCCCAGTTTCGCAAGTCGTTCAAGGTGAAGGATCGTGCAGAGGAGAAAAAGCCAGCCGCGCCTTTGCCGCGTGATGAGCGGCTCCCGCCGCTTAACCTGTTGATGAGTGAACAAAGCGTTCAACCCGATGAACGCACGATCAATCAGACAGCGGGCTTGATTGAGAAGACCCTGGCCGAGTTTGGCATTCCGGCGCGGGTGATTGGTTTTCGTCTTGGCCCAACGGTGACCCAGTTCGCGGTACAACCCGGCTTTATCCGCAAAGGAGAGGAAGAGGATGCCCAGCAGGTCAAAGTGCGTGTGGCGCAGATTGCGGCATTGCAGAAGGACCTGGCGCTGGCACTTTCGGCGGAACGTTTGCGCATTGAGGCGCCTGTGCCCGGACAGCCCTATGTGGGGATTGAGGTGCCGAATGCGCGCTCAATGACCGTCCGTCTGCGCCCGATTCTGGAGAGCGACGCGTTTTACCGGCTCAATTCGCCGTTGACCATTGCCCTGGGACGCGATGTTGCCGGTCAGCCGCTGGTGGCCGATCTGGCGCGCATGCCTCACCTGCTGATTGCCGGCACGACCGGTTCGGGCAAGTCGGTGTGCATTGCCGCCATCGCCGTTTGTCTGGCCATGAACAATACGCCGGAAGATTTGCGGATGATCATGATTGACTCAAAGATGGTCGAGTTGATCCGCTTTAACGGCTTGCCGCACCTGTATGGTAAGGTCGAGACAAACGTCCAGCGCATTCTGGGAGTCTTGCGCTGGGTGGTGTTGGAAATGGAGCGGCGTTACCAGCTGCTCGAGGCGGCGCACGCGCGCGACATTGATGCATACAATCGGCGCTTGCAGAAACGGCGTGAGGCGCAACCGCTGCCGCGCCTCGTGGTTCTGATTGACGAACTGGCAGACCTGATGATGTTGGCGCCCGATCAGGCCGAGCACTATCTGGTGCGCCTGGCGCAGATGGCCCGTGCGACGGGCATTCATCTGGTCGTGGCGACGCAGCGCCCCAGTACCGATGTCGTGACCGGCCTCATTAAGGCTAATTTCCCGGCTCGTCTGGCGTTCGCCGTGGCCTCCGCGGTGGATAGTCGCGTGATTCTCGACCAGGCCGGCGCAGAAACCCTGCTTGGACGTGGCGACATGTTATTCCTTAATCCGGAGAACGGCAGCCCGGTGCGGGCGCAAGGGGTGATGGTAACCGATCAGGAGATTGAGCGCCTGATCGCCTTCTGGCAGAAGATGAATCCGCCTGCGGATGTGCCACCGCCGTGGGAAACGCTCTTGCGTGAGGGTCAGGAGGGCGGCGAGGATGAGGTGCTGCTGGAGCAGGCGATTGCTTTGCTGCGCAAAGAGCAGCGCGCCAGCGCCTCGTTATTGCAACGGCGGTTGCGCATCGGTTATCCGCGCGCGGCGCGCCTGTTGGATCAACTGGAAGAGATGGGGGTGGTTGGGCCGCCGCAAGGCGCCGGGCGCGAGCGCGCGGTCTTGCTCGAAGCGGACGAAGAAGAGGATGATATAGAACGTGATGACTGATCCTGGTTTCACGGAGGCGATGTTTCATGAGCGAAGCGCGAAAACGTACGTTGTCCGAGAACATGCGTGTCTGGTTCCGCTGGTTGCTCGAACCCATTGCCCGTTTTTTCAACCGTCTGGGAATCCATCCCAATCTGATGACGTTGTTCGGCCTGGCTGGCACGACGCTGGCCGGGGTTCTTTTGGGGACGGGGTACATTCGCTGGGGCGGGCTGCTGTTGCTGATCATGGGGCCGGTGGACGCTCTGGATGGCGCGATGGCGCGACTGCGCGGCGAGCCAACGGTCTGGGGCGCTTTCGTTGACTCGGTCTCGGATCGGTATGCCGAACTGGTCGTCTTTGGTGGGCTCCTGTTTCATTTCCTGACGCAAGAGGAGCCGTTAGGGGTCGTCCTGGCATATCTGGCCGCCGCCGGGTCGGTTCTCGTTTCTTACGTCAAGGCGCGCGCCGATGCCGGCAAACTGGACGCCAATGTCGGCATCCTGACGCGCTTCGAGCGGTTGCTCGTCTTGATTCCCTCCCTTATTTTCAATGTTCCCCTCTACGGCCTGGGAATTATTGCCGTTTTTGCCAATCTGACTGCCCTGCAGCGCATCGCGCGCGTGCGGCGAGATGCTTATCGGCAAATGGCAGCCACACGGCGCGACGATTGATTCTGGAAAAGGAGATTGAACCATGCCTGCTTTATCTTCCAATAATCCTCATCTGCCCTTCGGCGATCAACGCACCGCTCCCTGGTATGGCAAGGATATTCTCTCGGTGAAACAGTTCACGCGGGAGGACCTGGAGTACATCTTCGCCGTCGCCCATGAAATGCGCGTGATGGTCGAGCGTGTGGGTACGTTTGATTTACTCAAGGGGAAGATTCTGGCCAACCTGTTCTACGAACCTTCCACGCGCACCTCGTCGTCGTTTACGGCGGCGATGGAACGACTGGGCGGTTCGGTCATCCCGATTAACGAAGTGCGTTACTCCTCGGTTGCCAAAGGTGAGTCCCTGCCGGATACCGTCCGCACGCTGGAGTGCTATGCAGATGTGATTGTCCTGCGTCATCCGGAAGTTGGTTCGGCGGCGATCGCGGCGCAGGCGGCGCGCAAACCGGTCATCAATGCCGGCGATGGGATTGGGGAACATCCCACACAGGCGTTGCTTGACGCGTTTACCATTCGTGAGGAGCTCGGTCACATTGACGGTCTGACGGTTACCCTGCTGGGCGATCTGAAGCATGGGCGCACCGTACATTCGCTGGCGCGCTTGCTCTCGCTCTACAAAGTCAGGCTGAACTATGTCTCGCCGGACATTCTGCGCATGCCGCCGGAATTGATAGAGGAATTGAAGGCCAAAGGCGTGGAGCAAACCGAGTATGCTACGCTGGACCCCTGCCTGGCCGAGACGGACGTGCTGTACGTGACGCGTGTCCAGAAGGAGCGTTTTGCCGATGAGGCGGTTTATGAATCGGTCAAGGACGCCTATATCATTGATAAAGACGTCATGAAGAAGGCCAAAGCGCGCATGATCGTCATGCATCCTCTGCCGCGTGTAGGCGAGATTGATCCGGCGATTGATGATGACCCGCGCGCGGCTTATTTCCGCCAGATGGAATACGGCCTCTACGTCCGTATGGCGTTGCTGGCGATGGTGCTGGGAAAAGCGTGAGGCGCGCTCCCTATGGAATCGTTCTTCTCGTTGCTTGAGCGGCGCGTTGACGAGTGCGCCTCGTTCCTCTGCGTCGGCCTTGATCCTCACCCGGCTGACCTTCACGCCCCGACTGCCGAGGCCGCCCTGGACTTTTGCCTGCAGCTGGTGCGCCAGACGGCGCCCTGTGCGGCGGCTTTCAAGCCGAATGTGGCGTTCTTTGAAGTCTTTGGCGCCGCAGGTTGGACGGCGCTGAAACGAGTTATGGAAGGGATTCGAGAGGAGGCCGCTCGGCTGGGGAAATACATTCCCGTTATTCTGGATGCCAAGCGCGGCGATATTGCCTCTACGGCGGAGGCTTATGCCCGCGCGGCCTTTGAGCAACTGGAGGCGGACGCGATCACCCTCAGCCCTTATCTGGGGCGCGATTCCCTGGAGCCTTTTCTCGCTTATCCGGGTAAGGGCGTGTTTCTGCTGTGTAAGACCAGCAATCCGGGTTCAGGCGACATACAGGATTTGATGGTAGAGGATGAACAGCGGATAGTGACCACTCCCCGATTGACCCTGTACGAATATGTGGCTCATCTTGCCCAGACCTGGAACATGGCGACCAGCCTTGGCCTAGTGGTGGGAGCGACGCATCCCGCGGCGCTGGCGCGCGTCCGCGCCGCGGCGCCGGAGCTATGGTTCCTCGTGCCCGGTGTGGGAGCGCAAGGGGGGGATGTGGAACAGGCGCTGCGCGCCGGCCTGCGCGCCGATGGGAAAGGGTTGATCATCAACGTTTCCCGCGCGGTTGCGCGTGCTCAGGATGTGGCTGGCGCGGCGCAGGAGTGGCGGGAACGTATCTGGCAAGGCCGTGAAAAGGTAATGGCGGAGAGGCAAAACTCAGGAGAAACGGGTCTGCCGGCGTCTTTTCCGGCGGAGATCGCCGATGGCCTGCTTGCGGCAGGATGTGTACGGTTCGGCGAATTTACTCTCAAATCGGGATTGAAATCGCCAGTTTACATTGATCTGCGCCGGCTGATTGCACAGCCGCGCCTGCTGGCTCAGGTGGCGGCGGCTTATCTGCCACGGCTGCGTTCGTTATCCTTTGATCGCCTGGCGGCTTTACCGTATGCGGCGATTCCCATTGCGACGGCAATCAGTTTGCAGAGCGGCTATCCCTTGATCTATCCCCGCAAGGAGGTCAAAGAATATGGTACGCGCGCGGAAATTGAAGGCGAATATCGTCCGGGTGAGACGGTAGTGGTCATTGATGATCTGGCGACGACGGGCGGGAGCAAATTCGAGGCCATTGAGAAACTGACGGCTGCCGGTTTGCAGGTGAAGGACGTGGTGGTGTTGATTGACCGTCAATCTGGCGCCAGCGAAGCGCTACAGGCTGCCGGCTTTCGCCTCCATGCTGTGTTGACGTTGAGCGCCTTGCTGGATTACTGGGAGAAAAAGGGAAGCGTTGCCTCAGAGAACATTGCCGCGACGCGCCAGTTTCTGGCGCAAAGCCGCTCCTGACCACGCGGCGCGGCGGGCAATGGCGTGCGCACTGTCCGAGCGCGCCGCCGGGCCAGCGTGTTTTGACGTAAACACCTGTCAGCCCAGGGGATGTTGATTGTCGGGTGTGAAAACCGTCCATGCCCACCACCGGCTTTGTCTGCTCGAATGAGACGCTATCTGCGCCCTCGTGGACGGTTTGCCATGCCAGACGGAACCAGGCAGGCCCTGATGTTTTGACTGGCGCCAGAGGGGAGATTGGGGCTGGACGGTGAGGAAAAGGGGGCGTATGCTGTAGAACCTATGCTGCCGGCGCGGCGCTGGTCGGTTTGACTTCGTTCTGGTAGGTAGGCAGAACGACGACGAACGTGGAACCTTTCCCCAGAATGGATTCGACCCAGATGCGGCCATGATGACTGTCCACGATGGATTTGACAATTGCCAGTCCCAGGCCAGAGCCGCCTACCCCCTTGGGCACGTTTGTGGCGCGGTAAAATTTCTCGAAAATGTGCGGCTGATCGGCAGGCGGGATGCCAGGCCCGGTATCGGAGACGCGCAAAATGGCCTGGCCGTTCTGTCTTTCCAGTTCGACAGTGATTTCACCCCCTTCCGGCGTATATTTGATCGCGTTGTTCAGCAGGTTGTCAATCATCTGGCGCAGACGAATCGGGTCGCCGCGCAACTCCACGGCCTGGCCATCGGCTGGCAGGGACAGGCGCAACCGTAGCCCTTTTTCCGTGGCTATGGAGTCGTAGGTTTCGACTGCCAGTTGTAGCAGGCTATCCAGGGGGAGCAATTCTTTCTGAACGTCTACGCCGGCCTCGATGCGTCCAAGTTCGAGCAAATCGTTGACCAAAGCGGTGATGTTCTGGATGCTGGTTTGCACGCGCTGAATAAACTCGCGCTGCGCGTCATTGAGCGTGCCCACCCGTTCAAGCAGTTCCACATAGCCGAGCACCGCTGTCAGCGGGGAACGCAAATCGTGGGAGATGGTGTTGATGAATTCGCTTTTCAGGCGGTCAATCTGGCGCAGGTAGGTAATATCCTGCGTGGTAATGGCACTGCCCACGCCGGGAATGACGGTATGTTGGGCGTGATACACGCGTCCATCATCGAAGGCGATTTCGTGATGAGGAAGGTTCACGCTGCTCCCGCCGGTCAGCATGGCGCGCAAGTCGGGGTGGGGAATGACATCCAGCACCGGTTTTCCCTGATAATCCTCTTGCCAGAGGCCAAAGGCGCGGCGCATGGCAGGGTTGAGCAGCAGAATGCGCAACTGATCGTCCAGAATCATGACCCCATCTTCGATATGCTCGATGATGGTTTCCAGTTTCAGCAGTTCGTTCAGGCGTTGTTGCAACGAAGCGGTGGTACGTTTGACCTCGCGGCGTGTCCAATCGCCAAGGCGCCGTGCCCGTTGCAAACTGTTCTCCACGCTGCGACTGATTTCCGGCACGCGCAGCGGAGGGTAGATGACATCGCTGATGCCCGTCTCCAGCGCCTTTTTGGTCATCTCAAAGGAGGCCTGTGCGCCAAATAAAATCACCGGCAGGGTGGGGAAGCGTTCGAGCAACTGGCTGGCCAGGTTCAGGCCCTCCTCCCCGTCGAACTTCTCGCTGAGGATAACGAGGGCTGGCGACGAGGCCAGGAGCAAGTTGTCGAGCGCGGTGCGATTCTCTGCCAGGGCCACCTTATACGCGCCGGCCGTCAGGGCACGCTCGAACATGGAGGCGATTTGCGCATCGTCAAGCGCCAGAAGGATCAGGTCAGACTTGGGCATAGGTTAAGGCTATTTTACCCCAGAAGTGGGTTGTGATGGGCTTTCAGAAGCGATAAGTTGCAACATGCTCTGCAAATTGGCGCGGATGGTTTCGAGAGCCTGCAACTGGTCTGCGGTAACCATGCCCATCTTTCCGCTCAACAACAGTTCGAGCGGGTAGAGAGCCGTTTGGATACGGCTTTGCAGGTCCTGGCGTAAGCGCGTCAATTGTTCGCGCTTGCGATGTTCGCCAGCCTGAGCGGCTTCGGCGGTTTCCTGTAAGGCGCGAAACAGACGGGCATTGACCAGCGAAATGGAGGCATAATCGGCTACCGCTTCCAGCAGAGTCTGGGTGTTCCGGTCGAAAGGTTTGTTGGCCTTGCGCACCACTACCAACAGGCCGACTACTTCTTGTTGAACCTTGAGCGGCACAACGACGGCGGCCTGTCCCAGGGTCGCTACTTTGAATCGTTTGAGCGGTTCGCCATTGATCGCCAGAGTCTCGCCGGAGATTCCGACCAGCGAACTGACGCCGTCATCCAGCGGCTGGCCAACTTTACGCGCCCAGGCCGGCGGCAGGTTGCGGTAGGCGGTAAGCAGGAAGTTGCGGCTCTTTTCGTCGCGCAGGAGCAGCCAGCCGAAATCGGCCTCAGCCACGTGCACCATGCCCTCCACGATTTTATCGAATAGCAAGCGCTGGTCAGTAATGGAAATGACGGCTTTGCCGACTGCGAACAGGGTGGTCAGTTCACGCACGCGGCGTTGCAGTTCCTGATTGGCTTCTTTCAACTGGCGGTCCAGGCGTTGACGTGCGCGGCTCTCGCGCACTTGTTTGAGAGCGCGCTCCACGGCGGCCACGACCTCCGCTTCACGTACCGGCCAGAGCAGATAGTCGGTTGCGCCCAGACGGAATGCCTGAATAATCTCTTCCTCTTCGCCCTCGCCGGCGATGATAATGAGAGGGGTTTCCACCCCCTGAGAACTCAACGCCACAATCAGGTCTTTCCCGCTTAAATCGGGCAGGTTAATGTCAGCGATAATCAGATCGGGCGCGAAATTCATGGCGCGTTGAATCGCGTTGCTGGCATCGCCAACCACCTCCACCTGATATCCAGCCGGCTGCAGGGCCTGCCGGGCAATCAAATCGCTGATGTCAGGGTCGCTTTCGACCAGCAAGATTTTCTCAACATTGTCGCTCATAGGTTTTCCCCCTGAAAGAGCAGGATCAGGGAGAGGGACAGACGGCGAGGAGAAAGGATGATCATGACGTTAGCCTTCGCGGAAAGGGTTCTGTAGTGATTATAGCATGACTGTTCAGGATGAACAGGTGAGCGACTGTAACAGGAAAATCCTTCTGGCGGCTCTCGGTTTGCGGCGGGGTGTCCTGTTTTGAGAACGGGCTGGTTTTGCCTGTGCCTGCTCGCGGGTCTCCACAAATCTGAGCCGTGGCGGTTCGCTCCACGGCTCAGGTGCGGAAGGGTCATGTGTTGTGCTGGCGATGCGGAGAGACTCGTCTGTATCCGTACTCAGGCGGGCGTGTAAGGCAACGCAGAGCGTTCGACTTTCTCCAGCGGGTAAACGTCAATCAGTTCGTAGTCGCGACTGCCGACGCCGTATTGTTCGGCGTATTCTGTCATCTTGTAAGGGTCTTTATAGGGCCCGTGAAGTTGCTGGAAGGGGTGCCCCTGGCGATAGTGTATTTCCATGGCCAGAGGGATGTTTTCCTCAATGAGATGTGTTCGGGCAATTAAATCGAGCACCGCCTGGTCAATGGCAACAATGTCATCGGAGCCCAGAATGCCAATATCAGGCAGAATGGGGAGGGTAGTGAAACCGAAGCAGTCACACAGCGGAGTCATGTGAGTGGCCAGGCTGAGATGCACGGCCTTGCCCGGTTCGAAAGTGGAGAGCACCTCACTGACTGCAATCGCGCAGGCCTCGGCGAAGGTGTGAAAGTTGATCGGCTGAATCTTCAGACTACCCGGCGGCGCGACCTGTAAGCATCGTCCGCACTGATTGCATTGCTCGATGTGCAGGTGCATGTAACCGCGCCGCTCGCGATCTTCCACAATGGCCTCAAAGGGGCAGGAGGCAGCGATCTTGGGAATCGTCGTCTCCGGCTCCGGACAATGTTCCGGGAACCAGTAGGGATCGAAGTGCATGGCGTCGTGCATCTGGCTGCGCGTTTCGCTGGCCATGCAACCCAGCGCGATATTTTTCAACGCGCCGCCGAAGCCACAGGTCGGATGCCCTTTAACGTGGGCAAAGTTGACCAGAAACGAAGCGTCTTGGGCAAAACCGGCCACTTTCCACTCGCGGATGTTCTTGTACGGACGCGGATGGGCATAACAGTATTTCTCGTCCGGGCCGGAAATGGGATAGACCGGACAGCCAAGCACTTCGGCGGAGTAACCGCGTTGCTCGGCGCCCTCGGCATCCCAGGAAACATCGGCCACGAACGGTTTTCCACCGCCGTCTTTGATGGCCTGCACCACCTTGCGCACAAAGACCGGGTGGATGGTGGAATAGCCAATGTTGTTGGAAGTGTGCATTTTAATCAAGACGCGCTCCCCGCGGACGCGATCGCGCAGGTGCAGGCGCTCCAGAATCAAATCCAGTTTAGCCGGCAAGGTCTCTTTTGCTTCCAGACGGGCTTGCCTGGCTGACCCAAAATATACCTGGCTGGGCATGGCGTTACTCCTCGCGAGAGATAGACTGTTTCAAGAAAACGGGTAACTGCTGCGACAATGTCAAGTTAAACGTTTTTTCTATAAAACTCTACGCATTCCGTCACTGCGAGCAAAGCGCATGTCTCGCCTGCCACAAGCGGAGCGTGGGGAAAGCGGTCTCCTGGTTTGCAAGGAGATTGCTTCGGCGGCGCCTCGGGCGAGCCCCGGCGTGGCCCTGTTGCCGCCTCGCAATGACAGCGGGCAGGTAATTGCGGACACAGGGCAATTCCCTGCCGGGATCGTATTGGAGGGTGAACATCAACGAATCGCTGCGCCGCGTTCGTTGATTTGTTTCCTGTTCGTGGACGGCTGCCCCGGCGAAGCACATCCCCGCTTTGGAAGCGGCAGGCAATGACCGGAAAAGGATAAACGGCGATGTTATCCTTGCTGCGAGCGTCCGCGCTTCCTGGGGTTTAATGGTTGTTATTCCGGATGAGCCGCAAAACTGTGGCAGGTAGTTACAGAACAGGTCTATATTATATCTATATGAAAGATTCTGGCAAGGATTTTATGCAGCAGAAGAAAGGGCAGAATAAACAACGCGTGGATGACCACGCTCAGGCCGAAGAGCAAGGCGAGGGTGCGTAGAAAGAGATTGACGGCTGGTGCAAGATGAGTCAATAACCAGGGGCCTGCGCCGGCCAGAATGGCGATGCCCAGCAAAATCCCTGTAATCAGACCGACTGGCAGCCAGGCATGACGATCGGAGGCCGAAGGCAACATGGTGCTGCTGACAACGATCGTCAGGTAAAACCAGAGCCAGAAATCGCCGCTGGCTTTGGGCAGTAAACGTACCCCCAACCAGAACAGCGCGAACTGCCCGGCGCGCGCCATGTCCCATAGCGGGAAGAGATGCAGACGGTAGATGGCGGCAAAAGCAATGAACAGGCAGCCGCTGACAAGCGGCGCCAGGCCAATCAGCGCATCGCGCAGCAGTCCGCCGCTGGCGGTTTCGACATACCCCAGACGCAGTTTGCCGTCTCCCTGGGCCTGAGGAATCAGAGAAAAGCGACCGGTGCGTACCCCGAGCAGCTTGGCGGCCAGAAAGTGGCTGATCTCATGCAAGAAGATGCCGGGCAGGAAGAGCAAAGCAAACGTGATCTGCGTCAGGGTCGGGTGCCGGGTGAGGAGCAAAAAGACGGCCTGTATCTCACGGTGCAGGGCGCGTTGGGCGAAAACCAGGGCGACCAGCAACGCCGTGAACCAGAACAGGCCGTCTATGTTATGCCAGAGGGTGCTGTTCACAGGGCGGGGGAACCATTGACCGGCGCTTGATTGCGCCGGGTGGCAGACCAGATGGCGCCGCCAGCAAATCCGAGGCCGGCAGAGAGCGCAATGTTGACCAGACCCACCAGGCACGCCAGTCCGATTTGTACTCCCCAGACAATTTCAGGCTCAACGATTGGTGTCCCCAACAGGCGATGGAAGGGTTGATATTGGGGATTTTGCAGGAACGCGGCATTGATCACAGAAGCCAGGAGATTGCCGGGGAGGGCGATGCCGGCCGCGATGAGTCCGGCTATCGCGCCGCGCTTCTCTGCTTCGGCAGAGACCACTGGTTTTTCGAATACGCCGGTCAGGTAACCGGTGAGCGTCCCGCCGAGCAGGGGAACGCAGATGGCACACAGTGGACTGATGCCCATAGCGGCTATCAGCACCAGCAGCACCATACTGCCGCCACCGATCAAGCCTGCTTTTACCATCGTTCCTCCTTCGCCGGATTAAGCGTGAATCAGCGGGCAGCGGCGCGCACAATAGCGATGAACTCCTCGGCTTTGAGGCTCGCGCCGCCGACCAGCGCGCCGTCAATTTCTGCCTGGGCAAAGAATTCCGCCGCATTGGCCGCGGTGACCGAGCCGCCGTAGAGCACGCGCGTGCCGCGCGCGATTTCTGCACCGTATAACTCGGCCAGAGCCGGGCGGATGACCTCGCGCACGACGGCATTGGCATTCTCGCCGGTCGAGGCCTTGCCGGTACCTATCGCCCAAACCGGTTCGTAGGCGATAACAATTTGTGCCGCGAAGGTTGGGTCGAGGCCTTTGAGACCGGCGCGTATCTGCTGACCGACGACGGCGGCAGTCTGGCCGGCCTCGTACTGCGTCAGGGTCTCACCCACGCAGACGATGGGGATCAGGCCGATGGCCTGGGCCGCCAGCACTTTGCGATTGACCGTCTCGTCAGTCTCGCCAAAGTAGGTGCGGCGTTCCGAATGGCCCAGGATGACATAGCGGCAAAATTCGGCCACCATGGCCGGGGCAATTTCACCGGTGAAAGCGCCTTTTGACTCCCAATGCATGTTCTGGGCGCCGAGGCCAATATCGGTTCCTTGCAGGAGAGCGGACAGGGCAGGTAAGGAGGTAAAGGGCGGGCACAGCACTTTCTCCACGCCGCTGATGGCGCGCAGTCCGGCGGCCATCTCGGAAACCAGCGCCCGTGCCTCGGCGACCGTTTTATTCATTTTCCAGTTACCAGCGACAAAAGGGGTACGCATTGTTGGAACTCCTTATCAGGTGTTTTTCCAAAAAACCTGCCTGCATCGCGCGGACGCAGGCAGGTTCCATCACCCTCACCAGGGCGGTTATTTATCCAGCAGGGCCGCCACGCCGGGCAATTCCTTGCCTTCGAGGAACTCCAGCGAAGCGCCGCCGCCGGTGGAGACATGGGTCATTTGTTTGGCAACGCCGGCTTTCTTGACCGCGCTGGCGCTATCGCCGCCGCCGATGACGGTCACTGCGCCCGATTCGGCCAGCAGGCGCGCCAGAGCGAAGGTGCCCTCGGCGAATTTCGGCATCTCGAAGACGCCCACCGGGCCATTCCAGACGATCAACCGGGCGCCTTGCAGCGCGGCTTTATAGGCCTCAAGCGTCTTGGGGCCAACGTCCATGACGCGCCAGCCGGGTGGAATTTTGTCCACGTCCACCACCTGCGTATTGGCCTCGGCGTCGAACTTGTCGGCAATGACCGCGTCCACCGGCAGGATGATTTTATCGCCGTGTTTTTCCAGAATGGCGCGGGCAGTTTCGATCGAACCTGCCTCAACCAGGCTATCCTGCATGTTGTAGCCTTTCGCGGCCAGAAATGTATTGGCCATGCCGCCGCCGATGATCAGTTTGTCGCATTTGGCGAGCAGGTTCTCCACGACCAGAATCTTGTCGCTGATTTTCGCTCCGCCCAGGATGGCGATGTAAGGATGTTCGGGGTTAGCGGTGGCGCGTCCCAGATATTCCAGTTCCTGCTCCATCAAGAAACCGGCGACGGCCGGCAGGAAGCGCGCCACGCCCTCGGTGGAGGCATGAGCGCGATGCGCTGAGCCAAAGGCATCATTGACGTACACCTCGCCGAGAGCGGCCATCTGCTTTGCCAGTTCGAGATCGTTCTTTTCTTCGCCCTCATGGAAACGGGTATTCTCCAGCATGAGTACCTCGCCGGGCTGGAGAGCCTGAGCCATTTTTTCCACTTCGGGGCCAACGCAATCAGGGGCCATCTTGACTGGCCGCCCCAGCAATTTCGCCAGGACTTCCGCGACCGGCTTCAGACTGAAGGCCGGGTCGGGGCCGCCTTTGGGACGTCCAAGATGACTCATGAGCATCACGGCAGCGCCCTGATCCAATACGTATTGAATAGTAGGCAGCGCGGCGCGAATGCGCTTATCGTCGGTCACCTGACCGTTCTCCATGGGAACGTTGAAATCCACGCGCATCAGCACGCGTTTGCCCTTCAGGTCAATATCTTTGACGGTCTTTTTGTTCATATGGCACTCCATAGCATGGGATTTATCCAACAACCTGTAATTACCTGCCCGCTGTCATTGCGAGAGGTGGCAATAACTGCCGAAGCCATCCCCTCGCGAGTCTCACGAGTGTTCTTATTGCTTCTGTGAAACTTGAGATTGCTTCGCCGCCTTCGGCGGCTCGCCATGACGCGGGTGGGTAGGGTAGGTAGTTACCACAACCTGCTATCCGGTGCAAAATCGGCGTGACTTTCCCTGACTCTAGGGAGCCAGGCAACGGGGAGGCAGGTAATCATTCCTGCCACGCTGTTCCTGATAACCTGCCTCCCGGATACGACGCAAGGCCGGTTGGGGCTTACAACGACTTCGCCATCAAGGCGGCCAGGTCCGCGGTGCGGACGGAGTAGCCCCATTCGTTATCGTACCAGGCCACAACCTTGACGAAGGTGCTGGCCTCTTTGCCCAGGACCATCGTGAAGGGCAGGTCTACTGACGAGGAGTGCGGATCGCCTTTAAAGTCAATGCTGACCAGCGGCTCGTCCACGGCTTGCAGAATGCCCTTGAAGCGCGGCTGTTTGGCGGCCTCGCGGAAGGCCTGACGCAGCGCCTCGGTCGTGGTTGGCTTCTCGATTTCAGCCGTGAAGTCCACCACGGAGACGGTGCTGGTGGGGACGCGCAGGGCATAGCCGTCGAACTTACCCTTCAGGTCGGGGATGACCAGGGCGACGGCTTTCGCGGCGCCGGTCGTCGTCGGGATGATGCTCATCGCAGCGGCGCGCGCCCGGCGCAGATCGGAGTGGGGCAGGTCGAGAATGCGCTGGTCGTTCGTATAGGCATGGACGGTAGTCATGAACGCTCGCTTGATGACGAAGTTATCATGGACCACCTTGGCGGCCGGCGCCAGGCAGTTCGTGGTGCAGGAAGCGTTCGAAACGACGTGATGATTGGCGGGGTCGTACTTGTCTTCGTTGACGCCCATCACAATCGTAATGTCTTCCCCTTCTGCTGGGGCCGAAATGATAACTTTCTTGGCGCCGCCGGCGGTGATGTGATTGACCGCGCCTTTGACCATCTTCCCTTTTTTGTTCACGCCATCGTTCTTGACCGTAAACAAGCCGGTCGATTCGATGACGATCTCCACTCCCAGGTCTTTCCAGGGAATCGCCGCCGGATCGGTCTCTTTGAAGGCCTTGATTTTCTTGCCGTCAATCAACAAGCCATCGTCAACGATTTCCACGGTGCCGTTGAAGCGACCATAGTTGGAATCGTACTTGAGCAGGTGCGCCATGGTCGGCAGGTCACCAATATCATTGAAGGCTACTACTTCCAATTCGTTGGGGTAGTAGTCCCGGATGGCCTTTAAGACCTGACGGCCAATGCGGCCAAAACCGTTGATACCTACACGGACAGTCATAGAAAGCCTCCTCGTATTATGGAATATTCATCAACGCTGGAGCGTTGAAGGGATCACACAGGATGTTGACTACGTTCCGCCTAAAGGACCGGTGCGCTCGTGGTAGAGGTCCATCAACACCTGAGCCAGTCGCCCGGCGTCATGACGCCAGGGCGCCTCTTGGTCACGCAAATCGGCCACGTAAAGGCGGCTGTCTTTGCGAGCCTTTTCGTCCAACGTTACCCATTTTACCCCATTTGTGGCAGATGGGGAACAGTCACTTTCATTACAGATGATAATGTCCAGCACGCCTTTGCCAAGATATTCTTCAATCGCGCGCACATGGTCACTGCAGGTGTAGAGGTCTGTTTCGCCGGCCTGGGTGACGATATTGCAGACATAGATTTTCAACGCTTTGCTGGCGCGGATGGCGGCGCGCAGGTCGGCGACCAGCAGGTTTGGCAGAATGCTGGTGTACAGGCTGCCGGGGCCGATGACAATCATATCGGCGTTCAAGAGAGCCTGAACGGTGGGCGGATAAGCGGCGGCGTCATTCGGCTCCAGCCAGATGCGCCGCACGTGCCCGGCTGCCCTGGGAATCTTGCTTTCTCCCTTGACGCGCACTTCACCTGGAACCTGAGCCAGCTGCACATCGGCCACCAGACGCACGTCATGCAGCGTGGCCGGCAACACCTGACCGTACACGGAAAGGACGCGCCCAGACTCGGTCACGGCCTGCTCGAAACTACCGGTAATGTCTGCCAGAGCGGAGATAAACAGATTCCCGAATGAGTGGCCGCCCAACGCGCCGTTCCCGCCGAAGCGATACTGGAACAATTGGGTCAACAGGGCTTCGTCATTGGAAAGAGCGGCCAGGCAGTTGCGAATATCGCCCGGCGGCAGGATGCCCAGTTCGCGGCGGATTTCCCCCGATGAACCGCCATCGTCGGCTACCGAGACAATGGCGGTCAAATTGTGTGTGTGCGTCTTCAGGCCGCGCAGGACGGTCGCGATCCCGTGTCCGCCACCGATGACGGCCACGTGTGGGCCACGCTCGCGCAGACGGTAACGCGCCACCTGATCCACCAGCCTCATCCCTGGTTTCAGGAACGGCACGAGCAGGGCGCGATTCAGCCCCCACAGTCCCAGCGCGATCCATCCCAACCCCAGAACGCCGAAAATGAGCACGCGCAGCGGTCGCGCCAGAAAACGCAACGACAGGAAAGAGAGCGCCGGGAGCCACCAGGTATCTGGCGCAGTACGGTAAATATCGAGCAGGAACATGGCCAGCCCAACGCCCAGCATGGTAATGCCGAACAGCAGCAGGGCAAACCAGCGCTTAACCCCCAGGCCCGGCGCCAGCCAGCGCAGGAGCGCTTTGACTTCCTTAATCCAGCCAGGAACAGGAGAAAGCCGCACGGCAAAGATGATAGCAGGGTTTTCGCCAGCAGTCAACTCTGGATTGTCTTCCGGCCAGTCAACGGGTATAATCGCGACCATGACAGCGATTCTTTGTGTTGACATTGGTGGGACCCAGATTCGCGCCGCGGCCTATCTCCCCGGCAATCTCCAGCCGCTGACCAGCCGGCGCATCCCAACGCACGTGGCAGGCGAACCTGTCTTCGAGCGGGTGTTGGCCGGCATTGAGGCGGCCTGGCCGGCGCAAGAGGATGTGGCGGCAATTTCGGTGGCTGCGCCGGGGCCGTTGGACCCGGCCAGTGGTCTGGTCTTTTCAACGCCGAATATCAAAGAATGGGTCAATTTTCCCCTGGGGGAAAAACTGGCGCAGCGTTTTGAACGCCCGGTTTTCGTGAATAACGATGCCAACCTGGCCGCGGTAGGCGAGTGGCGGTATGGTGCCGGGCGTGGTCATCGCAATCTCCTGTATCTGACCATCAGCACTGGGATTGGCGGTGGTGTTATCCTGGAAGATCGCCTGGTGTTGGGCTGGCGTGGTCTGGCCGCAGAACTGGGTCACATCACCGTCCTCCCCAATGGGCCGCAGTGTTCTTGCGGTCAGCGCGGTCATCTGGAGGCGGTAGCCTCCGGGCCGGCCATTGCCGCCTATGTGCGCGCTCAGTTGCAGGCGGGCGTGCCCTCCCAATTGACGCTGGCGCAGGTGACCCCTCAGGCAATCGCCGAGGCCGCGCGCCGCGGGGATGCTCTGGCGCGGCAGGCCTATGAGCGCGCGGGACGCTTCCTGGGACAGGCCATAGCCGATTTTCTCCACGCTTTCAACCCCTCCGTTGTCGTTTTAGGGGGTGGCGTTTCACAGAGCAGTGACCTTTTCCTGGATTCCTTGCAGGCGACCCTGATGGCCAGCGTGATGAATCCCATTTATGTGCGTGATCTGCTCCTCACCACAGCCCAACTGGGCGATGACGCTGGTCTGGTAGGCGCGCTGGCGCAGGCAGAAGTGCTGCTGGAGCACCGTCAAAGGCCTGTTTCGCCGTAGAGGGAGCGGTACACGACAAAAATTTCGTAGATGTAGCGCAGGTACTGGCGTGTCTCGGCGGTGCGGATGACCTCTACGAAGAGGTCCGGATCGCCATTGGCCAGTTGACGCCAGGCGGCGGCGAAGCCTGGCCCGGCGTTGTAAGCCGCCAGCGCGGCGTACAAATCGCCATCGAAATAATCGCGTTGGGTGCGCAGGTAGTACGTGCCGAAAGTCAGGCTGACCAGTGGGCGGTAGAGGTCGCGTGCGGTATAGTTCGGTGGCCAGCCCAGTTGCGCGGCAATTTCCTCACCGGTGGCAGGCATGATCTGCATCAGGCCACGTGCGCCGGCGCCCGATTGCGCGAAGCGGTCGAAGCGATTGCTTTCCAGCAGAACAACGCTGAACAGGAACAGGGGATCCAAACCGTTTTGAGAGGCCAGGGGAACGATTAAATCCTGAAAGTACGTGCCATAGCGGCGATGATTGAAATAAGGAGGGGCAGTCAGTTTTTGGGTACTGCTTTCCAGACCGGCCAGGGTCAACACCTGATTCAGAGCCGTGATGCCCAGACGATAAGCGCCGAGGGAAATGAGATAATTGCCCAAACGGTAACTGTTGGCCGCGTCATTGCTGACGGCCTGACACAAGTCATTGAATTCGGCCAGCGCTTCGGCATACAGGCCTGTGGCCCAGAGTTCGTTGCCGCGTACCAGTTGTGGACTCTGGGCCAGTTCGCCGAGGTCGCTGAGATTGGTCTCTGGCGGCAGGTTAAAGTGGATGCGCAGCCAGGATTCGGCGAGGCGTTGCTCGGCGGCCAGATCCACGTCGAGGTGCAGGATAGGGGGTGAGGCAAAGGGGGCGCGATTCAAGAGCAGATCGCGCGCGCGTTCGCTATAGTAGCCGCTGGGATCGAGTGCGGCGGCCTGTTGCCAGGCGGTTTGAGCCGCGGCTGCGTCGCCGCGCTTTTGCTGTACCTTACCGATCCAGAACTGGGCGCGCGCCTGATCTTCCGGCGTGGTGGAGAGGAGTAAATCGCGCTGGAAGGCTAGCAACGCTTCTTCGTAACGCTGCTGCCGGTAACGGCCAATGCCAGCCCAGAAGAGCGCCTGAGAGGTTTGGGAACAGGAAGGCAGTTCGTCAGCAACGCGCGTCCAGACGGCGATGGCTTCTTCCAGTTTATCCGCGCGTTCGAAGTTGCGCGCCGCGTTCATCAGCGCCTGGCAGATGGTCTCCGGATTAGAGACACGGCGCGCCAGTTCCAGGTAGGTTTGAGCCGCGTCTTGGGGCTGATTCAGGTAAGCCCATTGTGTGTAGGCTTTATCGTCCCAGGCTTCTAACCAGTCGGGACTGGCGGGGTAGTTATTCAGAAAGGTGTCGAAATCTTGCAGGGCTGCCGGATAATTCCCCAAGGCGACGAGGGCGAGGGCGCGGTAGTAATACGCTGCGCCATCGTGCTCTGGCGTGGCCTGCAGGTAACGGGTAAACGCGTCCCAGGCGAGGCCGTATTGACCTGCGCGGTAATCAATCAGGCCACGCTTGAATTCGTCCACCGGCACGCCGGCATTGACCAGAGCGACCAGCGCCGGGTAGGCGTCGTAGGCCAGGGGGTAACTGTTGACCAGCCGTTGGAAACGTTCATAGGCGAGGTCGGTCTGGCCCAGGGCAAGGTATGCCTGCCCGGTCAAAAATTCCAACGATGCTTTCGTGTAGTACTCATTGGTGCGGCCTATCAGTTGCTCGTAGCGGGCAATGGCGGTGTGGTAGTCGCCGGCGGCGGCATAGGTGCGGGCTATCTGGATTTCCAGGTTCAGGGTATCGCCGCTGTGTGGGGCTGTCAGGGCCTGTGCGTACACGGTCAGGGCAGAGGGATAGTCGCCTGCTGCGGCCAGGGCGTCACCGCGACGTTGCAGAACGTAGTAATCAATGACAGCAGGGCGCAGGGTCAGGTAAGCCTGATAGGCGTCGGCGGCCTCGGTGTAGCGCTGGAGCGCCGCGTAGGTTTCGCCCAGCAGTAAATAGGCGCGCGCGGCGTGGATGGAATCAGGATAGGCAGTGATCAGGGAGCGCAATGCTTCGAGCGCCTGAGCATAGGCTTGCCCTTCGTAGGCGGCGCGCCCAAGACCAAACAACGCCGCGGCGCGTGTTTCCGGATCGGTGGCTTCGGCGTAGGCGGTACGGTATTCGAGCAGGGCGCGGTCGTAATCGCCGTTGAACAGGGCGCGTGCTCCCGTCTCCAGGCGCGCTTCTGGCCTGGGTGTGGGAGTGACCGTTGGGGTTGGCGAGGGGGAGGGGGTAGCGGTGGCGGAGGCCGTCGGCGAAGGGCCGGGGGTAGGCGAGGATGGAGGCAGGTAAGCATAGGGGAGAGAACAACCACCTGCCAGGGCGAGCAAAATCAGAAGTAGAGAGCAGGTTTTTTCCATGCCCCCCTTATACTGTAGCGGCGCGTTTGTGTCAACTGGAGAGGTGGCCTGTGTCCACGCAAAAGTTGTCGTACGAATGTCGCTCTGTTGCCAACACTCTCAACGTATGTCACGGCGAGCGAAGCGCATGTCCCGCCCGCCGCGAGCGGAGCATGGTGGAGCGTAGCGTAGGGAAAGCAGTCTTCCGGCAGGCAAGGGGACTGCTTCGCCGCCTTTGGCGGCTCGCCATGACATTATCGCCACAGAGCCTGTGAATGTCAAAAACTGGCAAAATCACAGGGTTTTCGTATGGCGTGCAATAACTTTTGAGTGCATACGGTGGCCCGGCCAGAGCCGCAAAGTACAGGTCATCAATCCACGAAGCGATATTTGAGCAGTGCCCACAGCGCCTGGAAGGCATCTTTGGCTTTGATTTTCTTGCCGGCGGAGTAGTCACGCGGATTGAACGTAATCGGCACCTCGAAAATGCGCACGTGACGCTTGAGCATCTTGGCGGTAAACTCAGGCTCAAATTCGAACCGCCGTGCTCGCAGGGTCACGCCGTCCAGGACCGAGCGACGGAACACTTTGTATCCTGTTTCCATATCGCTCAGGATATTGTTGTACAGGATGTTGGTCAGGAAAGTCAGGATACGATTGGCGACCATGTTCCAGAACAGAATCGGGCGGCGCGGCCCGCCGAGAAAGCGCGAACCGTAGACCACATCGGCAATGCCTTCCTGAATAGGACGTAGCAGAGTCGGGTAATCGCGTGGGTCGTATTCGAGATCGGCATCCTGAATGAGGATCACATCGCCGCTGACGGCTGCCAGACCGCTGCGGATGGCGCTACCCTTTCCCTGATTGACGGGGTGAAAGATAACCTGGAGATTTTCCTGTCCGGCCAGTTGCTGCAACAGTTCGCGGGTGCCATCGCTGGACCCATCGTCCACCACAATGATTTCATCCGCCAGGCCTGTAGCCCGGACGCGGCGGATGATTTCGCGGATGCTGCCCACCTCGTTATAAACGGGAATGATGACAGAGAGTTTCATGAATGCTAATTATACCCGATGGCCTCGGGTACGGTTCAAATTTTCAGAGGTAATGTATCCTTCATTCGTAACTACCTACCATGGCTAATGGAGAACCCTCTGCCTCTTGTCATTGCGAGCGATGTGCCACACCCTCGAACGGGCTATGCGGAGCGGGCAATCATGCTAAAATGGTGTCATTGATTTCGCGGTTATCGGATATGAAAATTCTTTACAATGCTCTGGTGTACACACTTCAGGCGGAGCAACCGCGCGCTTCGGCTTTGCTGCTGGACGGCGAGCGGATTGTCGCGGTTGGGGGAGAGGCATTGCTGGAGGCCGGCGGGGCGGCGGAAAAGCAGGATATGGGCGGGCGGGTCATCCTGCCCGGCCTGATGGATGCTCACTTTCATCTGCAACGGTATGCGCTGCAGCGACAACGTCTGGATTGCGCGACGGAAACGAAAGCCGAATGTCTGCGCCGGGTAGCGGAGCGGGCGCGCCAGACTTTGCCTGGCGAGTGGGTGCTGGGACATGGCTGGGACCACCATCTCTGGCCCGACGCGGCGGGACAGTGGCCGACGGCGGCTGACCTCGATCGCGTGGCGCCTCTTCATCCTGTTTATCTGACGGCGAAATCGCTCCATGCGGGCTGGGTCAATACCCTGGCGTTACGCAAAGCAAAACTTCGCGCCTCCACCCCGAACCCGAAAGGGGGCGTGATTCAACGCGATCCGCGCGGCAACCCCAGCGGTATTCTGTTCGAAAATGCTCTGCGTCTGGTGGAGAGGGTTATCCCTGCGCCCGCGCCGGAAGCCCTGGCGCAGGCCATCCATCTGGCTTTGCCATCGCTCTGGCAACTGGGACTGACTGGCCTGCACGATTTCGATCCGGGTACCTGCCTGCGCGCCTTGCAAATCTTGCAGCAGCGCGGCGATTTACGGCTGCGGGTGCTCAAGGCTATTCCCGCCAGCGATCTGGACGATGTGCTTCTCTGTCGCTTACGGGAGGGCATGGGGGACTATTTCCTGCGCCTGGGACCGGTCAAATTGTTTGCGGATGGGGCCCTGGGATCACGGACAGCTGCCTTGCTGGATTCCTATGTTGACGAACCGCAAAATCGTGGTATCCTATTCTTGACAGCGGAAGACATTCTGGAATATGGCCTCCGGGCGGCGCAAGGTGGTTTCAGCCTGGCCGTTCATGCCATTGGCGATGGCGCCAATCGTCTCGTTCTGGATGGTTTTCATCGTTTGCGTGCGTATGAGCGCGAGCATCATTTACCCTGGCGTCGTCATCGGTTGGAACATGTCCAGTTGATACACCCGGACGATGCGCCGCGTCTGGCGGAGGCCGGGCTGGTGGCCTCGATGCAGCCGATCCACGCCCTGTCAGATATGGAGATGGCAATTCAGTTGCTTGGAGAACGACCGCTGGTGGCTTATGGCTGGCGCACGCAGTTGCGTCATGGTGCCAGGCTGGCTTTTGGCTCGGATGCGCCGGTTGAATCGCCCAACCCGTTCCTGGGAGTGTACGCGGCAGTCACACGGCGTCGGCGCGATGGTTATCCTGCCCCGCAAGGCTGGCATCCTGAGGAACGGCTGACGGTGGCCGAGGCACTGGTGGCCTATACCCAGGGGCCTGCCTGGGCTGCCGGTTGGGAGGATTGCCTGGGTAGACTCGCGCCCGGCTATCTGGCCGATCTGATCGTTTTGGAGACCGATCCTTTTGTCTGTGCGCCGGAGGCTCTTGCTTCCTTGCAACCCGTCGCAACCATGGTGGGAGGTTCGTGGGTATGGGAGAAATGAACATGCCTGCTCGTCCGCTCAAACCGGAGATGCTTGTGCCACGTCTGGGGGAGTATCTGGTCACGCAGGGGCGCATCAGCGAAGCCGATTTGCGCCGCGCCCTGGAGTACCAGAAGGCGCGTCATCAGGAAAATCAGCCCTGCCTCCTGGGCGATGCGCTGGTTGAACTGGGCTTGTTGACGCGCGCGGATATTGATCAGGCCATTACCGAACAGATTATCCAGCTGCGTTCGGCGCTGGAAGAGGCCAATCGTTATCTGGAAAAGCGCGTGCAGGAGCGGACGGTGGAATTGCAGGAGGCCTTGCGGAAACTGACCGAACTCAACCAGTTAAAGGCTAACTTCATTGCCAATATTTCCCACGAACTGCGCACCCCGATGACTCACATCAAGGGCTATCTGGAATTGCTGGTGAGCGAGGCGTTGGGCCCTTTGAATGCAGAGCAGAAGAAGGCGGCGCAGGTCAGTCAACGGGCCGCGGCGCGTCTGGAAGGCCTCATCGAAAGTCTGATTCTGTTCTCGCTGGCAGCGCGCGGTGAGATGACGTTGAAACTGGCGCCGGTCTATCTCAACTATGTGGTGGCCGATGTGGTGGACTATACGCGTTCGAAGGCCGCCGACCGCCAGATTAAGGTCAACGTGGAAGTCCCACCCGATGTGCCGCCGGTGCTGGCGGATGAGGAGAAAATTACCTGGGCAATTCTGCAGCTGGTGGACAATGCCATTAAATTTACCCCGGCAGGTGGGCAGGTGACGCTCGCTGTCCGTCCCGAATCGGGCGGCCTGGTCACGATAGAGGTCAGCGACACCGGCATTGGCATCCCGCCAGAGCGGATCGGTGAATTGTTTGAGCCATTCCATCAACTGGATAGTTCTCCGACGCGTCGTTATGGCGGCGCCGGGCTGGGGCTGGCGCTGGTCAAGGAGATTTTGAACGCGCACGGTTCGATGATTGAGGTTGAATCCGAGCCGGGCAAGGGTTCGACGTTCCGTTTCCCGCTGGTCGAGGCCGAAAAGCCGGAAGAAGCCTTGCGTCAACAGGCCATGCAACTATAAGGCGGCGGCCTCTCTTGCCTATCGTATCCGCGATCGTGGACGGCAGGAGACTACTTTACGATGAGCGATACCTGGTCGGAGTTTTATGGCGCGCTGTTGCAGGCGCTGGATAACCCGGATTGGAAGAAGGGGCTGGATGCCCTGTTTACAGTTCTGCGGCAGCGTTTTCTGTTCGATAATGTAGTCATTTACCGGGCCGAAGCCAGCAGCAGCCTGCCGGAAGCGGTGTACGCGCGCGCCCTGGGACGCGGACGCCGGGCAGAGGCAGAGGCCGCGTGGGGCGAGGGCATTGCCAATCTTGTTCTCAGCGAACAGAAGATTGTTCACGAACCGCCTGCGACGCCACTGGCGGAAGACCGTCTGGCCAACCCCCATTTGCTGGGTTTGCCTTTCCATACGGCGGATGGCTATGGCGCATTGATTTTTGTGCGTTTTGGCGGGCCGCCTTATACCGGGGAGCAAATTCAACAGGCCACGCTGGCGGCGATAGCCGTGGCGCATCTGCTGGACCGGCACGCTTTACGCCAGACGCTGAGTCAACTGGAAGCCGCGCGTCACCGCGCGCAATTGCAGGATGATTTCCTGGCGGCAATTTCGCATGATATTCATACGCCGCTTGGGTTCATCAAAGGCTATACCACCTCGCTGTTGCGTTCGGATACCCGTTGGGACGAGGCTACGCAACGCGAGTTTTTGGCGATTATCGATGAAGAAACCGACCGTCTGGTGACTATGCTCGACCGCCTGCTGGATTCGGCGCGCTTACAGCAGGGGATGTTGCCGATGGAGTTTCAGCCGGTGCGTCTGGAAGCCCTGATTCGCGACGTCGCTTTGCGGATGCAGACGCGCGTCCCAGACCTGCGCCTTACGCTGGATTTGACCGAGGCTCCTCCTTTGCAGGCAGATACTGTTCGCCTGGGACAGGTGTTGGAGAATTTGTTTGACAATGCGCTCAAATATGCGCCTGGGGCGCCGGTCAAGATCACCTTGCAGGCGACGCCACAAAAACAGACTATCGTCTTCGCCGATGAGGGGCCGGGTATTCCACCGCAGCATCTGCCGTTTATCTTTGAGCGTTTCTACCGTGTACCGGGCGAGTCGGCGGCGCGAGGAACGGGCCTGGGGTTGTTCATCTGTCGCGAAATTGTGCGCGCGCATGGGGGGCAGATTTCCGTCGAAACCAGTCCGGGAAAAGGTACAGCATTTCGCATTGACCTGCCGGTGAAGCCGTTATCTGGGATGGCTGAGGCAGGGAAGCAGACGGTCAAGGAGGCGTCATGAGCGAGGAGGTTGCAGTCCGCCCTGCGAAGATTCCCGCGCGTGTGTTGATAGTGGATGATGAGCCACGTTACCTGCGTTTGCTGGAGGCCAACCTGCGCACCGAAGGGTACGAGGTCCTCACGGCACGGGATGGGGTGGAGGCGCTGGAGGTCCTTGCCATTCAGCCGGTTGACCTGATTCTGCTCGATGTGTTGCTGCCGCGTCTGGATGGCTTTTCCGTCTGTCAGCGCGTGCGCCAGTTTTCATCGGTGCCGATCATCATGTTGACGGCGCGCGGCGAGGAGCAAGAACGTGTGCGCGGGCTGGATGTCGGGGCCGACGATTATCTGGTCAAACCGTTTTCGGTGATGGAACTGCTGGCGCGCGTGCGCGCGGTGTTGCGTCGCGCCCAGGTGCGCCAGGGAAAGTACGAGGGCACGTTTACTCACGGCAATTTGCGGGTGGATTATGCGCGCGCCGAAGTCTACCGCAATCATCAACTGGTCTATCTTTCGGCTACCGAGTACCGGCTTTTGCTTCAGTTTACCCACAACGTGGGGCGCGTTCTGAGCGCCGAAGAACTGCTGACCGGCGTTTGGGGCCCGGAGTACCGTTCGGACCGCGAAATTCTCTGGGTGACCATTGCGCGCCTGCGGCAGAAGATTGAGGATGATCCGCATGACCCCCGACATATTGTCACCCGGCCTGGCCTGGGTTATCTCATGCCCCCTCTGGAAGAATAGCCTGTTATGAGCGAGACACCCACGATTTTGATCATTGACGCGGATGCCGCCAGTCGGAACTATCTGGCCGCTTTGCTGAAGAAGGCCCGTTACAACGTGCTGACGGCCTCGCTGGGCAAGGAGGGGTTGATCCTGGCCTGGCAGCACCTGCCGCAGCTGATTATTCTGGACCCGGCTTTACCGGATGCGCCGGCCCTCGGCCTGGTGGCGCGCTTGCGTCAGGATCGGCGCACGGCAAATGTGCCTTGCGTCGCGTTTAGCAGCGCCGGGCGGCCAGGGGAAATGAACACCTTGCTGGCGGCAGGGTGTAACGAATACCTGATGAAATCGAGCGAGGCGGTCGCCAGATTGCTGGAACTGATACCGCGTTTGCTTGGCCGCGCCACGACGGTCAAAAAGGGAGGGGCGCTGGTGGTTTTTCTCAGCGCCAAGGGAGGCACAGGTACATCTTCATTGTGCGCTAATCTGGCCATGTGTACGGCAACCTGTAAAGAGAAAGAGGAGGGGGAGAAAGCGGAACGGCGCGTGGCTGTGGTGGACCTGGTGCTCCCGATTGGTTCGATTGCGCACATAGTCGGTTATACAGAGCGGCTGAACGTGGTCAGCGTAGCGGCGATGAGCGCTGATTACACCACGCCGCTCTTCTTCCAGGAAAATCTTCCCTATCAGATGGCCTGGCATTTTCGCCTGCTGGCCGGCTCACCGGACCCGGAGAGCGCCAATCAGTTACAGGTGAACCGCATTCCGGAAATCATCAGCGCCCTTCAAGAAGTGTACGACGCGGTCTTCGTTGACTTGGGACGCTCCCTCTCGCGCATCAGCATTCCCATCCTGCAACGCGCCGATGTCATTGTGCTGGTGCTTGGCCCGGATCTGAGCACAGTCACATTGACGAAGATTGTCTGGGATTACCTGCACGCGCAAGGCGTGGAAGCGGAACGCCTGTACCCGATTCTCAACCGCGCCGTTGGTCTGGAGGGAATGACGAAGGCAGAAATTGATCGCGAACTGGGCCGCGAAATCGGGGTCACAGTGCCTTACTTGAGCGGTAATATGACGCTGGCGAACAACCGCCATGAGCCGTTCATTACCAAGTTCCCGATGGATTCGGCGGTGCTCTCGTTCCAGCAGGCAGCGCGCTCGATTATGGAACTGGCAACGCGCTTGCGGGGTAAGGGGGGTGGGTAAGGCGAGAACAGCGCGGCAGAGATGGCATCAGAAATCGGCGGGCGTGCCTGGCCGGGGAATAGCGCGCAAGTCATAGGGCGTCACCTGATAGACGTAGTAGTTCAACCAGTTGGCGAAGAGCAGGTGAGCATGGCTGCGCCAGCGCACAATGGGTGGTTTGCTGGGGTCATCATCGGGATAGTAGTTGATGGGAATGTGAATAGGCAATCCCTTCCCGACGTCCCGATCATACTCGCTCTTTAGCGTGAGAGGGTCATATTCCGAGTGGCCGGTGACGTACACGCGCCGACCGTCGCGTGAAACGACGATATAGATGCCAGCCTCATCCGATTCGGCCAGGATTTGCAAATCGGGGACGCGCTCAATATCGGCGCGGCGGATTTCGGTATGGCGTGAATGGGGGGCCAGGAAGATGTCGTCAAAGCCGCGCATGAGTTTATGGCGTGGGTCGAGCACGCGATGGGGAAAGACGCCGAACATCTTGCGCGGCAGTGGATATTTGGGGATGCCGTAGCGATGGTACAGGCCAGCCTGCGCGCCCCAGCAGATGTAGAAGGTCGAGAAAACATTGGTTTCTGACCAGTCCATGATGGCCTGCAATTCCGGCCAGTAATCTACTTCCTCGAAGGGCAAGTGTTCGACCGGCGCGCCGGTGATGATGAGACCGTCGAATTTTTGCCGTCGGACCTGTGCAAACGAACGATAGTGGTGCAACAGATGTTCGGCCGGCGTATTCTTTGACTTGTGGGTGGCCGTGTACAGCAGAGTTACCTCGACCTGTAATGGGGTGTTGCTGAGCAGACGCAGCAATTGCGTCTCGGTTTGAATCTTGGTAGGCATCAGGTTGAGGATGGCAATGCGCAGGGGGCGGATATCCTGATGCCTGGCGCGCGTCTCGCCCATGACGAAAATATTTTCGCTCTCCAGGATGGCGCGGGCGGGGAGGGTTTCTGGAATTTTGACCGGCATACAAACTCCTTGAAGGCAACGCGAGATGGGGTTGCAGGATGAATGCTGGCGGAGGCGGCTCCGCCGCATTCATCCTGTCGGGAATTCAGACTGTACTGTGCTGCAGGGCCTGGTCGAGGTCCCAGAGAATATCGTCAATGTCTTCGAGACCGATGCTCAGGCGGACGAAATCGGGGGAGACGCCGGCGCTCAATTGTTCTTCAGGGGAGAGCTGGCTGTGCGTGGTGGTAGCCGGATGGATGGCGAGGCTGCGGGCATCGCCAACATTCGCCAGATGGCTGAAGAGTTGCAGGCTGTCAATGAACCGTTGCCCGGCCTCCAGACCGCCGCGGATGCCAAAGCCCAGAATCGCGCCGGGACCCTTGGGCAGATACTTCCGGGCGCGCTGGTAATGTGGGTGGCTCTTCAGGCCCGGATACTGCACCCAGGCTACTTTGGGATGCTTTTCGAGAAACTCAGCGACGGCCTGCGCGTTCTGGACATGGCGTTCCATGCGCAGGCTGAGCGTCTCGATCCCTTGCAAAGTTTGCCAGGCATTGAACGGCGCCTGGCAGGCGCCGATGTCGCGCAGAATCTGAACGCGGGCTTTGGTAATGAACGGCGGCAGGCCGGCTTGCTCTAGATCGGCATAGATCAGGCCATGGTAGGAGGGATCGGGCGTGGTGAAGTTCGCGAAGCGACCGCTGCGCCAGTCGAAATTGCCTCCATCCACGATGATGCCGCCGATGCTTGTCCCGTGTCCGCCGAGGAACTTGGTGGTGGAGTGGACGACGATGTTGGCGCCCCATTCGAACGGGCGGCACAGGTACGGCGTGGCGAAGGTATTGTCAATCATCAACGGAATACGATGTTTGCGGGCAATCTCCGCAACTTCCTCGAAGGGGAAGACGAAGATATCCGGATTCCCCAACGTCTCGCCGTAGATGATTTTCGTGTTGGGGCGAAGCGCGCGTTCGAAGTTTTGCGGATCGTTAGGGTCCACAAAGGTAACTTCGATGCCGAGACGGGGGAAGGTGTAGTTGAACTGGTTGTACGTGCCACCGTAGAGCCGGCTGCTGCTGACGATATGATCACCAGCGGCGCACAGGGTCAGGATGGCTATTGTCTGTGCGGCGTGGCCGGAACTGGCGGCCAGCGCGCCGACGCCGCCCTCCAGATCCGCGAGACGTTTTTCCAGTACCTCGGTGGTCGGGTTCATGATGCGGGTATAGATATTTCCCGCTTCCTTGAGCGCGAACAGGTTGGCCGCGTGTTCCGTATTGCGGAACTGGTAACTGGTGGTTTGATAGATGGGCACAGCGCGGCTGCCGGTGGTCGGTTCCGGCGTGTAGCCGGCGTGCAGTTGCCGGGTTGAGAACCCGAATTTCCGTGGAGGGGTTGAAGATGCAGACATAAGGTAATTCTCCTTTGGCGATACCTGCCAGCGGCAGGAAGATTGGCCGGCGAGGTGCAGGGCGCCGGCTGCCCTGATTGAATGGAAAACGAGGTGGAAGCGTCAACAGGACATAGAAAAACCTCCTCGGGGCAGGGTTTTTATCCAGAGGAGGTTCGGGGTAACAAAAAACCTCTTCTGAAAGAAGAGGTTTGCAAAGTCCAGCATCCCTCTCATCTTCCAGAATGAAGACAATCCCGCCGGATTGTCATTCTGCCGGAATTGGCACCGTTCCTTGCACAGGATGGTTGCCGAGGTTTCACAGGGCCGGTCCCTCCACCTCTCTGGATAAGAGTAGCGTGCTTATGGGGTTGTTGAGGTTCAAGTTGAGCCGCTTTATATCATACTCGCTGTGGGTTGTCAAGGGTAATCAGGCAAAATGGATAAACATAGTCTGTCTTCTCTGCGATGGCTGACCAGCCGGCCCTGTCAGAGACAAAATTTCTGGCAGCAGCGGCATGCCTGCGATTGGAGGTTCTCTGGTTGCAGAATGCCAAATCGTGCTAGAATCAGGACATGACTGCTGGAAACGCCCTGATACCGTTTCTTCAGAAAATACACCTGTTTCGTGGCCTGGATGAGGAACAGTTGAATTTCATCGCGGCCCATCTGCGAGAACACGATCCCTATGAGGCGGGAGAGACCATCGTGCGGCAGGGAGAGTACGGCCAGGACCTGTTTCTGGTCTACGAGGGGCAGGTGGAACTGATTCACCGTCGGCGAGGGGAGGAGCGAGTCCTGGCTACCCTGAGCAGCGGCGATTACTTCGGTGAAGAGGCTGTTTTAAACCAGCATCCCTATGGGGTCACAGTCAGGGCAGGTACCGCTTGCCGCTTGTTTCGTTTTGCGCGCAACGACTTTCTGGCCTTGCGGAAACGCGTTCCCCATTTGCAGGCTCACCTGGAGATCGCTGTTGCCAGCCGCAAACTGGCGCGACAGGTGCAGTTCCCCTGGTTGCAAGCGGGAGAAAGTATATATTTTCTGGCGCGCAAACACCCCATTCAATTGTGGAAAGCCATTTTGCGCCCGATTTTCTATGTTGCTGTCTGGCTGTTGCTGATCGCCCTGGTTTATCTGTTTGCGCCTTTTGGCTGGCTGTTGATCGTGGGAGGCCTCGGGGTGGGCGCGGGCCTGTTCTGGATCTGGTGGAATTCGCTGGACTGGAGCAACGATTACTACCTGGTGACCAGTCGGCGGGTGGTGTGGGTGGAGAAGGTGCTGGGGATTTATGATAGCCGTCAAGAAGCCCCGCTCACTACCGTTCTTTCCGTCGGCGTGGAGACCAGCCAGTGGGGGCGCACTCTGGACTTCGGCGATGTCATCGTGCGCACCTTCGTGGGACGGATTGTTTTTAATGAAGTGCGTCACCCTTATGAGGCCGCCGCGCTGATCGAGGAATACTGGACGCGCAGTCGGGAAGCCGCGCGCCAGGCCGATCTGGAAACGATGCAAAGCGCCATTCGCGCCAAAATTAACCCCGCGCCAGCCGTCCCTGCACCGCAGCCGCCGGAGACGTCCAACGTTGCCTCTGCCCCCTCTCCCTTGCGACCGCCGCGCTTTCTGACGAATTTTCTCAAGATGCGGTTTGAGGAAAAGGATGGCGTCGTTACTTACCGCAAACATTACATCGTCCTGTTGCTGCAAACCTGGAAGGCCGCCTTACTTTTCCTGATTGCGACACTCGGCGCGTTGTATTTCTGGCTGTCGCCTGTGGGTGATGGCGCTCTGGGCGGGCTGCGTTATCTGTCTGGTATCCTGGCCCTGGTAGGGGTCTTCTGGTGGGGCTACGAATATGTGGACTGGAGCAACGATCGGTTTCAGGTCACGCCGGACCAGATCTTTGATATTGATCGCAAGCCCTTTGGGCGCGAAGAACGCAAGGTTGCCGCGCTCGACAACATTTTGAGCACGGAGTACCGCCGCACCAACCTGTTACAGGTATTGTTCAACTATGGTCATGTGTACATCACGGTTGGCGGTACGCAAATGGTTTTCGAGAACGTCGCCAATCCCTCTGCCGTCCAGCAGGATATTGACCAGCGTCGTCTGGCGCGGCTTGAGCGTAAACGACAGGCGGAGGCCGAGGCCGAACGCGAGCGAATGGCCTCCTGGATTGCCGCTTATCACCGTCTCCGTCAGCAAGCACCCGAACCCCCATCCTCTGGTTCTGAGACGGGGCGGGAGGGTTGAGAGGCAACGATGACCTGGCATAAAGATTGTGCTACGATTGGGCCTGCCGCGTGCGCGCCGGCGTTAGCCATAAGCAACGCGGCGCTCTCCATGATGGTTGTTGGCCGTGGACTCATAATCTCTATCTCTTAATCATCGGAAGCATGGAAGCCCTATGTCTGAAGAAAAACTCACCCCTCGTTCTGTTGACTTTTCGGAATGGTACAACCAGATTGTTTTGCGCGCCGAACTGGCCGACTATGCCCCAGTGCGCGGCTGCATGGTGGTGCGTCCCTATGGCTGGGCGCTGTGGGAGAACATCCAGCAGGCGCTGGATCGCCGTTTCAAGGAAACCGGTCACGTCAACGCCGCCTTCCCACTTTTTATTCCCATGTCTTTTCTCGAAAAAGAGAAAGAACATGTGGAGGGCTTCTCGCCCGAACTGGCAGTAGTCACGATTGGCGGTGGCGAGCAACTCGAAGAACCGCTGGTTGTCCGACCGACCTCCGAGACCATTATCGGCTACATGTACTCGAAGTGGGTGCAATCCTATCGCGATTTACCTATCCTCATTAACCAATGGGCCAATGTGGTTCGTTGGGAGATGCGGACGCGGCTCTTCCTGCGCACGCTGGAGTTTTACTGGCAGGAAGGCCATACAGCCCATGCGACCGAGGCCGAGGCACGCGAGGAGACGTTCAGGATGCTGGACGTGTACGCCGATTTTGCCATCAACGAGGCCGCGGTGCCGGTCATCAAGGGCGTTAAGTCGGAGAGCGAGAAATTCGCCGGGGCGGTCATGTCCACGACCATTGAAGCCATGATGGGCGACACGCGAGCGTTGCAGTCAGGCACTTCGCACTTCCTCGGCCAGAATTTCGCCCGAGCCTTCAACATTCAGTTTCTGGATGAAAACAACACCTTGCAGTATGCCTGGACGACTTCCTGGGGCTTGAGTACCCGTTTCATTGGGGCGATTATCATGACGCACGGGGATGATCAGGGCCTGATTCTCCCGCCGCGCCTGGCGCCTGTTCAAGTCATCATTGTCCCCATTTTCAAATCCGACAGCGAAACTGGCGCGGTGATGGAGACGGCGCGCCGGCTGGAAAGCGAACTCAAGGCGGCCGGGGTGCGCGTCAAGGTGGACGATCGCACGGAGGTTACGCCCGGTTTCAAGTTTAATGACTGGGAAATGCGCGGCGTGCCGTTGCGTCTTGAGGTTGGGCCGCGCGATGTGGCGCAGGGCACGGTAGCCCTGGCGCGCCGCGACCGGCCGGGCCGGGAGGGCAAGACCGTCCTGCCGCAGGCTGGCCTGACAACCGCCGTGCATGACCTTCTGGCTGACATTCATCGCTCTCTCTTGCAACGCGCGACAGCGTTTCGAGATGCGCATATTTACGACCCGAAGAATTATGCGGAATTGACCGAGGCCGTGCAGCAGGGATGGGCCTGTTCCTGGTGGTGCGAAGCGGCAGAATGTGAGGCGAAAGTCAAGGAGGAAACGAAGGCTACCACGCGCTGTCTGCCGCTGGAACAGCCAGAGACACGCGGCCGCTGCATCGTATGCGGCAGGGAAGCGAAGCGGAAAGTGTACTTTGCCAGAGCCTACTGAGGACAGGCAGGCCGGATTGCATCGGATGGTCACGCTCACAGTACAGAGACGGTGAAGATATGGAACCTTTGAGGAGTGGAGAAATCCTGCGCGGTCGTTACCGCATTCGGGAATGTATCGGGAAAGGGGGGATGGGGAGCATTTATCTGGCTGACGATTTGCGCCTGGAGGGACGTCTTTGCGCGTTAAAAGTGGTGGAACATGATCGCCATGTGCCGCCGAAGGTTTTGCGAGAGACCCGTCAGCAGTTTCTGCGCGAGGCGACCGTACTGGCGCGCCTTGACCACCCCAACCTGCCGAAAGTGTCCGATTTTTTCACCGTAGGGAATCGCGATTTTCTGGTTATGGATTACATTCCCGGCAAAGACCTGCGTACGCTCATGCTCGAGGCCAGGCAGCGCAATACCTTTCTGACTGAGGAGGAGGTTCTGGGGTGGGCCAACCAGCTGGCCGATGCGCTCATGTACCTGCATTCGCAAGATCCGCCTCTGGTGCATCGGGATATTAAACCCAGCAACCTCAAGATTACGCCAGGGGGGATACTTAAACTGGTGGACTTCGGTCTGGTTAAGGCGCTGGCGCCGGACGAGATGACTGTCACGGTTATTCAGGGGCGCGGCACGGCGCTCTATACACCTCTTGAGCAATACGGCGGGGATGGCATGCACACTGACATCCGCAGTGACATCTACGCCTTTGGCGCCACGCTTTACCATCTGCTGACGAACACGCCGCCTGCGGATGCCCGGCAGCGCTTTTTGCATCCGGAGAGTTTGCTTCCACCGCGCCAGATTAACCCGGCCATCAGCCTGCGCACGGAGCGCGCTATCTTATGGGCCATGGAGTTGCATCCTGACGATCGTCCGGCTTCGGTGGAGGTATTCCGGCAGTTTTTGTTGGGCGGACGAGAAATCCCCACTCGTCCGCAAACCGCGCCTCGCCGGCGGACTTTCCCTGCGCTCTTTCTGCAGCGGAGTCCGGAAAGCGCTCTGTTCTGGAGCGCCCTGGCGCTGTGGATCATTGGGTTGATGGCTTCCCTGGTGCGTTGACCAGCCGCCACCAGAGCCAGCCTGCCACGGCACCCAGCAACGCTCCGCCGCTTGCCAGAGCCACAGCGCCGCCCCAAGGGTTCTTTGCGAGCAATGACAGGCTACCCGGCAGGTGCAAGGCGAGGTAGTTATAGCCGACGACCCCGCCCAACAGCGTGCACAAGGCCAGTCGTACTCCCCACTGGATGGAAATGAGACGCTTCCCGAAGGTAAAAGCCAGGTAACTCAAACTGCCGCTCAGCAAGGTGACGAGGAACCACATCCCCACGTTAACATCCGCCGCGGTGTTCTCTTCTGGAGGAAGCGGTAGCGGCGTGGGCATGGCGGTCTCAACCGCTGTGGGCGCGGTTGACGTGGCCGGGGTTTCCGTCACCACGCTGACCTCGCCGCCCTTCTCGCTCACATCAATCTGGATGATATTCGAGTTCATCGCCGGCTCGCTCACCGCGCGAATTTCGAACGAGCCGCTGCGTTCCAGACGGAAGGTGGCTCGCGCCACTCCCTGAAATGTCGTCGTGTCGATTTGTTGCAGGATGCTGCCGTCGCTGCGCGCGACCAGCGTAAAACGGACGCCTGTCCCGTCCGGAACGGGGTGACGGTTATGGTCCAGGATGATGCCGGTGCGGACGGCGATGGTATCGCCGGGGTTGGCGATCGGTGGATTGGTAGGTTCGGCGACGCCGGTAGCCGTGGGCGTGGGTGCAGGAATTGCGGTGGAGTCCAGAAAGAGGGCAATCACCTGCGCTGGATCGGGCATGGTGGCGGTAAACAGGTCATAGCCAATGCCGGGCACAGAGACCGGAGGCGCGCCGGTCGCCGTCATTTCCTGAAAAAGCAGGCGGGCGGCCATCTCGATAAAAGGCGGGGATTTGCTGTACAGAGCGTAATAGGCGGTGAGTTTGGAGATGTCCGTGGCGTCCAGATAGTACGGCGCCTCGAAGGCGAAAAGAATCACGCGTTTGTTGCGCAGCAAATCCTGCCGTTCGGAGAGCAGACGGCGCAAGAGAATGCCCTGAGGTGAACCGGGGCGGGCATCCAGAATGGCGATGACTACCCAGGAGGCGCTCTGAAAATCGGCGATGAGAGGATCAGCCTGCGGCGCCTGTTGCAGGAGCAGGTTGACATCGTCGAAGGTGTAAGTGCGCAGGCGCGAGGCATTGACCTGACCACCGGCGCGCGGCCCGTATAACGTCAAGACGGCATCACGCAGGGCGGTGGAGGAAAGAGCGGGCATGTCCGGACATTTGCTGCACTGACGACCGGCGCGGCTGTCCGTCAGGAACAGGACCACATCGCGCGGCCCTGGCGGGTCAGGTAAGACAACGTCAAGGTCGGCGGGGTCTGGACTGACCAGTGTAGCGGCCTGTTGGGCAACGCGGAAGGTCACATCCGAGGCTCCCCCCAGACGTTCCAGGGCGTTCTCGGCAGGGATGACGCGCTCCAGTTCAAAGCGTGGATAGAGGCGAAACTTATACGTCAGGATGCGCAGCACCGACTCGTCAACCCGCTGCGCAAAAGCCGTGTCTTCGCGATACTTCTGGCTGAAGAAATCCAGAATGCGCAGGACGGTTTGATAGTTGTCTGCGGCATCGGAGGAGGTGATATTGCCCAGATAGAGCAAGTCATTGCCGGCCAGGAAAGCGTCACGCGCCACCGGCCGGGCGGAGAAGTTCTGACCGCTGGGGGCGTAGAAGCGATATACGGCCTGCGTTCCCAGGTCATCGCTGACCAGCAAACCGCCGTTCTGTCGCCAGGTGGCCAGGGGAGGCAGGTCGAGGATCAGTTTCAGCGCCTGCTGGTCGAAACTGACCGGGCGGGTTGTGGCGCGGATATTGCCCTGAAATCCCTGGTAACGGATATGGGAAAGCAGCAAACCATCGGTGACACTCTGCGGATCAGGGGCGTTGCCGGTGACGGCAAAGAAGGGCGCCAGTTCAATCTGTTTCAGTTGCTCGAGTGATTTGCGAATCGTGGCGATTTCTTCGTGAATGGGCCGATCGGCGCTGCCCCGACCGGGGAAATGACTGGCAATGACCAGCAAGCGCCCGTTGCTCCCCTGGTGCAGCCCGCGAATGTAAGCGCGTCCCATTTCGCCGACCCAGTAAGGATCGCCGCCGAAGACGCGCGCGCCCAGATCGTTATCCGCAATGAGAGCCGGGTTTTCCAGTACATCCAGCGATGGGCCGAGGAACAGGTTGAAGCCAAGCGCGGCCAGTTCCCGGCCGGCGACGGTGCCCACTTCCTCTGCCAGAGCCGGGTTCCAGGTGGCGCCGAGCGCCATTTCGCTGGGAAGCGGCGTCAGGCCGTTCAGGATTTGGTCATCGGGATAGCCATCGCCATTTTGCGGAATTCCCACCAACAGGGGAATATAAGCGCCGGTCAGGGGCTGCCCGCTGGCATCGGTGGCTTCGCCTTGTGAGGCCTGCCATTCAATGGTCTGCAAGCGGGCAATCAGGCGATAAGCGTTGGCAGCGGTATCAGGCGCAGCGGTGAAGTTATCGTTGGCGGCCAGCAGGACAACCCCGCCGATGTGATGACGGGCGATGAGGTCATAAATTGCGGAACCATCCCTAGCCTCGCTGCCATTGAACGTGACCAGGAACAATTGACCGATGCGTTCTTCGGGCGTGAGTTGGGCAAGCAGCTGGCGCGCCTGAATCTCAGGCACAGACTGCGCCGAGACCTGGATGCCAGTCGCGCCCACGAGTAGAGTCAGAAGGAGCACTACCCGCAGAAAACGTTTCATGTTACCTTCTCAGGACGCGGTATGCCTGAGCCACGTCATCCGTAAAGATGGCATCCACGCCCATCTCTGCCAGCCTGAGCATCTCCGCCGCGGCGTTGACAGTCCAGACATGGACTCGTTTGCCGTCTGCATGGGCGCGTTGCACCAGCGTCGGCGTAACCTGGCTGAGGTGGGGATGGATGGCCCAGTACTGTCGGGAGCGCAAGGCGGGAGTGAGCGCCCAACGGCCTTTCCAGCCGGGCCAGGTGAGCAGCGCGCAGGGAGTTTGCGGTAGGAGGCGGTGGGCGCGGGCGAGATTGTGAGGAAAGAAAGATGAGAACAAGACACGATCCTGTAGATGATATTGTTTCACTACGGCTACTACGCGGGCGACCAGATTATCCCAGGGCGTAGTGTAATTGGTCAATTCAATGTTCAGGTACAGACGTTGCCCCAGTGTGGCGCAAACTGCCTCGAGGGTTGGGATACGTTCGCCGGCGAAGCGTTCCGAAAACCAGGCGCCGGCATCCAGTTCCTGTAGGGCCGCGCGCGACCAGCGATTCAACCGTCCGCTCCCGTTCGTTGTGCGTTCCAGCGTGGCGTCGTGCAGGATGACGATCTCGCCGTCCGCGGAAAGTTTGACGTCGAATTCGATGGCATCGGCGCCCTGATCCGCCGCTATTTCAAAAGAAGCCAGTGTATTCTCTGGAGCGTAAAGCGGGGAACCGCGGTGACCGATAATCAAAGGGCGTGGGGTATCCGGCCACATGGGTTGCTCTGGCTGTTTTGAGCCGGGAAGGCTATAAGTCTACGAAGTACGAGCGCGCCGCGCGATCAATCAAGTCCTTGGTCATTGCCGGCTCAACGGAGAGATAGTGGGCGATGTCGAGTATCTGGTCACACAGATCGCGTGGGTGTGAGGCGCGTAGTTTACGGTTGCGCTTGATATACCATTCCTGTAACAGGTAAGCCAGTCCCTGATCGCTATATTGAACGCCTTTCTGTTGGGCGACGCGCCGGAAGATTTCGCGGTATTCCTCGTAAGAAGGATCGCCGATTTCGATCTTGTGCCGTAAGCGACGCAGAAAGGCCTCGTCCACCAGGTCTTTCGGCGGCAGGTTGGTCGAGAAGACGATCAAGACGTCGAACGGAATCTCGACCTTGCGCCCGGTGTGGAGGGTCAGGAAATCTACACGGTTTTCGAGCGGGACAATCCAGCGATTGAGCAGATCGCGTGGGCGAACTTGTTGGCGTCCGAAGTCGTCAATGAGCAGGATGCCGCCATTGGCTTTGACCTGAAACGGCGCTTCGTAAAAGCGATGGGTGTCGTCGAAGATGAGGTCCAGGCCTTCCATTGTCAATTCGCCGCCGACCATGATGAATGGGCGACGAATCTTGACCCAGCGCGGATCGCGCCGGGTGCTGGCGCGCAATCCGCCGGTCCCGCCGCCGGTGGTGTCCTGTTCGGAGGCAAGTTGATGGTTGACCGAGTCATACAGTTTGACTACCTGCCCATCCACATAGAGGGCGTAGGGGATATACATGGTCTGGCTCAGAATCAGGTTGCCAAAAGCCTTGGCCACGCTGGTCTTGCCGTTACCGGGAGGGCCGTACAGGAAAATGGAGGTGCCGGAATTGAGCGCCGGCCCAAGGCGTTGGAACGTGGCTTCGGAAAGCACCAGGTTCGCCAGGATCTGGCGCATGGTGCGGCTGGTGACGGTCATCCGTCCGCGGCTCTGACGGCGGATGGCATCGTTGTACACTTCAATCGGTACGGGCGCCGGACCGGCATACTGGCTGCGCTCCAGCGCCTCCCGAGCGCGCGTGATACCGGCACCTGTGATAGCATACTGGTATGACCCTTCGCCAAAGCCGGCGGAAGAAGAGGACTTCACCTCAATCAATTTTTCGCGTTTGAGCATTTCCAGCAATTGATCTACCACGCCGGCGAAAGGCAGCGCCAGTTCCTCGGCGATCTTGAAGCCGCTCAGATAGCCCTGAAAGTAAAGAATCTTGAGTGCCAGGTCCTGCAACCAGAGAGGAGAGAGACCTGTCTCTTCCAGTTTATTGATCGGTGGCGGGACAAAGGTGGGCGCCGCGGGGGCGGGAGTCTGTCCAGCGGGCATGACCGTCATGGTGGCTCTCCCTGAATAGATTCGCAGCCGATAGCGGACAATTGCTTTTGTATTATACTCTGGATTGCTTCTATGCACAGGCGGCCCGCGGCCTGGCTTCTCAAAATAGTAAGTCTGTCTGGAGCAAGGGACGAGGGGATGTGGAGGAGGAAAGACACCAGTCGCGCCGGTCGCGCGTGGCTTGACGTGCCGGGAAAGCGATAGTACAATATTGCTCACGACGCGGGGTAGAGCAGTGGCAGCTCGTCAGGCTCATAACCTGGAGGTCGGTGGTTCGAATCCACCCCCCGCTACTTAACAGGGGCCTTCCCTGTCCGCTTTGACGCACCCGCTCCCTGGGTGCGTTTTGCGTTATGGTGAAAGGAGCAACCGATGGCTGCCCTACCTGCCCTCCCAACCCTCCTCCCCCTTCCTGAAGCCGCCCGCAAATACGGGCTGGACGAGGCGCACCTGCGTTCACCGGTGGAGAGTGGTAACATTAAGGCTGCTATGGTGATGGATAACGTGGTCGTGGATGAGGGCGAAGTGGCAAAGACCATTCTCCGCAAAGAAGATTTGCCGGAGTACAAGAAATATGCCCACCTGAAGGGGAAGGAAATTTGGGTCAGTGAAGCCGCGCGAAAATATAATCTACTACACCCCACGATATTAAAGTAGGTGAAGGCTGGCATTATCAAGCAAATAGGGGAAAGCGGCAACAAGGTTTTGCTTGATGAAGCGGATGTGGCATATTGCGCTGGAATCTATCATCGTTTTGGTAAGCAAGGGCGAAAATTATTGGCTCATTGGGAATTAGCGTGGTAGCCCCCATATCTGGGGGTAAAATAGCAGGAGAAACAAAGGTCAACATGTCAAAAGCCCAAGTCACAATTCCGCTAGACATACCCGATGTGCGGGTTCTCAAAACCGAGTTCAACCAAAGCGGCGATTTGGTGATCACCGTGGAGAGCACGAAGGCTGAAACACGCTGCCGAAAATGTGGACGGGTGATCAGCAAGTTTCA
>Ga0315298_1000364_pt1 | contig 88599 bp, 87 predicted proteins | sample WHS_1_MG_FD_203077 | JGI IMG/M metagenome (GOLD analysis project Ga0315298, IMG submission 203077) | Extremophilic microbial mat communities from Washburn Hot Springs, YNP, Wyoming, USA - WHS_1_MG | ecosystem: Environmental > Aquatic > Thermal springs > Hot (42-90C) | place: USA: Wyoming...
AATAAAGGTTAGAAATAAAAAGTGGAGACCACCTGAAAACCATCCATGGAGGATTTATGGACGGAAAAATGTGACATTTCAAACTGGGAATAAAATGTGACATTGACATTGGTAATAACAGTAATGTCCTCTTTAGAGTTAGGAATTTCTGATCCCTTCTGGTGAAATGACGATACACCATCCCTCGCCCAGGCCTAATATGGAGAAATCTGTTTAAACGAGAAAGAGCAAATAACTGATTGCCAAAAGTGTGAAATGGGTCAGAGGGAAGGACGAAGAATCTTAAAGTTCGAGATCATATGAGTAAAAAAGGGCAACCCCTTGCTCCTTCGCATAGTCCTCTACTTTAGGATCCTGAATCATGTAAGTCACAACTAAAGGAAAAATTTCCTTTTTAAGGCTGAGAGAACCTATCTTCTTCGTCAGAAAATCCCTTATGTCATTTTTTGATAGCTGGGCTTTACTCTCTCCTATCACGTATATCTCTTTCCCATCCTTTCTTCCCTCTGCGTATATGTTCACTTCTAAAGGTCTCCCCCTCTTGTCTTCAAGGAATCTCCTTATGGGTCTTGAGGTGAGAGTGATGCCGTACCTCTCCTTAAGTAGGGATGGTAGGGATTTTAACGCCCTGTCTTCAAGATAGTATCCCACAGTACCCGATAGTCCTCCAAGCTGCCTTCTTGTCTCTCTGTGTTCTTCTATGAGCTTTCTTAAGCATTCTTCCGTCCTCTTCTGAGCTTGAGCAAGCTCTTCTACCCTCTGCTCTGTCCTCTTCTGAGCTTGAGCAAGCTCTTCTACCCTCTGCTCTGTCCTCTTCTGAGCTTGAGCAAGTTCCTCTACCCTCTGCTCTGTCCTCTTCTGAGCCTCCGCAAGCTCCTCTACTGCCTTCTCCAACCTTGTCAGTCTCACTTCAGAGTTTTTCTGAGCTTGAGCAAGCTCCTCTACTGCCTTCTCCAACCTTGTCAGTCTCACTTCAGAGTTTTTCTGAGCTTGAGCAAGCTCCTCTACTGCCTTCTCCAACCTTGTCAGTCTCACTTCAGAGTTTTTCTGAGCCTCCGCAAGCTCCTCTACTGCCTTCTCTAACCTTGTCAGTCTCACTTCAGAGTTTTTCTGAGCCTCCGCAAGCTCTTTCACTATGCTCTTGAGTTCAGAGAAATCCTCCTTCGTTACATGGACCTCTCTTATCCTTTCGTCAACTATCTTTATGATCTCTCTTCTTAGAGCATCTGTAATTTTTATTTCCGCCATGTCCACATACACATTTTACTGGTTTTCTTACCCAAATGCAACCGGTTGTCGGGCTTAAGTACATTTGAGACAGTTTAGCATCAAAAGGGACCACCTCCCTAAAGTTTTCCATCAGATACTCTTAAGGGGTCTTGAGGGCCAAAAGGAATTGCAAATAACCTGCCTTAGCACTCCAAAATCCAGAGGAAGAACCACATAAAAGCTTCAACCCCTCTTGTGGCATTCCTTCTCAAACTCCCCGTAAAACTCAGATCCACCATCCACTTTCAGGGCCTTAACCCTAAAAAAGCCCTTGAAGGAACTTCCTTCCACAGTGAGAGCTCGCTCTCAAGAAAACCTCAAGGACATTCCAAATAGATACCACATCCCTTCCTGTGAACTGCTTAACCACCTTACCAGGGGAAAGTGTCAAGTTCAAGTATGTCTCCAGGCCACTTCATGGCCTCCTGAATGATCCCTCCACAGGTTGAAACGGAGGTCTCAAAACCAAGCTTCTTCAAAAGGACCCATGTCTTCTCCTATCCCTGGCTGGAGATATTTCCCCGAGTTCCTTCTTTAAATAGTCGACCTTGGGATTCCTAAAAGCTCTGCCACTTCAAAGGAACTTGCGCCCTTTTGTCTTAAAGGATCCGGAAGCTTGAGAAGTCTGAACCTCTCCTTTCCCACAGGGGAGAAGATCCTGGATATTGAGCCTTGGTAAAATTCCCTCTGTAAACAGAATACTTTCATGTGCCACCTCCTGCAAAGGGTTTTTCATCTAGTCCTATTTTACCTTTTTTCTCTCTGTCCCACATCTCTTTGAAGGAGCATAGACCCGGAAAGTAGAGCAAAGAACAGCTTGTAATTAGAAGCCCCAAAAACCACCCAAGTATTGAGGCTTAATTGTGTGGAATCATAGCCCATCAAGGCGAAATGGAATGGTTTAAGACTATTACTGGCAGGAAAATTTCGTTTACTTCGTTACCTATAGAATTTCTGCACAGATTTTTGCTTAACCATGTCATTCCCTTACTGAGATCTCTTTGCCGACCTTTGGAGGTTAATGTGAATTTGTAGTCTTGCTTAATAACTCGGTTTTTCGGCTTCCAAATCGGATTTTGAAGGAAAGAGAGTGGTCATTTCCTCTTCCTGCCCCTGTGCGCAGAGATATAATACCTGTAATCTGAAAGTCTTTTTGCGGAATAAAGCATCCGCATAAGTTGCGATAATTTGAATCCTTTTGTCAGATAAGCCCATACCCCCTCCATTATTAACTTGAACCTCGAATAGGGGACCTTATACAGGCCACAAAACTCCCTGTAAAAATCCTCCAAGGGTAGCTTGGTTGGAAGAACAGAATGGGCTATGTCAAAGAGATCAAAATCGAAGGATACGATCTTTTCCTTAAGCTCCTCGTAAAGCTTAGTTCCAGGAAGGGGGGTGAGTATAGAGAAAGTAGGTGTTCTTATACCCCGAGAAATCACATAATCTGATATTTTTCTGAAGTCCTTTTTGTCGTAAGAGGGATCGACTATGAAAGAAGCCCAGACGTCTATGTTCAGATTTCTCAATATTTCGAGCGCTCTGTCATTTAATTCCACATTTGTCTTCTTTCTTAGAGCGTCCAATTCTTCGTCCTCTATTTTCTCAAATCCTATGAATACCCCTTTTAGGCCCACATCCTTCCAAAGCTTTATAAGATCAGGATTTTTTGCTATTGTATCGCTTCTTGCCTGGAACGTGTACCTTTTTTTTATTCCAGATTCCCTTATAAGTGATGCTATTTTCTCCGCCCTTCTTGTATTAACAAGGAAGTTATCGTCAACAAAGAGAATGTGTGGTTCCCTGACTCTTTCGAGTTCCTCAACTACCTTCTTTGGTGTTCTTGATCTGACTGTTCTGCCGTAAAACTGCCATACACAGCAGAAGGAACATTCGTGATTGCAACCCCTTGAGGTTTCAACGAGGGCGAGAGGTCTTTGAAAGCCAAGATGGTAATATTTCCTATCTAATAGGTCCCTTCTTGGTAAAGGGAGAAGGTCCATATCCTTTTCAGGCTTTCTTTCACCAGTGAAGATGAACTTTTCATTTTCCTTTAGGGCGAGGCCACGTACTGTAATAGGGTCCTCCCCACGTGCAATCGATTCAATGAGCTCGGCGAATGTTTTTTCCCCTTCTCCTAAAACGACGGCATCGACATCTGCCAAAGCAAGACTTTCGGTATTGAAAGAGGCATGTTGGCCTCCAACAATAACGAGTGTTTTTGGTGAAAGTTCTTTTATCCTTTTTGCGATAGATACCACTGGATTGTGGTCGATTGTGTACGAAAGGCTTATTCCGCATACATCTGGTTTAAAGTGGCGAATCTCCGACTCCAGGTTCTTTTTTAACCTTAAATCTAATATTCTTATTTCGTGATTAGTTAATGAGCCCGCTATTGCCTCAAGACCGAGAGGTTCCGCAAGTATCATATCCGTAAAGCCTATGGCGTAACTTTTGGGCTGGATTAGTAGGATGTTCATCAGTTTCTTTCTGAATGGAAAGTCTTCAAATTTTCTACCTCTTCTTCAAACAGACAATGTACACTTCTGAGCTCCTCTTTCTTGAAGCCTGGGGCTTAAAAATAAACACTTCCTCGAACATTATTTCTAAATCCTTTTTGACACTCACAAAACTTTCCGTAAAAAAGGACTTCATGACGAAGTTCCCACCTTTTTTCAGGCCTGTCCTTACTATTTTTTTTATGGCTTCATAAACCTCTTTTCGATTGGCTTCATCGACCTCATTTATACCACAGATATTTGGGGAAATATCGGAAGTTATAACATTGAAACATTCTATTCCGCAAATCTTTTTAATCATGTCCATAGTCACGTCTTTAACATCTGCCTTGATTGTAAGCACATTTTTCGCATAAAATCGTTCCGTATCCAGAAGATCAATACCCAGGACGAAGCCTTTTTCTCCGATAATTTCTCTTATGACCTGGATGAAACTTCCAGGTGAACATCCAAGATCGAGTACCCTATCCCCCCTCTTTATCACCCGAAATTTTTTTTGAATTTCTAAGAGCTTATAGGCACTTCTCGCCCTGTAACCTTCATTTTTTGCTTTTAGAAAAAAGGCATCTCTAATAGGGAATTTGTTCATAAACGCTTCTCAAATATTCATGGGGGCTCACTATAAGTTTATGCGTTTCATGTTCCTCATAAAAAGTTTTAGACAAAGACTTTTCGAGAAGGTGAAGGAGGATCTCTTCAAAGGTATTTTGGTTATTAAGGGCTGCGATTATCGCTCTTGCGTAGGGATGATCACCCTCAGAGTTCAAAATGTATGCATAGTCTTCGAGAACCCTTTTTATATCTCTTTTAATCTGGCTTAACCTTTCTTTTTCTACAAGTTCCCTCACGTACTCCTTTTTCTTCTGCTCCTTTAAGTATTGGGGAAGGACTATCGGAGCTTCCCCTATTTTTTCGTACTCAGCCCGGTCTTTTTCCATGCCTTCCCAAAGGAGGAAGAGATTCGAAAAAATTTTGTGGTTCATAAGAGTACTCATCGAGATAGATTCCCCGATGTCCTTGTAAAGTTCATATATCTGAGATGGGTCTCTTATTTCTTTAGAAGCCAGAGATTTAGATAGGAGCCCTTTTAGGAATTCTATGTCTTCTCTGAATCCTTTAGAATTTCTTGATGCTTCTTCCATTAAGTACAGGGCATAATGAGCAGAAATCTCTGCAATGAGAATATCATCTCGAAGGAGGGCTTTTTTTTGCCTTTCTAACCATGAGAAGTAATCGGAGACATTGGCCTCTCCTGACTTTAGCTCCTCAATACCTTTCCTCAAGTTGGTTATGGCGTGGGTGACGAGCAATATGTCTTTTTTTAGTTCATTTACGAGGAGCACGATCCTATTTGGCTCGTTATCGTAGCTCGATACGTAACCTTTTGCAAAACGTTCTTTAATTACTCTGCGCAGAACTGGCGAACCTTTTTTCTTCTGTTCCTCAACCTTTAAACCCCTTGTTCTAAGGTGGAAGATCATTCTCCTTATTGTTTTTAAGAGCTCTTTATCGTCTTCGTGCTCGTAAAGGGTTTTTAGGATTGAAGCTACATCTTCAGTTTTCTCCCTCGCAAGTGAGGAGAGTATAGACGCCCTTTCTTCCTTGCCAGAGGCAAGATATTTCTCAAAAAGCCCCTCATTCATTGCAGAAAGAGTATAACACATAAAGCGTCGAGAGACTACAAAAAGACGTTTTCTATTGAAATATTCGGAATCGTGTGATAATTATACAAAGTTTTAAATTTGCACGTCTTTCAATCAGTTTCAGGGTGCAGGGGAACCTGTCTGACACTGAGATGCGAAAGGCGGAAGATTAACCAGGAGGTATTAGATGTCAAACCTCACCATTAAACAACTCCTTGAGGCCGGCGTTCACTTCGGTCACCAGACGAAAAGATGGAATCCGAAGATGAAACCTTACATATTCGGTGCGAGAAACGGGATTTACATAATAGATTTACAGAAGACTCTAAAGATGTTCAAAGATGCGTACAACTTCGTACGGGACGTGGCCTCAAAGAATGAGTACATATTGTTCGTGGGGACGAAGAAGCAGGCTCAAGAAGCGATTGAAGAGGAGGCAAAGAGATGCGGAGCTTTCTACGTGAACCACAGGTGGCTCGGTGGTACGATGACAAATTTTCAAACGATACAGAAAAGTATAGAGCGTCTAAGGAGGCTTGAAGAATTAAGAAATAGCGACGTATTCAAGAAATTGCCCAAAAAAGAGGCGATTAGCATAGAGAGAACTATACAAAAGTTAGAAAGAAACTTAGGTGGCATAAAGAACATGGATAGACTACCAGGAGCTTTGTACGTAGTGGACCCGAAAAAGGAGCACATAGCTGTGAAAGAGGCAAAGAAGCTTGGTATTCCTACGGTCGGTATAGTCGATACGAACTGTGACCCCGATGATATAGATTTTGTGATACCAGGTAACGATGACGCTATAAGAGCGATCAAGTTAATAACTATGAAGATCGCAGATGCTGTTCTCGAGGGTAAGATGATGTATTCCCAGGAGTTTTCAGGAAAGGAGGAAGAAAGCGTAGAATCAAAGGCCGTAGCTGACGAAAATCTATCTGAGGATGTGTTCGAAAAATATGAGGAATATTATGGGAAGGAATAGGGAGGAGATATGGAAATAAAGGCTGAACTCGTAAAAGAACTCAGGGAACGGACCGGTGTTGGTCTTATGGATTGTAAGGAGGCATTGAAACAGGCAAACGGAGATCTGGAAAAGGCGATAGAGTATCTTAGAGAAAAAGGTTTGGCAAAGATCCAGAAAAGGATGGCTAAGAAGGCGAAAGATGGTATAATCGCGGCATATATTCACACTGGGGGCAAAATAGGAAGCATGGTGGAAATAAATTGCGAAACGGACTTTGTTGCAAATACAAAAGAATTTCAAGAATTTGCGAAAGATATAGCTATGCAGGTAGTTGCCTCCTCGCCGCTTTACATAAAAAAAGAGGATGTACCAGTAGAAGTCGTAGAAAAGGAGAAGTCCATATACAGGAAACAGGCGCTTGAGGCGGGAAAGCCCGAAAAAATCGCTGATAAGATAGCAGAGGGAAAGTTGGAGAAGTACTTCCAGGAGGTCTGCCTTCTCGAACAGGCATTTATAAAGAATCCCGAAATCACTGTCAAGACTCTCCTTGAGGATTTGATGATGAAGACTGGAGAAAAAATAATGATAAGCAGGTTTGTAAGGTTTCAACTGGGGGAGTTGGACACAGATTAAATGGGTGTTTATCGGAGAGTCCTCCTCAAGCTCAGTGGAGAGGCACTATCTGGAGATAGGGGTTACGGCTTAGATGTTCAAACAATCGAGAGACTCTGCGAGGAAATAGGGGAGGTTGTAAGATTAGGCTGTCAAATAGGGATAGTAGTTGGGGGAGGTAATTTCGTAAGGGGGACAAGCCTGGAAAGACATGGGATTGAGCGTCAAATAGCGGATTACATGGGGATGGTAGCCACTTACATAAACGCGCTCGCCATGGAAGATTTTCTAAAAAGGAAAGGCGTAAGTACGAGGATTTACGGTGCCTTGAGCGTTGAGAAACTAACTGAGAGATGGAATAGGGAAGGGATGCTCGAGGATCTGAAATCTGGTAGAGTTCTCATCTTTGCCGGCGGGACAGGGAATCCTTACTTTTCCACAGACACAGCTGCCATACTGAGGGCCTCTGAGATAGAAGCCGAGGTGGTGCTCAAAGCCACAAAGGTTGATGGGGTGTTTGATAAGGATCCCCTCCTTCATAAAGATGCAAGATTTTTCTCAGAGATATCGTATTTGGATGCTCTGAAAATGCAGGTCCAGGTAATGGATCTAACGGCTATAGCATTGGCCATGGAAAGGGGGATTCCTGTGATAGTCTTCAATATGAAGGTCAAAGACAATCTTAAAAAAGTAATTATGAAAGAGCCAATCGGCACTATTGTTAGGGGGTAAGGGTAAAATGAAGGATGAAATTATAGAGGAACTCGAAGCTAAACTGAAAAAATCTCTTGAGGCTTTTAAGAAAGATCTTTCAAGGTTAAGGACAGGTATAGCTTCCGTATCCTTGCTCGATGACATCCGCATTAACTATTACAACCAGCCCACACCTATAAACCAGGTTGCTTCCCTTTCCGTACCCGACAATAGAACAATTTTGATCCAGCCCTGGGATACCTCAGTAATAGGGGAGATAGAAAAGGCGATTCAGAAGTCTGACCTGGGGGTAAATCCTGTTTCCGACGGCAAAATTATAAGGATAATCCTACCCAGGCTAACGGAAGAGAGGAGGCGGGAACTTGTAAAGCAAGGCGGGAAGATGCTCGAGAATGCTCGTGTTGCAATGAGAAACATAAGGAGGGAGATCAACGAGAAATTAAAAAAGATGGAGAAAGAGAAGCTCATCTCTAAGGATGATTTCTTCAAGAAACAAGAAAACGTTCAGAAAGTAACGGACAAATACATTGAGATGGCAGAGAAGGTGTATTCTGAAAAGGAGAAGGAGATCCTTGAAATCTGATCTCTAAAAAGGATCATGGAGCTTTATAGACTTCCCCGTCATGTTGCAATAATCATGGATGGTAACGGAAGATGGGCGAAAATGCGGAACTTACCGAGGATAGAAGGCCACATAAATGGTATCGAGTCTGTCAGAGAAGTCGTGGAGACAACGAGGGAGTTGAACATTCCATACCTCACTCTCTATGCCTTTTCAAAAGAGAACTGGCAAAGGCCTGAAGGGGAGGTAAAAAGATTGATTGAACTTCTCGATATTTACCTTGAGAAGGAATTGCCCCTTTTGATGAAAAATGACATAAGGTTTTTAGCTATAGGAGAGATAGACGACTTTCCAAAGAGCACCAAGACGAACATCCTGAAAGTTATGGAGGAGACTAAAAGGAATAGTTCCCTTACCCTTTCCATTGCTCTCAGTTACAGTGGAAGAAGAGAGATAGTGAGAGCAGTCAGAGAAATAATGAGGGATTTGAAAAGCGGTATAATAGAGGACATAGATGAACACACTTTCAGGAATTACCTATACACAAAAGACATCCCCGATCCTGATCTCCTTATAAGGACGAGTGGGGAGAGAAGGCTGAGCAACTTCCTCCTCTATCAAATGGCATACACGGAACTATACATAACAGATACACTCTGGCCTGACTTCAGGAAGAAGGAGTATCTTGAGGCGCTTCTTGACTACTCCAAAAGGGAGAGAAGATTCGGCCAGGTAAGGGAAGAAATCGGTGAGTGATTTAAAAAAAAGGCTAATCTCAGCCATAGTATTCGGGCCTATCGTCGTACTTTGTTTCTATTTTTTACCCCTTTTTCCTTTCTTCATTTTCATCTATCTTGTAGCATTTTTTGCTCTTTACGAAGGGCTTAAGATTTCAGAACCAAAAATGAAATATCTTATCCTATTATCCTCACTTTTGAGCCTTCTCCTCCTTTATTTTAAGCGATTCGAAATATTTACCCTCTGGCTACTTTTTTTTAGCTTTCTCTCCGTTACCCTTCACATCCTCGTAGAAAGAGACGATTCTCTTGAATCTCCCATGGAGACGTTGAGAACTGTTGTGTCTAATCTCGTTACTAACGTCTTTATAGTCTTGCCCCTATACTATCTCTACGCCTTAAAGGAACTTGATGATATCTACCCTCTTGTCTTACTCCTCACAGTCTGGGGCAGTGATGTTTCCGCTTACCTTATTGGAAAGCGTTTTGGAAAGCGAAAGCTCGCACCAAAAATAAGTCCTGGAAAGACCGTTGAAGGACTGCTTGGAGCCCTTTTAGGTAGTGCCGTAGTATTGACCTGTTTTCATAGGATTGTCCAGTTTGGACTTGAATTTTCCATAGCTCTTGGTTTTATCATCGGTTTTTTGGGACAGGTAGGAGATATTTTTGAATCGGCGGTGAAAAGATGTTTCGGAATCAAAGATTCCTCTAAGATCATACCTGGACACGGTGGTATTCTCGACAGAACTGACAGCTTTCTTTTTACAGCCCCTTTTTTACACGCCTTCTTAAGCTATACAAGATGAATGGGAAAAAGAGGGTTATTGTATTTGGCTCAACTGGATCGATTGGAAGGGCGACCCTAAGTGTCATAGAGGAACAGAAGGAAAGGTTCGAAGTTATCGGCCTTTCGTGCAGGAAGAACGTGAAGGCTCTAAATGAACAAATAGAGAAGTTCAGACCAAAATGCGTTTGTGTCCTGGACACTGTAAAGAAGAAATTGGTTAAGAAAGAGGGATGTAAAGTTTTTGCGGGGATTGAGGGGATAAGAGAGATGCTCCAGATGGAGCACGACGTGGTAGTTAATGCAGTTTCTGGGACTAGTGGCCTTTTTCCCACGATTGAGGCGCTAAAATTTGGAAGGGTTCTTGCGCTTGCAAACAAGGAAAGCGTAGTAATGGCAGGGAGGATCATCGAAGAGTCTTTAAGGAAGTACGGAGCGAGAATTATTCCCATAGACAGCGAGCATTCCGCTCTCTACCAGCTTCTGAAAAAAACAAAAAAGAGGGAGGTAAAAGGCCTCATACTCACTGCTTCTGGTGGTCCTTTCAAAGACCTTTCGAGAGAAGAGCTTAAAGAGGTGAGACCGAAAGACGCGTTAAAACATCCTGTCTGGAAAATGGGAAAAAAAATCACACTTGATTCCGCCACTCTTATGAATAAAGGATTAGAAGTAATAGAGGCGAGATGGCTTTTCGGCTTCAAAGGGGATCAAATAAAGGTTCTCATCCATCCAGAAAGCATTCTTCATGGCCTTATAGAGCTGATAGATGGATCCTTTTTGGCGTATATGGCCTATCCAGATATGAAAATACCTATATCCTACGCACTAAACGAAGGTGAGAGAAGACCGGTTAACGTGCCGAAGTTGGAGCTCGATAGAATCCTAAGGATGGTGTTTTTTCCACCAGATCTTGAGAGATTCCCGGCGCTTAGATTGGCGTATGAAGCTCTAAAAGAAGGGGATAGTGCCCAAATTGTGTTAAATACTTCAAACGAGGTCGCTTCCCATGCTTTCCTTAAGAATAAGATTCGTTTTACAGAGATTCCCACTATAATAGAGAAAGTTCTTGAAAAGCATCCGAGAAAACACGTGATAAATGACATAGGTTCAGTTTTAGAAATCTATGAATGGACAAAAACCTATACCCAGGAACTCTTAAGTAAAGTAAGATAAATGTTGCAGAGCATCTTTTACGGCCTTATAACACTGAGCATACTCATAGTTGTTCACGAACTGGGCCACTTTTTCCTTGCCCGTATTTCGAATGTGAGAGTTCTGACCTTTTCAGTCGGTTTTGGTAGAAAGGTCTTGAGGTTAAAAAAAGGCGAAACAGAATACGCGATCTCTCTTTTTCCCCTTGGTGGTTACGTAAAACTCCTGGGCGAGTCTCCGGGAGAAGAGCTAAGGGAGGAGGATCTCCCCTGGTCCTATTCTCATAAAAGCCCTTCTATTAAACTTCTTATCGCATTTTCCGGTCCTTTAGCAAATTTTCTTTTTGCCGTTTTAGTCTTCTTCATTCTTCTTGCAACCGGATATAACGTTTTAACCACGAAAGTGGGCGGGGTAGAGAAAGGTTATCCTGCTCAGGAAGCGGGAATAAAAGAAGGGGACCGGATAGTAGCCATCGACGGAAAGAGGGTGGAAGAATGGGGTGAGCTAACGGAGATACTAAATAGCAAGAATGAAGGGGAAAGTGTGACTGTCACTGTGAAAAGGGGTGATCGATTAATCGATTTCGTCCTCACCCCAAAGGTTATGGAAGGAAAAAACATATTTGGAGAGAGAAAGACGAGGAAAGTGATAGGCATTACCGCATCTAATGAGTTCGTGGTGAAGAGAGAAAAAGTATTGGACGCCGTTGTAAAAAGTGTTAACCAGACAGTAAATCTTACAGCACTTACAATTATTGGTATATGGAAACTGATAAAAGGGGCCGTATCACCGAGCGAACTTGGTGGACCTCTAATGATAATGGAAGTAGCGGGGAAGCAGGCTAAAGAAGGAAAAAGGAACTTCCTTTACTTCCTCGCACTCATAAGCATAAATCTTGCCGTTATAAATCTTTTGCCTATTCCGGTTCTTGATGGGGGATACATATTTTTTCATCTTGTCGAGATTTTGCTTCGAAAAAGACTCTCCATTCAGTGGATGGAGGTTTCCCAGAAGATAGGAATGGGTGTGCTTGTGGCTATAATGGCTTTGGCATTCTTCAACGACATCATTAGGATATTCCATGGAAGGTGAGATAGTCTTAGCTATAGATAACTCCCTCGAATACCTTTGCATCGCCATTTCCGTGGGGGAAGAAATACTGGAAGAGCGAAGGATAAAGGGTAGGGAATCTCCGTCTCAGATCATTGGGGAAGAGGTTATGCAGATTTTAGAGAAGCGACGCCTTGAGATCAAAGATCTTTCATTGCTAATATGCACAAAAGGTCCAGGGTCATTCACAGGCATAAGGGTTGCACTCGCTTTTTTGAAGGGGATTAGAGCTGGTCTTGGAATAGGGCTCGTGGGTGTTCCCACACTCGATTGTTTAGCATATCCATTTTCTTTCCTTAAGGGTTTTTACATCCTCCCCACGATAGATGCAAAAAAGGGGGAGATATTTTGTGCCCTCTATCTTGCAGAAGGCTTGTCCATAAGAAGATTAACTTCCTACGAGGCAAGAAAACCGGATATAGTTTTGGAAATGATAAGGGAACCCTGTCTCATATTCGGGTCAGGTGTAAAATTGTTAGCTGATCGGATAGAGGGTAGGCACTTAATCCTACGTAATGGCCTTTTCGACCACGTACCTATGCAAGCCCTTATAAGACTTGGAATTGAGAACGCAAAAAGGAAAGAGGAGAACGTGGTCCCCCTTTACGGGAGAAGATCTGAGGCGGAGATCAAATTTAATGTCCACCTCACATGATTGAGAGGATTACTCTTTTTATAAGCGCTCTAACAAGGGGTATCTTGTAACCGTTTTTGCTTAGAGGCTTCACATCCTTCAGAATTTTCTCTTTTACAGAGTCGGCAGTTTTTTCATTTAATCGAGTAAATTTTAAAAGATCCTCTACCTCCTTTGCTCTTTCAGGTTTAAAAGATACTCCGCCCAGAGATATTGCGCATTCCTTCAAGACATCTCCCTCGAATCGAAAAGAGGAAGCTACACTCACTATTGCGAAATCTATGGGCCTTCGGAGTGTGAATTTAATAAATTTCTGCCTCGAGTCTCCATTGAACGGTATCTCTATCTCTTTCACGATTTCTCCTGGCTCTAAAGAAAGGCCCTGGGAGGTGTAAAGATCTTCTATGGCGATTTTTCTTTCACCATCTTTTTTTAAAATGACCAATTTAGCGTTGAGGCAAGAGAGTGTGGTAGCCAAATCTGAGGGACATACCGCGTAGCACCCTTTTCCTATTAGGGCGTGGTAACGGTTATCCCCCCTTATTGCAAGGCAAGATTTCCCGCCTTTTCTCAGACAGGACAGAGGACCACCGAGTCTGGCCGGATACCTGTAGTACCAACATCTTATGTCCTGACATAGGTTCCCACCCACTGTTCCCATATTTCTTATTTCAGGGCTTCCTATGGTCTGAACCGTCTCTCTAATCACGGGAAACTTCTCATTTACTAAAGGATCCTCAATGATCCTCGACAATTTTGTGAGAGCGCCAATTCTCAGCGAACCTCCTAAAAATTGTATATAGTCCAGTTCTTTTACTGGTTTTGCGTTAACGAGAACCTTAGGATAGAAAAAGAGGTACTGATCTTTGAAAAGGGATAGGAGATCTGTACCCCCCGCATTTACCTTCGCGTTTTCTTTGAATTCACAAAGTATTTCAAGAAGATCCTCTAAATTTTCAGCCTCCAGGTATTGAAATTTTTTCACTTTTTCCTCATTGCTTCTATTATTTTGTCCGGGGTTGCGGGGTAATCCTTCAACCAGCCCCCTATAGCATTGCATATTGCAATAAAAGTCGCAACAGGGCCCGGTGATGTCGCTATTTCTCCGACCCCCACTGCTTCGAATCTGTGGGATGGAATAGGCGTCTCGAGTACTACATGTTTGATCTTCGGTAATTCCAGAAAGGTTCGCCACTTATAGTCCACGAGATTAGGATTCAAGATCACGCCGATATTTCGATCTATTATTGTCTCCTCGTATATAGCCGAATCTATGCCAGCGGATCCGAGACAGCCATTGAGCTGTCCCTCCAATCCCTTAGGATCTATAATTCTCCCAACGTCCGTGGCATTTACTATTTGGACTATTTCTACTTCTCCCGTATCCTCGTCTACCTCTACCTCAACAAAACTCATCATGCAATTACTCAAAGTGTAATCAGGTTCGAACCTCCCGTATCCGGAAATTGTCTTCTCCCAGCCTATGATTTTGTACCAGGGTATCTTCCTTTCCGGGTTATCCTTAAGGTAAACAAATCCATCCGAAGTGTCGAGCTTACTTACATCTTCTCCAAAGACCCTTTTTGCCTGATCTAATAGTTTTTTCTTCGCATCTTCGGCAGCAGCTATTGCGGCGCTTCCTATCGCATAAGTCCCTCTCGATCCAACGGGGCCGAACTCAAACGGCGTAACAAGTGAGTCAGCAGGGGAAAGACTAACATTTTCAATCTTAAGACCTAACACCTCAGCGACCATTTTTACGTAATTACTTACCTGACCTGTTCCGTGTTCGGTTACGCATGAAAAGAGTGTTGCTCTTCCCTCTGGATGTAATGTAACAAAAGCCTCGGATATGTCTTCCCCTACGTCAGCGTTGCCATGTATTCCTACTCCCACACCTCTTCTTTTACTGCCCTTCTGAGATGTGGGCTTAAGCCATCCCTTCCACTTTTCTTTCCATCCGAATATTTGTGCCCCCTTTTCCATAGCCCGAGAGTAATCTATGCCCCGATACACGTACCAATTGCCATCTCTCCAAAAATAACCGTCTTTGGGTTTTACGAAGTTCTTTTTGAAGAACTCGAAGGGATCTATGTTCAGCTTTTCCATTGCCCTGCAGAGAAGGGGGATAAGAACGCATTTTATCTCCTGTCCGCCGAAGCCTCTGACGATACCTGAGGCATTTCTATTCGTTACGACTATCTTAGGTTTTAGATCCCAGTTCTTGCATCTCAGCATTATCTGCACTTCTCCCAATCCTACGGCAAGCTGGGCCTGCGTTGTGAAGGAGTAGTATCCTGTATCAACAATGAGATCACCTGAAATGGCAGTCACCGTTCCATCTTTCTTCATTCCCACTTTCCCTTTAAGTTTTACTCCAGGCCTTAAGGTGAAAGTAGCAATGTGCTCATCCTTCTTTAGGCAAACCTTCACGGGAAGACCAGTTTTTCTGCTTAGGAGGGCAGCACAGACCTGAATTTGCCAGGACATGAGCTTCGTCCCAAAACTCCCGCCACATGAAAGGCCTATTGTCCTTATATTCACATCCTTTCCAAAAATATGTGAAAGGGTCACCTTATCGAGATAAGACGCCTGATTTGAGACCCAGAGGGTCAACTTATTCGGTTCCTCCCATAAGGCTATGGCACCAGGGGCCTCTATGGGGATCGGATTTGGGATTCCGTTGTACGAAAATTCATCCTCAACGACGATATCAGCCTCTGAGAAACCTCCCTTAACATCTCCAATGAGGAGCTCTTTCAGGGACTTAGGACCGAGGAAAGAGGAATGTGAAGGGAGAATGTTTCGCGGGAACTCCTCGTAAAGGACAGGGGAACCATCCTCAACAGCCTTTTCAGCATCAAATACAGGAGGGAGCACCTCGTATTGGACCACAATCTTTTTAAGTGCCTCCTCTGCTATCTCCTCGGTTTCAGCGGCAATAAAAGCGACCGCATCTCCGACAAATCTGACCTTTCGATCAAGGATTCTCTTAAACCTGGGGGTTCCGCCTCGCAAATCAGGAACATCCTGCCAGGTTAAAATTGCCCTCACACCTTCTATCCGTTCTGCCTTCGATTTGTCTATCTCTTTTATAATCGCATGGGGATAAGGACTCCTAAGAACTTTCCCGATAAGGAGCTTATGGAACCTTAGATCGCTTAAGTACTCAACTTTACCTGTTACTATCTTTCTCGCGTCGATCCTCGGTAGCTTTTTTCCTATGACTCTGAGTTTACTTTCCCTTCTTTCACTTATAATCCTCTCCTCCTCTAAGTAACTCCCAACCGCGTCCTTTACAGCGTCAATTACCTGGTAATGGCTTATGCACCGACAGAAATGGCCGGATAGGGCCTCTTTTATCTCCTCCTCAGAGGGCTTAGGATTAATTGCGAGAAGGGCCTTTGCACTCATTATAATTCCCGGAGTACAAAAACCGCACTGGAAAGCCGAGTGGTTTATAAAAGCCTCTTGAAGTGGGTCCAGTTTTCCATCCTTCTCGAGACCCTCAATGGTAAGAATGTTCCTTTTGTCGCATTCTATCGTGAGAATCATACATGAAAGGACAGGTTTACCGTCCATTATCACCGTGCAGGCGCCACAGGCACCGCTTTCACATGAGACCTTCGTTCCTTTAAGCCCCAATGTTTCCCTTAGGGTATATGCGAGAGTATGATTTGGAGAGATTTCGTTCTCCCTTTCCCCTACTGCTAATCTATAGGTTTTTCCGTTTACTATTAAGGATATCTCAGCTGGCACCCTCGCCATGGCCTTAACGTACAACTTCTACTTGGGGAATGTCAAGGGAATTGCCAGTAAGGGGACCCCAAGGAAGCATCCCTAACTCCATGATAGAAAATAATTAAGGCTCACTTATACTCAACCCTTGAGAAAGTGTATACAGGCAATTTGTAGAGGTTAAACTTTTTACATAAAGGAGGATTGGATAAATGAAACAAAGGAATGGTCAAGAGAAGAAAAATGGCAATAGTTTTTAAAAGGACTAAAAGGGAGTTAAGTCTGTAGCTTAAATTTGCAGAGAGCACAAAATTAGCCAGGTTCTTTATTATCGCTTAAGGGATAAATTTCTTGATGGAGGTAACGAGCAGACGATAATTTTTACAAAGCAGAGATAGACGGAAGACCTGTTAGGGAAAAGATAGAAAGGGAAAATTACAATAACTGAGAGAATGAGCGATATGACTAAAAGGAAAATCATGAAGGAAAAAGGACTCCTTGCGACACAGAAGTACATAAGGCAAAAAGAAAAGCAAGTCAGAGAAAACCCCAAGCTGTAAGCCCGAAACAGATATGGGGAATAGATATCAACTGGAATTTGTCCTTAGGGAGTAGGAGTCTAAAAATGGCGGGAAGCGATGGACTTCGCCTTATAGAAAGAGTTTCCCGAGGGAGTAAGAGGTAAGTAATTAAGGCTTGTAAGTGACAATGGCAGTTGTACTACCCCCATGCCTACGACGCCAATTCATCCATAGAAAAGTCAAATTTTGTGTGTTATACTAAACAAAATGGATAGGATTTTTTTTGACAGTACCTCTTTTACTCGCCTGGATAGAAGGGTCTTGGAAGCTATGATGCCATACCTTACGGATCGCTTTGGAAATCCATCATCGGTTTTTTTGAAGGAGGGGGAAATCGCGAGAAGTGCTTTGGAAGATGCAAGGAAAAAGGTTGCAGACTTGATAAACGCGGATCCTTCTGAGATCATTTTTACATCTTGCGCCACCGAGTCTAATAATATTGCCATTAAAGGTTTGGCCCTCTCCAGAAAATCAAGGGGTCGTAGGATCCTTTTTTCGGAGATCGAACATTTCTCAATCTTGAATCAAGCGGACTTCTTGAGATCCCTCGGGTTTGAGATAGACTACGTAAAGGTGGACCGGTATGGATTGGTAGATATGGATGACTTGGATAGAAAAACGAGAGAGGGTGCTATCCTTTTCTCCCTTATTAGCGCAAGTCCCGAGATAGGCACAATCGAACCCTTAAGAGAAGTTTCCAGATTGCTCAAAGAAAGGGACGTTCTATTCTTTTCTGACTGTGTTGCAAGCTGCGGTAGGATTCCGATAGATGTGGAGGAGTTGGGTGTTGACGCGCTAAGTATATCCTCACATCCGATCCATGGTCCCTATGGAGCGTCTTGTCTGTACGTTAAGAAAGGCATTGAGATTGTTCCATTGATGCAGGGTGGTTTTCAGGAGATGGGGATAAGGCCCGGAACGGAAAACGTCCCTGCGATTGTTGGATTTGGAGAGGCGTGCAAATTGGCGAAGGAAGAATTGGAAGAGAGAAGGGAAAAACTTGGAAGACTGGGTAGGCGCCTCTGGGACGGTATAAGTTCTTCAATAGACCATGTAAATTTTACTGGTCACCCAGAAAAGAGAATTCCAGGACACGTAAGCTTCTGGGTCGAATTTGTTGAGGGCGAATCCCTGCTTATATGGCTGAACCTTAAAGGCGTGGCCTCTTCCAGCGGGAGTGCGTGTGCCTCTAATATTTTTGCAAAGGATGAATCAGGTCTTAAAGCATCACATGTGCTTACAGCAATAGGGGTTCCTCCCGATCGCTGCCACGGATCCATAACTTTTATGCTCAATAAGGACAATACGGAGGAGGAAGTGGAATACGTGCTCTCCGTTTTGCCAGAAATAGTAGGGAAACTGAGGGAGATGTCGCCCCTTTACAAAAAAGAAAGAATTAGAGGAGGATTTTATGGCAGGGCCGTACAGTGAAAAGGTAATGGATCACTTTATGAATCCGAGAAACATGGGAGAGATCGAGGATGCAGACGGAGTGGGAGAAGTGGGTAATCCAGTATGCGGAGATGTGATGAAACTTTACCTGAAAATAGAAAACGGAGTCATAGTTGATGCGAAGTTCAAAACCTTTGGATGTGGAGCGGCTATAGCGACAAGCAGCATAACGACGGAATTGATAAAAGGCAAGACCATTGAAGAGGCACTTAAGCTTACAAATGAAGCGGTTGCTGAGGCATTAGGGGGTTTGCCACCAGCCAAGATGCACTGCTCGGTTTTAGCAGAGGATGCCCTAAAGGCTGCAATTGAAGATTACAAAAAGAGAAAAGAGAAAAAGGAGAGTTAAAAAGTGTTTGAGCTAAGGATAAGAACAACAAAGAGAGTGGAAGCGATAAATATCACGGAAAAAGTGGAGGAAACCGTAAAAGGGAGAGAGGGAAAACTTGTCCACATTTTTGTCCCTCACACAACTTGCGGTCTCACAATTAATGAAGATGCTGATCCGAATGTGATGAGGGATGTTCTCGAGGCATTAGAGAGGGTCGCACCAAGAGACCTATCGTACAGGCATACTGAGGGGAACGCGGATTCCCACATAAAGTCTGTTGTTACAAGCTCTTCTCTTTCAGTTCCTTTGCTCTCCGGCAAGCTTGCCCTTGGAACATGGCAGGGGATATTCCTATTGGAGTTCGATGGCCCAAGGGAAAGGAAGGTACTCATAACCCTTCTATGAAGAAGGTAGCTCTTCTTTTGATCTTGATCCTTTTTTTGAGCCCAAGCTTATCATCTTCGGTGGAGAAGATACAAGTCCCAAAAGAGTACGGCGTTTACGTGAAGACCCCAAAAAAACTGGTTCGCCTTATACCGAATATAGTTCTCGAGGAGGAGGGCATATACTACGTAGAGATGCTCTCCCCTCCCCGGTTCCTTTTAAAAGACGTAGAATACTTCGTAATTTTTGGGGATTACAATATGGATGTTCTCACATTCAATCCTATGGAATTTTTGAGAACCACCCCTGTGGGAAAGCAGAGATTTTTGTTTGGAAGGGAAATACCTTTAGAAGTGAAAAAGGTTAAAGAGAGGATGTATAAAGTTAAGCCAAAAGAGATTCTTGGCAGAGGCTATTTCAGTATTTGGATAGAAGATAGCGCGTGGGATTTCATAATCGAGTGAAATTGACAAAAAAGAAATTCTTCAGTAAATTTTCTTTTGGAAGTGCCAAGGCGCCTGGTGGGCCTCCTGGTCTTCAAAACCAGTGTACCGGCCAAAAGCTGGTAGGTGGGTTCGATTCCCATGCACTTCCGCCATAAGCTCTTCACAGAAAGTGTCCAGAGAATCCGCACATGTCGAAAAAATTTTAAGACTCGTGAACTATTTGTAACTCTAATTCTTTCCTGGATATGGCCTTTTTTTATTGACAATCGGGCCTTGTCTGGTATATGAGTGTAAAAAATTTCACAGGCCTTTAAGGAAATGAAGACCGTGGTTCTCGGGGTCGGGAACGTACTTCTCAGAGACGAGGGGGTAGGGGTCCACGCTGTTAAGATGTTAGCCACTTGTGAGCTTCCTAAAGACGTAGAAGTAATTGACGGAGGAACCTCAGGATTCGATCTTATCGACGTGATATGTGAGGCGGAGAGACTGATGGTCATCGATGCAGTAAGAGCTGGCGGGGAACCAGGAACTATCTACCATTTCGAGTTACAGGACTTAGAAGGTAGCCTCTCCAGTTTTAAGGCTTCATTTCATGAAATTGGAATAATAGACGTGATAAGGGCCGCTGAGCTCTTAGGAAAGAAGCCAAGGGTAGAAATTTTTGGAGTGGAACCTAAATCCGTGGAAGTTGGAATGGAGCTATCTGAAGAGATCGCGAATAAGATTCCCCATCTCGTTAATAAGGTTGTGAGCCGGATAATGGAATGTAACTAAACATTTAAATAAAAAAGGAGAAAGGAGGCATAAATGGATCTAACAAGGCGCGACTTTTTAAAAATCTCCTTAAGTACAGTTTTTCTTTCTGCGTTAAGCATTGATCTTGAAAAGACAAAAGCTTATGCGGCGGAGCTTAGGGTAAAGGGTGCAAAAGAGACGACAACGATTTGTCCTTACTGCTCCGTGGGATGTGGGATCATTGTTTACACTAAGGAAGGAAAAGTTGTGAACACCGAAGGTGATCCTGATCATCCAATAAACGAGGGTGCGCTCTGCCCAAAAGGTGCGTCCATCTTTCAGCTTGCAAATAACCCTTATAGGGTCAAAAAGCCTCTTTATAGGGCGCCTTTTTCAAAAGAGTGGAAAGAAGTCTCCTGGGATTTCGCCTTGAACAGGATAGCAAAATTGGTGAAGGAGACAAGGGACAAGTATTTCATAACAAAGAACTCCCAGGGTTTAACAGTGAATAGGGTCGATGCCATAGCCCATGTGGGTTCTGCTGCTTTGGACAACGAGGAATGTTATCTGATCCAGAAATTCATGCGTGGACTTGGCCTTGTGTACATAGAGCACCAAGCGCGGATATGACACTCCGCGACTGTGGCGGCTCTGGCAGAGTCGTTCGGTCGTGGCGCAATGACAAACCATTACATTGATCTCAAAAACTCGGACGTTATACTTGTCATGGGTGGAAACCCGGCAGAAAACCACCCTGTGTCCATGAGATGGATAATGAGGGCAAAGGAGAAAAGGAATGCAAAGCTTGTGGTGGTTGATCCCAGGTTCACAAGGACTGCTGCAAAAGCTGACCTGTGGGTGCCTATAAGATCTGGAACTGACATAGTTTTCCTTGGAGGTTTGATAAAGTACATAATAGATAACAATCTTTACTTCAAGGAGTACGTTGTAAATTACACTGACGCGACATATCTCGTAGATCCCAATTTTAAGATCCCAGATGATTTAGATGGTGTTTTTTCTGGGTATGACGAAAAAAAGAGATCGTACGACAAAGCTACCTGGAAATTCCAGCTCGACGGAAATGGAGTGCCTAAGAAAGATCCCACTTTAAATGATCCAAATTGCGTTTTTCAGTTACTAAAAAGACATTACGCCAGATACACATTAGACAGGGTCTCGGAGATTACTGGAGCTCCTAAGGAAAAGATAGAGGAGGCTTATAAAATCATTGGTTCAACCGGAAAACCGAATAGGACGTGTACTGTTTGTTATGCTATGGGATGGACACAGCATACAGTCGGTACTCAGAACATAAGGGCATTTAGCATAGTGCAGCTACTCCTCGGAAATATGGGCATGGCAGGAGGTGGAGTCAATGCATTACGTGGTGAGAGTAATGTCCAGGGTTCCACAGACCACGGTATACTATTCCACATCCTAACAGGATATAACCCTACCCCGGTTGCATCTGACAAGGACTTGAAAACCTACATTGAAAAATATACTCCCAAGACGAAAGAGCCAAAAAGCGTGAACTGGTGGGGTAATAGACCTAAGTACATAGTAAGCTACCTAAAAGCCATATATGGGGAAAAAGCGAAGAAGGAAAATGACTTTTGCTACGATTATCTGCCCAAAAGAGATGACGCACAGAATTGCTCCTGGCTTATGATCTTCGATGAAATGTACAAAGGGAAGATAAAGGGATTTTTCGCGTGGGGACAGAATCCGGCCTGTTCATCTGCAAATGCGGGAAAGGTAAGAAAAGCTCTTCAGAACCTCGATTGGCTTGTGGCTGTAAACCTCTGGGACAATGAGACTTCATCGTTCTGGAGAGGGCCAGGGATGGATCCGGGCAAGGTAAAAACAGAAGTTTTCTTCTTGCCGTGCGCAGCTTCCTTTGAGAAGGAAGGTAGTATTACAAATTCGGGAAGGCTTGCCCAATGGAGGTACAAAGCTGTAAATCCTCCGGGAGAGGCCTTGCCAGATGCAGAGATCATGAATGAGCTCTTCTTCAGGATCAAAAAACTTTATGAAAAAGAGGGCGGAAAATTCCCAGAGCCAATCCTTCATCTCACATGGGATTATGGAGAAAAGGATTCTCAGGGCAAAGTTAAGCATGTAGAGATACACAGGGTTGCGAAAGAAATAAACGGATACTTCACAGAAGATATTCCAGAACACCCCTCGGATAGGAAAGCCTATAAGAAAGGGCAGCAGGTACCAGGCTTTGTTTTCTTACTTGACGATGGAAGAACCGCTTGCGGAAACTGGATTTACGCTGGAAGCTACACCGATGCGGGGAACATGATGGCCCGAAGGGGAAAGGAAGATCCGACTGGGCTCGGCCTTTTCCCCAATTGGGCATGGGCATGGCCTGTAAACAGGAGAATAATTTATAACAGGGCAAGTGTCGATCCAAACGGGAATCCTTACGATCCCGAAAGACCTGTGATTAAGTGGGATCCGGTGAATAAGAGATGGGTGGGAGATGTACCTGATGGACCTCAGCCACCACTCGCTCAAGAGGGGGGCAAGTTACCATTCATCATGAAACCTCTTGGAGTTGGAGCCATATTCGGTCCAGGTCTTGCGGATGGGCCTTTCCCAACCCACTACGAGCCTCTTGAATGTCCTTTTGAGGAAAATCCGCTATACAAGAAACATAGGATAAACCCGACAGTCAAAATATTCTCAGATGCAGAAGAGGACAGGTTCGTGTTCTGTGATACAAGATATCCCTACGTATGTACCACATATAGAGTTACGGAGCACTGGCAGACAGGAGTGATGACAAGGCACACGGATTGGCTTCTGGAAATGGAGCCCCAGATCTTCCTGGAAATCGGGACTGAACTGGCAAAAGAGAAAGGGATAAAAAGTGGTGATAAAGTGATTGTTTCTTCCGCAAGGGGGAAAATATGGGCTATAGCGATTGTGACGGAAAGGTTTAAACCTTTCAAAGTTAAAGGAATGACCTTACACCAAGTCGGGCTCCCATGGCATTTTGGATGGAAATTCCCGGTTGATGGCTCGGGGGGTGACTCAGCAAATCTACTTACGCCAACCATAGGCGATCCGAATACCATGATCCCCGAAACTAAGGCTTTCATGGTAAACATCGAGAAGGCTTGAAAAGGAGGTGGACTATGGCGAGAGTGGGATTGCTTATAAGACCTGATATATGCATAGGTTGTAGGGCATGCCAAGTTGCGTGCAAACAGTGGAATCAGCTACCAGCAGAGAAGACCAAGAACTATGGAACCCATGAGAACCCTCCAGATCTCTCTGCTAATCTTTTCAATAGGATAAGGTTCATAGAGATCCCCGCAAACGGACAGGGAGTAAGATGGCTCTTTGTAAGCCAGAGATGTATGCACTGTGGTGAGCCTGCCTGCGTTGAGGTATGTCCTGTAAAAGCCCTTACTCGGACCGATGAAGGGATGGTCATCTACGATAAGGAAAAATGCATTGCATGCCATACGTGTAAGGAAGCCTGTCCCTTCGGTATCCCGAGATACGATAATTCGGGGAAGGGAAAGATTGCAAAATGCCATTTCTGCTTTGACAGGGTGAGAGGGGGGCTTACACCAGCTTGCGCTAAGACATGTCCCACTGAGGCTATAAAGTTCGGAAAAAGGGATGAACTTATCGCCCTTGCTAAAAAACAGGGTTATCCTATAATTTACGGGGAGCGTGAGCTTGGAGGCTTAGGTGTCATATTCGCCCTTAGAGAGTCACCAAAGCTTTATAAGCTGGCTGAGAGTCCTAAGATGCCGGATCATGTCGCCTTCTGGCATTCACTACTGAAATTGGCATTAGGCAAAAAGGGTACTAAGCTACTCAGGTACTTCGTGTAAAAGATTAAGGGAAGGGTCTCCCCCTTCCCTATTTGAGTCATTATCATGAGGCTTATTTTTGTGATTTTAATTTTTCTTTTGCCTTTTTTTCTTTACGCTCAAGAGCTAAAACCGGAGACAGAAGTTAAGAGATCGCCCACAATCGGTGAAGAGAATGCCCCTTTCTACGTAATTGAATTCGTCGACTATCAGTGAGCCCATTGCGTTGAGGTCGGTCCGACCATAAAACGGCTCCTTGATGAGTTCAAGGACAGAGTTAAACTTGTGGTAAAGTTTATGCCCTATAAATACAGGGATTATGCGAGGATTTCGGCGGAAGCTGCCTGTTTTGCGTGGAAGGAAGGGAAGTTTTCAGAGATGCACGAGCTTTTACTAAGAAAATCCCCTTCCCTTGACATGGAATCTCTTTTGAGTTATGGAAAGATGCTTGGACTGAACACTGAGAGGATGAAGGAGGAAATTGAGGGGCAAAAATGCGGAGAGATTATAGAGAGAGACTTAAAAGAGGCAAGGGAGTTGAATATTTATGCGACTCCTGCTTTTATCGTTGGGAGAAAGAGAATTATAGGAGCTCCAGAATACGATTTTTTGAAAAAGGCGATAGAGGAGGAATTGGGTGGTGTTTCTAATTGAAGTTCTGGCTATTTTTTTTCTCCTTGCCACTTCCACGCATGGCTCATCGACTTTGCCTATTTCACCTTTGCCACCGATTATTCCTCCAAAGAATAACCCTATTATGCCTCAAAAGGTGGAACTTGGGAAAAAACTATTTTTTGACAGAAGATTATCGGGTGATGGGACGACAAGCTGCGCTACGTGCCATGATCCGGAGCGTTCCTTTACTGATGGCCAGGAAATTTCCCTAAGTTATCCTACAACGAGGAACCTTAGAAATGCTCCAACATTGATGAATGTTGGCTATGCCAAGTACCTATTTTGGGACGGGAGAGCAAGGTCTCTCGAAGAACAGGCAGTCTTTCCGATAATGTCACCTTTCGAGATGAATCAGAATCTTGATTTCGTTGTAGAGGAAGTAAGAATTGTACCTGAGTACAGGGATTTAACACAAAGAATCTTTGGAAGGGATGTGGATATAAAGACTATAACTTATGCGATAGCTGCTTTTGAAAGGACCCTCGTTTCTAAGGATGCACCGATTGACCTTTACCTTAAGGGGATAAAAGATGCACTGAGTGAGAACGCAAGAAAGGGTCTTGATGTTTTTCTAAATAAGGGCCAATGTGTAAAGTGCCATTCGGGTCCATACCTGAGTGATCAAAAATTCTATGCCCTCTGCGTACCTGAAAATCCCAAATATGCACATGACCCTAAATTCATAATGACTCGTAGGTACGTGGCCAAAATAAACGGCTATAAAAATTTCAAGGATGTGAAGGAGGATCTGGGAAGATACTTTGTGACGAAGAAAAATGTGGATTTAAAAGCATTTAAAACACCGACTTTAAGGGAAGTGGCCTTTACAGCCCCGTACATGCACAATGGCGTATTCAAGACCCTGGAGGAAGTGATAGAGTTTTTCAATAGGGGCGGTGGAGAGGGGAATAGGGTATTAAAACCCCTAAATCTCACAGATGAGGAAAAACTAAATCTGAAGATCTTTCTCGTAGAAGCTTTAAGTGGGAAAAAGGAAAAGATGGTATATCCGGAGGTCCCTTGAATCGAATAGAGGAAATTATAAAAGAGCGACCCCATCTAGAGAGTCCTCTCTCATTTTACAAAAAGGTGAGAGAATATGCAGCAAAATGCGAAAAAGAAATAGATATTTTTAGAACGGAGGAGACCTTCCCTCGTGTTATTAAGACTTTGTGTGATTTCTTTGGACTACCAAAAGAGTCTCTTCATTTTCTTATTGATGAACTCTCTGAAAAGGGCATACATCCTTTTAGCTCTCCATCCTCGATCTATAGGCTCCCTTTCTATCACGACGAGCTAAAAGAAGACGAGAAAAAAAGGTTACTTTTTCTCCTTTCGAAGCCCTTTTTTTTGCGGTTAAAAAAGGATAAGGTTATTTCTTTTGCTGAGGATGGGAGATGCCCTGTGTGCGGTGAGGTTCCATCTATAAGTAGAATAACAGAGGATAATCATAGAAAGTTACTCTGTAGCTTTTGCGAACATGAGGCAGATTTCCATAGAATCGGTTGCCCCTTTTGTTTGATTAAAGAGGGCGAGAAAATCGATATCCTCCTCGATGAGGAGGATATAAGAGTTGAACTATGTAATAACTGTAAAAGCTACATAAAGTCTATGCGAGAGGAACATATATCGAAATACGAAGACCCCTTTCTTGTGGACATTGTAAGTCTGCCCCTTGACGTAATTGCCCAAAGGAGGGGCTATATAAGAAGATCACCCAACCTTATCGGAGTTCTTGATATAAAATAGCTTCTTTTGTTTTTTTCCTCTCACCTCATCCGGGAGAGTTCACTTCTAAGTCTTAAGCGAGAACCTTATACATTTTACTTGACAACACCTTCAGTTAGTCATATAGTTGAAGTGGAAAATTGTGGTATATGGTGGGAAATGTTTGAGGGAAGGTTTGAATACGCCTTAGACGATAAAAACAGGGTGAGCATTCCAGCAAAGTTCAGAGACATACTATCCCGTCATTACGACATGAACCTCGTTCTAACGAATCTGGATGGATGTATTGTAGCATATCCGAAGAGGGAGTGGGAGATAATCAAGGAGAATATATCCAAGCTCCCCTCTATAAAAAAAGAGGCGAGATCTTTTTTAAGGTTCTATTTTTCCGGGGTCTGCGAGTGTCCAATCGACAGGCTTGGGAGAATTCTTATACCCCAGTCTCTCAAGACGTATGCAAAGATAGTAAAAGAGGTTGTGATCATAGGGATGAATAAGAAGATAGAGATTTGGAGCAGGGAAAAATGGGATGAGGTTGTAAAAGAAGCCACATCCGACCCTGAGAAGGTTATGGAGATAGTCTCTGAACTCGGTCTTTGATGGAAGAACTTCGTCATGTACCGGTCCTCGTTGAAGAAGTAGTTAGTACATTAGTAAGCGAAAAGACAGAGATTTTCGTTGATGCTACGTTGGGCTTGGGGGGGCATTCGGAAGAGATTTTGAAAAGATATGAGTGGGTTAGAGTGATAGGCGTAGATGTGGACGAAGAAGAAATAAAAATCGCAAATGAGAGACTGAAACAGTTTGGAAAAAGGTTAACTATCGTGAAGGGGAATTATAGAGACCTTGACAAGATTATAATGGGTCTTGGGTTAGGATTCGTCGACGCAGTCTTATTCGATCTTGGGATTTCTTCGTACCACCTTAACTCAAAAAGGGGGTTTAGTTTTTTAGAGGATGAGTTTTTGGACATGAGGATGGACAAATCACAAAGGTTGACCGCCTATGATGTGGTGAATAAGTATCCTTTTAAAAGACTTAAAGAAATAATAAGAACTTACGGAGAGGAAAGGGAGGCCTTTCGGTTGGCAGACGCAATAGTAAGAAGGAGAAAGTTAAAAGAGATTAAAACGGCGAAGGAACTTGCTGAAATAGTCGGGAAAGCTAAAAAGAGAAGGACAAGATTGCATCCAGCGACCCTGACATTCCAAGCAATAAGAATAGAGGTAAACAGGGAGATAGATAACCTGAAAGAGGGGTTAAAAAAAGCGACAGATGTGCTTAGAAAAGGGGGAAGAATAGGGGTTATATCTTTCCACTCCATAGAAGACAGAGTTGTAAAGGAATTTGTAAAAAAGGAAGGGTCTCTCATACCTATAACAAAGAAACCCATTATCCCAAGTAAAGAGGAGATTCTCAAAAATCCAAGATCGCGAAGTGCAAAGCTCAGGGTGGCGGAAAAAGTGTAGGGGTTTTGAAGTTGAGAAAGGGAAAAAAAGTCAGGAAAAGATTTTATAGCCTATATATTTATTTCGCGTTAGTGCTTTTGTCTATCGCGATTTTCTCTCTACTTAGGAGTGCATGCGACTCCCTGAGGGATGATCTTGTCAACACCTTGATGAAAGAGAAGATTCTAAATGAAGAGAATGTAGCTCTAAAAACGGAGATTGGAAGCATAAGCCATGAGAGGTTTCTCACGCTCCTTGCCAACGAGAACCTGGGTTTAAAAAAGGCAAGAGAAAAAGAGGTTTACGTACTGAAATGAAAAAGAGGATGAACAGGAGAGGTCTCTTTGTTTTCTTACTCGTTACTTTCTCTTACTCTCTAATAGTTTTTGATCTCCCAAAGAGAGTCGTTATCAAAAGGGAAAGAGTTCATGGTGAAGCCCTCTTTCAGAGTATTGGGGGGAAAGAACTGAGTGATAGCAAGGAAAAAATGAGAGCAGATGATCTCGCCCTATCTCTCCCCGCAGCCGTTGTCCTTCAAGCAATAAAGGACGGTCAGATAGAGGCGGACTCATTGATTTTGTCAAAAAGTGGTGCTAAGATTTCCTGGAAAAAGCCCCTTGAGATAATAAGAGAAAGGGACAGAGAGGGTCTCAAAAGTCTCTCCCGCATGATTGGGAGAACTTATCTTGTAGAGCTTCTCGAAAAAGAGGGTATAGAAGTCAGTGATGATTTAGATTTAGAGACTATTCTTCTTCGAAGTGATATCTTAGAGGAGTCGAAGTTGGCAAATTTTTGTAGAAAGTATCTTCCAGAAAAAGACCTAATTTTTTCGGGCACGAAAGGAGATAAGTTAGAAGAGGGAGAGGCTCAATGGGTAATGCCAGACCTTAGGGGCTACCCGATGAGGGAGGCGGTACGTGTACTTAATTCTCATACGAGCCGAATACGGGTGATAGGAATGGGTGCAGTAATTGATCAGGAACCAGCTCCAAAGGAAAAATTAGTTGGAGAGGTAGAGTGTATTTTGAGAGGTAATATTAATTAGAGATGGAAATAAGAGATTTGCTGGAAGGTCTTGAGATAAAAGAGATAAGAGGATCTGAAAGGATAGAAATAAAAGGTATAAGCAAGGATTCCAGGGACGTGAGGGAGGGGTATCTCTTCTTCCTAACTAAAAGGAATAAGGTCTATCTTGATGAGGTAAGGAAAAAAGGGGCTGGAGCTATTGTGACAGATATTGGAGATTACGTTTCCTTTCCTTCTCTCATACGCGTCAATGACGTTGAGAAAGCAATGGGGCAGATAGCTTCCAAGTTTTACGGGGAGCCTTCTAAGAATCTGTTTGTTACTGGGATTACAGGCACAAATGGAAAAACGACCACATCTTTTCTCATCGATTCTATCCTTCAAACCGCGGGTAAAAACCACGGGATTATTGGCACAATAGTTTATCGCTATAAAGGACACGTGTTTAAGCCGCAGAATACCACCCCCGGTGTAATTGAGCTACATAGGATTCTGGACGATATGAGGCGTGCTGGAACAACTCATGTGACAATGGAGGTTTCCTCTCACGCTCTTGACCAGAAAAGGGTAGAAGGTGTTCACTTTGACATCTGCGTTTTTACCAATCTCTCCCACGACCATTTGGATTATCACAAAGACTTCTCCAACTATAGGGACGCTAAATCTCTGCTTTTTAAATACTACCTGAAAGAAAGCTCTAAGAAAAGAAAAAGTGCCGTGCTCAATGGGGATGACCCAAACGTTTCTTACCTTCTTCCCGAGGAGGGTATTAAGAAGTATTTTTACGGACTTAGTGGTACCTATGAAACAAGGCTTATAAGGTACACGCAAACTATTTTTGGGATGCACATAGAATTCTCTCTTCTTGGAAGGAGAATGAGAGTAAATACCCCACTTATTGGAGACTTCAACATATATAATATCCTTGCCGCATCTTTAGCGTGCAAAATAATGGGAATAGGGAACGACCTCATAAAAAAAGGTATTGAGGTGTTCAAAGGTGTTCCTGGAAGACTTGAAAAGGTAAAGAATGATAAGGGCTATCATGTATTTGTGGACTACGCCCACACCCCTGACGCACTCGAAAAGGTTCTTAAAGTTCTACTGTCCCTAAAAGAAAAAAGGCTCATCCTTGTCTTTGGATGTGGGGGTGACAGGGATAGAGATAAGAGACCTCTTATGGGAAGGATAGCCACGACCCTGGCGGATATTACGATAATTACTTCAGACAATCCAAGAAGCGAGGATCCGGAACTCATAATAGAAGACATAAGAAAGGGGGTCATAGGTAATAACTACAAGATCATCCCTGACAGAAAAGAGGCGATATACGAGGCTATAAGAATGATGGAGAGAGGTGACATTCTCCTTATAGCGGGTAAGGGGCATGAGGATTATCAGATATTACGTGATGAGGTAATTCACTTCAGTGACAGGGAAGTGGCGGAGGAAGCGATAGGTGTGGGATTATAGGACTATACTTGAGGCAACAAATGGAGAGCTGATCAGACTGAAGAGTGAAAGCTTCTCCGGAATATCGACCGACTCGAGGACTATAAGGAAGGGTGAGATCTTTATTCCTCTTAAAGGGAAAAGATACGATGGCCATGACTTTATAAAAGCGGCGATCTTAAATAATGGAGTGGGCACACTTTGCGATCAGGAAAAGATAGGGCGGATTTTAGATCTTGAGACAACTATAATAGCGGTTAATGACACAAACAGAGCATTAGCCCAAATAGCAAGTTTTAAAAGGAAAAGGATAAGCTCTAAGTTCGTGGCTATAACTGGCAGCTGCGGAAAGACGACCACGAAGGAGGCATTGGTTCATATAACGCGAAAGGAAAAATTAGTAGTATACAACGAGAAAAACTACAATAACATCTTCGGTGTTTCACGTACGATAATAGGGATGGAAAATGATCCACAGGTAGCGATATTTGAACTCGGAACTAATTCCTTCGGAGAGATTAGGGATCTAACAAGAATAGTTGAGCCGGATATCTCTGCTATTACAAATGTGAAACCCGCCCATCTTGAAGGCCTAAAGTCAATATCAGGAGTACTGAACGAGAAGCTGGACCTATTCAGGTATACTAAGGAAGGGGGGACTATCCTTATCAACAGGGATGACGAATCCTTACGGACTTTTAAGGACGAAAGAAAGAAAATACTCTATTTTGGAATTAAAAACAGAGCGGATTTTTCCCTTCAAATAGAAAGAGATTGTGGCTGGGAAGGATATGAGGTGGTTTTAAACCTTGGAGGGAAGAGACTTGAGACAAAGACGAAGCTTTTAGGATTCCATAACCTTTACAACATTCTTTTGGCAGCTTCAATCGCAGCTCTTTTAGGTATTGATGAGGAGAAGATAAGGGAAGGGATAGAAGAATTCGGTTCTTATCCGATGCGGATGAACCCAAGAAGATCGAAAAGAGGCTACATAATTCTTGATGATACTTATAATTCGAATCCTTCATCCGTGGAGGAGGCAATAAAGACTTTCAAGGAGCTCCCTTGCGAAGGAAGAAAGATAGTCGTTTTAGGGGATATGAATGAACTTGGGGAATACTCGTCCTATTACCACAGGAAGTTAGGCATGCTTTTGAACAGTTTAGACTTCGAGTATGTTTTTCTGTTCGGAGAGAAAATCAGAGAAAGCTATGAGGAGGTAAAAAAAGGATCTATCTTTTATTTCGATGACCGAGAAAGGCTTGTGGAGAAACTATTATCAATTCTGCGAGATAGGGATTGTTTACTAATTAAAGGATCCCGTTCGCTCAATATGGATTTAATCGTGGAGGAAATCATCTGATGCTTTTTGAGATCCTCTTTGGCCTTCACAACACCATCTCGGTTTTCAATGTTTTTCGATACATAACATTCCGAACCTTTCTTTCTATTATGACTGCGCTTCTTATAAGTTTCCTTCTAACTCCATACGTTATAAGAAAGTTCAACGACTGGAGAATAAAAAGTGGAAAGAGGGAAGATGTGCCAGAAAGGCACCTTTCAAAAAAGGACACTCCCACAATGGGAGGTTTCGTGATCCTGGTTTCAACGATAGTTCCCACTCTTTTATGGGCCGATCTGACAAATAAATTCATATGGTTGGTGATCCTTGCTCTAATACTCTTTGGTGGCATAGGGTTTATAGATGATTTGACAAAGCTTACGAATAAGAATGGCAAAGGGATAAGGGGAAGCACGAAGTTTCTTTTGCAGGTTATATCTGCACTCGCTATCAGTCTTTATATTTACTTCAAAACCGATTTCATAACTGCTCTTTCTTTGCCGTTTTTCAAAACCATAACCCCAGATTTAGGAACGTTCTACATTTTGCTCTCCGTATTCATCATAGTTGGAGCCTCAAACAGTGTAAATCTCACAGATGGTCTTGACGGGCTCGCCATTGGCCCTGTTCTAACCGTATGCGGGACTTTTATGCTTTTTTCCTATATCGCCGGCCACGTGAAGTTTGCGAATTACCTGCAAATATTCTACGTCAGAGGGGCTGGAGAACTCACCATACTTTGCGGCGCCATGATTGGAGCTGGGATAGGATTCTTATGGTACAACGCTTATCCAGCGGAGCTTTTCATGGGAGACACAGGCTCCCTGTCCCTCGGGGCAGCACTCGGATTAATAGGGATACTTATAAAGCAAGAGATCCTCCTTCTCATTACTGGTGGGATTTTTGTCTTGGAAACCCTGTCAGTTATAATCCAGGTCATTTCCTATAAGTGGAAGAGGAAGAGGGTATTTATGATGGCTCCTATTCACCATCATTTCGAACTTAAGGGTTGGAGTGAAGAGAAGATCGTTGTTCGGTTTTGGATCATTTCTGTGATTCTCGCTCTCATCGCTTTTAGTACCTTGAAACTGAGATGAAGAGGGAAGATTTACCTGAAAGAATCCTCGTTGTTGGGCTCGGGAGAACGGGGGTTGCCCTTATCCGCTTTCTCGCAAAAATGGGTATTAGACCGAAAGTTACTGACCTGAAAAAAGAGGATGAACTTGAATCCCAACTTGAGGAAATAAGAGGAATAGAATTCGATGCCACATTCGGTGGCCACAGAAAAGAAGATTTTCTCGAAAGCGATCTTATAATTGTGAGTCCCGGTGTTGATATGAACTTACCGTATCTCCTTGAAGCAAAAAAGATGGGTGTGAAAGTAACAGGGGAGCTCGAATTTGCCTCAAGATTCGTTGATGAACCAATAATAGCTGTGACTGGTACGAACGGGAAGACGACGGTTACAACGCTGATAGGGAAGATATTCAAAGAGGCGTTCGGCGATGTTTTCGTTGGCGGTAACATTGGGAATCCTTTAATTGAGTACGTGACAGGTGAAAAAAAAGCGAGCTTTGTGATACTCGAGGTGAGTAGTTTCCAGCTCGAAACTATAGAGAAATTTCGTCCCCGGTGCGCTCTTCTTTTGAATGTAACTGAGGATCATCTGGATCGCTATAAGGATTTCTGCGAATACTTGGAGTCGAAGCTTAAGATATTTGAAAATCAAAAAGAGGAGGATGTGGCGGTCGTAAACAGGAAGACCACTCTGAAGAACAGGCCTAAATCGAAGACACTTTTTTTCTCTTTAAATGAAAGGCTTGAAGAAGGGGCTTTTTTCCGGGAAGGAGAGATTGTTGTGAGAATTGGAGGGACTGAATATAAGTATAAGAGGTCCATATCCCCCCTTTTCGGAATGCACAACACTGAGAATCTTTTGGCCTCGATTCTTGTCGCCCACATTTACGGGATTGAAAGGGATGTGATAGTGAAATCCATATCCGAGTTTAAAGGTTTGCCTCATAGAACCGAGTTTGTGCGGGAGATAGATGGGGTGGTATTCATAAACGATTCTAAGGCTACAAATGTGGATGCCACAAAAAGGGCGATTGAAAGTATTGAGAAAAAAATCATACTGATCGCTGGAGGAAAGGATAAGATGGGAAGTTACAGGCCCATCCTCAGTGAGAAGAGAAAAATCAAAGCCCTTGTGCTATTTGGAGAGTCGAAAGAGAGGATAAAAAAAGAGATAGGCGATTCGGTGACCTGTTTTATGGAGATAGATCTTGATAGGGCGGTAAAAAAAGCCTATGAGCTTTCAGAAAAAGGGGACGTGATCCTTTTTTCTCCCATGTGCAGTAGCTTTGACATGTTCAAGAATTATGCTGAAAGAGGAGAAAGATTCAAACAAGTGGTGGCTGCCCTATGAAGAAGGTTCTTCTTACTGTTTTATCCTCCCTATTGATCTATGGCTACTTTAATGAGCTTACGTTTCGTAGCTCATTGACTATCCTCCTTTTCAGTTTTTTGTGCTTCTTATTTGCTAAGGTGCGCCTGAGGTTTGTGGAATTAGCGAGGTATCCACTCATCGCAACGAACCTCGTCGGAAGCATTCTCAACCTAATGGTTCCATCTTTTGCGAAAATCAAGATGATGGACACTTTCTTTGAATTTGTCGCTTTATTCTCGATCATTCTCTTCCTTGCCTTCCTGCATAGGAAAGAGAGGGGTTTTTTAAAGGAAGTGGTCCCTTTGTTCTTGGTCTATTCGAGTTCATGGGTTAATCTCTTTGTGCACGGTCAGCTCACCCTCATACTACCAATTTCCATAGCAGGAGCCGCATATCTTTACGTAACAATGAGGACGAGGCTCCTTCTTTTTCTTCTTGCCAGTGGACTCTTTTCTTTCCTATTTCTTTTATTTCGGGGAATGAGGATACATTATGCACCATCTACTCCTTTAGGGATACAAAAATTCGTTCTTTTTGGAGCTTCCTTCTTGCTGTTCTTTATAAGCTTCCTCCACTTTGTGAGGGACAGAAAGCTTAACCCCGCTTATACCTTTGTTTTCTTAGGAATGATGGTGTTAGCCTTTGATAATATCCTTACTTTTGGTTTCTCTTTCCAGCATGGACTCGCGCATAAGCCCTATCTTACTTCCCTCGTAGTTGTACTTTTAACGGGAATGCTAATGAAGGGGGAGAGGGAACTTACATGAAAGTCCTCATAGCCGCCGGGGGAACGGGAGGACATATATACCCCGCATTAGCGATAGCTGAAAAACTTAAAGAAGAAAATGTGGACGTGGTCTTTGTTGGAACGAAGGAGGGGATGGAGAGTAAGATAGTACCTAATGCGGGATTTAGGCTCCTATTCATTTCCACCGGTCAGTTTGCAGGGAAAAGTTTTACAGTGAAGGCAAGAACACTATCAAGGGTCGTGAAGGGGATACTTGATAGTATCGCAATAATAAAGGAAGAAAAGCCGCAAGCAGTTTTAGGCATGGGAAGCTTCGTTTCTTTTCCAGCCGTTGTTTCCGCGATCCTTCGAGGTGTCCCTTCTTTCCTGCACGAACAAAATTTTGACCTTGGCTTAACGAACAGAGTTCTTTTCAGGTTCGTCAAAAAAATATTTTTGAGTTTTGAAGAGACAGCGCAGGTATACGGAATAAAAAACTACTACTATACGGGTAACCCGGTAAGGAGATCTATAAAGAAGGCGCCTGAAATCGAAAAAAAAGAAGGCTTTTCCATATTTGTTTTAGGGGGTAGTAGGGGAGCGAAAAGTATTAATAAAGCATTGGTGGAGCTTCTTCCCATTATTGCTCCTTTGAAAAATGTGGAAATCTATCATCAGACTGGGGAAGAGGAATACGAATCGATAAGAATGGCGTATCGAAAATTTGGGATTGGGGGAGAAGTATTTCCATTTACTCGGGACATAGAAAAATACTATGGATTTTCTGATCTTGTTATTTCAAGAGCAGGCTCCAGCACCTTGTTTGAGCTCGCATCAATGAAGAAACCAGCTATTCTTATACCCTACCCTTATTCTGCAGGAAAGCATCAGTGGAGGAATGCCCGCTATGTGGAGAGGTTAGGAGGTGCTTATACCATTGATAATGGTGATCTTTCGGGAAGGAGCCTTTACGAAAAAATAGAAAGCCTAATGAGTGACAGAGAGAGGTTGAGAATTATGGGAGAGAATATGGGGAAGATTTACGTTGATGACGCTCAAGACCGTATATTTCAAGAGATTATGAGGTACGTGAAATGAAAGGCGGAGATTTGATGTTCAGCAAGGTAAGAAGGATCCATTTTGTGGGGATAGGGGGAATAGGAATGAGCGGGATAGCGGAGGTTCTACTTAATCTCGGCTATTCGGTTTCCGGGTCTGATATAAGAAAGACAGATGTAACGGAAAGGCTCGAAAAGTTGGGTGCCCTCATAACATACGAGCACAAACCAGAGAATGTACATGGAGTGGACGTAGTAGTAGTTTCCTCAGCTATAAGAGGTGAAAATCCGGAGATCCTCCGTGCTAAGGAAATGTTCATACCTGTTATTCCGAGAGCGGAGATGCTCGCAGAATTGATGAGGGTAAAATTCGGAATTGCAGTTGCGGGGGCCCACGGAAAAACGACGACCACCTCACTTATTTCAACCATACTCGCATGTGCTGGGTATGATCCAACCTGTGTAATAGGTGGGAAGCTAAAAAGTATAAATTCGAATGCGCTCCTCGGAACGGGAAAGTTTCTCGTAGCTGAGGCAGATGAGAGCGACGGATCTTTCGTTCTTTTGTCTCCGATAATCGCCATTGCAACGAACATAGATCTGGAGCATCTCGATTATTATAGGGACATAGAGGAGATAAAGGAAGCCTTTGTGAGCTTTTTGAACAGGGTGCCATTTTTTGGCCTTGACGTTATATGCATTGACAATCCACATATCCAAAGTATTATTCCTTCGTTGAAAAGAAGGTACGTCACTTATGGTTTGTCTAAGCAGGCCGATTGTAGGGCTGAAAATATTGTAAGATGCGGTTTCGAAACCGATTTCCAAGTAGCGTACAAGGGACAGATCCTTGGCGATGTTACTTTGTCCATGCCCGGCATCCATAACGTTGTAAATAGTCTTGCCGCTATTGTAACGTGCATGGAGTTAGAAGTACCCTTCACCGTAATAAAAAAGGCTCTACGAAGCTTTGAGGGGATACAGAGAAGACTGGAGATAAAATGTAATACTGAAGTGAAAGTTATCGACGACTACGCTCATCATCCAACAGAGATAAAAGCTACCATATCAACCTTGAGGGAGATGGGAGAAGGAAGGATCATAGTTGCATTTCAACCCCATAGGTACACGAGAACTAAGGCTCTTATGAAGGAGTTTATTACGTCCTTCAATGATGCGGATATTCTTTTAATCACCGAAATATATCCTGCTTCTGAATCAAAGATAGAGGGAGTCTCGGGAGAGGTACTTGCAGAAGCTATAAAGGCGAGTGGCCACAAACACGTAGAATATGCGCGAACACTTGATGAACTTACAGAAAAAGTGATCTCAAATGCGAGGCCAGGAGATACGATTCTAACACTGGGAGCAGGAGATATCTATAAGGTCGCTGAAAGACTAAGAGAACTATGGAGTTGAAAATAAAAGGCAAAGTCATATCAGAACCTAATATGAAGAGATACACTTCAATGAAAGTGGGTGGTCCTGTCCGTTACCTCATCTATCCAGAGAGCGAGGAGGGCCTTATCCAGGCTATTAGGATCTTAAATGGAGAGGGGATAAAGTGGCGTATGTTCGGTAACGGTACGAACGTTATCATAAGCGACAAGGGTCTAAATGAGGCGCTAATCAGGATCACGAAATTAAGGAGTCTTTCCATCAAAGAAAGGGAAAAGGAGATTTTGGTCAGGGTCTCGGGGGGTTATCCTTTAAAGAGACTTATACTAAAACTGGCAAACTTAGGAGTCAGAGGACTTGAAAACTTATACTCGATACCTGGAACGGTAGGTGGAGCCGTAAAGATGAACGCAGGAAGTTTTGGAACCTCAATTTCAGATCAGATAAGAAGTGTAAAATATTATTTAAGCGACGGTACCTTAAGGACCGCGAATAGGGAGGAGATTGATTTTCATTACAGACGTTCCTCTTTCCATTCGAACACGTGTATAACTGAAGTGAAATTTTGTCTTGAGAGGGGTGAGAAGGAGAGTATCATGGCAGAGATAGAGAGAATCGCTTTAGAGCGAAAGAGAAGACATCCCTCAGATATGCCCTCTTCTGGTTCCATATTTAAAGCGGTAAACGGGGTTCCCGCTTGGAGGTTCATAGAGAAGGCAGGCCTTAAAGGTTTAAGGATAGGAGATGCTTGTGTGTCTGAGAAGCATGCGAATTTTATTGTAAACCTGGGAAAGGCAAGGGCACAGGACATTAAGGATCTGATAGATAGGATAAAAAAGGAGGTATTTGAGAAGGAAGGGGTAGTACTTGAGGAAGAAGTCGAATTATGGGGGTTTGATGCTTGACCTAAAGAAAAAGAAGATCGGAGTGCTCATGGGTGGGAAGTCCTCAGAGAGGGAGATTTCTCTCAGGACAGGATTGGCTGTAGATTCAGCTCTCAAAAGAAAAGGATATTTAAGTGAACCTATAGACGTGAATGAAAATCTTCCGGAGGTCTTGAGGAAAAAAAGGATTGAAGTCGCGTACATCGCCCTACACGGAAGATGGGGCGAGGATGGGACCGTCCAAGGTCTCCTTGAACTTATGGGGATCCCTTATACGGGCTCCGGAGTTTTAGGCTCCTCGATTTCTATGGATAAGGCGATGATGAAAAGGCTTTTACAGGCTATAGGTATACCCACTCCCTCTTATGTGATACGGAAAAAAGGAGAGAGTTTTGATTTCCCTCTTCCCTTTGTTGTCAAACCAGCAAACGAGGGTTCCACAATAGGGGTTTCTCTCGTGAGAAAAGAGACAGAAATCGAGGAAGCAAAGGAAAGGGCTTTTAGATATGACAGGAAGATTGTGATAGAGGAGTATATAGAAGGAGATGAAATAACGGTCGGGATAGTAAACGGCCGAAAGCTACCTGTCATAAAGATAAAACCCAGGGTCGGTTTCTACAACTATGAGGCCAAATACACTCCTGGAATGACGGAGTATCTGATACCTTCTGGAATGGATCCTGAGATAGAGGAGATTGCATGGGACCTCGCGTTGAGAATATATGACATCTTCGAGCTTTCAGGATGTGTAAGGATAGACATGATTGTTAGAGAAAGGACGCCATATGTAATTGATGTAAATACGTCTCCCGGAATGACTGAGACGTCTCTTGTCCCAAAGGCCTGGAATTATATAGGAGGAACTTTTGACGATCTTGTGGAGGAGATACTGAAAGGAGCTTCCCTGAAGTTATGATTAGGATGATAAAATTCTCCATTCTCGCCACAGTCTCTTTCATATCTTTTGCCATAATCTTCAACTTTCTCTCCCATAGGGAACCGATTTTTTCCCTTAAGGCTATCAAAATCACGGGCTTAAAAGAAGCATCTGAGAAGGAGATAATGGCAGCCCTTTCTCCTTATATAGGGACGAATATCCTCACGGTGAATACGGAGGGAATAAAAAAAGCGATACTCTCTCACCCTTACATCAAGGACGTTAGGGTAAAAAGAGTCTATCCCTTTTACCTTTACGTAGAAATCGTTGAAAGGAAGCCTTATGCCTTGTGGGTTAAGGAAGATGGGAGTATGAGAGTCGTAGACGAAGATGGATTCTCATATAGAGGAATGCTGAAGAACGAAGAGGGGAGTATGTTTTTGATACATGCCGCAAATGAGAAAGACGTGAAGGAGGCATTGACTATCTTGAATAAATGGTTTGCCGAGGGGCTTATAAGTAGAGATTTTGTTTCAGAGATAGATTATAGGGATGGAGGAATAAGACTAATAAGTTCGGAAAACGTTGAGATTATCCTCGGAAAGGAGGAATTTGAGAAAAGAATTAAGAAAGCTAAGGCGGTGCTTAATGATGCAAAAAGGAAGGGTCTTCTAATAAGGTCCATAGATGCGCGGTTTGAAAAAGGAGCAATTATAAGGGAGAAACGGGAGGGATGATGGTAAGGGATGAGGAAGTTATAGTCGGGATAGATGTTGGAACCACGAAGATATGCGTTATAGTCTCGAAGGTTTCGGAGGGTAAGCTAAATATAATTGGAATAGGATCACATCCATCCTCTGGCTTGAGAAAGGGTGTGGTTGTGAACATGGATAGTACGATAAGCTCCATAAAAAAGGCAGTTCATGAGGCAGAGCTAATGGCGGGGATAAAGATAAATAGCTGTATAGCCTCCATAGGGGGATCTCACATAAGAAGTTTTAACAGCAACGGGGTTGTGGCAATAAAGGAAAAGGAGGTAAGAGAAGGAGACATACAAAGAGCAATAGATGCGGCAAAGGCAGTCCCTATCCCATCAGACAGGCAGATCATCCATGTTATTCCACAAGAATACATAGTTGACGATCAAGACGGCATAAAAGACCCACTTGGTATACAGGGTGTGAGACTGGAAGTGAGAGTCCACATCATAACGGGTAGTGTATCTGCAGCCCAGAACATACTCAAATGCTTGAAGGTTGCAGGTTTAGAGGTTGAAGACATAATCGTTGGTCAACTCGCTTCTGCAGAGGCGACTTTGAGTCCTGAGGAGAAAGAGATAGGTGTCTGCCTCGTTGACATAGGTGGTGGGACGAGCGATATAGCCATATTCTCCAACGGTAGCATAAGGTATACCTCTATCATTCCTTTCGGGGGAAACAACGTCACTAATGACATAGCGATAGGTCTTAGAACTCCCGTTGATGAGGCTGAAAAAATAAAGAAGAAACACGGATGCGCCTTTTCCTCGATGATAGGAGCAAGTGAGACAATAGAGGTTCCAAGCGTTGGGGGAAGAAAACCGAGGATCTTAATGAGAAAAACCCTCGCAGATATAATTGAGCCGAGGGTCGAAGAGATTGGGAGAATGATATACGAGGAAATAAGAAAATCAGGTACGGAGAGGGTCCTCGCCTCTGGAGCAGTCATAACAGGTGGTACTGCGAACCTCGAGGGGATAGTAGAACTTTTTGAAAACGTCTTTAATAACATGCCAGTAAGAAGGGGCTACCCCCAGGGTGTTGGAGGTCTTGTGGATGTGATAAATAATCCGATCTACTCAACAGGAGTTGGATTGGTACTTTATAGATTCAGGCATAGTAGAGAGAAGGAGGCGAAAAAGAAGGGTGGACTCAAATACTTTATGGAGACGAGAAACCTTTTAAGCAGAATGAAGAGATGGTTTAGAGAAACGTTTTAAAGGAGGGATGATATGGGCAGCACTTTTTATCTTGAAGAAGGAAACGGCTTTTCAGCCAACTTAAAGGTTGTGGGCGTAGGAGGGGGAGGATGTAATGCACTAAACAACATGGTAGAGGCGAATATAAGAGGGGTTGAGTTTATCGCAGTTAACACAGATGTAAAATCTTTGAGGCTTTGCAAGGCTCCCATAAAAATCCAGATAGGTTCCAAGCTTACAAGGGGCTTGGGAGCAGGTGCTGACCCTGAAGTCGGAAGAAAAGCGGCTTTAGAAGACATAGACGTGATAAAGGAGCACCTAAAAGGCGCTGATATGATTTTCATCACCTGTGGGCTTGGAGGAGGTACCGGCACGGGAGCCTCACCAGTCATTGCGGAGATAGCGAAGGAACTGGGTGCTTTGACTGTCGCTATAGCCACAAAACCCTTTGCATTTGAGGGACAGATAAGGATGCAACAGGCGGAAAAAGGAATAGTAGAGCTCAGACAAAGGGTTGACTCCTTAATCACCATTCCGAATCAGAGGCTTATGTCGGTTGGGGGGAAACACATGTCGATCATAGAGGCTTTTTATAAGGCAGATGAAGTACTCATGAATGCGGTAAGGAGCATATCTGATCTAATCATAGGTTCTGGGCATATTGTCGTCGATTTTGCAGATGTAAAAACCATAATGTCAGAAAAGGGCCTGGCAATTATGGGAGTTGGTGAGGCACAGGGAGAAAATAGGGCAAGGGAGGCAGCACAAAAGGCCATATATAGTCCACTTCTCGAAGATATATCCATAAATGGAGCCCGCGGGGTACTCATAAATATCACAGGAAGTAAAGATATGACGCTTTACGAGGTCAATGAGGCTTCAACTATGATCCAAGAACAGGCCCATCCAGAGGCACGTGTAATATGGGGGCTCGTGTTCGACGATTCCATGGAAGACAGGATCAGGATCACAGTTATAGCTACTGGCTTTGAAGAGAAATTGCAAGTTAAAGATGAAATTGAAGAAAGCTTGAAGCGGGTTACCCTTTTCGGTCATGAGGATCTACCTCCTTTCATGAGAAAAAACTTGGCAGTAGATTACAAAGAGACGAAAAAAAAGAGTGAGAAACAAGAATTCGATGAAGATCGGTACGATATCCCGACCTTCATGAGAAAGCAGGCGGACTGATTTCGAAGGTGCCTGAGGATTTGAATGAAAGGGGTTTTGTTGTAAAGAAATGGAAGAACAGGGTACCTGTTTGCGTGGTCTATCCGGATTCATATTACATAGGGATGTCAAATCTTGCGATCCATCAGCTTTACAAGACATTGAACGGAATAGAAAAAGTAGTTTGCGAGAGGGCGTTTTTTGAGAAAGATAGGAAGATATTTTCATTAGAAAGCAAAAAGGATCTTACCTCATTCGAGATTCTTTTTTTCAGCATATCTTACGAACTTAGCTACTTGAATATAGCTCCCATACTTATAGGGTCTGGAATCCCTTTGAGGAGAAAGGAAAGGAAGGAAGAGGACCCAATATTAGTAGGCGGTGGTATAACACTGATTGCCAATCCGGAGCCTTTAGCTGAATTCTTCGACCTCTTTATACTTGGAGATATAGAAGCTACAATCCCTGATTTCATGGAATGCTACCTAAAGGTAAGAGAAAAAAAAAGAAAAAGCGTAATAGAGGAACTTTCTTCTTTTTCCTGGGTTTACAATCCTTCGTTTTTAAGTGTGAGTTACAAAGAAGACGGAACAGTTTCCTCCTTTCATCCAGCTAATTTCAAAGTGAGAGTCAAATACAAAAAAGGGGGTACGCTCGCAAGATCTGCTATCCTGTGTGAAAAGACGGAGTTTTCAAACATTTATCTGATAGAAGGCACGCGCGGTTGCCCATCCCGCTGTCCCTTTTGCCTCATGGGAAACGTCTACGGTTTTAGGGTGGATAAAGGGTCTATTTCTCTTGCTTTGAAAGAAAATGTATCTGATGTGGGTATAATAGGCGGGGGAGTCTTATTCATGCCCGAGATATTATCCCTGATCAGGGACCTTAAAAGAGGAGGGAAAAGGGTACACTTACCCTCTCTCAGAATAGACAAGATACCTTACGAACTTATAAGGGATATAAAGGATGACATAAAAACCCTGACCTTTGGAATCGAGGCTGCCTCCTCGCACCTAAGGGCTGCACTCGGTAAGCCCATAAGTGAAGATGAGATCTTAGAAAGAATTGAAAGAATCTTAGAGATTGAGAGTTTTAACTTCAAACTTTATTTCATGATAGGGCTACCTGGAGAAAAAAAAGAGGACGTGGAGGCCATATTCGAGCTGGCCAAAAAGATAAGGCATGTCCTTGTTAAGAAGATGGCTCCGAGGGGTTACATATCGAGGCTGACGATCCATGTGAGTCCCTTTGTGCCAAAGCCGAGAACCCCTCTCCAATGGGTAAAAATGGAGAACCCGGTTGTACTGGAAGAAAAGGTGAAGTGGCTTAAGAACAAGTTCAGCAAGTTAGGAGGCACTGTTTTTACGCACGAATCCGTAAAATACAGCTTCTTACAAGGGGTGCTGGCAAGGGGGGACAGAAGACTGAGTGGCATTCTTGAGAGTATATGTGAGGGAAGAAGTATAGGGAGACTTTTTTGGGAAGGTCCTCTCAATTTAGGTTTTTATTCCTTAAGAGAGAGGGGTGAGGATGAAATCTTTCCCTGGGACTTCATAGAGGGTCTGAGAAAAAAGGCCGAGCTCTACGAGGAGTTCAAAAGGTACCTCTCTCTATTGAAGATTTGACAGAAAAGGTTTATTTATTTTTTTGATGGGTAGTTGGGTTCCTGACCTAACGAGGAAAGACATCAGGTTTATCTCTGAGACACTTTCTTTACCTGAGAACCTTATCCAGAATCAAAATGAACTGGAGGAGCTCATAAGGGATGAGATGCTGTTTAAAAGGGTAATGAACGAGGAAGAGATATTTCTTAAGATATCGCCCTTTCTGTTCTTCAAAATCCTTGTAAATAGGGCATACAGGGAACTGAGATGGGAAAGTTACACCGTGGAAAAGCACGGGATACATAGTGTCTATGTTTTTGACACCGATATGCTCTCTTTCGTTCTCGAAAGGAAAGAAGTGAGGGACTACCTGGCCACTTTGCTCGCTTCCTTTTCGAAGGTAAAGTCTTTTGTTATATACCTCATGGTGAGGAAGAAGCTTTACAAGTTCAAGCAGAGTAGTCTTGATGTGGAAGCACTCGAAGAGGAACTCAGTTATCTCGAAGAGGAAAAAAGGTTCCCGCTCCTTAGAAGGATTGGGGATACAATCCTCTTCCTTTCTGGAATTTTTCCAGAATACATAAAAAGAAGGGCGGAGATAGTTGCAAAGGCAAAAAAGAAGAGCCTAATGGATGTGATAAAGGAATTTGAGGAGAAAGGGTCCCTTTACTATCAGTTGGCTTCCATTCATGAGGACGCAAAGAGGTTAGGACTCTCAGAAGTTTTACACACACTCTCTCAAAACTTCTCCCTCATGAAAAAACCACTAAATTTTATCGAGAAAAGGTACCTCGCTTTTAGAAAAGAGAGGCTCTTTTAGTCTTTCTTTTCCTCGAGCACTTTTCTTACGATATCTAAGATATCCCCCTCTGTGAATGGTTTATCGAGAAAGGCTTCAACTTTAAGCCTCTTTATCCTTTCCCTTTGATCTTCTCGCATGTACCCACTCGATATTACGACCTTCACATCTTTTTTAGTCTCTCTTATCCTTCTTAGAACCTCATCCCCCTTCATACCTGGCATGATGATATCGAGTATAACCATGTGGAATTCCCTTTTTTCCATTTCCTTTAAAGCCTCTTCCCCGTTTGTGCAGCAGATAACCTCGAAGTTGGCCGAAAGAGCATGCCTAAACATGTCACAGATAAAGTCCTCGTCATCAACGACCAAAATACTTTTTCTCTGTGGCTTTGGTTTTTCCTCGTTTGTCGATCGAATTGTCTCAGCCTGTCTTTCTCTGCTTTTACTTGAAATAGGTATGTAAACGTAAAACTTAGTCCCCTTCCCTTTGTCAGTTTCCACTTCCAGAAAGCCCCCGTATTTTTTCACCGTTTTTTCCACACGAAAGAGCCCTAACCCTAAGTGTGGTCCGAAACTCTTTGTAGTGAAATGGGGTTTAAAGAGTTTTTCCAAGACCCTCTCATCTATCCCTCTTCCAGTATCTTCCACGGTGACTCTTACATATTCTTTTTCTCCCAATGTTATACTCCTTGTCTCCACAGAGAGCACGCCCGAACCCTCCATCGCGTCCTTCGCATTCATAAAGAGGTTGAGAAAAACATGTTGGAATTCGGAATCGTCACCTCTTATAAGGAACTGAGTGGGCTCAAATTTTCTCTTTACTTCTATGCCTCTAAAGCTTTCACCAAATAGAAAAAGGGTATCATCAAGAATCACATGGAGGTCAAATTGCATAGAAGGCCTCTTCTGTCTTCTTGAAAAGTTAAGAAGATGTTTCACGAGATTGGAGGCTCTAGTAGCAGATCTCTCTATCACTTCCAACTGTTTTACAATTCTTTCCTCTTTTGAAAGCTGGCCTTTGAGAATTGAAGCATAACCGAGTATGCCTGTGAGCAAATTATTGAAATCGTGCGCTATTCCAGCTGATAGCATTCCTAAGGCCTCCATCTTTTCCCTGTACAGAGACTCCTCCTCCATAGCCTTAATTAATGAGACATCTCTTACGATGATGCCTTTAAGCACAGTTTTCCCTTTTTTATCTTTTACAGGGTAAATTTCGAGTTCGTACGTCTTATACCCCTCTCTTGTTTTGAAACTGACCTCCCCGAGAGAAGGCTCATCCTCAAGGAGTAAAGAATTATCAAAACCCAAAAATATTGTATCTATCTTCCTTCCTTCCAGTATCCTTGAAAATTGGGAGAGCATTTCCTTTGCCTTCTCATTAGAATAAAGAATCGTCCCCTTACTATCGAGAAGAAGGAGAGCATAAGGCAGGTACCTCGTTAAGTCTATTTCACCGAAAGGAGAAAAAGACAAAAGCCTATTAAATATCCCAAGAATGATCTCTATTTCCTTTATCCCGATCTTTTCTTCTTCCTGTAAATCCTTTTTCCCAAGCACAATGAAACCCTTTATCTCGAAATCGGAGACAAGAGGGTGTACGTACAACATTGCGTATTCAGGCGTATCGAAGAATGTTGAAGGGGAAAGGGAACCCCTATTCAATTTCACAATTTTCTGTAAGTCCATATCAGGGTCTTTTACAACTAAGCTAAAAAAACCTTCCCTCCTTTCCTGCTCGTCGAAAAGAACAGCATAACAGGTGTCGAAGTTCGTCCCCAGAACGAGTATCTGTGGAATCTCCTCTATAACTCTTTCCTTTTTTTCAAAAAGTTCGATAAGCTTAAGAAGGATAGAGTAAATGTTGAGAAATCTCTCGTAAATATCCCACTGGAATTCTATAGCTTGAGAAACGATTTTTTCCTTATTTTCCATCCTTTTTTGGGCTTACAATGTCTGTAAACTTTTCAACTTCTTCTTCTATTTCTTTAAGCTCATTTGTAAGGATATAGGAGTATGAGACTGAAGGGACCTCCCTGTAATAGTAAAAAGTGTCAGCCGCGCATACGACTTCTATTAAAGGGTCAACCCTAGAACTACCGTTTTTCCACGGCATAATGTCGTGATCTTTTATTACTGACACAAAAGAATCTGGAAATTTCCACCTATTCGCAATGATGCACCCTATTTCCCTATGGTCTATGCCAAACCTTTGGACCTCTAACTGGGAGAGGGGCAATTTCTCTTTTACTGCTTCCTTTATCGTTTCCATGTACCAGTCAATGTTCGCAAAGAATACGAGTTTACCCATATCATGGAATAATCCGGCAGTAAAGACTTTTTCAGGGTCATCGATGAGGAGTCTTTCACAGAGCTTTCTCGATGCGCATCCAACAAAGAGGGAGTGACCCCAGAGAAATAGAAGGTTTTCCTTATTCAGTTTTGAAGTCCCGAGGAGGTCGTTTATGAAAACCATGCAGACTAATATTTTTTTGACTTCCTTTAGCCCTATGTTTAGCACAGCCTGATTTAGACTTTCTATCCTCGTTCCCCTGCTATAGTAAGCTGAGTTCGCTATGTTTATTATCTTTGTTGCCATCCCTGGATCGCAAATCAATAAGTCAACGATCTCTTTAAGACTTATCTCTTCTTTTTGTAATAAACAAAGAAGTCTCTCCCCAACTTGTGAGAAGGTACGAGATACTCTAAAGCTCAGCGCACTTCTTATCAGTTGATCTCTTGCAAAAAAATGGGCCACACTCGCTTCTCTTAATATTATCGCTCTCTTACCCATAAAAGTTAAGTAAAAATTTGTTTTAATTTTTCCCCTTTGTGTGTACAATTTTTTAAAAAAGGAAGCGGGGTAGAAATGTTGGAAAAAGAAGAACTCGTAGAAAGAGCTAAAAAGCCCGGCTTAGATGCGCTAAGGCTACATCCCGCATATCAGGGGAAGATCGAGGTCATACCAAAATGCGCTATAAGAAGCCTGAAAGATTTCGCCATCTGGTACACGCCCGGCGTTGCAGAGCCATGCAAGGTGATTTACAAAGATCCGGAAAAGGTTTTCGAGCACACTAACAAAGGGAACACGGTTGCTGTTGTGACCGACGGGACGAGGGTGCTCGGCTTAGGCGATATAGGTCCTCTTGCAGCACTTCCTGTGATGGAGGGAAAAGCGATCCTGTTAAAATACTTAGGAGGGGTTGATGCTTTCCCCATCTGTTTGGATACAAAGGATCCTGAAGAATTCATAAGGGTCACGAAAATCATATCCCCCTCATTCGGTGGCATAAACCTGGAGGACATAGAGAACCCTAAATGCTTCTACATATTAGACAGATTGAGAAAGGAGTCCCCAATTCCCGTATGGCATGACGATCAGCAGGGTACAGCTGCTGTAACTCTTGCTGGTCTTATAAATGCCTTAAAGATTGTTAAAAAGAAATTGGAGGATGTGAGGATAACCCTTGTGGGCTTCGGTGCTGCTAATGTTTGCATAGCAAAGATCCTGATAAAAGCTGGGGCCAATCCTAATAAAATGATCATAGTTGATAGTAAGGGAATCTTAAGCAAAAAAAGAGACGACATAAAGGAGAGTCACAAAGAAAAGCTGGAATTTGCGAGAATAACGAATGCTGAAGGTAGGGACGGTGGGATAGAAGAGGCACTACATGGACAGGATATTCTTATTGCCCTTTCAAAACCGGGTCCCGATGTTATAAAGAAGAGCTGGATATCCAAAATGGCAGACGATCCAATCGTCTTTCTGTGTGCAAATCCTGTTCCAGAAATGTGGCCCTGGGAGGCAAAGGAGGCGGGAGCAAGGATAGTGGCAACTGGAAGGAGCGATTTCCCAAATCAGGTGAACAATTCTTTAGGATTTCCAGCTATATTCAGGGGCACTTTGGATGTTAGGGCTTATGCCATAACGGACGAAATGTGTATTGCCGCGTCCTACGAGATAGCAAAATGTGCGGAAGACAAAGGGATTCATGAGGAGTATCTTTTGCCAACCATGGAGGAATGGGAGGTATTTCCGAGGGTTGCTGTAAAAGTTGCGATGAAGGCAATAGAGCAGGGTGTGGCAAGACTTAACTTTTCAGAGGAGGAACTTTTCCGGATGGCAGAGGAAAAGATAAGAAGATCGAGGGAAGAGGTTGATGTGCTGATGGAAAGAGGAATTATAAAGATTTACAAAGAGGGGTGAGAGATGAGGGAGTTAGATGTTAAAGTCATAGGCGATGCTCTTGAAGAGCTGTTCATAGACGCTAATCTTTCTCTACCAGATTCCCAGATAATGGCACTTAGAGAGGCTTTAAGAATTGAGGAATCTGAGTTAGGCAAAGAAGTTATAGAATCACTTCTAAGAAATGCTGAGATTGCAGAAGAAGAAAGGATACCTATATGTCAGGACACTGGGATTGCCACTGTTTTTTTAGAGGTTGGCCAGGATGTCCATTTTGTGGGTGGTAGCCTAAAGGAAGCTATTTTCGAAGGGGTAAGAAGGGCTTACAAAAAGGGTTATTTGAGAAAATCCTGTTGTGACCCGATCACGAGGAAGAATACTGGAGATAATACACCGCCCATAATACATGAAAAGATAGTTGAAGGAGAAAAAGTAAGAATCGTGGCTATGCCAAAAGGGGGCGGGAGCGAGAATTACAGCGAAGTAAGGGTTCTTGCCCCTTATCAGGGAGTGGAAGGGGTAAAGAACTTTGTCCTTGAGATGGTTAAAAAAGGGGGTCCTAACCCCTGTCCTCCGCTTACCATCGGGATAGGCATAGGTGGCAACTTGGAAGGTGCTGCTATTCTCGCTAAAGAAGCCCTCCTCGTTCCTTATGGCGTGAGAAATTCGGATCCCCTTCTTTCTGATTTAGAGGTTGAGATTTTGAAAGAGATCAATAGGCTCGGTATAGGACCTCAAGGCTACGGAGGAAGGATAACTGCCTTAGATGTCCACATAAAGGCTATGCCCTGCCATATTGCTTCATTGCCTGTAGCGGTTTCAATTCAGTGCCATGCACACAGAGTAAAGGAAAGGACGATTTGAGGGAAAGGAGAAGGAAATGGCTGAAAGGAGATATTTATACACACCCCTTACTGACGATGTTGTGGTAAGCCTTCGCGCTGGAGATCGTGTATACTTGAGCGGGACCGTACTGACAGCGAGGGATGCAGCTCACAAGAGGCTCGTTGAGATTTTGGAAAAAGGTGAGGAGCTACCGGTCGATTTACGGGGTCAAGTCATCTATTACTGTGGCCCTACCCCCCCACCCCCTGGCAAGGTTATAGGTTCCTGCGGTCCAACCACAAGCTCGAGGATGGACATCTATACTCCAAAATTACTCTCCGTAGGTGTTAAAGGGATGATAGGGAAGGGTAAAAGGTCGGAGGATGTAAAGGATGGTCTCATAAAGTACAAGGCTTTATATTTTGGGGCCTTAGGTGGGGCTGGCGCTTCAATTTCCAAGTGTGTTCTAAAAGCGAGGGTCCTCGCCTTTGAGGATTTAGGGCCTGAGGCTATATATATTCTTGAGGTGAAGGATATGCCCCTTTTTGTTATAAATGACACGTACGGTGGAGATCTTTATGTTGAGGGGACAAGTAAATATAGGATTTGAAATAGTTCCTTTGACATTTCATGCCAAATGATTTAAAAAAACTTAATCTCGCAAGGAGCCATGGTATGGGAGAGATAAGGGTCGCAATTGTTGGTGTAGGCAACTGCGCGAGTTCTTTAATTCAAGGGATTCATTATTATTCAAATGAGAAAAATGATCCAATAGGGCTAATGCATTATAACATATGTGGCTATGAGCCTAAAGATATAAAGGTCGTTGCCGCATTTGATATTGACGCAAGGAAAGTGAATAGACCACTTCACGAGGCCATATTTGCGCCTCCAAACTGCACGAAGATCATAACAAAGGAGATTCCTGAATATGAAACTATAGTGATGATGGGGCCTGTTTTAGATGGTGTCTCCCCCCATATGAAAGAATACCCCGCTCATAGAACCTTCGTCGTTGCTGATGAAAAGCCTGTAGATGTCGTAAAAGTGCTCAAAGAAAAAGGGGTGGAGATACTTTTGAACTACTTACCAGTAGGTTCTGAAGAGGCGACAAGGTTCTATGCGGAATGTTGTCTTGAGACTGGGGTCAGTCTTATAAATTGTATGCCTGTTTTCATCGCATCCTCTGAAAGCTGGGTTAGAAGGTTCGAGGAAAAGAACATCCCCATAATTGGAGATGATGTTAAATCTCAAATAGGGGCAACAATTATCCACAGGACATTGATGAAGCTATTTAATGACAGAGGTGTAAAAATAGACAGAACTTACCAGCTGAATACCGGAGGAAATACGGACTTTTTGAACATGCTAAATAGGGAAAGACTAAAGTCGAAAAAGATCTCTAAGACTCACTCGGTTCAATCTCAGTTAGATACCCCTTTATCGGACGAGGATATACACATAGGTCCCTCAGATTATGTTCCCTGGCAGCTGGATAATAAAGTTTGCTTCATCAGGCTTGAGGGAAGGATATTTGGAGATGTGCCCGTAAACCTGGAACTCCGTTTGTCTGTCGAAGATTCCCCAAATAGTGCGGGCTGCGTAATAGATGCGATTCGCTGTTGCAAGGTTGCCAGGGATAGAAAGATAGGAGGTGTGTTAGAATCCATATCCGCTTATACTATGAAGCATCCAATAAAGCAATATCCTGACAGCGTGGCAAAGATGATGGTTGAGGAATTTATAAGGGGAGAAAGGGAGAGATAACCGGTTTTGTTAAGTGCTAAAATTGGCCACTCACTCGATCCTTTAATCGCGAAAGTTTACAAGTGTATCTTTTTTGGAAAGGATTTGAGGCCAAACACTTTAAGCCTTTTGGGCTTCCTTTTTGGAATAGTCTGCTTTGTCTTTATTCTCTTTGGCCGTCTTTTTCTTGCAGGTATCTTCCTTGCCATATCCGGTTTTTTTGATCTCTTAGATGGCTCTATAGCACGCAGAACAAATAGGGTGACTCTATTTGGGGGTCTTCTCGATTCAGTTCTCGATAGATATACCGATCTTCTCGTGATATCAGCGATAGGAATACATTTCGTTTTCGTTAATAAGATGGTTTTCGCTGTGATGGCGATGATTTCGACAATTGGAGTGGCGATTATCCCATATGTTAAGGCGAGGGCTCAAGCTGAGGGATTGAGTTGTGATACTGGCATACTCGAAAGACCGGAAAGAATGATCCTTTTGATCGTGGGACTTCTTTTTGGCTTCATCGATTATTGCATCGTCATTCTCGCTTTTCTCTCACATGTTACGGTCCTCCAGCGAATCATCTTTTTCAAGAGAAGGGCTGAACTTTTAAAAGCCCCTGAATAACAGGATAGTAAGAATTGAGAATAAGAATGAGGCCAAGTGCGATAAGCAAAAGCCCGAGTGTAAACTTTGCGTACTTTGCGAAAAGCCCAATTCTTGAGAAAGAACGGAGAATCTTATCTACCGCGAAAGCACTGATGAGGAATGGTATCGCCAGTCCCGAGCAGTAAAGCGCAAGAAGAATGATCGATTCTTTTGTGCTCTCCGCAGTAAGTGTTAATAAAAGAACAGAGGAAAGAGCTGGGCCTACACAAGGGCTCCATCCTAAAGCGAAAGTGGTACCTACGAGGAAGGATCCAAGGATACCTGGAGATTTCACTTTTAGATCCATGGAAAAATGCTTGAGAAACATGGAAACTTTTAATAATCCAAGAGTTGAGAGTCCAAAAAGAATGATTACCAAGCCACCGAGTATTATCAAATACATCCTGAACCTGATAAGTAACTTCCCTATGATGCTTCCCGCAAGCCCAAAGGAGACAAAGACGAATGAGAATCCAAGTATGAAAGAAAGGGTATGATAGATTATAACCCTCTTTTCTCGGGAAGAAAATTGGGAAGATTGATCGAGGGTAAGATCACCAATATAGACAAAATAAGAGGGTAAGAGAGGCAAAATGCAAGGGGAAAAAAAGGAGAGAATACCTGCCAAGAATGAATATACTCCGTTCACCTTTTATTCCCCGCAAGATACTTTCCAAGTGGAATTTTTCTATAATGGCCACCTCTAAGATATTCCAGAATCTTCAGGAAGTGTTCCTTATGGATATAGCCGGGGATTGAGACTATAACTTTTCCCGAGGGCTGCAGTAGAACGAAAGTCGGAAATCCCCAAATCCCGTAAGTCTCCATAAGGTCTTTCCTTTTATCCCCGTCAATCCAAATGAAGACTATATCACTATCGATTATTTTCTTTACCTTTTCGTCGACTATCACGTTTCTTTCCATCAGTTCACAGTACGGACAGAAAGGACTGTAAAAGTAAAGTATTGCTGGCTTATTCTCCTTTCTGGCTCTTTTGAGCTCCAGAAGATAGTCACTTCCCAATGAAGAAAATGAAAAAAACGTATGAAGAAGAAAAAAAGAGAGAAATATCTTATGGGTCAATCTCATGAAACTGGACTAATTTACCCGTCTTTTTACAAAAAAGCAAACAAAAACCTCTTTTAGAGGAGAATAAGGGAGCTTAAGAACAGGATGAGGTCCCTTATGATATAATAACTCCGTGACTGAAAAGATAGAGAAGCTTATAGCGAGTCTAAAGTCACACATTCAGGGAAAGGAAAAAGCCTTAAGGCTCTCCCTCCTTACCTTTTTTTCCAAGGGTCATCTTTTAATCGAGGATCTACCAGGACTTGGAAAAACAACTTTGGCAATAGCAATTGCGAAATCCCTCGGTTTGAGCTTCGGGAGAATTCAGTGTACGAGCGATCTTATGCCAACAGACATCACGGGCGTATCCGTATATGATAAGAATCTTTCCTCATTTGTATTCCACCCCGGGCCGATATTCAATAACGTAGTCCTTTGCGATGAAATAAACAGGGCCCCCCCTAAAACCCAGAGTGCCTTACTTGAGGCGATGGAGGAGAAGCAGGTAACAGTAGATGGAAAGACTCACAAGCTTCCAAAAGTTTTCTGTGTCATAGCAACCCAGAATCCCCTTGAACAGTTCGGAACTTTTCCCCTACCCGATTCACAGCTTGATAGATTCGCGATGGAGGTCTCAATAGGTTATCCAAGTGAGCCAGAAGAAAAGAAGATCCTGAGACTGGGTGGCAAGAGGGAGGAACTTTACGCTATCGAACCTGTCATAGATGAAGAGGATGTTTTGAGAATTCAAGAATACATTGAAAAAGATATCTACGTTTCGGAAAAGATAATAGATTACGTAATGAGAATAGTGTGGGCCACAAGGAGACACCCCTATCTCAAGGCAGGTATTTCAACGAGAGGAGCTTTGACGATCGTCAATACTGCAAAGGCAAACGCCTTCTTCCATGGAAGGGATTTTGTTATACCAGAAGACGTGAAAGAGCTTGCAGAGCACGTGATACCTCACAGGTTAATATTCAAGGAAGAGTACGAAAGTATAGAAAAAAGGGAGTTCGTAAGATCCTTAATAGAAGAAATAGCAGTTCCCCTCGTGTAAAGATAACTAAGGCCGGCCTTCTTTATATACTTTTTACCATCCTCTTTGGTGTGGCTGCCGTAAATACAGGGAATAACCTCATTTACTTAATAGATGCGATTTTACTCGGTTTCATGGGGGTTTCTGGATTTTTTGGTAAAAGGAACATTGATAGGTTAAAAGTAGAGATTTTTTTTCCCGAAGAGATTTATGCGAAGAGACCATTTCCTTTAAAAGTAAGAGTTGTAAACGAGAAAAAATTTTTTCCTTCTTTCCTTCTTTACTTCGCCTTCAAAGAGGAAAAAGTTTTGATCCCCTTTTTGGAAAAAAAAGGGGTTGTGTCCTTCCACATTAAGTCAGTTTTTGAAAAAAGGGGGGTTCAAACCATAGATGGAATATATGTCTTTTCTTCCTTTCCTTTTGGCTTTTTCACAAGGTTAAGGCGTCTTAATGTGAGAAGGGATATTATAGTTTTTCCTGAACCTAAGAAAAATCCTGCCCTAAGTTACGAAAAGGGGCCACATCATTTGAATAAGGGAAAAACCAACGGACTTCCTTTAAATGAAGAGATCATTTCATTTAGAGATTACACCTTCGGTGATCCATTAAAGCTCATACACTGGAAACTCTCTGCGAAAACAGGTGACCTAAAAGTTAAGAATCTCGCTCCCCCTTTAGAGAATTCCATAATTATCGATTTTGATAATTTGCCGATCATAGATATCGAGGAGAGGCTTAGTTACGTAACTTATGCGATATTGGAGGCACAAAATAGAAAAAGACCTATAGGGCTAAAGCTCAATGGAAGATTCTTTGAGCCGACTACCTCGAAATCGAAGATCCTCAACATGCTAAAGGAGCTCGCACTGTACAGAGGAAGCTGAAGATATGATACCAGAGGTGGCGACCAGGTTTATAACTTATCTTGCCTTTTTCCTCACTGCTTTGAGTTTAATAAATTATGCGGAAAGATGGTCTCTCTTAATAGGTACAGGCTTTGTCATTCTCTCTATCTTCTTAGATAGAAGTAGAAAATATCCCCCTCGCCTTCTCCTCAACGTCATATCCGTTTTCATCTTATTTTTTGGACTCCTTTCGGTACGTTTAAATACAGTGGTGGATCAGGGTATAAAGGTCTCTTTTTTGCTCACAGGGATAAAGTTCTTAGAAGAAAAGATGTTCAGAGATTACTTACAGATCTACGTCCTTCTCATTATACTCCTTGCCTCAAAAGCTATTATCTCCCTCGATGTGACTTTTCTTTTCCAACTCCTCTCGATATTTTTCATGCTTACACTCTCCGCTGTATTTCTGAATTTCCAAAGGGAGGACTGTAGGATCCTCTTAAATCCTAAACTTTTTGGAAGGATCTGTTTCTCATCCTTTCTGATCTTCTTATTTTCAATAATCTCAAGTTTTCCACTTTTTATGGTACTACCGAGAACCTATTACCCCATTTTCGAATCTTTAAATGGACCACGCATGGCAAGAACTGGGATAAAGGATCATATAACACTGGGAAGTTATTCAGATATTTATGAGGATGGGTCTATAGCATTTAGGGTGAAGATGGAAAAGTTAGATGAAGAACCTTACTGGAGAGGATGCGCTCTCGTCTACTTTGACGGAAAAAAATGGGAAAGGGAAAAGAAGTCGGAATTAGAGATATTCCCTTATAAAGGAGGAAGGCTCCTTTCACAGGAAATTTTTATCGAGGGAGAAAAACCCCCTTTCCTTTTCGCACTCGATAAGCCTGTGGGTATATATACTGAAAATATGAGGCCTTTTAACGGAGATTCTTCTCAATATGGCAAAACCCCCCTGAGGTACGAGGCGATATCGGAGCTGAAAGAAGCCATCGAGGAAAGATGTGCGGAGAAATTGAGGTACCTTCAGATTCCAAAAGAAGCTCGTGAGAAACTAAAGGGTATTGCAGAAAAAATAACATCTGGAGCAAAGACAGAGAGAGAAAAAATAAGGAGAATTTATGATTTCTTAGTACATGGAGCGTATACCTATTCTATTTCGGATTTACCCAAAGGAGAGGATGCGATCTACAAGTTCCTCTTCGAGACAAAAAAGGGTAATTGTGAGATCTTTTCCTCTGCATTCGCTCTCCTTCTTAGAACCTCAGGTATTCCAGCGAGGATAGTCGTCGGGTTTAAGGGAGGGGACTATAACCACATTGGAAAATATTACATTGTTAGACAACTAAATTCCCACGCATGGGTTGAGGTTTATACAGAGGAAAGTGGATGGGTAAGATTCGATCCAACCCCCTCTCAAGGTGAAAGCTCTTTTAGGGAGAAAGGGAAAAAACTTTTTTGGAGACTATCCACCTTGGCGGACACAATAAACTATTACTGGATGATCTTCGTTATCAACTATGACCTGGAAAGGCAAATTTCCATTATAAGCACATTACATTCGAGTTTAGAGAAAAAAAGGAAAAGCCTCAATATTCGTCCAAAGTCACTATTTTTTCCATCCCTTTTTGCGCTCATGTTCGCGCTCTCAGTATTTTTCCTAAGGAAGATCCACCATCTAATGAGAACATCCGAGGAAGAAAAGGTCCTTAAGACCTTTCTCGGAAAATTAAAGAGGATGGGTTACCAAATGAGAAAAGGGGATGGACTTGAAGAACTGTCAAGAAAGATAGAGTGCGAAACCACAAGAGAAAAAGTTTTCCTGTTCGTGAAGAAATTTGAAGAGGTACTGTACAAGGATAAACGTTTGTCTAAGGAAGAGAAAGAGATGCTTAAAAGGATGGTAGAGGAGATTTAACCCTTAGGCTAATGTCTCCCTCAGGACTTCTTCAACTGTCGTCACACCCTTTTTCACCTTGATCAATCCACTTCTCCTCAACGTTATCATGCCCTCTTCTATCGCCTTTTCTCTTATCTCCTCGGTTGTGGCACCTCTGAATATCAGTTCCCTTATGGAGGGTGTGATCTTTAGAACCTCAAAGATACCTGTTCTCCCCCTGTATCCTGTGAACCTGCAATTCTCACACCCCGTTCCCCTGTAAAGCTTTAAGTCTTTTATCTCGTTATCTGAAAACCCCATGCTTAAAAGTACCCTTCTGTCTATAAAGTCCTCTTTCTTACAGTTCGGGCAAACTTTTCTCACAAGCCTCTGGGCAACGACGAGTAATAGAGAAGAGCCGATCATGTATCTGTCAACCCCCATGTCAACGAGCCTCGCTATCGTGGAGGGAGCATCGTTTGTGTGGAGTGTGGAGAAAACGAGGTGGCCTGTAAGCGATGCCTTGACAGCAATATCTAAGGTTTCCGCATCCCTTATCTCACCGACAAGTATGATATTCGGATCCTGTCTCAGAAACGACCTTAGAGCTCCCGAAAACGTGAGGCCCTGGGCCTCATTCACCTGTACCTGGTTTATCCCTGGGATGACGAATTCCACAGGATCTTCTATTGTCATTATGTTAACCGCTGGAGTATTAAGCTTCTCGATTGCTGAATAGAGCGTGTTTGTCTTTCCAGAGCCTGTCGGACCTGTGACAAGTATCATTCCGTAAGGTTTCCTTATCGCTTCTTCAAAAAGGGTTAGACTTTCCTCTTCCATTCCTAAAAGTGAGAGGTCGAGAAAGAGTTTTTCCCTGTCCAGGATCCTCATAACAATTTTTTCCCCGAAAATCGTGGGAACCGTGGAAACCCTTATGTCAACGCTTTTGTTTTTTCCATCCACATTCGCATTTATCTTTATTCTTCCATCCTGGGGAACACGTCTCTCGGTTATGTCCATTCGGGACATTATCTTTATCCTCTGGATCAGGCTGTTTTTTATCTTTACGGGAATGTTCTTGTACACGTGAAGTATGCCATCTATCCTGTATCTTACAACTATCTTTCTTTCGTAGGGTTCTACGTGGATGTCGCTCGCTCCCTTCCGCAGGGCCTCAAGGATTATATGGTTTACGAGCCTTATGATGAAAGGTTTATCTTCCTCGGATTCCTCAACCTTCTCTTCTGTTTCAAGCACTTCCACATCTGCTTCCTCAAATTCCTCATCGAGATCCACCTCCGGAAGAACTGTTTTTTCCTTCAATACCTGTTTTTCATCCTTGAGAAACTCATTTATCTCCGACTCTTTTGCTATGCGAGGAAGCATCTCGCAGTTAGTTGCAAATCTGACTGTCTGGCTTATCTCGTACAGAAGAGAGGGATTAGAGAGTGCTATGATGATGTGATCCCCTTCTTTTTTTACCGGGACGAATGAAAGATCCTTCATGAGCGAAGAAGGGAAGAGCTTAAGAAGGCTCCTATCCGGGTCCTCCTTTTTAAGCTCAATAAGGGGGAGAGAAAACGTTTCTGAGAGCACTCTGTAAAGGGTGTCCTCATCGACAGCTTTTAGCTCTAAAAGAATCTCACCTATTTTTTTTCCCTTTTTTTCCCTTTTAATTGATAACGCTTTTTCGAGCGTCTCTTCTGTTATTAATCCTTTTCTTAGAAGAAGTTCACCTATCAAGGTTTAAACTCTTTACAAAGGCTATTCTGTCTCTTAGTTCTTCGGTCCTCATCCTGTCCTTTATCTCGTTGAAGGTTCTCATTTTTTCAGGTGTTAGGTTAGAATCTGTGTTATCGCTCCACCTTCTCGCCAAATATATACAATCCCTTATCCTCCCAACCCTAAATTCCCTTGAGACCCTCAAACCCATTGCATAGTCTTCTCCGTAACCTATGTCCTTAAACCCGATCCTTCTCACAACCGATGTGTCAAAAGCTCTCGGTGCACCAAGCCCGGACACTCGCAGGATATTATTGTGGCCATTCTCAAAAGTCCACTCTCTGTGGTCGACGATGCCTGGGGGAATTTCTTCCAGTTTTTCGTTTACCACTCTGTAAGTCCCCACAACCATGGCACATCTAAGTTCCCTAAAGGTGTCAACGACAAGCTGCAGAGCATTTTGATTTTCGTACAGATCATCAGAATCTAATTGAATAGCGTATCTTCCGCACATAGGATGGTTTATGGCCTCATTCCAGCATCCTCCGACACTTAGATCCTTCCTTAGGGGGACGATCCGCAAAATGTTTTGGTATTCTTTAGAGAATCTTTCGACTATCTCGCCTGTTTTGTCATGCGAGTGATTGTCGACGACGATTATGTTGTAGGGAAAATCGGTTTTTTGAGAAACCGCGCTTAAAAGTGCATCGATAATCGTCTTTTCTCTGTTTTTTACCGGGATGACCACTGAAGCAAGAAAATCTGGCGTGTCTTCAGATTGCTCCGTAGACTTCAGGACATAATAAGGGATGTAAGCACCCAATTCTTTTAAATAGGAGGTGAATATATACTCCATCTCCTTTTGGTACTCAAGATTCTTGGGGTCCACATACGAAAAGATCGTCTCATACTCCGGCTTATGGTCATCCCTTTCCATTTTGTAAAGAGCCCCCTCATGACGGATAATCGGATAATGAATAGAAAGCTTAAGTCTCAAGTCGTATAGTGCACCGTATTTTCTATAGTTGAGATTCCCGTACCTTGAAAGCACTTTTTTTACTTTTTCAGTTGAGAACAGTATTAAACCACCAAAATCGAAATCGTCCCTTACACTTCCGAAAAGGTAATCGTTCAGTCTCACAGTCTTCCCTTGCGAGATGTAATCGGAGTACACAATGGCTGCCTGGCTCTTTTCCAAAATCCTTATCAACTCGGAGAACGTCTCTGATGAAAATTCTATTCTTGCATTAGGATCGAGGATAACAAAATAGTCGGTGCTTATTCTCTCGAGAATGCACTCAAATGAGGAACTCCCGTCGATCATAAGATTCTCTCCTAATTCCTGTAACTTTTTTTCGCTTATGGACTCCCTTGTTCTGGGGTAGCTTACAAATGTCAGGCCCATCAATGTATGGCCTCTATCTTTACCTTGGATATTCTTCTCCCTTCAACTCCGAGGACCGTTAATTTGAGCCTATTATGGACGATGATTTCCCCGCCCCTTGGTATTCGGCCGAGTTTTTTGAGTATAAAACCGCCAAGGGTCTCATAATCAGGAGATTCTGGAAGGTCGAGCTTGAGGGTCTCATTCAAATCAGCAATCGTTGATGAAGCGTCGGTAACGTACGATCCATCCTTCATTCTCTCGATATCCTCCTCAACGTCAGTCTCGTCCATTATTTCCCCAAAGATCTCCTCCATTATATCCTCAAGAGTAACTATCCCAACATTTATCCCGTATTCGTTTACAACGATCGCCATATGGACATGCCTTTTTTGCATTTCCTTGAATAGCTGACTTATCTCCATCGTGTCTGGGACGAAATACGGTTCTTTCATTATCTTTTCAAGGTCAAAACTCCCCCTTGTGTAAATCTCCCTCATTATGTCCTTATAATAGATAACCCCAATTATGTTATCTCTCTCATCCATGTACACAGGATACCTTGAAAATTCATTTTCTACGATGTAATTAAGAACTTCCTTTGGTGGAGTTCTAATATCGATGCTATAAACTTTCGGCTTTGGGACCATTATCTCTTTAACGGACTTTTTTGCGAACCTAAAAACGCCGTGAAAAATCTCCTCCTCGGTCTTATCGATCACTCCTTTCCTTCTTCCCTCCTCTATGAGTACTTTCAATTCCCCTTCGCTTATGCCATCCTCCGCTTTTTGGAACCCAAGCACTTTTAAAATACCCCTGGTTGAAAAGGTGAGAAGATCAACAAAGAAAAACAAAAGCCTTGAAGTGAAAAGCACAATGGGCAGTGTTGCCTTGGCAACCTGCTCTCTGTAATTCAAACCTATTGTTTTTGGAACAAGCTCTCCAAGTACCAAAAAAAGATAGCTCAAAAGAACCACCGTGATGGCCAGAGAGAGGGGTTCAGAAAACTTACCAGCATGAGGCTCAAGGAACGGTTTTATCTTTTCTACTGCTATTACCCCAGAGATGGCGGATGCCAAAGTCCCAAAAATAGTGACACCGACCTGCACTGAAGAAAGGAATCTCTCGGGATTTTCTTTCACACCCATAATCATCTCTGCTCTTCTGTCCTTTTTTTCCCTAATGGCTGACTTCAGTTTGCTTTTGTGAACGGAGATGGTTGAGATTTCAGCCGCAGAAAAGATGGCGTTTAGAAAAATGAGAAAAAGTATTAAAATAAGCTCAGTTGCCATACTATCCATAATATTAGCACAAAAAACTGGACATTATAAGAGCGAAGGTCTTTACAAAGGGATAAACTTTAAATTAAAGTTTATACACTTTGGAACGAGGAGGTGGATCATGAGAAAATCCATATTTATCGTTTTAGGCCTATTACTCATACCAGGCCTCATATTTGCCAAGGAGACGGTTAAAGTCGGTCTTATCGCCCCTCTTACGGGAGATGTTAAAACGTTCGGTGAGTCAGCGAGGAACGGATTTAATCTCGCTTGTGAGGAGTACATGGAAAGAGGGAAATACAGAATTCAGGCAATAGTTGCAGACGACAAGAACGACCCTACAGAAGGCTCAAACGCTGCCTTAAAACTGATAACCCAGGACAGGGTTTACGGGATCGTTGGTCCCCTGACTTCGAAAGTTGCAATACCTGTGAGCGAAATAGCGAATTCCAATAAAACACCTATGATCACAGGTACAGCAACAAATCCGAAGGTCACTGTCCAGGATGGCAAAAGAAAACCTTACGTTTTTCGGGCCTGTTTTATAGATCCCTTTCAGGGGAGTATAGCAGCCATATTTGCATTAAACGAGCTCAAGGCAAAAAAGGCAGCTGTTTTATTCGACGTGGGTAATGATTATTCAAAAGGTTTGGCAGAGGTTTTCGCCGAGAGATTCAAAAAGGGGAAGGGGGAAATAGTAGCATATGAATCTTACCAGAAGGATGACGTAGATTTTTCAGCGCTTATAACGAAGGTATCAATGAAAAAACCGGATGTTATATTCCTTCCCGATTACTATAATAAGGTAGGGCTAATAGCAAAGCAGATAAGGGATAAGGGGCTCAAATCGACTCTTTTGGGAGGTGATGGCTGGGACTCGCCAGAACTTCTGAAAATAGCTAAAGATGCGATAGTGGGAGGATATTTTACTAACCACTATTCACCTGAAAGAAAGGATCCCAAGGCTGAGAAGTTCATAAGAACCTATAAGGAGAAGCACAATACTGTACCTGACGCACTTGCCGCCTTAAATTATGATGCGGCTTCCATTCTCCTTAAGGCGATAGATATGGCCAAGAAATTGGAAAAAGAAGAGATTACGAAGGCAATATATTCTATAAAGAACTTCGAGGGAGTAACGGGTAAGATCAATTTCGACAAGAACGGAGACGCGGTCAAATCAGTCGTAATCCTAAAAGTGGAAAAGGATAAAGTGAAATATGTGACTACGGTGAATCCTTAGATGGAATTACTGGCGTATGTCTTGGAACAATTCATAAATGGGATTCAGCTTGGTTCTGTTTATGCTCTTATAGCTCTCGGGTACACCATGGTTTACGGGGTGCTGAGGCTAATAAATTTCGCTCATGGCGACGTTTTTATGTTTGGGGCTTTTGTGGCTTACTTCCTTCTCCTAAAAGCAAAGCTCTCCTTGCCTTACGTTCTATTTCTAACCATGCTTGCCACATCAGCCCTCGGTTACTCAATTGAGAAAATCGCTTACAAGCCTTTGAGAAATGCTCCCAGGATATCCCTGCTCATAACTGCGGTTGGTGTTTCGCTTTTTCTCGAATATTTTCTCAGTCTTAATTTCATGTTCACCCCTAATTATATAGCCTTCCCGAGGCCTTTCGAGATAAAGACGTTCAACTTTTTTCTCATTTCTATTACAAACGTACAGCTGGCGATTCTTTTTACAACCTCTTCATGCTTGGCTATTCTATACATCCTGGTTTATAAGACAAAATACGGAAGGGCTATGAGAGCTGTTTCATACGATAAGGAGACCGCCTCTCTAATGGGGATACATGTGGATCGCATAATATCTTTCACATTCGTAGTGGGCGCTGCTCTCGCGGGGATAGGCGGAATTCTTTACAGTATCGCCTACCCCCAGATAAATGTATTCATGGGGATCATGCCTGGTATAAAATCCTTCATCGCAGCTGTGCTCGGCGGAATAGGGGTAATACACGGAGCAGTCTTAGGGGGTCTCCTTATAGGCATATCCGAGGTTTTTGTCTCAGCCTTTCTTTCCTCAACGCTGAGGGATGGCGTCATATTCCTAATTCTTCTATTCGTTCTATTTTTTAGGCCCAATGGTTTTTTTGGAGAGATAATCGAAAAGGTATGATCTTTTTCCGTGAAGCGCAAGGAGCAATACTAAAGGCCCTGGTGCTGTACGCGCTCTTAAAGGCCCTTCTTGTTGGCAGTTATCTTACCCCCTATATGGAGCAGATCATAATATACGCTATTATCGTTATTATCGTCGCACAGGGGTTGAACGTCATATATGGTTATACTGGACAGTTTTCTTTAGGGCATGCCGCATTTTATGGGATCGGTGGTTACATATCGGGCCTTATCACGAAAGTTTTAAATATCGACGATCCCCTGTTACTTATACCATGCGTGTTTATAAGCGGAATAGGGAGTGCGGTTATCGCATATATTATCGGGGTGCCCATTTTGAGGCTTAAAGACGATTTTTTAGCTATCGCCACCCTCGGGTTCGGAACATTGATACGGGTCCTTTTTGACAACTCTGATAGGCTTTTAGATCTACTCGGAGGATCGAGGGGATTTTCTGGGATTCCAAAGCTTACGAACCTCGAGATAACCTTCCTCTTCGCTTTAACTTTCCATATATTCACGAGGAACCTCATAAATTCGTCTTATGGACTTTTCTTAAGATCAATAAAAGAGGATGAACTTGCGTCTCTGGCACTTGGGATAAACACACCGAAGATGAAGCTACTTGCCTTTACCTACGGATGTTTCCTTGCAGGCTGCGGAGGTGCACTTTACGCCAACCTTTACTCCTTTCTCCATCCTTCTAACTTCGACATACTGAGATCGATTGACTTTTTGATCATAGTCATAATTGGGGGTATGGGTAGTATTGAGGGGACAGTTTACGCGACGCTTATCTGGGTAGGGTTTATAGAGGGATTAAGAATCGTACTGCCTGCAGAAATACTCGACCTCAGGTGGGTATTTATCCCTCTATTCCTCATTTTTATAATGATGTTTAGACCTGAGGGTATCTTAGTTAAGAAAAAAGAATCATGAGTATTCTTGAAGTTAGGGATCTGAGAAAAGCATTCGGAGGCGTAAAGGCTGTGGATTGCGTCAGCTTCTCTGTGAGAGAGAAAGAGATCTTTGGGATTATAGGTCCAAATGGAGCGGGAAAGACAACGGTCTTTAACTTGATAACTGGCATATACAAACCTGATGGTGGTTCCATAATGTTTAAGGGAGTAGAACTTACAAGGCTTAAGCCCTATTCGATAGCCCATTTAGGTATATCCAGGACATTCCAAAATTTGAGACTCTTTAACAACTTAACAGTTTACGAAAATGTATTAAGTGCTGGGTTGAGTACGGAGAATTACAGCCTTTACTCAGCTTTCCTTAGAACCCCAAAATATATGAGGGTCGAAAAAGAAACTAAAAAAAAGGCTGATGAGATACTTCGATTTTTCGGTTTACTTAATAAAAGCCAAAATAAGGCCGGGAGCCTTTCTTACGGGGAACAGAGGAAGCTTGAACTTGCGAGGGCCCTGATGACACAGCCCAAGCTCATTCTGATAGACGAACCTGGAGCGGGTATGAACCCAAAGGAAATATCAGATCTCGCTCGGCTTCTTTTAGAGGTAAAGGAAAGGTACGAGCTGACTATGATGATAATAGAGCATCAGATGGGGCTCATAATGAACATTGCTGACAGAATCATGGTTATGGATTTTGGAGAGAAGATCATGGAAGGTAAACCTGAGGAAGTAAAGAGAGATAAAAAGGTAATAGAGGCGTACCTTGGAGAGAGTGCTTGAGGTCAAAAACATAGAAGTCTTTTATGGAGCTATAAAGGCATTGGACGGAGTTTCTATATACGTTGGCGCAGGAGAGACTGTTTCAGTCATAGGCGCAAATGGAGCAGGAAAAACAACGCTTCTTAAGACCATCACAGGACTTCTTAAGCCAAAAGAAGGAGATATTCTTTTTGAAGGAAGGAGCATAAAAAATCTAAGACCAGATGAAAGAGTGAAGATTGGTATTGTTATGGTGCCAGAGGGGAGAAGGATATTTCCCCACTTGACCGTAAAAGAGAATCTCGAATTAGGAGCGTACCTCTTATCTGATAAGAAAACGAAGGTTGAGCTTTTGGACCTTGCGCTTTCCACATTTCCCAGACTAAATGAAAGACTCAATCAGAAAGCTGGAACCTTATCCGGAGGAGAACAACAGATGTTAGCTATTGCAAGGGCACTTATGGGGGCTCCAAAGTGCCTTTTGCTCGATGAACCCTCAATGGGCCTTTCTCCCATCCTAACAAGGGAGATTTTTTCTCTCATAAAAGGGATTGAAGAAAAAAGGAACATCTCCATAATCCTCGTTGAACAGAACGCACACGTCGCCCTCAACATATCGAATAGGGCCTATGTGCTTGAAAACGGGAGGATGTTTGCGGAGGGAAGATCTCTCGATATGAGGAATAACCCTAAGATAATAGAGGCATATTTGGGCGTATGATGGAGCTTCACATACTAAAGAAGGTAAGAGACTTTCTAAATTTAGATGAAAGCCTTTTCTCAGTAGAAGGGAACGTGATTTTTGTAGATCTACACTCTGCGAGAAAATTTGTCCATATTTACAACGAAAAAACCCGTAAAAGAATAAATGCGGGCCATACATTTGTTGCAGGTACAATATGTGAGATACTCCACTACGTCATTTTCCTATACAGAGAAAAGGTAAGATGGGACGTTTTCGAGGAACTCCTTCTCCACCTGTATGAAAAAATAGGGGTTGAAAAGGTGGATGAGGCCTTAGAATCGTTCCTTGAAGAGTTTCCTCCAACCCCTTTATATACTGGAAATGTCTCAAAAGATGCGTACTTACTTGAGAGGGGAAAAAAATCTAAGATTCTCGAAGAAACTTTAATGCTATGGCTTGAAAACATGAACCCCGCTTTCTCTTTCTTGAAAGAAATCATAAACGACGAAACCTTAAGAAGGGAGACGATTTATCTCAGATTGATAAAGGAGATGAAAGATTTCTTTAACACTCAGAGACCTTTTGGTCCTCACAATCAGAACCTTATTGAGATGCTACAAAGTCCTGCCGTTGTTGAACCGAATTCCCTTGAGGGGCAACTAAGATATATACTCGAGAATTGGGGTTATCTTCTTACGAATCTAAATCTCAAAATAAAAAAAGGGATAGATCTGGTAAAAGAGGAGAAAGTCTTCTTCTTTTTAGGTCCAAAAGCACATGAGGTTTACACCTATGAAGAGGCCGGAGAAGACCTAAGAATAAGTGAAGATAAGGAGTGGATGAAGAACCTCGTCTTGGTCGCAAAGCACACCTATATCTGGCTTGAACAGCTCTCAACGAAGTATGGAAGAAGAATAGAAAGGATAGACCAGATTCCGGAAGAGGAACTTGAGTTACTGAAGAAGTGGGGGATAAATGGCATTTGGCTCATCGGGCTATGGGAGAGAAGTTCCGCCTCTAAAAAGATAAAAAATCTCTGCGGGAATCCTGATGCGATCGCATCGGCCTATTCTATATACGATTACAGGATTGCTGAAGATTTAGGCGGAGAAGAGGCATATGAAAAATTGAGGGAGAAAGCTCAGAATTTTGGGATACGGATAGGATGTGACATGGTTCCAAACCACATGGGCATATATTCTAAATGGATGATAGAGAGGCCAAAATGGTTCATCTACAGGATGGACAACCCTTATCCGTGGTACTCTTTTACATCTTATAACCTCTCCCCTCATGAGAATGTGGAAATCTACATTGAGGACCATTACTACGACAGGACGGACGCAGCAGTTGTGTGTAAAAGAGTTGACAAACGAACTGGGGAGACCATGTATATCTATCATGGAAACGATGGGACAGGTATGCCCTGGAATGACACAGTCCAGCTCAACTATTTACTTCCTGAGGTTAGAGAGGAGATGATCAACACGATAATCAGTGTGGCGAAGAGATTTCCCATCATTAGGTTTGATGCGGCAATGACCTTGACAAAGATGCATTTTCAGAGGCTTTGGTTTCCAGAGCCGGGTAAAGGTGGTGCAATCCCCACGAGAGCGGAATTCAGTATGAGCAGAGAAGAATTTGATAGGAAGATGCCAAAGGAGTTCTGGAGGGAGGTAGTTGATAGAGTAAAAGCTGAAGCCCCAGATACAATCCTTATTGCAGAAGCATTTTGGCTTCTCGAAGGGTACTTCATCAGGAATCTCGGGATGCATAGGGTTTATAATAGCGCATTTATGCACATGATGAGGGATGAAGAGAATGAAAAGTATAGAAGGATTATAAAAAACGCGCTCGAAGCAGACCCTGAGATACTTAAGAGATTTGTGAACTTTATGAACAATCCAGATGAGAGGACAGCATACGATCAATTCGGGGATGGGGAAAAGTACTTCGGTGTCTTGACACTGATGGTCACAATGCCTGGACTCCCAATGTTCGGTCATGGCCAGATAGAAGGTTTAAAAGAAAAATACGGGATGGAGTTTAAGAGACCCTATCTTAATGAAGAGCCAGATCAGGGTTTCATAAGAAGGCACGAGAAAGAGATATTCCCTCTTCTGAATAAGCGGTATCTTTTTTCAGAGGTAGATAATTTTAGATTATACGATTTTACGAAGGAGGACGGCTCATTTGATGAGGATGTATTTGCTTTTTCGAACCAATATGGTGAAGAAAGAGCCCTCGTGGTTTACCACAACCGCAGTAAGGAGACTGAAGGCTGGTTAAAGCTGTCTCTCCCTACGGCTGGTCAAGAGAAAGTGAGAGGACTCAGGAAGAACATATGCGAAGCCTTGGGTCTCTCAGAACTGGAAGGCTTTTACTTTGTTTTTAGAGAAATGAAATCGGGCCTGGAGTATATTTTCAAAAGCGAAGAGGTTGCAAAGAAAGGCCTTTACCTTAGGCTTGGTCCTTACCAATCAATGGTCTTCACGGAGATAAAAGAACTAAGAGATGATAGAGATGGAACCCTGAGGATAATCACCAATGAAGCCAAAGGGGAGGGTTTAAAGAGCATAGATGGTGCACGTAGATTCATAAAGGAGTTTATTAGACTCATCGATTTCGACGTGAGGGTTTTAGAAGAAGAAAGAGACAGATTCATAAGGGAAAAAAAGGAAGCCTTTTTTAGAAGTTACATAGCGTTCAGAGAGATTGGAGAGGGAAAACAATACGAAGATAAAGAAGTGGAATATTTAGGAAAGCTTGAGTCCTTTACGAGGCTATTCTTTACTTTATCTGAGACGCCAGAGGAAATACCCGATTTTCTGAAAAAGGTACAAAGTCTTTTGACTGAAAAGGATCCTGCGCATCTTTTTTATCTTCTTTTCCTCTGGGGGACGGTTCTCTCTTTCCTTTCTCTTTGTGAGGGATCAAGAATCGGTAGATCCCTAATTTTTGCCGTAGCGAAAGAGAAGAGCCCTTTTTCCGGTTTTGATAGTCCCCATATGGAAAATTTGATGAAGAGAATCTTATGGGAGATGATGAAAAAATAGACTGTGGTGAGTATTTATACACAGGTAAACCCCTTTTAAATTATTGGGAATTTGACCCTGTCTAATTTTGCTACATATCATCCTTATCTCACTGAGATCACACCCCCTATTTTTTGTTTGAAAATTGACCTTCTCCCTCCGGCACAATAATTGCAAAAGAGGAGGCGGAATGGAAAAGAAAGGAGATAAAGATGAGAGCTAATACAAAGAGGTGCCCACTTCTCAAAGACGAAAAAGTGATTTATTGTAAAAATTCCCGCCTTAGAAAGATGCTGCCAGTGGAAAAGATTTTTGAGCTTGAAAATCTGTGCCTTAAAGATACTTACAGGAACTGCCCTCTCTATGAGGAACAAAAGGTCAACGTTCAAGGAGACTTAAGCATCTGTCCATTTGTGGGTTTCGAAATTATAAGCTTCTGTATGGCATTCCCTGTAAAAAAAATAGTTGCAAACCATGTAATGACTTCTCCGTGCACTACAGGTGGTTATGAGGCTTGTCCTATTTACAGGAACCTCTTGGGAAGGCGAAGTGAGGCAGGGTTTATAAACCATAAAGGCTTTTTAATCGATGGAAGAAAAGAGTATCTTGAAAACCACATGTGGTTGGAAAAACATAATGGCACCGTAAGGATAGGGCTCACTGATTTCGCTCAGTACTTGCTTGGAGAGATAGAAAGCGTGGGCTTAAGATCGAGAGGAGAAAGAATAGGACCCTCAGATCCGCTTGTAAAAATAGAGGTACATGAAGGTTTCTTCGAGCTTTACGCACCTATAAGTGGAAAGATAGTTGACGTCAATGAAGAACTGAACGATTTTCCAAAGATTATAAATGTCGATCCTTACGGGTCTGGCTGGATTGCGGATATCGCCTTGGAGAATACACCTTTAACGATTGATCCCGAGAAGGCCATAGGTCTTCTGGAACGTGACATGTTGAGGTTCCAGAAAATAGTAGAAGAGATCAGAGACCCGAATATGCAAGACGGTGGAGAGTTTGTTAAGGATCTCAGAGGAAAGATTGAGGATATTAAAAAAGTGAGAAGGCTGGTGCGGGAGTTATTAAACGGAAAGGAGGTTTAAAATGAACGGGATCATACTAATCGTTCTTTTTTTGGCATTAACTGGATTAGCGTACACTTTCGTGGTTCTTTTTCCACTTCTTGGGATGATTCTTGGATTGGCGAAGGTTCATGCGAGGGAGGAAAAGAAGTGGGAACATGTAAAGGAAGACCTTTTGAATTATGAAGAAGGCCTCGGCTTCACAATGGCTGACGGAGGAGAACAAAGGGATCTGAGATAAAATAGACCACTTTTTTAAATGATTGAAACGGAAGGGATCATGTGATATAAGAGTTGAAGGTTGTTAGGACTCAAGTTTGGCTTCAAGAGGTTCATTACTGTAAAGAGTCTTGGCTTAAGGTTAACAATCTGGGTCGGCATCATAGCCGTCTTAGTAATCGGCATATTCACGTATATCAACATTAAAACGCAAGAAAGGCAGATGGTCGATCAGGCCATCATAGGTGCAAAGCAGTTAAGCGAGACATTAACGAGAAGCCTGAAATTCGATATGCTTCACAACTATCGGGAAGCCATCTATTACTCTATCGAGACTGTGGGAAGCCAGGAAGGGATAAAGAAGGTAAGGATTTTCAACAAAGAAGGAAAGATAATGTTCTCTTCCGACAAAAAAGAGATCGGTAAGATGGTTGCGAAGGAGGCTGAAGCATGCTACGTTTGCCATGCTGCGGGCCAGCCATTGGAAAGGCTTGATATCCCAAAAAGGACGAGAATATTCGAAGTTGAAAAAGAGAGACAGTTAGGCATGATTAACCCCATATACAACGAGCCCGACTGCTACAACGCAAAATGCCATTACCATCCTTCAGGGCAAAAGGTATTGGGTGTTCTCGATGTGGTACTTTCCCTTGAGAATACTGACAAGCAGATAGAGGAAGCGAAGAAAAAGTTTCTTTTCTTCGGGATCATTACTATTCTCGCCATATCTACTATAATAATCTCCGTTATTTTCCGAAACGTTAATAAACCTGTGAAAAATTTAGTTCTTGCAACTAAGAAGATCGCAGACGGCCAGTTCGACTATGAGATCCCAGTCCATGAGCATGATGAAATTGGCGAACTTGCTGCATCTTTCAAAAGAATGACAGAGAGGCTAAAAAAAGCAGATGAGGAGATCAAGGAGTTAATAAGGACACTGGAGGAAAAGGTAGAAGAGAGGACAAAAGAACTCAAAGTTGCTCAGCTTCAGATCATTCAGTCTGAAAAGCTTGCGTCCATCGGGAAGCTTTCTGCCACGATAGCCCATGAGATAAATAATCCCCTAAATGGCATCCTCACCTATACAAAGTTAATAGAGAAGAGATTAGGAAGAGATAGTCTGTCCCAGGATGAAATACAAAAGATTAAGTCATACCTGGCCACTATGATAAGGGAAACGGAGAGATGTAGCACGATTGTGAGAAATCTATTAGACTTCGCGAGGCAGAGGGAACCTGCTCTAAAATTTGACGTGAACGTGAATACTCTCATAGATGACTCACTTAACTTTATCTCTAATCAGATCTCTCTACAGGAGATCGAAGTTATAAGGCAATACTCCGAATTACCCCCCATAACAGCGGATCCTCAACAACTGAGACAGGTTTTCCTTAACATTCTGGTGAATGCATGCGAGGCTATGCCGAAGGGTGGAAAAATTATAGTTAGAACCTCGTATCTGAAAGATGAAGAAAAGGTACATGTGGAAATTGAGGACACTGGGATGGGGATCGACAAGGAAGTACTTGATAAGATTTTTGACCCTTTCTTCACCACAAAAGAGAAGGGAACAGGTCTTGGACTCTCGGTTGTATACGGGATTGTGAACGCTCACAAGGGAGATCTCAAAATTGAGAGTAAAAAGGGAGAAGGTACAAAGGTTATAATAAAGCTGCCCTTGAGATTAGAAAGGGGAGAAGAAAAGACAGAAAAAATAGGAGAGGCGCGTAAATGAATAAGGATATGAGCATCATAGTTGTAGATGACGAAGAGATTGTAAGGGAATCTCTGAAAGAGTGGCTTTTGGACGATGGCTATAAGGTAGATACTGCAGAGGATGGGTTTCAGGCACTAAGTATGATGCGGGAAAAGAGCTATGACGTTGCGATCATTGATCTTAAGATGCCGAAGATGGACGGGTTGGAACTTATGGAGAAGATGAAGGAAGTCTCTCCTGATACAAAGGTTATAATGATTACCGCGTATGCGACTGTCCATACTGCTGTACAGGCGATAAAGATGGGAGCATATGATTACCTTGTTAAGCCTTGTAACCCTGAAGAAATATCCCTTCTTATTCAGAGGCTCATAGAAAGCCAGACCCTAGTAAAAGAGGTCACATATTTGAGAAAGAGGCTGGAGGAGCAGTATAAGTTTCACGATCTTGTAAGTAAAAGTCACAAGATGCAGAAGATATTTGAGTTTGCAAAGACAATCGCAAATAGTAGCTCAAATGTTCTAATCCTTGGCGAAAGTGGGACGGGAAAGGAGCTTCTTGCAAGGGCAATCCATAATGAAGGACCTCGTGCCCAATACCCATTCGTTGCGGTATCATGCGTTGCTCTTCCGGAGACCCTACTCGAAAGTGAACTTTTCGGTCATGAAAAGGGAGCTTTCACTGATGCTATCTCACAAAAGAAGGGAAAATTTGAAATAGCTGATAAGGGTACAATATTTCTTGACGAGATAGGGGACATAAGCCCTAAATTACAACTTAGCCTTCTCAGGGTCATTCAGGAAAAAGAGATCGTGCGAGTAGGGGGAGAGAAACCAATAAAGCTCGATGTCCGGATAATAGCAGCCACTAACAGGGATTTAAAAAGGCTTGTACGGGAAGGAAAATTCAGAGAGGACCTTTACTACAGACTGAACGTTATAACGATTGAGATCCCTCCCCTTAGAGAAAGGAAAGAGGACATTCCGGTACTTGTTAATCATTTTATTGAGAAGTTCAACCTCGAGTTGAAGAAGAACGTACAGAAAGTCTCCGAGGACGCTATGAAGGTGCTTGTAAAATATAACTGGCCTGGGAACGTGAGAGAGTTGGAGAACGTAATAGAAAGGGCAATGGTGGTATGTAAGGACAACATAATAAGAAAGGAGGATATAGGCCTCCTTGAGAAAGATGAGCAGTTCTTGAATCTTCCAGATAAGACATTAAGGTCCGTCGAAAGAGATCATATACTTCGCATTCTAAGAGAAAACGATTGGAACATCCAAAGGTCAGCTGAGATTTTAGGAATAGATAGGGCAACACTCTATAACAAGATAAAAAGGTACAACCTGAAAGAATCATGAATGGAGGTCAAACATGAAAAGACTCTTCCTCGGACTTAGCCTTTTCATCATGGCGGGTATATTATGTTATGGACAGGATCTGATCATCATCGACAAAATTGCGAGACTTTATCCTCCTTTTAAGTTCACCCACGAAAAACATATGGAGATTTCGGAAGGTGACTGCAAAAAGTGTCACCATTTCAGTGGAGAAAAGACCCCACCCTGTTCCGCATGTCATACAAAGGACGGCAAGGGAAACATAAAGGTTCCACTTAGAGAGGCATATCATGGGCTATGCATAAGATGTCACAAGGATATGGCAGGTCCCACATCATGTAAGGACTGTCACGGCTCTCCTGTCAAGAAGTACGACCTGATTTCCCTTTCCCAGCTCTCAAAGCTATATAACCCGGTTACGTTTACGCATGGTAAGCACATAAACCTGATTCAAAATTGCAGAGAATGCCATCATAAGGAAGAAGGCATCACCTATTCATGCTCTCCTTGCCATTCAAAGGAAGATGTTTACAAATACGAGGGGAGCAAGGTCTCGGTTGGACTTAAAGGCGCATACCACGGCCTATGCCTCTCATGTCATAAAAAAGCTGGCAAGGGGCCTTTAAAGTGCACGTCCTGTCATGAGAAAAGGGCAAAAAAGTAGATTCGTCAATTATAAATTCTCTCAGTGTCAATTCGTTTTTTCGATGTGATGAAAAATTAGACTGTGTAGGATTTTTTTACACTCGGAGAAATAAGCAAATCCAAAGTTTTCAGAGGGATGGGGAACGAATCTACACAAGCCTGATTTTCGCGGTAATCTTTATTTTTCTTAAGCCTTTCAGAACAGTACTTTCTCCTTGGCACAGATATTGCTACTATTAGGGTGGCTTGTGAATAAATGAACAAACAAGCCGGAAAGGAGGAAATAAAGATGCTGAACACGACGATGGTAATAATCGGGGTAGCCTTTGGAATCGTACTTATTGGATACCTTTTCACAATTGCCATTCCTCTCCTCAGCATAGTAAGGGGAGGATATAAGGTAATCAAGATAAAGTGGGCAGAAAGGAAGCTCGGGAAAGAGGAACTAATAGCTTTCCACAAGAAACTCGGGTTTACAATGGCAGATGGGGGAGAAAGGAAGAAAGAGGAAAAGAAGTAAAGGAGAGAAGCATGGATCGTAGAGATTTCCTGAAGTTGATTATGGCCTCTTTAGGGAGTCTTTCCTTAGGTACCGCACTCGGTGTAAAGGACTCCCGCGCTCGTGAAATTAATCACAAAGAGTTCATGGGGGTTCTTGTGGATACAACGAGGTGTATGGGCTGCAAAGCTTGCGAAGCCGCCTGTGCCCATTCTCATGGATTAGACTACAAAGAGGAAAATGGGGAGGGGGTTTTTGAGACACTCAGGGACACCACGACGACAAGACTGACTGTAGTGAATCGGTTCTTAACGGAAAAAGGACCAGTATTTGTGAAGAAGCAGTGTATGCACTGTAACATACCCGCCTGTGTCTCCGCATGCCTTGTTAAGGCGATGAAAAAGAGAGAAGAGGGTCCTGTTACTTGGGAAGAGAACTGCATGGGGTGCAGATACTGCATGTTTTCCTGTCCTTTCGGAATCCCAAGATTCGAGTATGGAAGCGCAACACCAAAAATCCAGAAGTGCGATCTCTGTTATGATAGGTACTTGAGTGGCCGGCCCCCGGCCTGCGTTGAAGCTTGCCCGAACGAAGCACTTCTTTTTGGGACGAGGAGAGAACTTCTCCTGGAAGCGCGAAGGAGGATCGCTCTCTACCCAGATAGATACCTGCCGTACGTCTATGGAGAAAAGGAGGTCGGGGGAACCGGCTATCTTTATCTCGCTTCCGTTCCATTTGACCAGTTGGGCCTAAGGACAGACCTCGAAAGCAAACCCCTCCCCGAATATACGAGGCCCTTCCTATATTCAGAACCTTTGGTCCTCATATTCTGGTGCCTTTTCTTTTTAGGCCTTAACAGGATAACGAAGAAGGAGGAAAAATGATGAGGGAGTCTACAAGGTTCACTCAGTTCCTAATCGAAGAACTAAAACCAAAGGGAAAAATCCTCACTCCCTTCAATGTCATTTCTGGTATAACCATACTTTTGGGGGCAGTTCTAATCGCGATAAGGTTTATCTTTGGCCTTTCCTATGTAACAAACCTTAATCAGGAATATCCCTGGGGGCTTTGGGTAGCTTTCGATGTCATGGCAGGGGTTGCATTTTCTGGTGGAGCGTACGTGCTCTGCTTTGTCGTCTACATTCTAAACGCGGAGAAATACCATGCGATCATAAGGGCGACTGTCCTTAACGGACTTTTGGGGTATATGTTTTATGCAGGGGCCCTCGTTTTTGACCTGGGAAGATGGTGGAACGCTATCAATCCATTCATAGGCAGAGAATTCGGGGTAAACTCAGTCCTTTTTCTTGTCGCTTGGCATTTCTTTCTTTACACCATATGTCTCGTTATAGAGTATAGCCCAGTTCTTTGCGAGTACTTAAGCTTAAAAAGAGTTAGGCTCTTCGTTAAGTCGATAACTTTAGGGACCGTCATATTCGGAATATGGTTGTCCACGTTACATCAGGCCGGGATCGGTGCTCTCCTTCTTATGGCAAAGCCAAACATTCACCCTTTATGGTTTTCCGAATTTGTGCCCGTACTCTTTTTTGTGTCGAGTCTCTTTGCGGGGCTATCGATGGTAATCTTCGAAGGTAGTATCTCCAAGAGAGTTTTCTGGGGAAGGGTAAAAGTAGACCGTGAACACTTGATAAGGCATGAGGAGATAATTCTTAGCCTCGGAAAGGCATGTGGAATAATAATGTTCGGCTATGTGTTCATAAGGGTTTTCGATTTCGTCCACGGTCAACACTGGCACTACCTTCCAACCCAATATGGCCTCCTTTACCTCATAGAAAACATAGGCTTTGTGATTTTACCAATGATACTTTTCTCAATCGGGGGACGGGAAAAGAAAGCTTTATATGTGAAAATTGCGGCATTATTAACGATGATAGGGGTCATTTTCAACAGATTCAACTATGTCTTCTTAGCCTATAAATGGCAGATACCCTTCAGCATGAAGTACGTTCCAACATGGATGGAAGTCATAGTAACAATGAGCATCGTTTTTCTTGAAATATGGGCATTCAGGTTCTGCATGAACAGAATGCCGGTCATTACCGAAATACCTGAATGGGCAAAGATTCAGGATCAAGAAAAAAAGGAGGAGACAGTTATTCCTCTGAAAAGAAAGGAGGGAAAAATATGAATAGCTTTTTGGGTGAGTTTCAATATGTCGATTTCTTTGCGGAAAAATCGGTAGAACTGATTCTTATGATGGTATTTCTTACGACCTTTGCCATTTTTTGGAAATTTGTAAATGGAAGAAGGGGAAGCCCGATCCGCTTCGGAACTTCGGATATCTTGAGCTGGTTCACCATGAGGGACGAATTTTTTTACCATAGGGGTCACACATGGGCACATCCGGAAGGCGAACTGATCAGAGTCGGGATAGACGATTTCGCTCAGAAGCTCATAGGTAAGTGCAGTGAGATAAGGGTTCCAAAGATAGGCCAAAATATTGAGCAAGGCGATACTGGAATAAGAATAAAAGTCGATTCCACAACCATCGATGTTTTATCGCCAGTTAAAGGTGAGGTTGTGGCAATAAATGACAAAGTTATATCGAACCCTGAGCTTATAAATGTTGATCCGTACGGAGAGGGTTGGATAATGATGGTAAAACCGAGCAATATAAAAGCTACACTGGCCAATTTACTCAAAGGGCCACTCGCAAAGGTCTGGCTTGAAGAACAGACAGAGTCCCTGCGAGAAAAAATGACCGGCGAACTTGGGCTTCTCAGCCAAGATGGAGGTGTCCTGATCCCAGGAATCGCAAAGGCAATAGATAGCGATAGATGGGAAACTATAGTGAAGGAGTTTCTCCTTACGGACTAGATAATTTTTGAAGAACGGCCAAAGGTCATGTCAGGTCCACTTTTATCAAGCATATGTTATCGGGTAGACCCTGAATGGTAAATCCCATCTTTTTTGCAAGATTTAGCATCTTTTTGTTAGTGGACATTACATATGCATAGACCTCTTTGAGACCCTTATCTTCGCCGATGCCCAACAGCATATCCATTAATCTTAAGCCGAGGCCTTGTCTTTGAAAATCATCGTGGACAACTACGGCACATTCCCCTTTTTGCAAATCAGGATCAGTTATTAGTCTGCCTATGCCTATTATCCTTCTCCTCCCGTCTTCCTGAACCTCAGCCACTATTGCCATCTCCCTGTCATAGTCTATATGGCAGAACTTAATCAACATTTCGTGGCTTATGTCTTTAAGGACTGTGAAGAAACGGCCCCTCAAGGTTTCCTCGGACAGCGTAGAGAGCATCTCCCTTTCCAAAGGCTCATCTTCCGGTCTTATCGGCCGAAGGAGCACCCTTTTTCCGTTCTTCAAAGTGGTCTGCACCACGTACTTAGTAGGGTAAGGGGAGATGACGAGATGGGGATTTGCATGTTTATCGTTAAGGACTTTTCTGTCAAGAACTATCCTCGCATCGAGAGCATAAACGCAACCGTCTGTTATAGCAAGTGGATTTATGTCCATCTCGAGAATCTCGGGGAACTGGGTGACCAGATTTGAAAAACAGACTATAATGGTTTCGAGTTGATCTATATTCGCAGGTGGTTTATCTCCGTAACCTTGCAACATCTTATAAACCTGTGTCTCCTCAATCAACCTTTTTGCGAGAGTCTGATTGATGGGAGGAAGGCCAATAGAAAAGTCCTTGAAAATTCTCAATCCAACCCCGGCCATACCGAAAATTATAATGGAACCGAATTCTTCGTCTTTTTTAACTCCAATCACGAGCTCGTAATCTATCTTTTCTAACATTCTCTGTAAGGCCACCCCTTTTATCCTCGCATCTGGGTGAACTTCTTTTGCTCTTTTCATAAGCTTCTCGAAGGATAAACGTAGTTCGGACTCCGAATTTATGCCCGTTATTACCCCGCCAAAATCAGCCCTATGAATAGTATCAGGCGAGGAGATCTTCACAACAAGGGGAAAGCCTATCTCCCTGGAGTACGTTATCGCCTCCTCTACTGATCCGGCGAGGTAAGTTTTCAGCACAGGAATTCCGAAGCATTCCAAAAACCTCTGGGATTCGTCATCACTGAGGATTGTTACGCCTTTTTTCAGGGATTTCCTTATAAATACTTTCAGATTATAAATTGGAGGGATCTCATCGAGGGAAAGATCTCTCGGTGTTTCGTAAAGAGATCTTAAATTTCTCTCGTACTTATGCATGTAAAGGTATGTTCTTACCGCCTCTTCAGGCGTATCGTAAGTAGGTATGTTGTTTTTTACGAGACTATCCTTTATTTCTTTCCTTTCCCCTCCAAAAAAGCAAACGATTACTGGCTTAGGGGGATTTTTGAGAATCTCTAAAAGAACATTGGCAAAGTTCTCAGGTCTCATAGTGTCCTGAGGGGTGTATATTACGAGGATTCCGTCTGCATTCCTTTCCCTCAAACAAATCTCGAGAGCACTTCTATATGTTGACTCGTCCGCATCGGTTAAGAGATTTATGAAAGAGTCCGTTCTTATCCGAGGCCCAAGTGTTTCTTTCAGTTTCCGGAGAGTCTCCTCAGAAATTATCGCAGGTTCTCCGCCCTGATCCTTGAGTGAATTAAGAGCCATTAAGCCTGATCCTGGTGTATTTGTTAGGACAAGGAGCTTTGGACCCGTGGGCAGCCTTCTTCCGTGCAAGACAGTGGCCAGGTTAAAAAGGTCTCTCGCATCTTTAACCCTGAGTATACCAAGCCTTTTAAAAACGGCATCGTAAATTTTGTCCCTATTAAGTACAGAGGACGTGTATGTGTGGGGATTTTCGGGCTCTTCCTCATCCTTGCGAGGTTTAAGGACAATTATGGGCTTATTTCTCGCAAATCCCCTCGCAGCACTTACGAATCTTTTTACGTTACCCACGGTCTCTTCCATATAGATCACGATACTTCTCGTGTTCATGTCTTCTCCCAAAAAATCGATCATCTCGCCAAAATCCACATCTACCATTGAGCCTAAAGAGACAAAGATGGAAAATCCTATATTCGCATATATGCCCCAGTTTAAGAATGCTCTTGACATGCCAGCGGTTTGGGAGAGAAATGCGACCCCCCCTTTTTCTGGCATTGCATTAAAGATGGAGGCGTTGTATCCCATGCTGGGCCTTATGATACCGAGACTATTAGGCCCTATTATCCTTATCCCATATTTTTTCGAAAGCTCTTTTATTTGGTTTTCCATATCCTTGACCTTCTCTTTTTCTCCGTGGTCTGAAGAAGACATGATAATAGCGCCATCGACAGAGGATCTTCCACACTCGTCAATCACCTTATATACGCTATCAAAAGGGGTCGTAATTATGGCAAGATCTACGTGCTCTTCTATATCTGACACTTTCTTTACACATTTCAATCCAAATATTTCCTTTCTCCTAAGGTTCACAGGGAAAAGGGTCCTGCCCTTCGATTTAAGGAGATTTCTCAAAATTATACTTCCAGGAGCATTCTCTCTTTCACTTGCACCTATAACAGCTATTGTTTTTGGATCGAGGATGCTTTTTATCGTTCCCATGCGTACCCCCCAATAGTATAATACTACAGTTTGTAAATTTTTTCCTTGACAATTTATCGGCAAGATTCTATATATTGATTTACATATAGAACTTTAACTATATATAGGAAGGGGGAGACATGGAAACGACAGATATCAACCTTTTCGTAAGGACTTCTGAAGAGACAATTTCAGATTGGAACAGGGAAAAGATAGTAGAAGCACTGCTGAAAGAAACTTTGGTCGATGAATCCACAGCGGAAGAGATAAGCAGAGAGGTGGAATCTGTAGTAAGGAAATCGGGTATTAAGTTCGTAACAGCACCCCTGATCAGGGAAATTGTTAATGCCAAACTCATAGAAAAGGGGCTGGAGACCGCAAGAAAAATGCACACAAGGCTCGGCATGCCCATGTACGACGTAGGAAATCTGATCCTTCATCCCAATAAGGAGAATGCTAACGTTCCCCATGGCCCAGAAGCTACAAACCTCACACTTGCTGAAAGGATAAAAAAAGAGTATGCCCTTTTAGCAGTCTTCTCTCAAGAAGTCTCTGATGCCCACATGAATGGGGACATTCATATACATGATTTGGGTTTCATAGATAGGCCTTACTGTAGCGGCCAATCAATCGAGTATATAAAAAAGTTCGGGCTGAACTTTCCTCACACCCTGTCCATGGCAAAGCCTGCTAAACACCCAGAAGTACTTCTTGCTCATCTCATCAAATTTTCCGCCGCCCTACAGAGCAACTTCGCGGGAGCTATAGGTTGGGATGCGGTAAACATCTTTTTTGCACCTTATATAGTTGGTATGCCAGACAAGGAGTTGAAACAGCTTGCACAAATGCTCGTCTTTGAGTTTTCACAGCAGGCGGTTGCAAGGGGTGGTCAGGCCATATTCTCCGACATAAACCTATACTGGGAAGTTCCTAAACATTTTGAAAATACACCTGCTATAGGACCTGGGGGTGAATATACTGGAAAGACTTACGGCGAGTATGAAAAAGAAGCACAGAGGTTTGTCTGGAAGCTTTTCGAGGTTTACAAGGAAGGAGACGGTTCTGGTAGACCATTTTTCTTTCCAAAACCGATTGTTCACATAACTGAGAAATTCTTCAGAACCGAAGGCTACAGAGACTTTCTATATCACATATGTGACGTTGCTGGAGACAAGGGAAACACCTATTTCGTTTTTGATAGAGGGGAGACCGCAAAGATCTCAGAGTGTTGCAGATTGAGTTTCAAACTCGATGAAAGGGATTTGGAGGACGCGAAAAAGCCTTGGAGAATGAGGTACTGCGCATTACAGAACGTCTCTATAAACCTTCCGAGAATCGCGTACATGGCCAAGGGAGACGACACAAAACTTTTCGATCTCTTAACGGAGAGGTTTATCCTTGCGGTACGTGCCCATAAGGAGAAAAGGAACTTCTTGGAAAAGCTTTTGTCCCTCGGTGAAGATGGTCCTTTAGCCCTCTTAACTATGAGAAAGGACGGTATGCCTTATCTTAGGTTCAATATCGCATCACATTTAGTCGGAATGGTGGGGCTTAATGAGATGGTCCAGATCCATTTGGGAGAAGAGCTCCACGAGTCAAAAAAGGCGTTAAAATTTGGACTTAAGGTAATAGCCCATATGAAACTTCTCGCTGAAAAAATGGGTAAAAAAGAGGGGATGAGGATTCTCCTTGAACAGACGCCAGCGGAAAGTACAAGTTATAGGTTTGCTCGGCTCGATCTAAAGGACTTTTCCCCTTTGTCGGGAAGAGTAGTTAAGGGAAACGTTGCGGAAGGTAAAGTCTATTACACCAACTCCACTCATCTTAACGTGGGAGTGAGAATAAATCCAATAGAAAGGGTCACATCTGAAGGGATTTTCCATCCCTTAATAGAGGCAGGATCGATTTCTCACATATGGCTGGGAGAATCGAATCCCTCAAAGGAGGCAATAGCAGAATTCGTAATCAAAACATTCAAGTATACCACAAATGATCAGATCGCATTTTCTCCAGAGTTCACAACTTGCAATTCCTGTTTCAGGACTTCGAGGGGATTGAAAGAAAAATGTGATTATTGCGGGTCCAGTGACGTAGATGGAATAACGAGAATCACAGGATACTTCACGAAGATAAGTAGCTGGAACAAGGGGAAACTCGGGGAGCTTGCAGATAGGTATCGAAACGAGGAATTCTTTAGCTACAGAGAAAAAGTGGCAAATACATAAAAGGGAGGAGGAACTCATGGGAAAGGTTAAGATCTTTTACAAAAACAGTTGCCCCCTCTGCGGTTCAGCTCTAAAATTAAAGGAATCTCTTGCGAGAGAGAAAGTAGAGGTTGAGTATTTTAATGTTGAAACCGCAGAAGGATTGGCGGAGGCCACATTTTACGGAGTCTATTCTGTGCCAACCATCATAGTAGAGGATAGAATGGAAAATGAGATAAGAAATTGGAGAGGAAGTGTACCATCCTTATCTGAGGTATTAGATGCGGTCAAGAACCCGTAAGGTTTCCATAAAGGGTTTTTTGGAGACCAGCTTCGTTGACTGGGATGGACATATCTCCTCAGTCATATTTCTCGGAGGGTGCAACTTCAGGTGCCCATTTTGCCACAACAGGGATCTTGTCCTTCACCCAGACAAAATCGAGGATCTGCCTCTTGGAAGTGTGATAAGGACCTTGAGAAAATACAGGATCTGGGTTGATAGGGTGGTGGTAACAGGGGGGGAGCCAACGATTAATCCTGGACTGTTCGAGTTATTAAGGCTTCTTAAGAAAGAAGGGCTAAAGGTAAAACTTGACACGAACGGTTCCTTTCCAGAAAGAGTGAAGCTATTGGTCAAGGAGGGTCTCGTGGACTTTATCTCTATGGACGTAAAAGGCCCCATAGAAGGATATGAAAAGTGGTGCGGCGTAAGCGTAAATAAAGATTCTATCCTTAAGACCATCAACTTCCTCCAAGAATCATGCATCGATTACGAATTCAGGATGACCGTTGTTCCTTTACTGCACAGTGAAGAGGATGTTTATGAAACAGCGCGATTACTTAGGGGATCAAAGGCTTTTAAAATCCAGGCCTTCAGACCAATAAACACTCTTGATCCATCGTACTCATCTGTACCCCCTTTGCCGGATGAGAATTTACAAAGAATAAGAAAGAAAGTGGCAGAGATCTTAAAGCAGCCAGGAATTAAGTTTACTCCAGAAAACTCTCGAGACGTTTTCGCCTTGATGGATGCTTGAGCTTTCTTAAAGCTTTTGCCTCAATCTGTCTTATGCGTTCCCTTGTTAAGCCGAATACTTCGCCTACTTCCTCCAAAGTGTAATCCGTTTTTTCCCCTATCCCGAGCCTCATGCGGATTACTTTTTCTTCCCTTGGTGTAAGGGTGGCAAGTACCTTATCTATCTCTTCTTTCAGGGAAACTTTTACAAACTCATTCAGTGGAGATGGCGATTTTGGATCTGCTATAAAATCTCCAAGTTTTGAATCATCATCTCCTATGGGTGTCTCTATGGAGATGGGCTCACCGGAAACCCTCATAATCTTTCTAACTTTTTCAACTGGTAGGCCAGCTTTTTTTGATATTTCTTCGATTGTTGGTTCTCGACCAAGCTCCTGGAAAAGGGATATGGTAACCTTTGTTATCTTATTCATTGTTTCAAGAACGTGGACTGGCACCCTTATAGTTCTTGCGTAATCCGCAATAGAACGGGTTATGGCCTGTCTTATCCACCATGTCGAATAGGTGGAGAATTTGTATCCTTTCTGGTAATCGTACTTCTCCGCAGCCTTCATCAGGCCCATGTTTCCTTCCTGCACGAGATCAAGAAAGGAGAGACCCCGGTTGAGATATTTCTTCGCAATATTTATGACCAGCCTCAAATTCGCCTGTATGAGTCTATTTTTCACTTCCCTCAAGTCTTTCTCTATTTTGTGAATCTGAGAGAAGGTCTCTTCTGCGCTCTTCCTCTCTCTTTCATCAAGGAACTCTATCTGTTTTTCAACCTTCCCTATGATCTCTTCTATAACCTTTCGAGTCAGGTTAAGGCCTGTAATTGTCTCCTCTAATTTTGCATTTACTTTTTTTAGCTTTCTCTCAAGTTGTTTCTTATTCAAACAATTAGGATCTTGTACTTCCCTTTCAAGGAGGGTTTTTTTCTCGAATAGGTGCTTTACCGCATTTATGGTGGAGATAGCTTTTTTTCTGTGCTTTTCCTCATCCTTTTTTGTGTAGTTCAGTTCGTCTATGTTCTTAACCACGTCTATTATACTTACTGTCCCTTTCTTGAGCTGAGTCTGCAGGTTCTCAAGCTCAGTTATGGACTGGGGGAGCCTGAAAAGGAGGTTTATTATTTCCCTTTCCCCTTCCTCTATTTTCCTCGCAATCTCATACTCTTCCTCGGGAGTCAAAAGGGAAACCTTTCCGATATCTTTCAAATACGACCATATGATATTGTCAGTCTTTTCTCCAGAGAATTTTTCAATCTCCTCCCAATCTCTTGTCTCTTCAGTCTGCTCCGTCTTTTCCTTTATCGTTTCTGTTATGTCGATATTGGCTGCAGTCAGATAATCAAAGATGTCCTCTATTTCTTCAGGTGAATATACGCCTTGAGGGAGATAATCGTTTATCTCGTCTGGGGTAAGATATCCCTTTTCCAAGCCAATGTCGATAAGTTGCTTTATCTCGTCGTAATTTTTTAAAGCCATCTTTCTCCTCGCGACATTAAAAAAGGCCCTGATCAGGGCTCTCGGGGGTAAAGCCCATTTTCTTCTTTATATATTAATAGGACAATACGCAAAATTTGTCAAGGGATCGAATTGCCCCTGTGGTTACTATTTTGAAATGTCACACTTAATTCCTAATTTAAAATGTCACATTGGTAAACTATCCTCCAAAAAGTTAAGGAGGATAGGAGATGGAAAAAATATTGATTACGGAGGTAGGGTAGTGTCTCATTAATTGTGTAAAGCCTTGAGAGAAAGGGAGGGGCATGGTAGCTTCCCCAAGAGATAACGAGCCAAAATTACCAAAAAGGAAGGGAGGCTACCATGAAACAACCAAACAACCGCTTAGCATTCCAAATCCAACAAGAGATTTTAGACTCCTTTCAAAAGTTGGTCAATATGCTACTAAAAAAATTTTTAGACGCGATTATGCTTGAAGAAAGAGAAATTTACCTTGAAGAGACAGAAGATTATGCAAATGGTTTTTACAATAGGGATTTACTCACAAAGTTAGGGGAGGTTGAAGGTTTAAGAGTGCCCCGGGTAAGAAAAGGAGGTTTTCGTCCTGCCATACTTCCAGAAAGAAGGAGGGCTGGATTAGACCTTGCTGAAGTTGTTATAAATCTTTATGCAGCGGGAGTAAGCACAAGGAAAATTTCTCAGTTTTTGGAGGGTATTTATGGAGCGTACTATTCTCCTTAAAAGCATTTCTCGGTTAATGAAGGTGGCAGAAGAGGAGGTAAAGGCCTGGAAGGAGAGGGCACTTTCAGAGGAATATTTTGCGATATCTTTGGATGGGACCTTATTATCTATTCGTCGGAATGGAGTGGAGAAGGAGCCAGTATATTTAGCTTTAGGGATAAGACCTGATGGAAGTAGGGAAATTCTTGGATTTTTTAAGAGAGTTAAACCGGCGTCGGATAAAAAAAGTTCAACTTTTTATTACGGATGATTTACCTGGGATAGAAAATGCCATAAAGATGGTCTATCTGTCTTCAGAATGGCAACTTTGTATATTGCATACAGTGAGGAACTCTTTAAAGCGGAAGATTTAAGAAAAATATATCGAGCGGACACCGAAGAATCTGCTAAAGAGGGGATATTAAGATTAAAGGAAAGGTGGGGTAAAATATATCCTAAGGTAGTGAAAAAATGGGAGGATAAAGCGTATGCATTATTATACTGAACTTATCGGAAACGGGTCTTCTGGTATTTTTGTATTTTTCTTAAAGGACTTTCTCTGATTTTTCATTCTTCCTCTTCATATTGAGGAGGTGCTTCTCCAACCGACTCAACAATAAATGGATACCTTATCCCTTTTTTAGGTAATTCAATCCCTTTAAGCTCAATAATAAAATGCCACTCATCACCATAATCAAAGACAAATAACATCTTTTTCCCAACCTGATTAAAGACCTTGTTTATTTTTGTCTTTTTGACCCCGCTATACTCACTTTCCTCACCAATATCTGCAAATAATTCATATCCCTCATCCGAATGAGTCCATTTCTTAATATTGTCGTAAAATCCAAATGGATGGTCAAAATCAAAATCGAAACTGGCTATGATAGCTTTTGCCAACTTATAGAGCGTGAACTTTTCTGGAATTGCTAAAACCCTGAAAGGTTTCCCTTCAACATTTCCTTCCCAATCACTTAGAGTTGCCTTGATAAGGTATATTTGTTTGAAATTTTGTTTTTCCATGAATGTTCCTCTATCGTCTTATTTTCCCTTTTTTTCTCCCTTTTTTCGCCTTCTTGGCTTAATTCTCTTTTATCCTTTAACCTCAAAAATTACCATAAAATAAATAGCCAGCATTTTGGTTGGCTCTGATAAAAGCGATTAAGCTTTTAAAATTCAGTAAACTCTCGTCGGCGTAATCCTGAAAGGTCAAGGGTTTTGCTTTGAGGATCAAGTTTTATCATCCATTCCTCCATGGTTAGGGCTCCAATGATGGCATCTATTGGGCCATGTTCAGTCTCACCAATCTCTTCTATGAGATAAGCGGTAAAATCAAATTCAAGTCCATCAATTTTTGCAGTCAAATCGCAACGATCGTTTAAAAGAATTGTTTTGCCACCGAGGCCCACACGGATAGGAGAAACCTTACGAGTGCTTGGTGGCCGAAATTGACTCAGGATATAAGACCTCAAAGAACCAGTATCAAATAGGGCTTTAAGTTTCTTGCCAGCTACCTCGATTTCATAAACGATCCTTCCCATAATTTCACCTTCCTCTTCCCTTTATGTATCTCGCTTATATTTATTTTAGAGAATTGAAGGCCGAATTGTCAAAGAATTTTCTCTTTCAGGTTAGGACATAGTATCCAGGGTAAGAATAGACCCTGGAAAAAAAGATATGCAAAACCATTTTCTCCTAAAGATAAGGATGAAGCATCAAGGATAGTTAGAGAGATTTTTATCTCAAGTGGGCTTCCTCCTGTAGAATATATTTTGAACATTCTAAACAAAAGAGGAGGAAGCCCGTGAACCTAACTCTATTATACCCAAAATATAGAAGAATTAAGAAAGGCCAATCCTGAATTTGCAAGAAGAACTGTAATCTCCCTTTACGAATTCAAGAACGTCCTGTCCCTCGTCTCTTTCACGAGCTTGACGATCCTTTCCAGGGCAAAGTCCCAGGAGACCCCTTTCCATGTCCTTTCGTACGGCGCACGATAAACGGGTCTCTTCACCCTGTATCGCTTTCTGCAAGCTGGAAGAGAGAAGCGCGCATCGGGCAGAAAGCACCCTCGTTTATCGGATGGTCCGGGTCTCCTTCTGTGTTTACTACTCGACCCTCTTTCGTGTAAACGATTATGCCGCAGCCAAGAGAGCAATAAGGACATATGGTCAGTGTCCCCTATGCACCCTTGATCTTGAGCTCAAGCTCCTTAGCGTAGGCCTTTGTCTTCTTAAGATCGAGTCTTGGGGCGCTCAGAAACACAGTACCCAAGGAAATCTTTAGAAAATCCCTCCTTGAAACCTCCACAAAGACATCTTGTTAAAGGGTTTGTAATGGTAAGTTTCACAATTTCACCAATCAAGCTTTCGACATTTCTTCTCTTACCAAGGCAAGCACAGTTTCAACGATGCTTTGCATCCGGGCTTTGACTTCGGGGGAAAGCTCGAGTCCGATTTCCAGTGTCTTGGGTTCAACACCAACTACCCTTGTCCTAGGTCTCCGGCCAAGGAGTTCCGCCACTTGCAGCACGTCAAGAAGGCCGATCTGATGGAAGGAGGTAACAAGATGCTGAGGAGCCGCCTGGATGCTATCGAGATCAAAGGTGTAAATGCTTCCCGGGTCCCCTCCTGCCCGTACAGCATCCACTATCACGAGGGCATCTGCCTCTTCCATAACATCCAAAAGGGCAAAACCTTCTGTTCCTCCATCTACGAATCTTACATTTTCAGGAAGGGCCATTTTCGAAAGCTCGTTTACGATGTGTACTCCTACACCCTCATCACTCAAAAGGACGTTACCAATACCGAGTACCACTATCCTTTTTCGTGACGTCCCCTGCCTCTCTGACGGCATTTTTGTCATTCTATAAATCTGAGTGGCGCAGGTCAAGAAAAAGTCATAGAGTACGCATCTCTTTTTTTCCGTGATAGGTGTAGCGCTCCAAAGATTCTCTTACGGCCTTTTCTTTCTTAGAGGTCTTCTTTCAGTTCTCGGGCTCAAGGGTAGCTTTAGGGGGTCTCACTTCACGATCCTGTCAGAAAAATAGCATCCACACGACCTTCCCTCACTCATACGGTATCGCACTGATGAAGAAAAACAACTTACTCGATAACGAACCTCTTCAGACTGCCGTCCCCGTCTATTATGTGTATGGCGCAGGCAAGGCACGGATCAAAGGAGCGAATCACACGGACAACGTTGATCGG
>Ga0315298_1000365_pt1 | contig 88416 bp, 90 predicted proteins | sample WHS_1_MG_FD_203077 | JGI IMG/M metagenome (GOLD analysis project Ga0315298, IMG submission 203077) | Extremophilic microbial mat communities from Washburn Hot Springs, YNP, Wyoming, USA - WHS_1_MG | ecosystem: Environmental > Aquatic > Thermal springs > Hot (42-90C) | place: USA: Wyoming...
GCCGCTTTTGCCCAGTTCGGTAGTGATCTCGATAAGGCTACTAAGGCCCAGCTGGATAGGGGGATTAGATTGGTGGAAATATTGAAACAGCCCCAGTACCAGCCTATGTCTCTATCCGAAGAGGTAGCGGTTCTCTTTGCGGGTACCCGTGGCTTCCTGGATAAATACCCGGTGGAAAAGATAAAAGATTATGAGCCTCAACTTCTTTCCTTCATTAAGAGCAAGTATCCTGAGATTATGCAGGAAATAGAAGAAAAGCAGGTTATCAGCTCCGATTTGGAAAAGAAGATGAAGGATGCCCTTACGGAATTTGACTCTGTCTTTTCCGCTTAAACCGATTTCCTATAGATGGGAGTGAATTTTAATGGCTGCCCTTAAGGATATAAAACGCAAGATCTCGGCTGTCGCCAAGACAAAGCAGATAACTCGAGCCATGAACATGGTGGCAGCGGCCAAATTTAAGGTAGCTCAGGCGAGAATGGACAATTTTCGTCCCTATGCGGGTAAATTCATGGAAGTATTGAACAGCTTGGCTTTGCGGGTAGATGCCACATTGCATCCCCTCCTTGCGGTAAGACCTCCCCAGAAAATATGGGTCATATGCATGACCTCTGATCGCGGGCTCTGTGGAGGCTTCAATACGAACGTAATCAAGGCAGCAGAGAGATTTGTCAGCATGAAGATGGCTCAGGGGTTGGATGTTTCCGTCATTCCCATCGGCCGCAAGGGACGTGATTATTTCCGAAAGAAGGTGAAAATAATCCATGAGCGGGTGGATTGCATGGGGAAATTTGACATAAAGCTCGCTATCGACATCTCCCAGGATATTATTCCACCCTTCATCAGGGGTGAATATGATGAGCTTTACTTGATTTACAACGAATTTCGCAATGTGGCCTCTCAGAGGCCCGCCCTGGTCAGATTGTTTCCCCTTCCCGCCGTGGGTTCTGAGGAGGCGGCGGAGCCTGAACAGCGGATAGAGTACCTCTACGAGCCATCAGCAGAAGTGCTCCTCGATAGGCTGCTTACTATGTACGTACGGGTATTGCTTTTCAGGGCTCTATTGGAAACGTCGGCAGGGGAAAACGGTGCCCGTATGGCGGCCATGGACAACGCAACCAAGAACTGTGATGAATTGATTGACTCCCTGACCTTGAAGTTTAACAAGGCCAGGCAGGCAGCCATTACGGCAGAATTGATGGATATTGTCGGCGGTACCGAGGCGTTAGCCAAGGGATCAAAGAATTAACTATTAAGGAGAACGGTATGAATATAGGAAAGGTTGTACAGGTCATCGGGCCGGTTGTTGACGTTGAATTTGAAGAAAAGAAACTCCCAAATATTTTAAATGCCCTCCTCATAACCAATCCTGCCATTAGTGATGAAGAAGACAACCTGGTTATAGAGGTAGCCCAGCACCTGGGGGACAACGTGGTGCGCTGTATCGCCATGGATATAACCGATGGTCTCGTTAGGGGTATGCCCGTTAAAGACACGGGGAAGCCCATCATGGTGCCTGTGGGAAGAGAGTGTCTGGGCAGGATTTTAAACGTTGTCGGTCGGCCTGTGGACGGTTTAGGGCCTATTGATGCGAAAAACTGGGCCCCTATCCACCGGGAAGCGCCATCCTTCTTGGAGCAGGATACTACTGTCCACGTGCTTGAGACAGGGGTAAAGGTTATTGACCTTCTCGTACCCTTCCCGCGCGGTGGAAAGATGGGAATGTTCGGCGGCGCCGGTGTGGGTAAGACGGTCGTGATGATGGAGATGATTCACAATATAGCCATGCATCACGGTGGGATTTCCGTTTTCGCCGGTGTGGGCGAACGCACGAGGGAAGGAAACGACCTGTACCTGGAAATGAAGCAGTCCGGCGTTATCAAACAGGCTGCCCTCATTTATGGGCAGATGACGGAGCCGCCGGGCGCACGAGCAAGGGTCGCCCTTACCGCTCTTGCTGCGGCTGAGTATTTCCGGGATGTAGAAGGGCAGGACGTGCTTCTCTTCATCGATAATATATTCCGCTTCACTCAGGCGGGTTCAGAGGTCTCGGCCCTTCTCGGTCGTATGCCTTCTGCGGTGGGCTACCAGCCTACGCTGGCAACAGACCTGGGTGAACTCCAGGAACGTATTACTTCAACTAAGAAGGGGTCCATCACGGCGGTACAGTGTGTTTACGTGCCGGCGGACGACCTGACGGACCCGGCACCGGCTACGACCTTTGCCCATTTGGATGGGACCGTCGTTCTTTCCCGCCCCATTGCAGAGCTCGGCATCTATCCTGCCGTGGATCCCCTCGATTCTACTTCTCGCATTCTCGACCCCAACGTCTTAGGATGGGAGCACTACACGGTGGCCCGTCAGGTCCAGATGACCCTGCAGAAGTATAAAGATTTGCAGGATATCATCGCTATCTTGGGGATGGACGAACTCTCAGAGGAAGATAAACTCACGGTTAGCCGGGCCAGAAAGATTCAGAGATTCCTTTCCCAGCCTTTCTTTGTGGCGGCCCAGTTTACCGGCGTCGAGGGTAAATTCGTGCCAGTTGCCGAGACGGTGAGGGGCTTCAAGGAAATCCTCGAAGGGAAACACGATGACTTGCCCGAGCAGGCATTTTACATGGTAGGCGGGATTGATGAAGCCGTGGAGAAGGCGAAGAGGCTAACGGAATAACCGGAGGCAATAATGGCTGACGACTTAGTGCTGGAGATTGTAACGCCAGAAAGAATGACCTTCAGTGGCTACGTAGAGGAGGTCTCTATTCCAGGGACGGAAGGAGAGATGGGTATCCTACGGGGGCATACACCTGTTCTCACTTCTATCGATATGGGTGAATTGAGTTTTTTCAGGGAAGGGAAGAGGACTTATTTCGCGGTGAGCACGGGCTATGCGGAAATCCTTTCCTCGAAGGTAACTGTTCTGGTAGAGATGGCAGAAAGGGCAGATGCAATTGATAAAGCCGAGGTGGAGAAGCAAAAGGCAGAAGTGTCGGCGCGTCTCGCTAAGATGGTAAAAGAAGATCCTGATTACGAAAGGGTCTTAAGAGAACTACAGATGGCCGATTTGATGCTGAAGGTGGCGGAAAAGGGATAAGCAGACTGTATAACGTGAATAATTTAAAAGGGCCAGGAATGAACCTGGCCTTTTTATTTGGTAAAAGACGGTGTATGTTTATCCGCAAAAACTTTGTGAATAAAAGGGGAGGGGTACCATGAACTTAAAGGCGGACTTTGCCCTGGGCGAGTATGAAAGTAGCGTGGAAGCCGCATGGCAAAAGATGAAAGGTCAGAAAATAATGGAAAGAATCTGGTCCCGGGACCATACGGTCTGGAAAGAAGAACCGAAGGAGATATCCAACCGCCTGGGGTGGCTTACGGCGCCCGCCTGGACCCTTGATAAATTACCAAAAATAGAGGATTTTACGAACTCCGTCCGGCAAGAGGGTTTTAAAAGGGTTTTGCTCCTCGGTATGGGAGGGTCCACCCTGGCGCCGGAAGTTATAGCACGTGTCTTCGGAGTAAAAGCCTCGTATTTGCCACTGAGGGTACTTGATACCACCGATCCCACGTCAATTTTGAGGGAAACAGAGGAACTGAAGAAGGAAAAAACCCTTATTATTGTATCTTCTAAATCCGGCAGCACGGTGGAATCGGATGCCTTGATGAAGTATTTTTATCATTTACTGGTATCCCAAATGGGAAAAGAAAATGCAGCAAGGCACATGGTCATCATCACCGACCCCGGTAGCCCCCTTGCTGAGTTAGGGAACCGGTTGAAGTTCCGGCAGGTATTCCTGAACGATCCGGACATCGGGGGGCGCTTTAGTGCCCTTTCCCTCGTAGGCATGGTCCCCGCTCATCTTTTGGGGGTAGAGTGCCGGGAAATGCTCCTTTATGCCCATCAATTTGCTGCGGAAGAAAAAGAAAAGGGCGAAGGGGCACTCTGCGCCCGTCTTGGAATTGCCATAGGGGAACTGGCCAGAACGGGAAGGGATAAACTTACCTTGTTTATTTCCCCTTCCCTGCAAGGTTTTGGAGACTGGTTAGAGCAGCTCCTCGCGGAAAGTACGGGAAAGGAAGGGAAGGGGATACTCCCAATCATCGAGAACGAACCGCTTCCGCCCGAGTACTATGGAAAAGACCGAGTTTTTGTTTCCATCGCAAAGACAGGGGAAATTATTCATCCCTTTCCGGGATTTCCTGCCATCGGGTTGAAATTCAATGACCTTTTAGATCTCGGGGCCTTGTTCTTTCTCTGGGAATTAACTACCGCTGTTTGCGCCTACAGGCTTTCAGTAAATCCCTTTGACCAGCCAGATGTGGAAAGGGCAAAAAGAGCGGCAAGAGAGGTTCTCTCTCAGATGGTAGAAGAAAAACCGTCCTTTTTCGTAAACGATATAGAGGTATTCGGGCTGTCCTCCATCCATAACCTAAGAGACGTATTCGACGAAATAGATGAGAATATATCTTATGTCGCCATTCAGGCCTATCTTACCTGTGATGATGAAGTACAAAAAGCCCTTGATTCATTAAAGAAGGCACTTATGCACCGCTTTAGGCGCCCTGTTACGGTGGGTATTGGCCCACGTTATCTCCATTCCACCGGTCAATTACACAAGGGGGACGGCGGAAGGGGTTTTTTTCTCCAGTTAACTCAGCCTGTTTTGGAGGATGTGCCAATTCCTGAGTCAATGGAAAACAGCCATTCCACCCTCACCTTTGGGACATTGAGGGCTGCTCAGGCCAGGGGAGACAGGGAGGCCCTTGTGTCTTTGGGAAGAAAAGTTGTGAGGCTCCATCTTTATCCGCCAGTGGTGGATAAATTGACATATTTATGCCAGCTGTTGTAGTCTAAAAAACGAGGTAGGAGTTATGAGAGAACAGTGGGGATCCAAGATAGGTTTTGTTTTGGCTGCCGCCGGTTCAGCGGTTGGTCTCGGGAACATATGGAAGTTTCCCTATCTCACAGGTTCCAAGGGCGGAGCCGCCTTTGTCTTTGTTTACCTTCTGGCGGTATTAATTCTCGGTTTACCCATTATGATAGCAGAACTTGTTATCGGTCGGCATACGGAGAGGGACCCGGTAGGTGCTTTTAAGGCCATGGCGGGTGGCACCTGGTGGGTCCTGGTTGGGTATTTGGGGGTTTTATCAGGCTTTTTCATCCTTTCCTTCTACAGTGTGGTAGGCGGGTGGACAATCGGCTACATCGTAAAGGGAATAACTGGAGCCCTGGCGCACCTCATTACCCCTGAGGCAGCATCCCAGGTGTTCCGTTCTTTTGTTGCAAATCCTGTCTCTGCTATAGTCTATCACCTGCTGTTCATGGGCGCGACAGTTTTTATCGTAATTGGCGGTGTGAAAGGGGGGATAGAAAAATGGAATAAGATACTAATGCCCCTCCTTTTTGCCATTCTTTTGGTTTTAATTGGGCGGGGGATGATGGCCGAAGGGGGTGAAAAGGGGCTTATCTTTTACCTTACCCCTGACTTTACCCAAATAACGGGGGATACAGTTCTTTCCGCTTTAGGACAGGCCTTCTTCAGCTTGAGCCTGGGGATGGGGGCGATGATCACTTACGGGAGCTACCTTTCGCCCCAGGAGCGGATTCTGACTGCCGCCTTCTGGATCGTTTTTATCGATACGGCCGTCGCTCTCCTTGCCGGCTTTGCTATCTTCCCCTCCGTCTTTGCCATGGGGCTCTCGCCTGCGGAAGGGCCTGGTCTTGTTTTCCACGTCATTCCGGCCGTATTTGCCCGCATGCCGGGGGGACAGTTTTTCGCGGTCCTTTTTTTTCTCCTCCTGTTTCTCGCGGCTGTTACCTCCAGCATATCCCTTTTGGAGGTGGTGACGGCCTATTTGATCGATGAGAGGGGGTGGAGCCGGCGTCGGGCAGTTTTGGTGATGGGAACTGCTATTGCCATTTTCGGTCTTCCTTCGGCCCTTTCTTTTGGAAGCCTCGCCCATTTAACCATTGCGGGGGTGACTTTTTTTGACTTTATGGACCGGCTGACTTCAAACTACATGCTACCCATTGGAGGTTTTTTCATCTCCATATGTCTGGGGTGGAAATACGGGTTAGAGAAAACGATCCATGAACTGGATCCCGATACGAGATTCATATCCGTCAAAGAACTATGGGCTTTCTCCATAAAGTTTGTGGCGCCCTTCGTTTTATTCGTTGTTTTCCTTTCTCTCATTAGGCAGGATTTGGTGGGTTTTATTCGGCATCTTTTACCGTAAATCTGAGGTTCGCGTTTTCTTGCGGAAGACGATGCGAATGGGTACATAACTGAAACCAAAGGCTTCACGCAGACGATTCTCGAGAAAACGGGCATAGGAGAAGTGGACGGCATCCGGCTCCCGGACGAAGAAGATAAAGGTCGGTGGTTTCACACCCACCTGGGTGACGTAAGTAATGGTGTTATCCCGATTATGGGCGCGGGGAGGCGGGTTTAGTTCTATAATCCCATGACACACCCGGTTTACTTCCCCCGTGTTAATCCTTTGATTATACTGGACAAATACCTCCTGAACGAGGGGAAAGATCCTTGTTACCCTCTGCCCGGATAGGGCGGACACGAATATAATGGGGGCATAATCGAGGAACTTTGCCCTTTCGCGAATCGCCCGCACATATTCGCCGACGGTCGAGTTGTTCTTCTCTATAGCATCCCATTTGTTTACCACGAAGATGCACGCCTTCCCCTCTTCATATGCCAGGGCGGCAATCTTTACGTCCTGTTCCGTAATGCCTTCTATGGCATCTATGACAATGAGGGCAATATCGCACCGCCTTATACTCTTGAGGGCAGAAATGACACTGTATTTTTCGAGGGTTAAGCTTATCCGGCTTTTCCTCCTAATGCCCGCCGTATCTATGAGGAGGTATTGATGTCCCTGGAAGGTTAAAAGGGTGTCTATGGCGTCTCTTGTTGTACCCGGTGTGGGATTAACGACCACCCGTTTTTGCCCGAGAAGGCGGTTTATCAGGGAAGATTTGCCTACGTTGGGACGACCGATAACGGCAAGGGGGATGATATGTCCCCCAGGCATAGTCGGCGATTCCAACCGCTTTTCCGGGATGGAAGAGCATACATCGGCCATGAGTTCGTAGATGCCGTGCCCGTGAGTTGCGGAGATGGGATAGATGCGTTCCACCCCCAGTTCGAAAAATTCTGCGGCCTGGGCGTCAGAATGGGGATTGTCGATTTTGTTTACTGCGAGGAAAACGGGTTTTTTTATCTGTCGAAGAAGGGCCATTATATCCCGGTCTTTTGGCGTAATGCCTGTTTTAGCATCCACGAGCTGGATCACCGCATCGGCTTCCTCAATGGCCAACATCGTCTGCTCTTTCATTTCCATGAGGAGGTCCTTTTCGGGATGAGGTTCGAATCCCCCCGTATCCACGATGGTAATGGTATGTCCGTCCCATTGTGTATCGGCATAATTTCTGTCAATAGTAGTTCCAGGTTCGTCAAACACAATGGCTTTTTTCTTTTTGGTCAGGCGATTGAAAAGGGTGGATTTACCCACGTTTGGTCGCCCCACTATTGCTACGATAGGTTTCACCTTATCTTCCCCTTATCGTTTATAGCCAAACTCTTTAAGCCATTTTTCATCCTTGCTCCAGTCCTTCCTCACCCTCACGAAGAGAGATAGGAAGACGCGGGTTGCAAAAAATCTTTCCAGCTCTATCCGCGCTTCGGAACCAATCTTTTTTAGCATGTTCCCTCCACGCCCAATGAGAATTTTTTTCTGGGATTCCCTTTCTACCGTTATGGTGGCTTCAATTTTGATTAAATTTCTCTTTTCGTCTTCTTTAAATGCCTCTACCGTCACGGCTGTGGAGTAGGGTACTTCTTCCTGGGTATGTAACATGATTTTTTCTCTTATTATTTCGGCGGCGATAAACCGCTCGGACCGGTCCGTGAGAATATCAGGGGGAAAGTAAGGGGAACCCTCGGGTAACATCTCCTTGATAGTAAAAATGAGTTGGTCAATGCCCTCACCCATGATGGCCGAGATAGGAATTACCCTTTTTACCCCAGGAAATTGCCGCGCTTCCTCTAAAAGGGATCTTACCTTCTCAATGGAGGTAAGGTCTGTTTTATTGATAACGAGTAGTATCGGTAAACCCGCTTCTATAGATTTATTTAGTATCCCCTTATCGCCCGGTAAAAACCCCCTCGGGGCTTCGATGATAAGAAGGATTACATCTACCCCAGTAAAGACCGTGAAGGCCTCTGCTACCATAGCCTTGTTCAAGGGGCTTTTGGCCGGATGTATTCCAGGGGTGTCTATAAATATGAGCTGGCCATCTGGGAGATTCTTAATGCCCGTAATTCTGTTTCTCGTGGTCTGGGGCTTATCGGTGATAATGGCTATTTTTTCCTTTAGAATAGCGTTTAAAAGGGTTGATTTCCCCACGTTGGGTCTGCCTACAATCCCTATGAATCCTGAACGGAAACTTCCATCTCTCATAATTCAGTACCCATCTTTACCGGGTCAAAATCTCAAGGGTGAAGGACTTTTCCTCTTTCGCGGTCATTACCTTTATCTCTTTAAGGCAAAAGCGGTCTTTCAGAAAGCGTAAATTTTCGCTCTTTTCCCCCCTTACAGAGGATTCCTTCTTGGGTGAGGTGTGGATGGTCACCCGGGCACCGGAAACTTTTTTTTCTTCTAAAATGTAAGATATCTCGTCTCTCATTATACGCGATTCTACAAGGGCCCCAAAGGCCGGATGAAAAGGCCCAGCTAAAATGTTTCCCGGTTCCATCAGGGATGAAGTGGCCTGCAGGCCAAGCCTGATGACCTTGATGCCCGAGGATCGCAATATGGTGACCCCTTTCGCTGCCCAGCATACCGCCTCTTCCAGCGAGAGGGGCTGGTATGTACCTTCCTTGAAGTCTTTCGCAAGAGGGGTGTCTGCGAGAACGAGGGTGGGATGGATTCTTACCATATGGGGATGTATCTCTACTGTTTTTCTTACCGTGGAAAGGAATTTTTCTCGGTTATCTCCCGGTAGGCCCATCATAAGATGGATTACTACCTGAAACCCTCTTTCCTTGAGTATTTTTACAGCTTTTACTACCGCCTCGGCATTATGACCTCTTGCGGCCCGGGTAAGAATTTCATTGTCCAAAGATTGTGCCCCGATTTCGACGGTTTTAACTTTGTATCTATGAATGAGTTCAATTTTTTCTTCATCAATCTCATCTGGACGGGTGGAGATGCGAAGGCCTGAGACAACTCCCTTTTCCATGTAGGGCCATAAAAGGCGAAGGATTTCTTCCTGTCTGGCCATAGGTAGGCCCGTAAAATTTCCTCCATATATGGCTATTTCACCTTCCGGCACTTTTTCGCGGTGTCCCAGATATGTATGGATTGTTTGAGAGATAGTTTCTGCCGTAGGCCAGGGAGACGCTTCTCCATTGGTAAGGCGTGTGTTACAGAAGATACATCTGTGTGTGCAACCCTGCTGGTTGATAAAGATGGGGACAATGAAAGGCATATCAGAATATCTTTTCCACTAACTTTAGCGCCTTTTTAGCAGCTTCCCTTTCCGCATCTTTGCGGCTTTTCCCCTCTCCCTCGGCAATAAATCTATTCTGGATCTCCAAATGGACGGTATAGGTTCTTGCGTGGTCAGGCCCTGCCTCGTTAACCGTAATGTACCGTGGTGTACACCGCAGGTGGGCCTGACACCATTCCTGCAGGAGGGATTTGTAGTCTTCGAAAAGCATATCTCTTCCTTTGCCTTCAGCGTGATTTTGAAACCAGCGGGAGACAAAAGTGTGGGCCGCCATAAACCCGCCGTCTAAGTAAATGGCAGCTATAATCGCCTCCATGGCGTTGGCGAGGAGAGAAGGTTTGGTGCGCCCCCCGGAGATTTCTTCTCCCTTTCCGAGAAGAAGCCCTTCACCTAAGTTAAAATGGTTGGCCATGCACACCAGGGTTTGTTCGTTTACCCAGGTGGCCCTCCGTCGGGACAGGAGCCCTTCCGCCTCGGTTGGAAACATCTTCATGAGGAGGTCGCTCACCGCGAGGTTTAGCACGGCATCCCCAAGAAACTCCAGACGTTCATTGTCCATTGCCTTTTCGAGCCCTTTGCCGTGGATGTAAGAGCGATGGGTCAGGGCCTGCTCAAGAAGTTTAATATCCTTGAAGGTGTATCCCAAGGCTTCTTGAATTTTAAACAGGGTATCTCTTCTTACCCCATTCACAACACTACCTCCCCCCTCATTATACCCCCGTCTATTCCCGTCGGTATGACGGTCAAAAGGGAATTAACGTCTTTTTCGGTGGTACGGGAGACAGCGACGGGGAAGTACTGCGGTGCCAGTCCCATCATTGAGCCGGTTCTTTTATCCCTTCTCTCTTCCAAAATGACTTCGAGGGGCTTCTTTAAAAAGCGTGTCATAAAGGCCTTTCTTTTCTTCTGATCCAGCTCGCGCAATAATGCCACCCGACGTTTTTTCTCTCCTTCCGGTACCTGCTGGGAGAAAAGGGCGGCTTCTGTACCGGCACGCCGGGAATAGGGAAATACGTGGAGGTAAGCAATAGGTAGCTCGGTCAGAAGTTTGTAAGTCCGGTTGAAGGATGCCTCAGTTTCCCCTGGGAAGCCTACCATAACATCCATGCCGATGGCCATGTCAGGGCAGACTGCAAGAATTTCCCTTACCAGGTTTCTAATGAACTGGCCCGTATAGGCTCTGTTCATACGTTTTAGAATCTCGTCGTCGCCACTTTGGATCGGCAGATGCAGATGGGGGCATATCTTTTTGTTTTTGGCCATAAGGGATAAGAGCCTGTAGCTCACTTCTAAGGGCTCCAGTGAGCTTAACCTGAGCCGAATCCCTTTGGGAAGGTGATTTAGTATTTCTGCAAGAAGGGATTCCAGGTCACAGGGGGAGGGTAAATCCTTCCCATATGCCCCCAGATGTATTCCCGTGAGGACAATTTCTTTAAATCCCCATCGAATCAGTATAGACAAATGGCGGAGAACATCCACGGGAGGAAGGCTTCGCACGGGTCCCCGGGCGTAAGGAACTATACAGTACGAACAGTAGGAATCGCACCCATCTTCTATCTTGAGACACGGACGGGTTCGTCCGGGAAGAATCGCTGGCGGCGGGAAGTAAGCCGGCCAGATGGGAGGGGCAGAGATTTCCCCTAAGTTTCCCTCAATCTTTTCGACGAGCATGGGTTTTTCACGGTTTCCTATGATCCATTTTACGCCGTCGATTTGCCTTAAAGCCTCCGGATTGGTTTCGGCGTAGCAGCCTGTTATCACTACATCTGCTCCGGGGTTCAGTCTTATGGCCCTACGGATGAGCTGGCGAGATTGGAAATCGGTGTTCGCCGTTACCGTACAAGTATTTATTACGTATAGGTCGGCCCGGGATTTAAAGGGCACGTAGCTGTATCCTGCTTGTATTAAGGCACTCGTAATCGCTGCCGATTCGTACTGGTTAACCTTACAACCTAAGGTGGCGACAGAGAAACTTTTCCTCATAATAGATAATCCTTTATAAACTTATCCATGTCTCCTTTACCTTGTCAAGATAATAGGGTTTTGGCTTTCGTTTAATTTATGGTAAGGTTCCTCCCAAAACCTTTTTAGAAGAGGGGAAAATGGATATCTTTATAAATGCCATCCATACCCATCAGTTTGCCGTTCTGGCTATTTTACTGCTTGCCCTTGTGGCGGTTTACTTTCTTATTAAGAACCTTATCAAGCTCGCCCTTACAACCATATTGATTTTGATAGCCGTCGGGATGTACTTCTTCCTTACGGCGCCCCAGAAATCTCCGGCCGATTTAGTCCGGGCCTGGAAGAAAGTTAAGGGGGAGACGGAGACGGTGGTGCGCACGGGGCAGGAGGTGGTAAAAAAGGGAAAAAAGATTACACAGGATGTCATGGGCGTTTTCAAAAAAGAGGAGGAGAAACGGGAAACTAAAAAAGATTAACTTCCATGGCGCGAACGGGACAGGCGGTAACGCACACTTCACAACCGTTGCATCTTTCCACATTGAAAGAGACCTTCATGGTGCTCCGGTCTATGGAAAGGGCACCCGTAGGGCAGAAGGCGGTGCAGGCTCCACAGTGAACGCATCGTTCCGTGTTTTGTGTTACATTTTTCGAGAGAGGTTCTACCCTAAGACCCTTTTCCTTTAAGTAGCGTATCCCCTGGTCAAAATTTTCTTTGATTCCGCTTAGCTCCAGCACTATAACCCCATCCCGCCTGGGCAGGATGCGGGCCTTTAAGATATTGACGACCAAATCGTATTTTTTTACCAATTCGTAAATAACCGGTTGATCTACGTTTTCGGCCGCATAATGAATCACTATTTTTCTGGCAACCTGCTCTGACATATGTTTATTATTACGTGGAGTAAAAAAGATTGTCAACTCAATAAATGAGGAAAAATAAGGGAGGGAAAGGGTATGGAACAGAGACAGATAGCCTGGGAAGTAATCACCTTTCATAAGAAGTGTTTGGACAATAATCTGCGAACCTTCACTTTATTGCAAGAACGGATGGAGGGGATGTTGGACCTTCTGCTGGAGCAGACCACGTGGTTGCCCCAGGAGGGGAGGAAGGTTATTGCAAGCTGGATAGCCACTTGTCGTAAGGCTCGGGAAGAGTATATCCGTTCAGTTATGGAAAGCTATGAAAGGGTCGAAGAATTCTTTAATATCCTTTGAGTTCTACCATTGAGCTTCTTTTCCTTTTATGTTAAAGATTTTCGCAAAATGACTTCGTGAGGTAGGACTATGGGAATTGAGTATGAATTGCTTCCTCCGGAAAAGAGGAAACCGAAGTACACCGATGAAACACAGCTGGGATTCGGGCAAATTTTCACCGATCACATGTTTACCATGAAATTCCATCGAGATCGGGGATGGTATGAACCTAAGATTGGCCCTTACCGACCGATTCCGATGGATCCCGCTTCCATGTGTCTCCATTACGCTCAGATGATTTTCGAAGGTTTGAAGGCATACCGGGGAAAAGGGGGGGAGATTTACCTCTTCCGTCCGCAGGAAAATGCGAGGCGCATGAACAGGTCCGCGGAAAGGATGTGTATGCCCCTTGTGGATGAGGACATGTTTCTTGAAGCGGTAAAAGAACTGGTGAAGGTTGAGCGAGACTGGATTCCCCGGGGAAAAGGTACATCCCTTTATATCAGGCCAACCATGATTGCCACCGAGAAGGCTTTGGGAGTCCATGTTTCTTCTGAGTACCTGTTTTTTATTATCCTCTCCCCCGTAGGGGCTTATTATGCAGAAGGTTTTAATCCTACAAAAATCTATGTCATGGAAGAATATGTACGGGCAACACCTGGCGGGACGGGTCATATTAAGGCAGCGGGGAATTATGCGGCTAGCCTTTATGCGAGTTCCTTAGCGGCTCAGAAGGGTTATACGCAGGTTCTATGGCTCGATGCAATCCATCGCCGCTTTGTGGAAGAGGTAGGAACGAGCAATATATTTTTTATCATCGGCGACGAGTTAGTTACCCCTCCCCTAGGAGGGACGATTTTACCCGGAGTCACGAGAGATTCTGTTATAACCCTGGTCTCTTCCTGGGGCATCCCAGTGGTGGAACGGCAAATTTCCATGGAAGAGGTGATGGAAGCCCATAAAAAGGGGTCTCTTAAAGAGGTTTTTGCCTCCGGTACGGCGGCCGTTATATCACCCGTCGGACTCCTTTACTATCGCGGACAAGAAATAAAGATAAACGACGGCAAGGTAGGACTTCTCACCGAGAGACTTTATGAGGAGCTTATGAAAATACAGTACGGTGAAGCGGAAGATCCCTTTGGTTGGCGCATACTGGTAAATAATTAAAGGCAGAAGGCATACTTGAATATGGTATTCACAATCCTGTGGAAAAATTTGTTGATAGGGATGTTGATAGGCAAAATAAGGTGCGAAATATCACCGAAAAGAAACGCCTTGCCCAAGAATTGGTCAGTAGAAACGTTCGTAAAATTAATTATTTACGATTATGCAAGGCATTATCGGGCTTTATGTTTTTGGTGGCCACGTTTATAAACAAATAAAATTTTAGGGGACTTGTTTGACTTGAAATGGTACGGTGCTTTTGTGGTCAGTCTGGGAGTAGTGGCGTCTCTATATAACGCGGCGTGGCCAATGGGATTAGGGGAGATCCTGGAGCATGTTCAGGCGGTTTACGATCGAACGGAGACGTTTAAGGCTGACTTTGTCCAGGAAACGTCTATCCGTTCCGCGCAAAAGGTCATACGGGAAGAGGGAAAGGTATACTTTAAACGGCCCGGTTTAATGAGGTGGGATTACAGCAAACCTAAGGAGAAAAGGGTTTATATTTCTCCCCATCGGTATTGGTTGTATATACCTGGGGAGAAGCTGGCCTACATGAAGGAGGGTGAGGGGGCGTCCAATACCATCACCCGCTTCCTTTTGGGTGCTGGGCGCTTGGCTGAAGATTTTGCGGCCTCCTTAGAGGGGAGTGAGGGAGAATACCGTTTGAAACTGAAACCGCGAGAGAAATCAACTTATCTAAAGAGTATAACCGTCCACGTTGATCCGAACACGTTCCTTATTACCACCTGCCTTTATCACGATGATTACGGAAATGAGGTTAAGATAAAATTTACCCATTTCGTTAAGAACCTACCGCTGGAAAAGAGCTGGTTTCAATTTTCCCCATCCCCAGAAGTAGAAGTTTTACGCATGAAGTGAGAGCAGAACCGGGCTTAGGTTCAAAGAAAGGAGGGAATACTCATGCGGGTACTTATGTTGGGGTGGGAGTTTCCGCCTTACATAAGAGGCGGCTTAGGGACGGCGTGTTTTGGCCTTACGGAGGCCTTGAGCCGCAGGGGTGTGGAAATTATCTTCGTTTTGCCCCATATCAAAGGGGAAATCGTGTCTTCGCACGTGGAAATCAGGATGGCCTCTCAGGTAGAAAAATCCCTCCATTTTGCCCATCTTAATTCCTACCCGGTATGGAGGGGGCATACCTTCACGGGGGAGTATGGGGGAGATATCCTTTCGGAGGTGGAGGCCTATGGACGAGCCGCCGGGCTAATCGCGGAGAAAGAAAGATTTGACCTTATCCATGCCCATGATTGGATGACCGTATATGGGGGTTTGGCTGCCCGGGGAAAAACGGGACGGCCGTATATTTATCACGTTCACTCCCTGGAATTCGACCGCAGCGGGGATAATGTGAATCGAGATATCTTTGAAATTGAGAAACTGGGCCTGTTGCAGGCGGATCACATAATCAGCGTAAGTAATTACACAAAAGAGATGACCGTGAGGCGATACGGAATTTCCCCAGAAAAGATTACCGTGGTCCATAACGCCGTCTCCCATAAGGAAGGAACGGAAAAATACAGGGTGCAAAAGAGGTCGGGAGAAAAGGTAGTGCTTTTTTTAGGACGCATTACCTTCCAGAAAGGCCCAGACTATTTTGTAGAAGCTGCCCGAAAGGTAATAGGGCAAGTACCAGATGTAACCTTTGTCATGGCCGGTACGGGCGACATGATGCCCCGCATGGTGGAAAGGGTGGCCAGCCTAGGACTGGGACGTCATTTCCGTTTTACCGGGTTTCTTAAGGGAGAAGAAGTAGAGAGGATGTACGCCATAAGCGACCTTTACGTTATGCCCAGTGTTTCAGAACCCTTTGGCATCACCCCATTAGAAGCGATGCTCTACGATGTACCGGTGATAATCTCCAGGCAATCAGGGGTTTCGGAGATAATACATCATGCCCTTAAGGTGGACTTCTGGAACGTAGAAGAATTGGCCCATTTGATTATAAGCGTCCTTCGCCACCCTGCCCTTGCCTGGGAGATGACGGAACGCTCCCGGGATGAGTTACGGAATATTCACTGGGAAAGGGCGGCCGACAGAGTTATAGGGGTTTATAATTCTCTCTCGCAAAGAAAGGATTGATACATGCCCGCCGTTTGCTTCTATTTTCAAGTACACCAACCTTTGCGTCACCGTCCCTTCACCGTTTTTGATATCGGTAAGGGCCTATCCTACGAGGACGAGGACATGAACAGAAAGATCCTCGAGAAGGTGGCCCAAAAATGTTACCTGCCAGCGAATAAAATCATGAAAGAGCTCATCGACCAGTATGAGGGACGGTTTCGCATCTCCTTTTCTTTTTCCGGGGTAATTTTAGAGCAGCTTGCACGCTACTGCCCGGAAGTACTGGCAAGCTTTAGAGCGCTTGTTCAAACCGGGGCGGTGGAACTTTTAGGGGAGACTTATTATCACTCCCTGGCGAGTCTATTCTCCTTGCAGGAATTTCACGCCCAGGTGGAAAAACACCGGGAGGCGATGGAGAAAAACTTTCAGTTTACCCCTTGTGTCTTTCGCAATACGGAGCTCATCTTTTCGAATTCTCTGGCAGTAGAAGTGGAAAAGATGGGTTATAGAGCCATGTTAGCCGAAGGTGCCGATCGCCTTTTGGGATGGAGATCCCCCAATTACCTTTACGTTCCCAGGGGTTGTAAAAATTTGCGTGTACTTTTGAGGAATTACCGCCTCTCAGATGATATTGCCTTCCGGTTTTGCGATAGAGGCTGGTCGGAATATCCCCTGACGGCTGATAAATTTGCCCGCTGGGTGCATAAGGCGGGATTAGATGCCCACGTCATAAACCTCTTTATGGATTATGAAACCTTTGGGGAACATCAATGGGCGGATACCGGCATCTTTGAATTTCTCCGCGTTTTGCCGGAGAAAATCCTGGCCCAGAAGGAATTTAGCTTCCTTACCCCATCTCAGGCAGTGGAGGCTTACGAGGCGGTGGGTGAGATCGATGCCCCGGAGCCCCTGTCCTGGGCCGATGTGGAGCGCGACTTAACCGCTTGGGTGGGGAACCATTTGCAGAACGATGCCATCAGGGCCTTGTATGACCTGGAACGGTTGGTAAAAGAAAGGGGTGATGAGGACCTGCTTGAGACCTGGAGAAAGCTGCAGACCTCCGATTATTTCTACTATATGTGTACAAAATGGTTTGCCGATGGGGATGTGCATAAATACTTCAATCCATACCCATCGCCTTATGAAGCCTATATAAATTACATGAACATTATCGATGATTTTACCCGTCGGGTGAAGGAGGAGAAGGGGGATGGCAGATTATAGGTCGGGTTTCCTATTTGAGGTCAGCTGGGAGGTCTGTAATAAAATCGGGGGTATTTATACCGTCATCACCACGAAAATAAAGGAAGTGCAGAAGGTATTCGGGGAAAATTATATCCTGATCGGGCCGGATCTGAAAATGAATATCGATTTCGAGGAGACGGATGAACCATGCTGGCAGAAGATAAGGGAAGGAACGGCTATCAAGGGATTGAGCTGCCGGTTTGGGCGCTGGCGTATTCCCGGAGAACCAAAGGTTATTCTCGTCTCGGCGAGTAAGCGATATAGTCCAGACCAGTTACTCTACCATTTGTGGGAAACTTTTGGGGTGGACTCCATTGCCGGAGGGGAAGATTATGTAGAGGCGGTTATGTTCGGCTATGCCTCCGGTGAGGTGGTAGAAACTTTTTACAATCTCCACTTGAGGGAGCGGAAAATCCCCGTAATTGCCCATTTTCACGAATGGATGGCCGGTGCGGGGCTGTTGTATGTAAAAGAACATCTTCCGGAAGCAGGATGTGTATTTACCACCCATGCCACCATTTTAGGAAGGGCCCTTTCCGGTGCGGGTATTGATATCTACGCTCAGATGGAAAGCATTGCCCCTCAAAAGGAAGCCAGCATTCATAATGTATCGGCCAAGTACTCAATGGAGATGGCAGTCGCCAGGGAGGCGGATTGTTTTACAACGGTGAGTTCCATAACGGCCGTGGAAGCTAAGAATTTCCTCGGACGTGCCCCGGATGTTATTACCCCCAACGGTCTCAATGTAGAAGACATACCGGAACTTATTGCGGATAGAGGAGTTGCCAAGGAATCTCGGGATAAGTTAATCGCTGCAGCCAACCGCTTTCTCCGCAGAGAACTCTCTACCGATACATTAATCGTGGCGATTTCTGGTCGTTACGAGTATCGAAACAAGGGGCTGGATATATTCTTAGAGGCCCTAGGTCAGATAGAGCATTCTCCGTATGCCGGTCCTCCTTTGCTTGCCCTTATGTTTGTAATTGGCGGTCATATGGACCTCATACCTCTTCTCCGTAGTGAACAGGTAAAGAGTGAAGGATATCCCATCCCCATCGCTACTCACCGCCTGGAGAATGAATCTTCAGACCCTATCCTCCAAACCTGTAACCGTCTGGGGCTCACCAACCAACCTACCGGAAAGGTCCAGGTAATTTTCAATCCCGCTTACTTAAACGGTCATGATGGGCTGTTCAACATGTCCTACTATGAGGCCCTGATGGGCTGTGATTTAGGGGTTTTCCCATCTTACTATGAACCCTGGGGATACACCCCGCTGGAGGCGGCAGCCCATGCCGTACCCACGGTAACCACCGATCAGGCGGGATTTGGCTTGTGGGTCGAAGCAAACTTTGGTAGGACCCCCGGGGTTATTTTGCTCCGCCGAAGGGGTCGCCCTCTGGAAGCGGTGGTTGAGGATTTAAAAGGGGTGTTCCAGGACTTCCTTACATGGAAGCCCGATGAACTAATAGAGCGCAGGAAAAGTGCTTATCAGGTAGCCAAAAGGGCAACTTGGCAGGACTTCATATCCTTTTATCTCGATGCCTTCTCAAAGGCCATAGAAAAAGCGGAAAAGAGGAGGGAAGCGGAAGCGGAGGTTAGGGCGGCTGTTGGTGTCCACATATTTTCCGGTGTAGCCTCGGCCCGCCCCCATTTCCGCACCTTTACCGCCGTTGCAAGCCTGCCGGAGAAAATTTCCCGGTTGAGAGAACTGGCATATAACATGTGGTGGGCCTGGAATCCACGGGCGTTAGACCTTTTCGCCAGTCTTGATTTGCGCCTGTGGAATGAGGTGGGCAACAATCCTGTGCGGATGCTTGAGAGTGTATCTCCAGAAGCCCTAAAGGAGGCTTCCGAAAATGAAACTTACCTTGCCCTCTATTCCCAGATCCTTCAGCGTTTCGATGAATACATGAGAGGGGTAGGTTTGAAAAAGAAATACCCCTATGGGGAGGAGATAAAGACCTCTTCGCCCGTCGCCTACTTCTCGACGGAGTATGGGATTCACGAATGTTTACCTATCTATTCCGGTGGGCTCGGTACCCTATCGGGAGACCATCTGAAAACCGCAAGCGATATGGGTATTCCTCTCGTGGGGGTAGGGATTCTTTACAAAAATGGCTATTTTCAGCAGGTGATCGACGAATATGGCCGCCAGCAGGAGCTTTATCCGGAAAACGATTTCTCCATGCTACCGGTACGCTCGGTGAGGGACGACCGGGGTGATGAGGTACAGATTTACCTCGAACTTCCCGGACGTACCCTTTTTGCAAATATATGGGAGGTAAAGGTGGGGAAGGTTTCGTTGTATCTCCTCGACACGGATGTGCCCCGCAACACTCCTCAGGATAGGAAAATCACCGCTCAGCTTTACTGTGCCGACCAGAAAGTGCGTCTGGAACAAGAAATCCTACTGGGAATAGGGGGTATTAGGTTACTCAAAAAACTCGGCATAAAACCGAGTGTGTACCATATTAACGAGGGCCATTCAGCATTTTTGCTCTTAGAGCGTATCGAGGTGTTGATGCAGGAGGAAGGCCTTACTTTCTCTGAGGCTGTAGAGGTGGTGAGGTCCAGTAGTGTATTTACCACCCATACTCCCGTGGAGGCGGGGAACGAACGCTTTCCCCGAGAATTGATGGAGCATTATTTTGCCGGGATCGCAAAAAGACTGGGCCTGTCATGGGACCAGTTCTGGGAACTAGGGCGCCACGAAGGAGGAGATGAGAAGAATTTCTATCTAAACATCATGGCTTTAAAATTGACTTGCCGTAATAATGCGGTCAGCAAGGTGCACGGTGAACTTTCCCGGCGCATGTGGCGAAACGTATGGAAAGGGTTCGATGAATCGGACATTCCCATTATGCACATCACCAACGGGGCCCATTTTCTCTCCTATCTGGCACCACGGATTAAATCTCTCTATGATGCCTATTTGGGGATAGAGTGGGAGAAAAATCTCCTCGACCATGAACGATGGTCCCGGGTAGAGGAAATCCCGGATACGATGCTCTGGAGGGTTAGGTGCGAATTAAAACAGAATTTAATTGACCTTATAAGGGAGCAGATTACAAGAAACTGGAAGTTATACAGGGGAGAACAAATCCGCCGTGAACAGTTATTTTCCCGTCTAAATAGTAGCGCTATGCTCATAGGGTTCTCCCGCAGATTTGCACCTTACAAAAGGGCATATCTGCTCCTTTATGATCTTGACCGTCTCAATAGAATTGTTAACAATCCCCAACGGCCGGTTCTAATAGTCTTTGCGGGAAAAGCCCACCCCAATGACAACCTGGGTAAAGAAATACTACAAAAAGTTACAGCCATCTGTCGTGATGAAAGGTTTATCGGCCGTGTCTTTTTCCTCGAAAATTATGATATCCGTACGGCTCGCCATCTTGTGCAAGGGGTGGATATCTGGTTGAATACCCCCCGACGGCCCTTCGAGGCAAGTGGCACGAGTGGAGAAAAAGCTGTCATAAATGGGGTTCTACATGCGAGTATCTCCGATGGCTGGTGGGTAGAGGGCTTTGATGGATACAACGGGTGGACCATCGGGCCAGTTAGGACAGGTTATGTGGAAGAGGTAGGGGAACCGGATGAGGAAGATGCCCAGTCTCTCTATGAGTTGCTGGAAAATACGATTGTTCCCCTTTATTACGAACGCGATTTCACCGGCATCCCTGTAAAATGGCTGGCCATGATAAAGAGGTCCGTACGATCCCTTGCCCCAGTGTACAATACGGAGCGGATGATGTTGGATTATCTGAAGAAAATGTATGAGCCCGCGGCGAGGAGGGGAAAGAGAATGGTGGAAGAGGTCTTTGCCTTGGCAAAGGAGATAGCCGAATGGAAGTCGAAGGTAGCTATGAGGTTTTCATCCCTCAAATTGGGAGAGGTAATTGTCCAGGGGATTCAGGGTGACTCCATTTCTGTGGGAGAGAAGCTTAAAGTGTTGGTCCGAATTGCTCCAGGGCGCATGGAGACAAAGGAGATATACGTCGAATTCTTAATCGGAGAAAAGGGGCCAGCTGGCTTTTCCCGCCCGCCAGAGAGGCAGCCTTTGGAACTCATGGAAGAGGGGAGGGACGGTATTCTTACCTATGGTCTCACTTACGAGGTAAAGATGAATGGTCCATATCAATATGGAATCCGGGTAATGCCTTATCACCCGGAGCTCGATTCGCTTCTAGAGACAGGGCTCGTCATTTGGGGTTGAGATACTGGGAAAAGGCGTTACATGGGATTGACCGATTATCCGTTTATACATTACGGACAAAAGGGTTCGTGGGATAGGTAGCGGCCATTGCCAACGGGGTCCGCAATGGAATGGCTACTTGTGAGATTATCTACGCCCCAAGAGCCACATGATTAAGGTGATGATAAGGCTTAGGATAATGCAGGTGGTTAAGGGGAAATAGAAGTGTATTTTTTTACCTTCATAGGCAATATCTCCCGGAAGTCGCCCGAGCCAGGGGATTTTATCGAAAAGAGTCATACCTATACCCAGAAGCACAAGAATAATACCTAACAAAATCAACATCTTGCCCATAGACGGAAAAGGAGACATCTTTTCACCCCTCTTTTTTATTGTCAAACCAGGCAAAAGGTTTCTCCCGATTAAAATCGGGGGTTAAGTGTCTGCTATCGACCTCCTGAATATAAATGTTTTCAAAACCCAAGTCCAGGGCGTAGTTGATGACGGTCTTGTACTCTTCTTCTGTTATACGCCTGCCCAGCCGGTGGTCAGCCTCGAGATGGGGCATGGGGGTATATTGGGACATGATACTCAGGGCAAGACGGGGAGAAAAATTCGCTGCCAGCAGCCGGAGGGCGGCGAGGCTACTGTCTATGAAGCCAGGTATAACCAGGTGGCGTATGAGGAGGCCTCTTAGAGCAATCCCCCGAGATACGATGAGCTCTTCTCCTACCTGGTATACCATCTCTTGAAGGGATTTTATTGCCCAGTGTAGATAGTCTTTTACCCCCGTTAGGGCAAAAGCCACTTCTTCCATGCCGAATTTGAAGTCAGGCAGGTAGATGTCTATCCATCCCTCGAGGAGTTTGATTATCCGTGGGTCTTCGTAACCGCTTGTGTTGTAAATTATGGGCAATGTCAAACCTTGTTCCCGTGCTATACGAATGGCCTCAACAATAAAGGGGGCGTGGGGTGTAGGGGAGACGAGATTGATGTTGTGGCAGCCTTTCATGGCCAGGTCCTGCATGGTTTTAGCGAGTGCCTCGGGGGTTTCTTTTTTGCCCACCACGGCATGACTGATCTGGTAATTTTGACAGAAGCTGCAGCGTAGATTGCAAGAGGAAAAGAAAATGGTGCCCGAACCTCTTTCGCCCGTAAGGGGCGGTTCCTCCCCAAAGTGGGGCAGGGCGCAGTCTATAATCGCTTCGTTGGAAAGCCGGCAAAATCCTCGCTCGCCATGGAGGCGGTCCACCCGGCATTGCCTGGGGCAGAGGGTACATGCGGACAATAGCTCATAAAGGGGGTTCATTTAAGGGAATTCTCTCCACTTTTTCTCTGATTTTCCCGCTTTCCACTAGTTCCATGAATACTTCGCCCAGGTGGGAGGTTAGTCGGACGGCCTTACGCCAGTTTTTGATACGCCTTTCCGGTTCTGACATATAACGGATAAAATCGTCCCTTTCCGGCACCCTTCCTTCTGGCAAACGGGCAATTAAATCTTCCGAGGGCAGGACGAGGACGGTTTTTTCTATCATCTCTCTTTTCGGGTATCTATTTAATTTTTTATCGAGCCAGGCAGGGATGATCCTCGCTTGATGTAGGAAAGAAAGGCTAAAGCCATTATATGCATGGGGGGGAAGGGCAGAGTTTAGCTGGTAATCTGTAAGGCCACCATCTCGATATGTCCCCCGGGGGGCACCGAAGATGTTACGGACCCCTTCCACCACAAGCGGAATAGCGCCGGAAGCCAGAAGGGCGGCCTTAAAGTTACTGGGCGAAAGGGGGATACAGATACTTTTGTTGCTCGGGGGTGGCAAGGGTCCGGAATAGAAAATAACCCTTTCCACGAAGGAAAATATAAAACGGGGGGAAAGGGCGTTGAGGAGATAGCATACAGTAAAACCGAAGCCCTGAAGCACTTTACTTGAAAAAGCGGTGAGATGTTTTGCCCGGGCGGTTATAATGGCCAGGCGGTAACGGGGGTGTTTGAGGGCAAAAGGCAAGGCATCTGTCTCGATGGCCTGATCGATAATGTTCAATAGGGATTGCTGGATAGAGGTGGGATTGTCTTTTTCAGTGTACATAGCCGAAATGTAGGCTTCCAGGAGGGACAGGTAGCTTCTCTCTGCATCGGGTTGTATCCAGGTAGAAAGACGCCAGGCACCAGCAGAAGCACCGATAAGGAGAAGGGGCCTCACTTTCCCAAGGACACCGCTTTTTAACAGGGAAAGGTCAAAACCGGCCGCGATTAGCCAGCGGGGACCCACGGCAGGGCCGAAGTAAACGGCGATGTCATTCCAACTGAGACCGCCATCCCTTACAACTTTGTAGGCATGGGGGCCGGCGATAATTCTTATATCCTTCACGGATTGACTTGACATGGGTCTTTTTCCCTTGGTACAAAGTCTTGCAGGGTTAATAGCAGGACCTACGGGTTTGTCAATTATATTTAAAGAAAGGAATCAGGGTTATGTCTATAAAAGAAGAGGTCATCACACTGGCCAAAAAGGCGAAGGAAGCAGCACAGATTATGGCAACCTTGTCCTCGAAGGTTAAAGATGAAGTGCTCAAGGAAATGGCAAGAGAGCTGGTGGAGGAAGGCAGTTATTTGGTCAGGGAGAATGAGAAGGATCTTGAACGGGCAAAAGAGATGGGTCTTTCGAAGGCGATGGTAGATCGCCTTACCCTTACGTCATCGAGGATTAAGGACATAGCAAGAGGAATGGAAGAGGTATCGGCCCTGCCTGATCCGGTAGGAAGGATAACCTCCATGTGGCGCCGACCCAACGGACTAATCGTGGGCCGAATGAGAATCCCCCTCGGGGTCATAGGCATTATCTACGAATCCAGACCCAACGTGACAGCCGATGCGGCGGCCCTATGCCTGAAAGCGGGAAACGCCGTCATTCTCCGCGGTGGGTCGGAAGCTATTTTCTCCAATCTGGCCATTACCGAGGTCCTTAGACGGGTGGCAAGAAAATACGACCTCCCGGATGGTGCCCTTCAGATGGTGTCCACTACGGATAGAGCGGCCGTATACGAACTCCTTCAACTCGATGACTATATCGACCTTATCATTCCCAGGGGGGGAGAAGAACTCATCAGGGCGGTGGTAAGGGAATCGAAAATCCCCGTAATTAAGCATTACAAAGGGGTATGCCACATATTTGTCGATGAGAATGCGGATTGTGACATGGCCGTTCATATCTGTATGAATGCAAAAGTTCAACGTCCGGGGGTCTGCAATGCGATGGAGACGTTACTCGTCCATGAGAAAATAGCCCCGTTGTTTCTTCCTAAAGTGGCCCGTTCCCTTGAAGAAGCAGGTGTTAAGCTTAAAGGATGTCCTCTTACTAGGCAGATAATCCCTTCCGCCGAAGAAGCGACGGAGGAAGACTGGTATGCAGAATATCTGGATCTCATTTTGGCCATTCGGGTGGTAAAAGATATAAACGAGGCTATAGACCATATTACGCGCTACGGCTCCAACCATACGGAAGCGATAATAACTCAGGACTATAGACGGGCTCAGGAGTTTCTCCATCGTGTCCAGTCTTCTACGGTCCTCGTCAACGCATCTACCCGTTTCAGCGATGGATACGAATTGGGTCTCGGGGCGGAAATCGGCATAAGTACCACAAAACTCCACGCATACGGTCCTATGGGGGTGGAGGAGCTAACCACTACAAAATTTATTGTTTACGGCGATGGGCAGATAAGGACATGAGATTAGGGATTTTTGGGGGGTCCTTTGACCCAGTCCACTTCGGTCACCTCCGATGTGCGGAAGAGGTGAGGGAAATATTAAACATCGACCGCATTGTATTTGTGCCAGCCGGACGCCCTCCCCACAAGAAGCAAGAAGAATTAAGTCCTTTTCTTCACCGTTATGAGATGGTTAAGTTAGCCATAGAAAACCATCCCTTTTTTGAAGTGTCCGAAGAGGAAGGAATAAGGGGGGGTATTTCATACAGTATTGACACCGTTATACGATTTAAAGACTCCTACCCTGTGGATCGGGACATTTTTTTTATCACGGGTCAGGATGCCTTTGAGGCCATACGTACGTGGCGGGACTGGGATAGGCTCCTCAACCTTTGCCATTTTGTCGTCATGACAAGACCTGGTTACGGGCAAGCGAGTCTGGAGGAAATCCTTTCCCCGGAAGTGGCGAGCAGGTACTCTTGCCTTAAGAATGGATGCTACACCGGGCCGGAGGGGTACGACATTTATTTTATCCGGGTAACTTTTCTCGATATAGAAGGGCGATTAATGAGGAAGTGGATAAAGGAGGGTCGTTCCATTGCCTTCCTTACCCCTGACAGTGTGGTGAAATACATCGTAACCCATCAATTGTACATGTAGGAGGGAGAAATGAAGGCATTCATGACATGGGTGATAATCATGGTTTTTCTTTTCCCCTGTTCCTCCTGGGCGATGCGTTGCGGAAAGGGCTTGGTTACTGTAGGAGATGTGAAGGCAAAAGTGCTCACCGAGTGCGGGAAACCCCAGAGCCGAGAAAGGGTAGGGTCGAAGGAAACCCGGTATGGCCACGAGAGAAGGGGGGGCAAGAAAGTTACACGTCTGGTGGAACAGTGGACCTACAATTGCGGAGAAGGGGATTTCATCTACGTTCTCACTTTTGAGGGGGGGAAGCTCGTGAAAGAAGAACCCGTGGCCCGGGGCAAGGGGCCGTCCCGTTGCGGTGGGAATTAAAGCTCCTTTAACTCCTTATGGTATTTAAGTTTCCCCTCTTTTATCATGGCCGTTTTCATCGCTTCAATCCAGAAACGCATGGCCTCAGCTTTCTTAGCCTGCAAAAAGGTTTCTCTTATTGTGTCCTTCTTGGCGTTAAACTCTTCCGGTGAGGGGGGTACCCAGTCTTTGAGTAAATAAATGGCATAACCAGATTCTAAGGGGACCGGTTTTTCTTCCAGCCTTTTTTGGGGGCCCAACCGGAGGATGATCGATATAACTTCCGGAGACCCGCCGAGGGATGAAGGGGGAGAGTTCACGGGGAAAAACCCCGTTTCCCCTATCGCGAGCTTCCGTTCCCGGGCAATTTTTTCCAGGGTTTCTCCCTTTTTAATTCTTCCTATAATGGCTTCAGCCTCTTTCAAGGCCAATTTTCTTGCCTCTTCTAATACGTATTTTTTCCGCACTTCTTGCGCTACCGAGTTAAAGGGAGGCGTATGGGCTTCCTTTTTGGCCAGCAGTTTTACGATAATGTATCCTCCGCCGGTGGTAAGGACGCGCGATACCTCCTTAACTTGAAGGGAAAAAGCAACTTTGAGTAAATCGCGCACCTCTTTTAGCTCCGCCGGCGGGTTTTTTTCATCGAAGAAATCTGTCGTCTTAATGGGTAAGTTGTTTTTCGCCGCATATGCCTCGAAGTTTTCCATCTGGTATATTTCATCGTGCGCCTTTTTCGCTTCCGTATATGCGATTTGCATAGCCTTAGACTTTTTCAGCTCGCCTAAGATTTTCTCCTCGGGCGCCTTTTCTTTGAGGCGCGAGCGGTATTCCCCTATTTCCTCTTTCGAAATTTGGACCCGGTCTAAATACCTGGAGGCGCTAAACAAGATGTAACTTAACTGTATGCGAGTTGGGATACGGTAGTCACTTTCGTGTTCTTTGAAGAATTTCTCTAACTCTGTGGTGGTGGGCTCTATGTTTCGTGTAAAATCGGCGGCCGGTATCAAGCACTTTATGAGATTTATTTTAGCATTTCTTGAGTCGTAATATTCTTTTATTTCTCTTTCGGTAGCATGTATACCGTCTAAGACGAGGTCTTCTAATTTGGCAGAAATCAAACTTTTTCTCTGCATTTCCTCGAATTCTTCCGGCTTCATTTTATTGTACTTGAGCATCCGCTGGTATAATGCTTCATCAAAGACCCCGTTTCTCTGAAAGGCGGGGAAGGAGGTTATGCTTTTTCTTAGCTCCTCATCGGTAACGGTGATTTTAAGATCCTTAGCCTTTTTCATGAGGAGGACTTCGTAAACCATTTTGTTTAAAACCTGCTCCTTGAGGTTCATAGAGCGAATCATTTCCTCTGTTAGGAGTCCGCCGAATCGTTGGCGGTAGAAGTCTAGGAGATTTTGGTATTCCCGGTAAAACTCCGCCTGGCTGATTATCTTGCCATCGATGGTTACGATAGCCTCTGCACGCCTTCTACCCCCCATGGAGCCAAAGTAGAGGACAAAAACGAATATTATGATGCCCAGAAGGACCTTCATCATCCAGTTGCGGGCATGTTTTCTCATTAGGTGCAGCATTTTTACCTCTCTATGAGTTTTTGGACGGCTTTCACATAATATAACCAGCGATACAAATCAAATAAAAATAAAAACATTGCCGGATTGGATAAAATGAGTTAAGCAACCCGTAATTATCATTATCAAATCCGGGGAGGTATGGAACGGTGTTTTTTGACTTTATCTTGGGCAAGTTCTCCAATGATTTGGCAATTGACCTGGGTACGGCCAATACGCTTGTGTACGTGAAAGGAAAGGGAATTGTCCTCAACGAGCCCTCGGTGGTGGCGGTTCACCGAGACGCACGAGGATCAAGGAAGGTCCTCGCGGTGGGTATGGAAGCAAAAAACATGCTGGGAAGGACACCGGGGAATATAGAGGCCATAAGGCCCCTGAAAGAAGGGGTGATAGCCGATTTTGACACAACCGAGGCCATGCTCAGATATTTTATTTTAAAGGTACACAATAGAAGGACCCTTGTAAGACCGAGGATTATCGTCTCCATACCTTCTGGAATCACACAGGTGGAAAGGAGGGCGGTGAGGGAGACGGTAGAATCAGCCGGTGCGAGAGAAATTTATCTCGTTGAAGAACCCATGGCGGCGGCGATAGGGGCGGGTTTGCCCGTTACGGAACCGACAAGTTCCATGATTGTCGATATAGGTGGCGGCACGACGGAAGTGGCGGTTATTTCCCTCTCCGGTATTGTTTACTGTAAATCCCTTCGCGTGGCAGGGGACAAAATTGACGAGGAGATTGTACAGTATATGAAAAGAAAATATAGCCTCCTTATCGGGGAGCGCACGGGAGAGCAGATTAAAATGACTGTGGGCTGCGCTTTCCCTGATCCGGAAGTACAGACGATGGAGGTTAGGGGTCGGGATCTCATCTCGGGGATTCCCAAAACCATAGAGGTGACTTCCGAAGAAATCAGGGAGGCTATCTCGGAACCTGTAAGCTTGATTGTCGATGCTATAAAAGATGCCCTGGAAAATTCACCACCCGAACTGGCAGGCGATATAGTTGATCGAGGTATTATGCTTTCCGGGGGTGGGGCCCTACTGCGCAATTTGGATAAGCTCATTAGGGAAGAAACGGGCTTGCCCGTAATGGTCGCAGATGACCCTTTATCGGCGGTGGCGAGAGGCGCAGGGATGGCCCTTGATCAGATAGAGGTTCTGAAGGAAGTGGCCGTAAGGGTATGATGGGCAGGTGATGGAGCTGTGCTCAACAGATTTCGCCTTCCCCTTTTCCTTATCCTTATAGGGGTGGGGCTTTTACTTCTCGTAGTTTATAACTCTTACCATCCAGAACAAACCGGTGTGGCACGAAAGATCATTATGGAAGGTGCTACCGCCTTGGAATACGTTTTAAGAGAGCCATTGAAACTGGCCCGTGATACATGGCAGAAGTACGTATTTTTGGTAGGCGTGGTGGAGGAAAACAGGAAACTGAAAAAAGATGTAAACCGACTTATCGGCCAGCTCGTCCAGTATCAGGAGGCCTATGAAGAAAACAAAAGGCTGCGTAATCTACTGAAACTTGAGGAGAAACTGCAGTTCAGGCACATTTTCGCTCGGGTTATCGGTGTGGATAGAAAATCGATGGTGAAGTCCCTCATTATCAACCGGGGTTCCCTTGATGGTGTTAAGAGAAATGCACCCGTGATAACCGATAGAGGTCTCGTAGGGAGGGTGCTGGAAACTTCCTGGCATATCTCTCGCGTTCTTCTCTTGATAGATGAAACGAGTAACGTGGATGTTATTGTGCAGTCCTCCCGCGTTCAGGGGATGCTCCAGGGGACGGGACATGGCTGTTCTATTAAGTATGTGGGTAAGATGGACGAGGTAAAAATGGGGGATGCCGTTATTACCGCTGGTATCTCACGCGTATTTCCCAAGGGCCTCTTGATTGGGTACATAAGCCACGTGGATTGGCGGGAAGGGGGAATGTTTAAAAAAGTGGAGATAAACCCCGCCGTAGATTTTTCGCGTCTGGAAGAGGTGGTAGTGCTTATTCCCCCGGGTGACCAAGAATGATTTATATCATCATTTCCGCTCTTTTGTTCGTTCTTTTGGTGATACAGAATATTCTTGCCGATGTATTGTTTCTGGGACGGAGCCCTCTGGAAATATCTTTGATCGTTGTTATCTATATGGCCTTTCGATTGAGTTTCATCAAAGGGGCCCTTCTTTCAGCCTGGGTTGGATTTGTGATGGATTGCATAACAGGCACAGTGGCGGGCGCGTACGTTTTTATATATTACGCAGTTTTTTCTGGGTCTTACTTTATTTCCCGCCACCTTTACGGGGAAAAGGACGGCTTCATTGTAACCCTTGTCCTTCTCTGGGGTATCGTAGAAGGGATTATCCTATTTGGCTTGAAATCCTTGCAGACGGGAGAATTCGCTTTTTTTAGCTTTTTGCCTTTTCTCATCCTTAAAATTGTTCCCCTCGGGGTACTGGGGCCTTTTCTCTTCCATATTTTTGACAAATTAGGGTTTTCCTATGGATTTAATGAACGGGCAACTAAACGCCCCTGATCGACAGGCTTACCGAGGACGTTTATATGCCTTTTTCACCTTAATGATGGTGGCGTTTTTCGTTATCTTCGGTCGTCTATTTTATCTCCAGATTATAAAGGGTGACGAATACCGGACCAGATCGGAAAATAACAGTGTCAGATTGAGAAAGATAAAACCTGTAAGGGGGGTAATCCTCGATGTAAAGCGGAGAACAATAGCGGACAGCCAACCCTCCTTTGATCTCATTTACGTGCCAAAAAAGCGGGAAAGCGTAAAGCCCATTTTAGACCGGGTGGAAGCTATTTACCAGCGCCATGGCATCACCCCGCAGTTCGAAATAATCCCCACGGGGACCCTGCAACCCTTTATGCCCATTCGTCTTGAACGAAATATCTCATGGGAGAAAGTATCCATAATTGAGACGAATATCCTCGATTTGCCAGGGGTATCGGTGGAGCCGACGGCCATCAGAAATTATCAGGGCGGTGAAATGATGGGGCATGTGATCGGTTATATTGGGGAAATAACCCAGGATGAGCTGTCTCAAGAAGAGTGGAAGAACTGCCGTATAGGGGATATCGTAGGGAAAAGCGGTGTGGAGCGGGCGTTTGATGTGTATCTACGGGGGATAAGCGGGGCGGAACAGGTAGAGGTAAATGCCGCAGGAAAAGTGGTACGGTCCCTGGGAAAGATTGAACCCATCCCCGGGATTAACGTGGTTTTGTCCATTAACCTCGATGTTCAACGGGCGGCCTGGGAAGCTATGCAGGGGCGTCCAGGCGCGGTGGTAGCTATGGATGTAAGGGATGGGTCCATCTTGGCCCTCGTGAGCTCCCCCTCTTTTGACCCCAATCTTTTTTGTGCCGGTATTCGGGTTAAGGAATGGCAGAAACTCGCGGGAAATCCCTGGCATCCTCTTAAAAATCGGGTAGTTTCTGGCCAGTATCCCCCTGGTTCCACTTATAAACCATTCGTTGCGATCACCGCTTTAGAAGAGGGCTTAATAAAAGAAAGCACCCGTTTTTTTTGCGATGGTTCTTTTCAATTAGGCACGCGCGTATATCGCTGTTGGCAGAAGCATGGTCATGGATGGGTGGACTTGCATCGCGCCATTGTTGAATCCTGTGATGTATATTTCTACAATCTGGGGAAGATTCTGGGAGTCGATCGTATTGCCAAATATGCCAAGATGTTTGGTTTTGGGGAAATGACGGGGATCGATCTGCCCTGGGAAAAAGCCGGGCTTGTTCCCACAAAAGAGTGGAAATGGCAAAAGATGAAAAGACCCTGGTATCTGGGGGAATCTATCCCCATCGCTATAGGTCAGGGCTATGATCTCGTAACGCCCATGCAGCTGGCTGTGGCCTATGGGGCCATCGCAAACGGGGGAATTGTATGGCGTCCTCGTCTCGTAAAGAAGGTAGAAGAACCGGACGGGCGGGTGGTAAAATCCTTTTCACCAGAAATCAAGCGAAGAGCAACTGTTTCCCCCGAAACCCTTGCCATTGTCAGACGGGGTCTATGGGGGGTAGTGAACGAGGGTGGTGGTACCGGGGCTGCGGCCCGACGACCCGCGGGGGATGTGGCAGGAAAGACAGGTACTGCCCAGGTTGTAAGCCAACCCGAGCGTGGTCGGGCGCTGTCGGTACGTCTTCGAGATCACGCCCTCTTTGCCTGCTTTGCACCTTATGAGCACCCTGAAATTGCCGTGGTCGTTATCCTCGAACACTCAGGTCATGGGGGGGCCGTAGCAGCACCGGTGGCGAAGATGGTTTTAGACGCTTACTTCGCCCATCGTTAGGCACATGGCATAGATAAATCGGTTCGGGGAGAAAGAATAACCCTGACCAAGTCACCGTACTTAATCCCGAACATTTCTGCAGCGTGACCCATAGGTGAGAATAATTCGAGGAAGCCCGCACTGTTGAAAAGGCAGGCCAGTTCCCCTTCTGCCCCCTGATAGAAAGGGGCGAGCTTTATCTTTTTCTTCTTTCGCACGGCATATTGAACAGTGAAGGGACCGGGAATATCTTCCTGGGATATATTGGTAATGGCATTGCCGAAACGGTCTATATAAATAACGTTTCCCCTTATCGTGTTACCTTCTCTTACGGGTTTTCCTAAGGGGGTAAGGTTTACATCCCCAATTTCTGGACCGAATTCCGTAATCTCAGTTCCCATAGCCAAAATGGCAGAAACGGGGGCAAAGACATCACGGCCGTGGAATGTACTACTTTGAGGATGGGGGATAGGGGGGATATGGGAGATATGAACGGCTCGGTAGTTCCCCTTTGCCCTTTCTAATACGAAAGAAAAAATGCCGTTGTCCGGTCCCACAAAAAGATGACCCAAAGCGGAAATTATTATCCCTCTTCGCTGTGTTCCTACCCCCGGATCCACCACCGCCACATGGACGGTGCCGGTTGGGAAGTAGAAGAAAGAGATGCCCAGAGCGAAAGAGGCCTGCATGACCGATTGGGGATGTATTTGGTGGGTAATATCCACTATGGTAACCGTGGGATTTAAAGATAATATTACCCCTTTCATCTGGGCTACGTAGGGATCTTGGAGGCCGAAGTCGGTTGTCAGGGTGATCATCATAAGATTTAAAATGGTAGTCCCAAGGGGAGTTGAACCCCTGTTTCCGGCGTGAGAGGCCAGCGTCCTAACCACTAGACGATGGGACCAAGATTAATAGAAAAGTTACTGTTTCCCTATTCAAAGGCGGATTAAAAGTCAAGATGGATTTTCTATGTACTTAAGTGCCCTTTCAAGGCGTTTTAAGACCCTTTCCTTTCCCAAAGTAACCATTACCTCGTCGAGACCGGGGCTCACCGTCTTTCCCGTGAGGGCTACCCTTATGGGCTGGGCAATAATTTTTAATTTAATCCCCAGCTCGGCGGTGAACTCCTCAAATAGTCTTTCTATGCCTTCCTTCGTGTAATCCTGCCAGGTGCTCAATCTGATAAGAAGCGCCTGGAAGTAAGGGACCATGGCGGGTGTTAGGAATTTTGCTACCGCCTCTTTTTCGTACGGTACCTCTTCCAGGAAATAGAACGCGGCCTGCTCAGCCATTTCCACTAACGTCCTCGAACGGGGTTTTAGGTCCTTCACAACCATTGTAAGATAACGTTCGTCCGAAGTATCGTAGCCCGCCCTTTCCAAAAAAGGTTTTACCTGGCTTACCAGTTTACCCAAAGGGTATTCCCGGATATAGTGCTGGTTCAACCACAGGAGTTTATCGGGATTAAAGACGGCGGGGGATTTCCCAACCCCATCTAAGTCAAAGTAGGTGATAAGCTCGTCGAGGGAAAAGATCTCCTGATCGCCGTGAGACCAGGACAGTCTGACCAGATAGTTTACCAAAGCCTCCGGCAGATACCCCATCTCTTTATAGGCCATGACGGAGGTGGCGCCGTGCCTCTTGCTTAGGCGGGTTTTGTCCGCACCGAGAATCATGGGAACGTGAGCGAATTGCGGGACGGGGAAACCGAGGGCTTCGTATAAGAGTATCTGGCGTGGGGTATTGTTTACATGGTCGTCTCCTCGGATGACATGGGTAATGCCCATCATGGCATCGTCAACGACCACGGCAAAATTATAGGTCGGGTATCCGTCGGAACGCTGGATGATAAGATCGTCCAGTTCGTCATTTTGGAATACAATATCGCCTTTAATCAGATCGTGAACGGTAGTGAATCCCAATTCCGGTGAGCGGAAACGCACTACCGCCCCAGGGACGGGGGAGAGGTTGCTGTCCCGGCATTTACCGTCGTATTTGGGTTTCCTGCCTTCCGCTAATGCCTGTTTCCTCTTTTGCTCCAGTTCTTCCGGAGTACAGGTACAGTAATACGCCTTCCCTTCATCTATAAGCTTCCTTACCATCTCGCGGTATGTTTGAATGCGATCCGCCTGAAAGTAAGGCCCTTCGTCCCAGGTAAGGCCAAGCCAAGTCATGGCATCCAGAATTGCCCGAGTAGATTCTTCTGTTGACCGGAGCTGGTCGGTATCTTCGATCCTAAGTACGAAAATCCCTTGATGATGGCGGGCATAAAGCCAGTTAAACAAGGCGGTACGAGCCCCCCCAATATGCAGGTATCCGGTGGGTGAAGGTGCAAATCTCGTCCTAACCGATTGGGTTTCTTTCATGTTTTTTCCAAACAAAATCCCCGCCTCTGCGGGGTCATTTTTTATAAGATTTCGCGCTCCCATTTGTCAAGACTTAAATTGTGCTTGACATTCTTCATCATTTATAATTAATTCCACAACTTCATAACGCTGGGAAAGTGGAAGGTACCCCAAGTGAAGATTACTGTTTCTGTCATTCCACCTCAAGGCTTGAGCTTGCCCTTTTCTCTCGATGAGGCATGGTTGGAGAAGGCCTTCGGGGAGTTCGGTGATAAGGTTACATGTTCTCATCCCGTTCATGTTCTTTGCGAGGTGAGGAAAACGGGGAGTACCGTAGTCATTCAGGGGTCCGTCACTACCCAGCTTGTGCTACCCTGCGCCCGTTGCCTGGAGCCGGCGGAATTGAACATCGACACGGAATTTAGATACGTAATGGTCCCGCAACCGTCGGGATATGGATCAGATGTGGAACTATCGCCCGAAGACATAGAGTACGGGTATTACGCAGAAGACTGTATTGACCTTCTTCCCCTGGTTTATGAACAGATATCCCTGCAAATTCCAATGGTTGTCCTTTGCCGGGAAGATTGCAAAGGTATTTGTCCTCACTGTGGTCGGAATTTAAACTTGGGCCCATGTTCATGCCGGGAGGATGAAGTGGATATTAGGTGGTCAGTACTGAAAAATCTTAGAATTGAGAAGAGGTAAGAATCATGCCTAATCCAGTAAAGAGACATTCGAAAACGAGAAGGAACCAAAGAAGAGCCCATGATTTTCTCATGGCCCCATCCCTTTCCCGCTGCCCAAAGTGTGGGGAAGCCAAATTGCCCCATCGGGCTTGCGGGCATTGTGGTTACTATAAAGGAAGGGAAATATTGGCGATCGAGAAGGGAGAATGATAATCGATCTTCATGGTCGTGTTGCCCTTGTGACCGGTGCATCCCGGGGTATTGGCAGGGCTATAGCGTTGCGGCTGGCCCAGGCCGGGGCTTTCACATATGTGAACTACGAAAAAAACGAAGGGGCTGCCCGGGAAACGCTCGATAGTATAAAGAAAAGCGGGGGAAACGGCCGTATCCTTCCGTTCTCCGTAGGAGACAGCCTGGCCGTGGGGGAAGGAGTCAAGCAAATACTCACAGAGCAGGGCCAGATAGATATTTTAGTTAACAACGCAGGCATATGGATGGGTGGCCCGACCTTGAGAATAAAGGAGACGCAGTGGAAAAAGGTGATGGAGGTTAACCTGCAGGGAGTTTTTAATTGTATTCAGGCCACAGTGAGACCTATGATGAAGAGGCGGTCGGGAAAAATCATCAACATTAGTTCCATCATTGCCTTCAGTGGTAACACGGGAGATGCCATTTATGGTGCTTCCAAAGCGGGGATCGTGGGGTTGACCAAATCTCTCGCCCGGGAATTTGCATCCCGTAATATCTGTATAAACGCCGTGGCCCCGGGTTTTATAGAGACGGACATGACGGTTGGAATCCCCGGCGAGATGAAGAACGAATTAATGAACTTAATCCCCTTAGGTAGGTTAGGAAAACCGGAAGATGTAGCCGGCCTCGTCACTTTTCTGGCCTCCGAAGAGGCTTCGTACATTACCGGTCAGGTATTCCACGTTAACGGTGGTTTGTATATGTAGTAACAATTCTTACGGGAGGAAATGGTTATGACACTCGAAGAAAAAGTTATCGACATCATAGTGGAGCAGTTAGGTGTAAGCCGGGAACAGTGTGTTTTGGAGGCCTCATTTATAGATGATTTGGGAGCGGATTCACTGGACATCGTGGAACTCATCATGGAGATGGAAGAGAACTTTGGCATTCAGATCGCGGATGAAGAATTAGAGCAAATAAGGACAATTAAAGACGTCATTGACTTTCTCCGCTCCAAAGGTGTGAACTGAGGGAGGTTTCCATTGAGGCGCCGGGTAGTCGTTACGGGGCTTGGGGTTTTGACTCCAGTGGGTAATGATGTTTCCCAGATGTGGGATGCTGTTTCCCGCGGGAAATCGGGGATTGGACCCATTACCAAGTTTGACCCTATTTATCACGATACGAAGATTGCAGGCGAGATAAAGAACTTCGACCCCCTCGCCCATGTGAGCAAAAAAGAGTTGAGAAGGCTCGACGATTTTGTCATTTATGCCCTTGCGGCGGCGGACATGGTGGTGGCAGATTCTGGTTTTACCCCGACGGGGGAAATGGCGGAGCGGACGGGAGTAATTATTGGTTCGGCGATCGGGGGGGTAGCATCTATTGAAGAACAAAAAGAGATTCTTATGAACTCAGGTCCCGGCAAAATTTCCCCCTTCGCGATCCCCGCTATTTTAGGGAATTTAGCCGCCGGCCATGTGTCTATCCGTTACAATTTGAAAGGGCCCATCGAATGCCCTGCTATGGCCTGTGCTGCCGGGGCTTATGGCATAGGGAGGGCTTTCCACGCTATTTCTTACGGCTATGCGGATGCCATGATTGCCGGAGGAGTTGACGCGGCCGTTACTCCTCTTGCCGTTGCCGCTTTTAACGCTATGCGGGCCCTATCCCGGAGGAACGAAGAGCCGGAGAAAGCTTCTCGTCCGTTCGACCAAAATCGGGATGGATTTGTCATTGCGGAAGGCTGTGGCCTCCTATTATTGGAGGAGCTTGACCATGCGTTGGAACGGGGGGCGAAAATTTATGCCGAGATAGCTGGTTTTGCCTCCACCAGTGACGCGTTCCACATGGCGGCACCACCGCCAGGACATGAAGGGGCGGCCCGATGTATGAAGTTAGCCCTTCAAGATGCAGGTCTCGAAGTGCAGGATGTGGATTATATAAACGCCCATGGAACTTCTACTCCTTTAAACGATCTTTATGAACTTCAGGCGATCAAATCTGTTTTTGGTGAATACGCCTCACGCGTTGCCGTCAGTTCTACCAAGTCGGTTATGGGTCACCTCCTCGGTGGGGCAGGAGGTGTTGAGGCGGTGATCGCAGTAAAGGCGCTTCAGGAGGGTTTTATCCCCCCCACCATTAATCTTGAATGCCCGGAACCGGAGCTGGCAGACCTTAATCTCGTTCCGCACCAGGGCTATAAAAAGGATTTAAAAGTGGTCATGTCCAACAGCTTCGGTTTTGGTGGTGCCAACGCAGTTCTCGTATTCAAAAGGTTTCAAGGTTAATCGGGTGATGAATGTTATAATAGGAGCCGATCACGCCGGATTCCTTCTCAAGGAAGAGGTGAAGAAGATACTTGTTACTTGGGGTGTAATGGTAGTGGATGTGGGTACTGTAAGTACCGAGCCCTGTGATTACCCCGATTACGCCGCGGAAGTGGCTAATAGAATCTCCCACGGGGAATTTTCTCGGGGCATTCTGATCTGCGGATCTGGGGCCGGCATGGTTATCGTGGCGAACCGTTTCCCCGGTGTCCGTGCCGTGATGTGTTTAACCGAGGAGGCGGCTCGCATGTGTCGCCGGCATAACGATGCTAACTGCCTGGTGCTTGCGGGTAGATGGACCGATCCGAATACGGCAGAAAGGATACTAAGGGTATGGTGGGAAACCCCTTTTGAAGGGGGACGGCACGAACGGCGGCTAAAAAAAATAGAAGAGATTGAAGAAAAAATACGATTAAGGAGGTCGTGATTTGTATTTAGAGAAGGTGGACCCGGAGGTGGCTTCGGCCATCAGGAATGAAGCGAAGAGGCAGGCGGGTAAACTGGAAATGATTGCCTCGGAGAATTTCGTGAGTGAGGCGGTCCTCGAAGCCCAGGGAAGTGTAATGACGAATAAATACGCGGAGGGCTATCCGGGCAAACGGTACTACGGTGGCTGCGAGTATATGGACGTGGTGGAAAACCTGGCCATCGAGCGATGTAAAAAACTCTTCGGTTGTGACCACGTTAACGTTCAACCTCATTCTGGTACCCAGGCGAACATGGGAGTGTACTTTGCCGTCTTACAACCAGGGGACACGATTTTAGGCATGAACCTGTCCCACGGAGGCCATCTCTCCCACGGAAGCCCGGCCAATTTTTCTGGTCGCTTTTATAACGTCGTGTTCTATGGGGTGGATAGGGTGACGGAAATGATAGATTTTAATGAAGTGGAGGAACTGGCAAAGAAGCATCGTCCCAAACTAATTGTGGTAGGAGCCAGTGCCTATCCCCGTACTATAGAATTTGCCCGGTTCAGGGAAATAGCAGACATGGTAGGGGCAAAGATTCTCGCCGATATTGCCCATATAGCAGGTCTCGTGGCAACAGGCCTTCACCCTTCGCCCGTCCCAATCTGTGAGTTCGTTACCTCTACAACCCATAAAACGTTGAGGGGTCCCCGTGGCGGTCTCATTATGTGCCAGAGTGAGTTTGCCCAGCTCATAAATAGCCGTGTCTTCCCAGGGATGCAGGGCGGGCCACTCATGCATGTTATTGCAGCGAAGGCGGTGGCTTTTAAAGAGGCTCTTACAGACGAATTCAAGCTATACCAGGAGCAAATCGTTAAAAATGCCAAAAAACTGGCGGCCGTTCTCATGGAAGAAGGTTTTCGTCTCGTTTCGGGGGGAACGGATAACCATATGATGCTTCTGGACCTTACCCCCCAGGGCATCACGGGCAAAGAGGCACAAGAAGCCCTGGATAAGGCAGGCATTACGGTTAACAAAAACGGTATCCCCTTTGATACGAAGGGACCTACTATCACAAGCGGAATTCGCATTGGTACCCCTGCCTTAACCACCCGGGGCATGAAGGAAGAGGAGATGGAGATAATCGGTCGACTCATCTCAACTATCCTCAAGAATCCGGGAAGCGAAACCGTTGTAGAGAAGGTGAGAAAAGAGGTGGTAGCCCTCTGCGAAAGGTTTCCCCTTTATCAGGGCCGACAGTAAGGTTTAAAGATGCCGGACAGGCCGGGTTGGGATGAATACTTTATGGCTATCGCGGAGCTCGTATCCACCCGTTCCACTTGCTTGAGAAGGGCGGTAGGAGCAGTCCTGGTAAAAGATAAGAGGATTCTTGCTACGGGCTACAACGGAGCCCCTTCCGGGTTGCGCCACTGTCTGGAGCTCGGCTGTTTGCGGCAGGAGAAAAAAGTACCTTCCGGGGAGAGACACGAGTTGTGCCGGGGATTGCATGCGGAGCAAAATGCCATCATTCAGGCAGCCCTTCACGGTGTAAGCACGAGAGGTGCAACCCTATACTGTACAAATCACCCATGTGTCATCTGCGCAAAGATGCTTATAAATGCAGGCATAACGCAGGTAATCGTGCGGGAACAATATTCTGATAAACTGGCACAGGACCTTTTTCGTGAAGCGGGGATAGAGGTAAGGATATTATGAAATGCCCCTTTTGCCAGCATGGAGAAGACCGGGTTATTGATTCACGATTGAGCAAGGAGGGTAATGCCATTCGGAGGCGTCGGGAATGCCTGGGTTGTGGAAAACGTTTTACCACTTACGAGGTAGTGGAAGAGGTTCTACCTGTGGTGGTAAAAAAAGATGGGCGGCGGGAACCTTTTGAACGGATGAAGATAAAGACAGGATTGATGAAGGCATGTGAGAAGAGACCCATAAGTGTGGATGAAATAGAGGGCATTGTGGACAGGGTGGAAAGGGCATGCCAGGATATACAGGGGAGGGAGGTGCCCACGTCTTTCATAGGCGAAAGGGTGATGGAAGAATTGAGGCACTTGGACGGGGTAGCTTACGTACGCTTTGCCTCTGTGTACCGGGAGTTCAGGGATATAAACGACTTTCTGCAGGAATTGAAAGACCTCCTGGAACGTAAAAGGGATTGAGTTGTGTTTACGGGAATAATCCAGTTCATGGGGAAGGTGAAAAGACTTTACCGGGGAGAGAAGATGTCTCGCCTCGAGGTGGAAGCGGGGGGAGATATTGGAGACCTCAAAATTGGAGATAGTGTTGCTGTAAATGGGGTATGCCTCACTGTCACGGCCATAACGGGAAAAGTTTTTCAAGCGGAAATATCTGAGGAAACCCTTTCCCGCTCTACGCTGGGGCAGCTTAGGCCTGGGGATGCCGTGAATCTTGAAAAGGCCTTAAGGCCCATCGATTTCATGGGGGGACACATGGTCCTCGGCCATGTGGATGCCGTGGGTATCGTGAGAGAAAGGGTGGAGAGACCGGGGGCCTGTGTCGTCGGTATTGAGGTGCCGAGAGATCTGGTAAAATACATAGTGGAGAAGGGTTCCATATGTGTGGACGGGGTGAGCCTTACGGTGAACCAGTGCAAGGATTCGGTCTTTTACGTGAACATCATACCCCATACGGCCGCGGTAACGACCCTGGGGTCGAAACATACGGGTGACAGGGTAAATGTGGAGACGGATATTATTGGTAAATATATAGAAAAGCTGATAGAGAAAAAGGGGGGAATCGATGAAAGGTTCCTCGCTGAACACGGATATTTGTGAGGTGAAGGTAAATGCCGGTAAGTACCATTGAAGAGGCAATAGAAGACATAAAAAACGGAAAAATGGTGATTCTTGTAGATGATGAAGACCGGGAGAATGAAGGTGATTTGTGCATGGCTGCGGAGTTCATCACGCCGCAGGCAATCAATTTCATGGCGCGGTACGGACGAGGGCTCATCTGTCTTACCCTTACGGAGGAACACGCCGACCGTTTGGGGTTGACACCCATGGTGCGGGATAATAGATCCCGATTCGGAACGGCTTTCACGGTTTCCATTGAAGCCAAAAGGGGTGTTACTACGGGGATTTCCGCAGCTGATAGGGCAACTACCATAAGAACGGCTGTGGCCGATGGGGCGAAACCGGAAGATTTGGTGAGCCCTGGTCATGTGTTTCCCATCCGTGCCCGAAAGGGAGGGGTGCTCGTAAGAACAGGCCAGACAGAGGGGTCTGTAGATTTGGCGAGATTGGCGGGATTGAAGCCCGCGGGTGTCATCTGTGAAATAATGAAAGATGATGGGACGATGGCCCGGATGCCAGATCTGGAGATATTCGCGCAAGAACACGGCCTGAAGATCGTTACTATCGCGGACCTGATTAACTTTCGTCTCCGGCATGAATCCCTAATTCACCGCGTAGCGGAAGCCAGTTTGCCTACCCGATATGGGGGTACTTTTCATCTCATCGTTTATGAAAATGATGTGGACGATTACCAGCATATTGCCCTGACGAAGGGAGAAATCAGCCCTGAAGATGAGGTTCTCGTGAGGGTCCATTCGGAATGCTGTACGGGAGATATATTCGGATCCCTTAGGTGTGATTGTGGAGACCAGCTGAAGCGGGCAATGGAGATGATTGAGGAAGAAGGGAAAGGGATAATCGTTTACATGCGTCAGGAAGGCAGGGGTATCGGCCTTGTAAACAAGATAAAGGCATACGCCCTTCAGGACCAGGGGAAAGATACGGTGGATGCCAATATAGAGTTGGGATTCAAGGCTGATTTGCGGGATTATGGGATAGGTGCCCAGATCCTTAAGGACCTAGGGGTGAGAAAGATGAGGCTTATGACGAACAACCCGAAGAAGATTATAGGCCTTGATGGATACGGCCTCAAGGTAGTAGAAAGGGTCCCCATTGTGATCACTCCTAACGAGAACAATGCCCACTATCTAAAGACAAAAAAGGAAAAAATGGGGCATTTGCTATAAAACAACGAGGGAGAGAGGTATGGCTAATATAGTCGAAGGAAAGATCGTGGCTAAGGGAATGCGGTTTGCCATTGTGGCAAGCCGTTTTAACGAGTTCATCAGTGGACGTCTGGTGGAGGGGGCAATGGATGCCCTTTTGAGGGCAGGGGCTGAGGCCAGGGATATTGATGTATACAAGGTTCCGGGTGCTTTTGAGATACCTCTCACGGCAAAAAAAGTAGCCCAGCTAGAGAAGTATGATGCTGTAATCTGTGTGGGAGCCCTGATTCGTGGTGCTACACCTCACTTTGATTACATCAGCGCCGAGGTCACGAAGGGAATTGCCAATGTTAGCCTCGATCTGGGGAAACCGATCTCTTTCGGTATCCTGACCACCGACACCATTGAACAGGCCATTGAAAGGGCGGGAACGAAGGCGGGAAACAAAGGATGGGATGCGGCGATTGCAGCGGTGGAAATGGTAGATTTATTGAGGAAATTAAAATAAAGAAATATGCGCCCAAGGCGAAAAGCCCGGGAGGCTGCCCTGCAGGTTCTCTACGGGTTAGATATAAACAGGGTTAATCCGGAGGAGGGGATTTCCCTCTTCTGGGAAATGGGGTCGTATACGGAGGATGAGGAAGAGGGGATTAAATATTCCCGCCAGATAAAACCTTTTGCTACTCTTCTTATTTTGGGGGCGTGGCAATGCAGGGGTGAGATTGACCAGCTTATCTCCCAGTATTCGGAACATTGGTCCTTAGGGAGAATCTCCCATGTGGATAGGTCTATCCTTCGGATGGCCATATATGAGATGCTTTACTGCGAGGATATCCCGCCAAAAGTATCTATGAACGAGGCCATCGAGCTGGGGAAAATATACGGCTCTGAGAATTCTGGGGCCTTCATTAACGGCATTTTGGATGCCCTTTATAATCAATTTAAAAGCGAGGGACGAGGGAAGAAATTTACTTGACAGGATAAGTTTTCGTGATAAGGATAGCGCCCAAGCGGTGATTTAAGGGTAACTTGCTCCGCTTTACAAATGTGCTAAAGCACCGAAAAAGGTTTATCGCGACCCGTGCTTTGGCACGGGTTTTTATTTTATCTAAAAGGAGATGAAAGATGCAGATTTCAGCGGAAAGCATTAAGGTCGGGCATCCCGATATCGTGGCAGATTCTATTGCGGCAAACATAATTGCGGAGATTTTAGAGGAGGAGGAAAAACTAGGGTTAACCCTCGAGAATATGCCGCATTGCGGGCTAGAAGTTTTCTTGGGGAAAGGTTTGTGTCTGGTGGGGGGAGAAGTAAGGGCCAGAGTACGAGTGGACGTAGATGCTATTGTCCGTCAAACGGTCCTCTCCATTGGATACAACGATACGGCGGTAGGTTTAAACGGCCATCAAATGGGGGTGTTAAATGCCATCATACCCCAGTCACCGGATATAAATCAGGGGACCAGTTGCTTGCTTAACAAGGATGGTGAAATAGGAGCAGGAGATCAGGGCATAATGTATGGTTTTGCCTGTGATGAAACGCCGGAGCTCCTTCCCCTGCCTTACGTTTTGGTAAATCGGCTTATGCGAACTTTCGAAGCCTGTGGAGACCCGGTCTTCGCTCCCGATGGCAAAGGACAGGTCTCCGTTGAATACGATGAAAAAACGGGGCGGCCCAAGCGGTTGATCAAGGTTCTCATGTCCAATGCCGTTGACTACAGGTTTGTCAAAGGTTCAAAGGAAAGGATCAAAGAAAAGGCAAAGAAGATAGCCTTCTTGGCTTTGAAGGACTGGGTGGATAAAAAGACGGAATTTCTCTTCAACCCAACGGGGGAATGGCAGGCGATAAATTCATGTAGTGCAGCCGATTCGGGAGTGACGGGAAGAAAATTGGTCGTGCAATTTTACGGAGGGTACCCGGGCGCCCAACTTGGTGGCGGTTCGGTGGTAAATAAAACACCGGAGAAGGTTGACTGCTCCGCTGCTTTTGGTACCCGGTATGTGGCGAAAAACATTGTGGCGGCTGGGCTGGCAAAAAGGTGTTCCGTGCAGGTTGCATATGCCATAGGCATTGCCCGTCCTTTTTCTATCTACGTAAATACTTTCGGTACTGGTGTTATACCGGATAAACGTTTGAGTGAAATCGTTACCCGCCTCTTTGACCTTACCCCGGCGGGCATGATTACCCGTTTTGGTTTACTAAGGGGTGACCTTTATCGCCGAATCCCAAAGACCCTTTTCCTAGATGATTATCCCTGGGAGAAAACGGATATGGCCGAGGCCTTGAGGAAAGAGGCGAAACGGGCATAACACAAAAAATATGTCTTGTTCTTTTAATGGGATAGAAAGACGGGCTCCGTTTTGCATCGAAGGCTCTATTTGGAAAAAGCGTGACCGACGGTTAAAATGGCTGTTAGATATTTTTGTTATTGTTGATTTTTTTTCGGAAGTAGCAAAAGAGGGAAAAAAACGCCTTGACATCGCGATTACGATTTGCTTAACCTGCAAGCACCCTGAGTCAAGATGTAAAGAGGCATGAAAAAATTCGGGAGGCAGGAGGGGCCTCAGCGGAATGGTAAGAGGCTTATTAAGTAAGCCCTGTGGGGGGGAATTGATAACAAACCACGTGGGTTTGGATTCCGACTACGGAAAAAAATAAAGGGATAGGTACCTTGAGTACTATCCCTTTTTTATTAACGAGAAAGGGGGTGAAGTTTTTTATTTAATTTGGTGCCAAAATAAGCACCGTGACTCTCTAAATTACCATATTGTTCCCGAAATTCTTGAAAGGGGGGCAAGGAAAGAAGGTTGCAGGTATGGAAACGTTAATTCACTATTTGGAACACATTTTAATTTATGGCTTCGTCCTGGGGGCGATTTATCTCCTGATCTCTCTAGGATTTTCTCTCATCTGCGGTGTCCTTAGGATTTTCCATTTAGGTTACGCTTACATTTTCCCCGTGACGGTATATGGCGCATGGATGTTTATGAAGGAATTAGGTTGGGGCCTTTTCCCTTCCTTAGTTGGAATGGTCATTATCCAGTTTATCTTAGCCTGGATAATTTACAAGGGTATCGTGAAGCGATACCTTGAAAGGGAGGAGATTCAGCTCACCGGGCTCCTTCTGGTAGCCCTGATAGTAGAGCAGGTGGCCAATTACTTCTATCCCGTTCAGGAAGCGGTATACCTGAATACGACCCTGAGGGACGGGACACTGACGATTGGTTCGGTTGTCATTCCTTGGCAGCTTCTCTTAGGCGGGGTGGTATCAATCATTATGACAGGCCTCTTTATCCTTTTCTTCCTCAAGACTAAGGAAGGAATGGCAGTGAGGGCCATTTCTCAGAACATCTATACGTCTGAAATAGTGGGCATAAACGTAGAAGTCCTCTACGTGTTCATAATGATGCTTGTGTTATTACCCGTTATTATCGGCATGCTCTTAGTTGCCCCCATCTGGAACGTGGAGCCTGGTATGGGTTGGCTATACCAGACCACCGCGATTCTAGTCGCCGTTTTAGGGGGATTGGGAAATATAAAAGGGACAATTCTGGCGAGTTTCCTCATCGGGATAACGCATGCGATAATGTGTTTCGTCTTGGGAGAGCCAAGGTTTATGAATCTTTCAGCGTTAGTTCTCGTCATGGTGATTCTAATAATCAGACCGCAAGGGTTGGCAAGGAGTGAGAGCATATGGTAGACATCGAACTGAAAAGGGAAAGAATTGTCATTCGGTACAAAGACAAAAAATGGGATTGGATTCTGGAGCCCAGGTACTGGCGAAATGCCATTTTATGGACACTGGTGCTTCTCATTTTCCCCGCCGTCTGTTATTTCGTTAGTCCCGGGCTAATCAATACCATGATAAATGCCAATATCTACGCGGCTATCGCGATACCCTTAGGTCTAATGACCATAGGAACGGGCCGGATGAATTTTGGCCCGAACTTCTATATCGGGGTAGGGGGATACACGGCGGCACTTCTCAGTATCGCTTACGGCTGGGGTCCGCTTATGACTCTCCCCTTTGCCATCTTCTTCACGCTGGTTTCGGCCCTTATCTTCAGCCCATTGGTCATTATTGCCCGTGGACTCTACTATGTTCTCCTTACCCTCTTGCTCCCCCTGGTGTTTCTGGAGGTAACTTTTATTTACTCTGACACCTTTAAGGGCGATACGGGGCTCTTTGGTATTGTACCGTTAGTGGATACAGGCAATGCAAAGATTAACTTCCTGTTGGTGGCGTACCTTTCTCTGGCCATCATGATTGGTTACTTGTGGGTGATAAATAAGGTACTGAAATCCCGCTACGGTCTCATCATGGCAACGATTAACGATGATGAAGATGTGGCGCACGGGATTGGGGTAAACATCAATAAAGTTAAAATAATCTCGTTTGTGGCTGCAGCCGGCATGATTGGTGTAATGGGCTGGTTCTATGCCCACTATTTCAGCTCCTTCGCCGGCATTACGTACCTTCCCCTTACCTTTATGTTAAAGATTCTCCTCGTGATGATGATTGGGGGTCGGGCACAAATCTTTGGTTGCGTGGTGGGTGGATATTTTGTGGCCTTCTTGGAAACCCTTCTGATTCGCCATTTAGGGCCTATTCAGCCCATAGTGTTCCCCGTTATCCTGATGATTTTCCTTTTCGCTTTACCAGAAGGGTTGTTCGGTATCTGGCGCAAGCGGCGTTATCGCGAATATCTCCCCACACTACACGTACGGAGGTAGGGAAATGAAGGATATCCTAAAGGTAAGAAACCTAACTAAACATTTCGGTGGTATTCTGGCGGTGAATGACTTGTCTTTTGAGATAAAAGAAGGGGAGACGCTGGGATTCATTGGGCCCAACGGGGCGGGAAAATCAACAGTCGTGAATATGTTATCCGGTCTCATCCCGGCCGACAAAGGTGTAGTGGAGCTGGATGGTATCGATATAACCCATAAGAAACCCTATGAGAGGGCACGCCTGGGATTGGCCAGGACCTATCAAATTCCCAGACCTTTTCCCGAGCTTACCGCCCTGGCGAGTGTAACGGTGAGTGCCCTCTGTGGTAAGAAGCGTAAAAATCAGAGCTTTGAAGACGCGGCCGTTGAGGCGACCCATTACTTAGAGTTCGTGGGATTGTTTAGCAAGCGCAATATCCTTGCCCGTGATCTCACTTTTTATGAATTACGCATGCTTGAATTAGCCCGGGCACTGGCCACTACGCCTAAGATACTTTTTATAGATGAGGTCATGGCAGGTCTGAACCCCGGGGAAGCCAATCGGGCCGTTAGATTAATCGCGAAGGCCAAAGAGCAGTTTGGTCTCACAATTTTCTGGATTGAGCACGTTATGGCTGTTTTGGTAGAAGCGGCGGACCGCATTGTAGCCATACATTACGGGTCGAAATTGGCAGAGGGAACGCCTGATGAAGTGGTAAATAACGATGCGGTAGTAGAAGCCTATCTCGGCAGGGGGTGGAAGGAATATGCTTGAGGTTAATAATCTGAATGTCGCATATGGGGTAATACCGGTTTTGCACGATGTGAGTTTCAATGTGAAGGAGGGAGAGGTTGTCGCGATCCTCGGGTCAAACGGAGCGGGGAAGACGACAATTCTGAACACTATCCAGGGATTCTTGAAGAGTTCTACGGGAAGTGTGCTCTTTAGGGAGCAGAATATCCTAGGACTTCCACCTCACAAGATAGTTGAAATGGGCATTGTCCAGGTACCTGAGGGAAGTAAGACCTTTCCGTTTATGACGGTAAAGGAAAATTTGCTGTTGGGGGCGTACAGCGGTGATGCATGGAGTAAAAGGAAGGAGAGGATGGAATTCGTCTACAGCCTTTATCCAAGATTGAAAGAACGTTCGAACCAAGCGGCGCGCCTCCTTTCAGGCGGGGAACAACAGATGCTGAAGATTGCCCGTGGGCTTATGTCTAATCCACAGATCCTAATGGTGGATGAACCGTCTATTGGTCTTGCTCCTATAATTGTGGATTCTGTGTATGAGACCCTCGCCAAGCTCAGAGAAACGGGAATCACGATTCTTCTCACGGAACAGAATGCCCTTAGGGCTCTCAGGCTTGCCGATCGGGGGTACATACTGCAGGACGGGCATATAGTCCTGGAAGATAGTGCAGGAAATCTAATGAAAAATGACCTCGTGAAAAAGGCATATTTAGGGAGATAATGGATATGGAAGACTATTTCGAATACACTGCAAAGCTTTTTGATCAATCTGCTATAATGGGTAAACCGGAGGCCCTCAAAGGGATTCGTGTTTTGGATTTTTCCCACGTTATCTTTGGGCCTACGGCGGCCCGTATCCTGGGAGATTATGGAGCCGAGGTGATAAAGTTAGAACTTCCTTACTATGGGGACCTCTGGCGGCCGGCAACCTATTGGGGAAAGTACTGGAAGCACTCTAACCCCATCTGGCATAGTGTAACCAAAAACAAGTACTTCATAACGGTTAACCTGAGATTGCAAAAGTCAAAGGACCTTATATATCGCATGGCTGAAAAGGCTGATGTGGTGGTAGAGAACTTTGCTCCGGGAACGGCAGAGGCCTGGGGCCTTGGGTACAGCCAGATGAGTAAAATAAACCCAAAAATTATTTACTTGAGCTGTTCAACTTACGGTCAGTATGGCCCCATGAGATATTTCCCCGGCTGGGACCTCCTCGCCCAGGCGGCGAGTGGTGTCCTTAGCTTAAATGGTTATCCGAATACGGACCGTTTCTATAAATTACCGGATTACCTGGGTGATTTCGGGCCGGGAAACTTTGGGGCTCTTGCAATCGTCATGGCACTTTATTACCGTAATAAAACGGGAAAAGGTCAGTACATTGATATTGCCCAGGCGGAAGCGATGATGAGGATGCTCTATCACTTCACCTTTTATTCATTGACGGGGCGAGAACTGGGCAGGGTAGGAAACACAGACCCAGCGATGATAGGTGCCGCTATCTATAAAACGAGAGATGAAAAATTCGTAGCTCTAGCATGCGGAACGACGAAGCAATTCCACGGACTTTTGAAGGCCCTGGGAAGAGAGGAATTAGCTAAGGAAGAGAGGTTTATCAACTATAGGGAAACTCTCAAGCCAGAAAATAACGAGTATTTGAGAAAGTTGGTGGCCGAATGGGTCAAAGGGAAAACGGCAGAAGAAGTGGTGGCGTCAGGCCGGGATTACGAATTCCCCGCGGCTGAAGTGATGGATGATTATCAAATTTGCTACGATGAATGGCGTCGGGAGAGGGGTAGTGTAATTTTGTTCCGGGACGATATGTATGGGGAAATTGCCCTTTCCGGTCCCTCAGCACAGCTAAGTGGCACCCCTTCGAGGATAAAATGGATTGCCCGACCTTTGGGATACCACAACCGCTACGTTTTAAAAAAATTTCTGGGCCTTTCGGAGGAAGAGATTGTTGCCTTGGAAAAGCAGAAAGTAATAGGTACGTTCGATGATCGACCGGGGTTAAAGCCACCTGTTTATTATAACTTGGATAACGATCCGATTTACAATTACGGTAGAGAGGTTGGAAAATGACAACGGAAACAAAAGAAGCAATTTATACGAGATACGGTAGGCCTTCTGAATTAGCGCGGGCTTTAGCCCAGATTATGGACCCTGAAGGGAAACCGGAAGTATTGGAGGATGTGCTGGTACTGGATGCAAGTTACGCCAATTTTTCTGGCATCATCGCAGCCAGCCTTTTTGCCGAATTTGGGGCGGAGGTCTTAAAAATCGAGCCTCCCCAGGGGGACCCCGCGCGGCATATGACGCCAGAAGGGGAAGAAGTAGAAGGGGTCGGGATTCCCTTTATTGTAGAAGGGAGGAACAAAAGGTACATGACTTTAGACCTCATAAATTCCCCCGAGGACCGGGAGACCTTCCGCAAACTCGCCAAGAAGGCCGCCGTTGTTATAGAAACCTTTCCGGCGGGACAAATGGATAGCTGGGGGATAGGATACCGTCAATTGAAGGCAGAGAATCCTGGTTTAATCTACATCGCCATTACCCCATACGGCCAGTATACGAAAAAAGCCCGTGAGTTTGTACGCCTGCCGGATAGCGATATTACCGCTCAGGCTGGTTCAGGGTTACCTGCCAATATGGGTGATATTCCAGAAGCAGGGGAACCTTACAACTGGCCACTGAAGGCCGGATTGTGGGCCGCTTGGTATATTTCCGGGTTAAGCGCCGCCTTAGGAGGGGCTATCGCCCTCGTCCACCGGCAGAATACCGGTGAAGGGCAGATGATAGATGTAGCCTCCATGGATTCCTACGCCAATATGGTGACGATTCCTCCCACCATTGGTTACACCTGGGAAAAACCAAGGCCAAGGATTGGGGTCCTCGATTTCATCCTATACCCTTACGGTCACTGGCAATGCAAAGACGGTATGGTGGCCATAGCCGCACCTCGCGACCACGATTTCCGCGCCCTCTTAAAGATTTTGGGGTTGTGGGAAATCGAGGACGACTGGCGATACTCATCCGACCGCATCCCGGATATTCTCGAGCAGGCTACCCATCTCCATAAGATTATTCAGGAAAAGACTATTAAGTACAACGCCGATGAACTGGTGGCAAAAGCCCTCAACTATAGTAAAAAAGCTGCCCGCTCCAAATGGCGCGGCGGTGGTGTTCCTATCGTTATGAGGGTGATGACACCTGTCACGGCCATGGCCAATAAACAGTGGCATATAAGAAAGGCTTTTCAGGAAGTGGAAGAACCGGCACTGGGGAAAAGGTTTATCCTTAATGCGAGCTTTGTGAAGATGTCCGAGTCTCCCCCTCGCATAAAGTGGGTAGCCACCCAGATTGGTCGGGACAATGAATATGTGAGAGAGAAATACCTGGCGGAAAGCTAAACCGCCGTAAGCGTAGAAGGGTATTAATAGAAACATTTAATTTGGAAGGAGGGGTAAATTATGAAGAAAAAAGCGAAATGGTGGTTAGTAGGTGTGTTAATGCTGGCTGTGGGCTTGGTGGTTTATTCCGGTACGCCGTCCATGGCTGCACCTCCCAAGGGGGCGCCCATTGTGATTGGGTATGTGGGTAACGTAGCCTCACCTGGGACCAAGCCTTGTATGGACATTCAGAAGATGGCGGTGGAGGAGATCAACGCCAAGGGTGGAATCTTGGGGCGTCCAGTTGTTTACAAGGTTCAGGATGGTAAGGGGGACACGTCCCTTTCTGTGGAAGCCATGCGGAAGCTGGTGATTGAGGACAAGGCCATAATGGTTTCCGTGGAGGGGCGTACGGAGATATGCCTTGCTGTTCAGGAAGCCTCGTCCATGTTGTTTAAGGAATACCCCCATATCCTCGTGTTTAATGGCCCCATGGGTGCAGAGCTCACGGCTAGAATTATTGACGAACCTGGGAAGTACGAGCACTGTTTCCGCGATTGGGATCCGGAGCCAGCCCACTATGCTCAGATGAAGTATTTCTTCTCCTATGCATATCCCAAGATTTTTGGGGTAAAAAAACTTGCTCTCCTATGGGAAGATTTGGCCTGGACGACAGAATGGCGAAAGGGGATAGCCTATGTTAACCTGCCTACGTGGGAAAAACTGGCACAGGATTGCGGGCTCCAGGTGGTATACAGTAAACCAGTTAAACCTAGGGGGACGATGTACTTCCCCATTTTCCAGCAGATAGCTGCGGCCAAGGCGGATATGATCCTTATCGTTAGTTCTTGGTTCACGGATACGGAATCGTTTGCCAAGCAGTGGTACGATTCGGCCGCGAAAGACATTCAGATAACTCTTTACGGTGGGGTAGCTCAGACCCAGGATTACTGGCAGATGACGGGAGGAAAGGCGCTCGGGGCAATCTCTTCATATACCGATTTAATAGATACACCCGTTACCCCCTATACCATCCCCTTAGTGAAGAAGGCCCGTGAGAGAAAGATTCCCATGCAGCAGCACGTGCATTTCGCCTATGTGGACATTTATAAATTCAAAATGGCCGTGGAGCGCGCCAAGGGGACAAGCGATATCAATAAGCTTATCAAGGCAATGGAAGATGTAGAAGTTCCTTACTCTCTCGGTAAGCACGTATATCAGAAGAAGAGAGTGAAGCCTTGGTTCCATTCTCAGGCCCGTGTTTATCCGGAAGATCCCTACAAGACCTATCCTGGCCATTTCTATCAGCCAATTGGTCAGTTCCAGAAGGATGGCAAGTTTGTATTCCTCCATGAATCTGCTCCGGAGAATGAACCTGCCATGAGAAAGTTCCTCCATCCTGAGCTCTACAAGAAGCCGGCTGAGTTGCGTAAGGGATTGTAGCGAGAAAGGCTAATGCACACCAAAGGAGGGGGCCCCATTTGGGACCCCCTCCTTGCTATTTGGAGGGAGGAACGCGCTGTTGGGCTCTGAGGTCCACACACCATAAAACTAAGATTCGATACCCCCATTCCTTTCTTCTGAGACATTTTATCCTCCACAGGGAGAGGTAATCATTGGATTTTCCGTTATATTGGTTCGCCCCGAAAAATCACCTTTTCTTGTCACTTAACCATTCGGAAAAGAGCCCTCATACTTCCCACGGCACCCAGAATAGCCGAGGCTTCATAAGGCACATAAATGACCTTCTTCTTGTCGCCCATGACCATTTGTTTCAGTGCCTCAATGTACTTGAAAGCAGCCAGGTAGGTTGTAGGGTTCCCTCCTGCCTCTTTCACCTCCCTCGTTACCCGGACAACAGCCTCCGCTCCCGGGAGCTTAAGGCATGATCCAGGTCAATTTCTCCCACTACGTTTCTCAATGTTGTCCGGGTAAGCTTTTCCAACGCTTCAGGGAGGTTAGCTATCTCGTATACGGCCCGGCGTGCTATACTTTCCCCCAAATCCTGGACAACCCCTTAAGTTTGGTTCACCTCTGACTCAAGATGGCACATAATAGAGAATAGGGAGGAGGAAAAAGGGACTGGCTTCAAAAAAAAATTGAACAGCTTCCCGTTAAAGAAATGCCTCATTTTTGCCTGGACGATGGGGGAAAGCTCAGAAAATAGAACATGCAAAAAATAAGTTGGAAATTTCGTGAAATTAAACTAAAGTAAAAAAGGAGGCCTGAGAAATCAAATATATTGATTATGGATAAGGCAGATGAATGCCTTTTATTTAGCGGAATTGAGCATCGCCGAATTCCGTTATACTTTGCTTCCGAGAGATGAAATTCATATTCCCGCCGCTAAGACGAGTAATATCCTCCGTGGTGCCTTTGGTTATGCTTTAAGACGTCTCGTATGTGTCAATGAAAGATGCGAATGTCCCGCCTGTTCAGCACGTAAAGATTGTGCGTACTTTTTAATCTTCTCGCCCTGGAATTTAACATCCATAAGTCGCCTTAGAGATACACCACGTGGTTATGTCATTAAGCCTCCCCTGGGTACTCAGGAGATTTACACGCAGAGTTCACCTCTTCAGTTCAGCTTTGTCCTAATCGGTAACCGAATCATTTATCATCCCTGGATAATTGTTCCCTTGAATGTTCTGGGCGGAATAGGTCTTGGCACAAACCGTGGCCGGTTTGAAATCCACAACGTAGAAGCAGTTAAAAATGAGCAGGCTATTTCGATATATAACCGTGAAAATAGAATTGTGAAAAATGTGGCGCTTGAAATAACAAAAGAAGACATCATGAACCGTGTTCTTCACCTTCCTAAAGACCGAATTACTCTTGAGTTTATCACACCCACGAGAATTAAGTACAATCCCACAGGGGAAAAGGGTAAAAGCAGGGTTGTTAATGTGCCCGAGTTTCATCATGTTGTTAAGAGGCTTCGAGACCGGATAAACGCCTTATCCATCGCTTACGGAAATGGTCCGATCACTGTGGATTTTAAAGAAGTAGGTCGCCGGGCTGAATCTGTTAAGACGCAGGAAGTTCATATCGAGTGGCATGAGGTAAGAAGAAAGAAGCGAAATCCGGCTATCTGGCATGACCTAAGTGGTTTCAAGGGAAGAGTTACTTACGTAGGTGATATTGAGCCTTTTTTGCCGCTGATTGCCCTCGGCGAGTACGTTCACGTCGGGGAAGATGCGGTTTTCGGAAACGGCTGGTACAGGATAGTTTAACCTGAAGGGAAGAGGTGACACGCTGTTAATGGTGAAATAAAGGCAGGGTTTACGATTATACCCCCTTTTATCCTTAACCCCGTGTATACCCATTTTATATCATGGGAACATAAAAAAGACTATTTCTGGGGGACATGTGGCAGGGAAACTTGCGTATGAGCGTTATCGATGGTTCCACGTACAGGTGGTATTTGGCTTATTCCCCAATGCCCGTCACCTTTCAGAAAGATTTGGTATATCTATAAAACAGGCCCAGCGTGATATCGAATTCATGAGGGACAGACTCGATGCACCCCTTGTCTATAACGGAACAAAAAAGGGATACGCATACGAAAGATCAGGCTATGAACTGCCTCCCATCTGGTTTACAGGCGATGAACTCGTAGGTTTCTGTCTGGCCTTAAGGCTTGCAACGACCATACCCGATGGCTCTTTGAAGAAATCACTGCGCCACTTTATCGAAAAATTTTATACTGTCAGGTCATTCAATGATGCCCCTGCCATAGAAGAGATAGAAAGGCTTGTATCAGTAAAAAATATTGAATACTACAGGGTAAAGGAGGATGTGTTCAGGGCTGTCCTGGCCGGCCTTCTAAAGAAAAGGCCCTTGACAATCGTTTATCACACACCCCACAAGAATGAAAAGACAGAAAGGGTCATCGTGCCTTTGCACCTGCTCTGTTATATGGGAAGTTGGCATGTAATCGCTTACTGCACAATGAGAAACGGACTCAGGGACTTTGCCCTATCGAGGATACTAAGTCTCACAACCCAAGAATATGCGGTTCATATCCCGGATGATCTGCCGCCAATAAAGGATTATCTAAGAAAAAATTTTGGTGTCATAGTAGGAGGCGGGCAAATAGAGGTATTATTGAAATTCTCACCGGATATTGCATCGTGGGTTTACCAGCAGATATGGCACGATGCCCAGAAGGCAACCTTCGAAAAAGATGGAAGCCTTATTTTGAGCTTCCCTGTATCCGGTTTCGAGGAGGTCATAAGGGAGATATTGAAATATGGTTCGCAGGTAGAGGTCATATCACCGCCTGAACTTCGGAGAATGATTAAAGATGAAATAAAAAATATGGAAAAAATTTACATGTAGGACATCATTTGGGGGAGTAGTGGTTATATAATGATAATGCAGTAAAAAGAATGGCCAGAAAGAGGGGTTATATTATGGACAGGCGCAGTTTTATAAAATCTATCCTTTCCTTGCCATTCTTTATCTTTTTCCTGCCCTTAGAAAAGGGGATTGAAAGGTATGAAAAGGTGCTTCTACTCGATACAGTTGTGGCTGGAATTAGATACTACGATGCAGAAAGGATATGGAATAGTCTTTATATCGGAGAACCCCTTCTGCTCAAACGAGAACCCCATAATCCATACGATGAAAAGGCAATCGACGTATATCGTGGCAATAACAAATTGGGATATATACCAAGGCAGGATAATGGGGTAATCTCACAGGTCCTGGATAGAAACGAAAGGCTTTATGCAAATATCTCCTGGCTAAAAAAAGACCCAGACCCCTGGAACAGAATAGGGATTAAGGTATGGACGGAGATTAAGGCATGAAAAGCTATAGAAAAGAGCTCTGGTTTAATGTACCCACAAGGAGGGCATTTATAAATATCACACCACAGGTGGAACAGTGCATAAAAGAAAGCGGGATAAAAGAAGGTCTTGTGCTTGTAAATGCCATGCACATAACCGCATCGGTCTTCATAAACGACGATGAATCAGGACTCCATCAGGACTTTGAAAAATGGCTTGAACAATTAGCACCCCACGAACCCATATCCAGATACCAGCACAACAGAACAGGTGAAGACAACGCCGATGCGCATCTAAAAAGGCAGGTAATGGGCAGGGAAGTGGTAGTGGCCATAACAGAAGGTAGGCTGGACTTCGGCCCCTGGGAGCAGATCTTCTACGGCGAATTTGACGGCAGGAGAAAAAAGCGGGTGCTTGTGAAGATTATAGGGGAGTGAGATGGCATACATATAAGGATCCTCTGAAAAGAAGCCTCAAAATGACCCGATGTCTCCTCTTTGGAGGGATAGATGAAAATAACAATTAGAACCTTGACACCTCTGTGGACCGGTGGTGTGGACCAAACCTGCGACCGCCTGCACGAGACAAAGTTGGCCGTGCTGCTGGAAATAGGGGTTAGCTTATTGCAAAAAGGGGATGGTTTTACCACCTCCCTCCTCTACGTCCCCATCGACCTGATCGGTGCGGATGAATCCGAAATTCGCAAGCAGGCGCTGAAAGACTTGCAGCTTGTCGCCGAGGGACTGAAGGAGATGTTCCTCACCTACGGGTTTTCCGCCAAGCGCACCAGCGGCTATGGGGTGGCGGAGGATGAGATTAAAAACTTTAAGGTAGCTACACGCGCGCAAACACCAGAGCCAAAATCAACCCGGCTGAGCCAACTGGCGCAGGAGGTGATATATGAGCATTATCGAGAAATCCGCTCAGCGTCACGCGCTCTTAGAGGCTGAGCTGGCACGCTATGTGAAAATCCTGCTGGAATCATACCACCCTGAGCGTATCCTGCTCTTCGGCTCACTGGCCACCGAACAGGTCGGAGAGTGGTCAGATATTGACCTGGTGATTATGGGAGAGGTTTTCAAATGATACGTGACCTTAAGCTCTGGAATAGTTTTGAGCTTGAGTTTTTGAAAATCAGCGAGGAAGACTTTGAGAAAAAATTATGCCTTCTCGAAGACTTAGTGGAATTTGCTCGCCAGATTGGGATGTGGCCTTCACGTCGTCCACTGGATGGTCTGGAGGTTGACTTCAAGATTGCAAAGGTATTGAACTCCAATGTTGACAGATCTTCTATCTGAGATAGCCAGGAATCTCGACGAAACTCAACTACCGTATGTTATCATCGGTGGACAGGCCGTCCTTTTATACGGTGAGCCCCGCTTGACGCGTGACATCGATATTACTCTTGGTGTGGGTCTTTCTGAATTGCCACGCCTTTTAGAGATGGTTTCACAGATAGGACTACAAATTCTGGTGGAAGATCCAGTTAGTTTTGTTCAGAAAACCTGGGTACTCCCTGTCTGGCATGGTTCGAGCGGCTTTAGAGTAGATTTTATCTTTTCGCGGACTGAATATGAACGAATTGCAGTTGGACGGGCACGGCAAATAATCCTTAAAGGCTACCCGGTTAACTACGCCACACCTGAAGATTTAATAATCCACAAGATTTTTTCAGGCCGGCCCCGTGATCTGGAAGACGTTCGCGCTATTTTGCTAAAGCAGGATGTGAACATGGAAGAAATCATGAAATGGCTCAAAGAATTTGAGAAGACCACAGGTGAGAATTACTTAAAAACATTTGAAAAAGTGGTAAAAGAGGCAAGAGGCGTATCGAGAGGCAACAAGTAGATGTGGAAAGAATTGATTTTTAGTGCCGGAGATCAGAATGCCTTTAACAATACAGTTCAATAGCCAAGCACCGGCCTGGGGCAATGAAGTTTTCCAGCTGTTGCCATACGTTTTGGGAAAATGTGAGGACGGTCTGTACCCTCTGTCGTGTAATCCACCTTCATTAGACCCTATTCTACCCCAAGGAGGAATGTCGCATGAGCCTGGGGACCTGCTGTTTGGCTTTTATCCCCTGGGCGGGTTGGTGATGATCGTTGACCTGGAGGCGTCCTATTGCCATGATCAGGGCAGGTCTAACGCAGCTCTTTTCAGACAGGAAGCCACAGTTGGCCAACTCCTGGACGCCAATTGATGAAAGGCCTGAGATGGAAGACATTCTGCAAACCTACGGTGCGCGGGATTACAGTTTTCGGGAGACGCTACGCCTTTTGGAGGAAGTGATCTGGTATAGCCAAGGAGGCGTGTGAGGAGGTATTGCCTATGAAAATAACATTTAAAACCTTGACACCTCTGTGGACCGGGGGTGTGGACCAAACCTGCGACCGCCTGCACGAGACGGGACTCATCGGCTCGCTGCGCTGGTGGTATGAGGCAATCGTGCGCGGGCTGGGAGGCTATGCCTGTGATCCGACGAGTGAAGATCGCTGTCCTGATAAGGATGGCAAGCACTGTGTGGCATGCGAGTTGTTTGGCTGCACGGGCTGGGCGCGCAAATTTCGGCTAAGAATGCTGGATGAGCCAAAAATCGAAAATCGAGCCATCGCAAGAGATCAGTCACTTCAAGTTGAAATTATCCCTCTCCGAAAAATTGAAAACGAAGAATGGTGTTTGCTGGATGCCACTTTTCGCCTAATTTCCAAATATGGTGCTATTGGCGGTAAAACAATCTTCAAGCCATCCGATGAACAGAACCGTCAGCATGAATTTCACCATCTGGATTTTGGATTGGTCACAATCGAATTGCCCGAAGAAAGTCTGTATTGCGCTCCAGATTTAGAGAAAATCAGGGAATATGTAATTTCCAGACAATGGCGCTCAGGTACCCAAGATAAGAATGGCAAAGAAAATGATTATTCCTGGGCTTCCCTGCAAAATTTTTGGTTTGTAGGAGGATGGTATCTGGCAAGGCAAAATGTCGGCAAAAGTGCTTTCAATCAGGTATTGGGTAGGAAAGAGCCAAAACAACAAGGACAATCTTTCGCGGATAGTAGTAGTTCCTCTTGCTGGCTTGCAGGAAGTCAGCAAGAAAGTAAAAAAGTCTTTAGTTTCAAAAAACCGGCGAGATCATTTGGCTTTGTCAAGCCAGGTTTGGTAGATTTTGAAGAAATCAAGAAACGTCTCAAACAGGTCTGGCCAGATTTTGACTCCGACAAAGAATTTCTAACGGGTGAGCAAATTTTGGAAGATATTTTCACGGCAGGAGGAGGTGCTGCATGAGCCATGACCTATACGTAGAAAAGCCCCAAGGCGACGTTCCTACCCAATTGCGCCTTTTGGTTACCGAACCGAATAGTGCAAATGCTGCAAAGCAGTTTGTGCAATTTGTACACGGGAAAGCGTCGGGCTTTAATGTTTTCAGTGACCAGAAATATAAGCATCTCGAATCTTTGGGCTTGCTTCCTATCCCGCCTGATATGGCCTTACTTCCTGCCGGCTCCTGGTTCTTACAATTTGATTTTACCCTCGCCAAACCCTGGATAAGCAAGGACGACGACCCCTTCTACGTCGCCGAGAGCGTCAACCCGGTGCGAAAGGACAAGGTTTTCAAAGTCCCGATGATGTCCGCGTCGAGTTGGAAAGGGTTGTTGCGCTGGACTGTTATGCACACCCGCCTGGCGTTGCAAAAGGATACACTTTCTCCCGAAGACTTTGCCCAAGGACGCTTTGTTCAGACTTTACTCTTTGGCGATGAGAAAGGCGAAGTGCCGGGCCAGACGAAAGATTTTGCGGCTTATCTCGATGTGCTCAAGCCTGAAGCCCGTCAGGAATATGAGCGTCTATTGCGCGCCTATTACGAACTGAAATCTGATGATCCTCTGCCTCATCACAGCGGGCGGCTGATTTTCTACCCGACGTTCTTCAACCTGATTGACGTGGAGGTCATCAACCCGCACTCGCGTAAGACCAAAGCCGGCACGCATCCGATTTACCTGGAATGTGTGCCCCAGGGGGCAAAAGGCACCTTCTCCCTCCTCTACGTCCCCTTCGACCTGATCAGCCAGGACGAAGCCAACATCCGAGAACAGGCATTGAAAGACTTGCAGCTTGTCGCCGAGGGACTGAAAGAGATGTTCCTCACCTACGGCTTCTCCGCCAAGCGCAGCAGCGGGTATGGGGTGGCGAAGGATGAGATTGTCAAGGGAGAGATCAGGACAAAGGCAGACAGGCGTGATCTGGAGAAAAAGAAGTTAAGCGATCTGAAGCAGGAGGTAGGAAATGTCTTCTTCGCTTGAAACCCTGTCCGTGACCCTGGGGCCAGTCGTTGAGTCCCTGCGCAACGGCCTGGGCGATGACCTGGTCGCGGTGGTGCTTTTCGGCTCCCGGGCGCGGGAGGAGGCCGGCCCTGAAAGCGATTGGGACCTGCTGGTGATTGCCGAAAACCTTCCCGATTCGCCCTGGCAGCGCCAGAAACGAATTCTCGCCTTGCTCCCTCGGGAGTGGCAGCATCAAGTCAATCTGCTGGCATATACGCCCGCTGAATGGTTCGCACGAGTCACACCGCTCGCTTTGGACATCGCCTTGGATGGAATTGTGCTTTATGATGGTACCCGCGCTCTGTTCTCTGCTCGCCTGTCTGCCTTGCGCAGGCAGTTATCCGATTTGGGGTTGGAACGCCGGGCGATTGGGAAGGGCGAATGGGTCTGGCTCTGGCGGGATGAGCCGCAACATCACTGGAGGTTGGAGTGGACGACATGAAAGAAAGCGTTGCGTTTCGCCTTGAACTGGCGCGCGGCTTTTTAGGCGAGGCCCAACAAGACTTCAGGCTGCGCCGCTGGCGTGCTACCGTATCCCATGCCCAATTAGCGGTTGAGAACGCTTTGAAAGCCCTGATTGGAGCGTTCCTGCCGGTTCCCAAAACGCACGACCCGGCTCGTGTTTTGCTGGAACTCATTGCCCGTCAACAGATTCCCCCTCGCTGGCAGAAGGATGTGCAACAGTTGGCCGAAATGGGTCGGCCACTGGGTCCGCAGCTCCACGTGCAGACGGATTACGGAGACGAATTTGGCGGTCGTTTACCCTGGATACTGTTTGGTGAAGAGGATGCCAGAGAAGCCCTGACCACAGCGGAGAACATCCTTGCTGAAGTGGAAAAACTCGTTCGGGAGGTGAGTCATGACGATTGACTTGAATGTGCTGGCCAAAAATCGCGACGCCCTGCTCCTGGCGGAGGTAGCGGCGCTGTTGCATGATATTGGAAAATGCACATCAGAGTTTGCATATTTTCCTGAAGCACGTTCGGCAGAGATTAACAAAAAAGAGCTTGACCCCTATAAAGCCATATTTGCTCCCAACGAGTTAAGTAAGTACAAGTTTTCCCAACAAAGGATTCAAGAACGAATTGATGAAGCAAACCTGCAGTATGCCCTACACAAACTGCTCGATAAGTGCGTACTTGCTGCTCTTGATAAGGAGTTTACAATCGAAAATGTCCCCTATTCTTTTCGTGAGGCGATATATTTTAGCCGCCCCCGGTTTGCGACCAGAATATACGGTGCTTTAGGACGTAATGGTGAACCATTGGACCTGTTGGCAAATTGTCATGGGGAAGCCCATGTTGAGAAGGAAGACCCCTCACCCTCAATTATTCCCAAACCAGTTGCTCGGTATTCCGCTTTCGGGCATTTGTTAGAAAATCTACCCAGGCCAGATAAGGTAGAAAGTCTAACCAAGAATCTAAACAGCCTCAACTGGGAAGCGATATTACGTCGTGATCTCGAAGAATTACGCTCTCTGCTTCAGAAAGCATTAGGGGATACACGATTTCCAATAAATGAAGTCACCTTGTGGGATTGGTCTTATACGGTTGCCAGCATCTACAAGTCTGAACTGGCTTACCATTACATCACTGGTCAATGGCGCTTACGTCCTCACCTCCGCTGGCGCCTCCTCCGCGTCAACTTCGACGTGCTTGGCCTGTATGCCAAAGCCGTCAAAATTGGCGACCTGCTTGGCTACAAGCGCGCCGTGGAACAGGCCTGCGAAGCGGTCAAGAAGCTCATCGAAGAGGACTATCCGCTCGGCAACGAAATCTATCGCGACAGCACCGGCATCTACTTCACCTTCCCCGACCTGGATTTGCCCGCCGACCTGGCGCAGGAAATCCGCAGCTGCGTGGAAGAGGTGGAAATGGAACTCGCCCCGCGCATTGCAGTAACGGTCGGCGAGGGGAAAACTGCTACAGAACAACTCAAAAGCATCCTGGGCAAGGCACACGAAAAAGCGCAACAAGAACTGCAGCAACCCTTCGACGCAATGAATCTCAACCGATATTGGCAAGACAAATGGGAAGAAGCGCAACGCAAATCAGGCAACTGGGAAGTCTGCCCGGTCTGCCGCCTGCGCCCGATGCAGGAGGGCGCAAAGCGGTGTGAAACCTGCGAAAAGCGCCGCGGTTCGCGCATCAAGACGTGGGAAAAGAATCCGGCACAAACCATCTGGATGGACGAAATTGCCGACCACAACGGTCGCGTGGCGCTCATCGTCGGCAAATTTGGGCTGGACGACTGGCTCTCTGGCGACCTAGTGCAGACAATGCTGGTCAGGGCTGTGAAGAACGCGCCCGAGCAATGCACCCCCAAGAACCCCTCCCCCGCTCGCCTGCGCCGTGTCTGGGAGACCTGCCAGCGCTTCTGGACGGAAACGGTGGAGCAGGAGATTCTGAGCAGGCACGGCTACGACAAGGGCGATCCTTTACGCTGTGTCCGCCGGCTGATTATCCCCGACCAAAAGACCGGCTGGAGGGAAAATGTCCCCTACGACGGCACAGTAGATGGCAAAGCCATCAGCCTGCTCTGGCGCGCAAGGGCCCAATATTTCCTCACCATCAGCAACCTGCAACTGAGCGGGGAGATCAAACCGGGCCACCTCATCCGCCTTGATGATCCGGACAATCCACGGCGCCAGTTTACTATTACCGTTCGGGAAACGAGGTCGATGTCAGACCCAATGGGCACCTACGCGCCCTATCTCCCGCTTTTGGCTTCCCCCGACCAATTCCTGACGCTCGTCCCTGCCGCCGACGCGCTGGAGATCGCAGAAAAGATTCGCGCCGAATATGCCAAGCAGTTCGGCAAAGTCCAAAACCGCCTGCCGCTCTTCCTGGGGCTGGTCTTCTTCCAGCGCAAGACGCCGCTGATGGCAGTGATGGATACCGCGCGGCGGATGCTAGCGAGCGAATTTGCGAATGGCGAATGGCGGATAACGAATGCGCCGCAAAATGACGGCAAAACGGTTACCTTGAATTTGGAGCAAAACGGACAATGTATCACCCTTCAGGTTCCGCTTGTGATGGGGGATGGAACTACCGAAGATGTTTGGTATCCCTACTTTGAGTTGGTCGGGCAGCCGGCGGCGCATCATACTTACCGCTTTGAACGCGACGGCGCGTGGTGGGTTCACGTCAAGACGTTGCAAGCGGGCGAGACAGTGCGCATCACCCCCTCGCGCTTTGCCTACCTCTTCCTCGAAAGCACCGCCCAACGCTTCCGCTTCGACCCGGAAAAAGATGTGTTGCTGCTGGACGAACTTCCCCGGTTGATGAAAATGTGGGACGCCTTGAAACAAAGCGGCATCACCGATACTGGCCTGCGCAATGTGCAGGTGTTGCTGGAAAGCAAAAGCGCCGCCTGGGGCAGGGATAGCGAAGAGTTTAAGCACCTGATGCGCACAACGCTCAAGGAGGCCGGGCTGTTTGACCGCAAAGACAGGGAGGACAACCCCTTGCCCGATGTGATTACACCGGAAGACGTGACCAGCGGTCGCTTTGCCCACTGCCTGGAACTCCATCTGCACATTCTAAAACTAAAATTGAAGGAGGGTTAACATGGTTTATCAACCATACAAGCTAACGTATTTTGCCTTAGCGCTTGACCCGGTCCATATAGGTACGGGCGGATACCGGTTGGGAAGGGTGGACATGACCATTGTGCGTGAGCCAGGGACCAATCTCCCTAAAATTCCTGGTACGAGTATTAGCGGCACAGCTCGCACCTATGCAGCGATGCAGGAAAACGGCAAGTTCCCCGGATGTGCCGGACAGAGCGGTCACTGTGGTAATCCCGATTGTTCCGTCTGTATTACGTTTGGCTTTACAGGAACTCAAACTGGGAGTTTCCAGGGCCTGGCGCAGTTTTTTGACGCGCGGTTACTCTTCTTCCCCGTGCACTCCCTGGCGGGACCGGTGTGGGTGACCTGCCCGGAGGCTCTTAAAGACGTAGGCGTGACTGTAAAGGAGCCAGATGATAATTTTGTGGTCGTCACAACCGGTGTGCAACAGAGCGGAAAACTGAATCTGGGTTGGTTGATGCTGGATGTGGTAAACAACAGTTTTGCGCCACAGGTTGCCCATGTGCCTCAGGAGATCTTAAATCGTTCTGTCCTCGTCTCCAACAAGATGTTCGGCCACATCGTCAACGACAATCTGGAAGTGCGCACCTCGGTGAGCATTGATCCGCAGACCGGCGCCGCCGCCAATCAAGCACTCTTCACCTACGAAGCCCTGCCCCGCGCCACCGTGCTCTATTTTGATGTGATCGTCAGTCATCCAAAGTACTATCGTATCACCAGAACTGTGGAGAAAAATGGCAAGAAAGAGACCGAGTCGGTTATTCCGCTCAGCGATAATAATGGACATCCTGAAGGCAATATTGATAAAGTCAAGAGCACGGTGAACAACGGGCTGAAACTCTTCGAGAACCTCGGCGTGGGCGGGATGAACACGCGCGGGATGGGGCGGCTACGCGTGCTGAATCTCAGCGCAGGAGGTGCGCAATGAGCGAGCAAAAAAACCTTGACCAATTGTGCGCCCGATTTGGCTACGACATAGCCCAAGAGGTGTACAAAATGTTTGAAGAAAAAGCAACAGATACAGAGAATCTCATTACCAAGTCCCTGGGCGTACTGCAAGAGCATGGCGTCTATGCATTTTTGCTCTACCTGGCTTCTCAAATTAAGGAGAAGAAAGGCGATAAGAAAGACAAAAGATCAGATGCTGCCCGCGCCCTGGCAAATCAAGCTGCGAAATTTCTCCAACATAAATGGCTGGAGTTAATCAAGGTGGACGATGGGAAGGATGCGTACAAAAAGGCGATGGAGGAAATCCGGCGCGAAGGTGGCCTCGCCTCCAGGCTCAATGATCTTCTCCTTGCCAAGCGCCTTTTGGAGCAGGCCCTCATCTACGCGCGTTATCACGCCAAGGCGCTGGAATAGGAGGCAGCTATGGCCTGGACCCTGTACACGGCCATCTACGAATTGCGTAGCCCTTTGCATATCGGCTATCACAAAATTGGCAATGTCCAGCGCACGCGCTACTATATCCCGGCCCGCAACCTCTGGGGCGCGGTGACTGAGGCGCTGACGCGGCGAAGCTTTTCCACGCCTGATGCTCCCCAAGGCGACTATCAGCAGATCGGTGAATGGGTCAAAACACACTGCGCCTTCGGCTACTGGTTCATTCAGGAAAATGGCCAGTTGCTTTACCCCCACTACGAGGAAGGGAAACTGAAGTATGGTCACCTAACTGCGTCCGATTTCGAGCGTCGCTATCTGGATGCTCACGTTACAACAGCCCTCGATCCGTCCACCACCTCCGCCGAGGAGGGAAGCCTCCATGAGGTCGAATTCATCGCGCCGTACAACCGGGATGGGATGCGGACGCAGGTCGGCGGTTGGGTCTTTCTGGATGAGACGGCGCAAGTCGTGCTGGACTGGTGCCAATGGCTTGGCGATCTCCAGATTGGAGGCGAGCGGCGTTATGGCTTTGGGATGCTCCGGCTAGTCAAAATGGAGTCGGTAACTGAGTCACAAATCGATCTAACAGGTACACGTCCTCGCCAGTATGTCCCAAAAGGGGCCCCATTGCTCGCACACACTGTGATTGCGTCCTCCATCCGAGTGCGCGGGCAAATCGAGCCCTTGGTTGGGCGGATGACATCCCAAAGTCACGCCTTTGGCTCTAATCTGACCGCCGGAATAATTTGCTGGACCCCAGGATCTGTGCCGACGGCTGACATACGGGTTCAGTTTGAACCCGAAGGCCACTGGCGTGTGGTCTGAAGGCTGAGAAAGGAGGCTTCCTATGGCCGATCTCGTTTTCGTGATTCATGCTGCTGGGTGGTGGAGGAGCATCGAAGGACAGCGGGAGTGGGCGAATCGGCGAGTCGATGAAGATGGGGGAGATGGAAGAGTTCGACCTTGAGGAGCGATTGCAAAGGGCAAAGGGGAGGGTGAGAGGGTATTTGGCCCGGTATGGTTGTTTTCTTCCCTCAACCCGGATCGTCCGCGATCCCGAACTCGATGAGGGCACACTGGTGACTCATCGCAACCCGGGCACGGTGGTGGTGCGAGAGACCTCAGTGCCCGAGTCGGTCATCGCCCATGAGCTGGTGCACATCGCCCAGGGAACGTTGGAGCAGTTCCGAGGCTTCCGGCTGCTTTACACCCTTCTGGCCGAGGGGTTAGCCGATTGGGTGGTGAAGCAGCTCTACCCGGAGCATGAGGTAAAGTACCAGGCTGGTCACCAGCTGATAGAATTGCTGATAGCGGCTGATGAGAGCTCCATCGGTGAGCTGTTGCGGCTGAACGAGCTATTGCTGGTGCCAGAAGATGTGGAGGCTATCCTGGGCAGTTCGCACCTGGCAGCTTACTCGCGCGACCTGCTGAGCCCGATGGCCGGGCGCATCCAGGATAGCATTCGCGCAGCGCGGGAAGCCGGCATCACCGATCCCACCTTCGTCACACTTGGTGAGGAGATACGGGCCTGGAAGTTCCTGCTGGACAGGCGGTTTGATAGAGTGAGGGAGGAGGTAGACAGGGTGGTGGAGAAATGGTTCAGAAGCGCATCGTAAATCTGACAGACAGGAGGTCATGATGCTCGCGATAGATAGGAATGGCAATGATGGTCACAGCTCCGGCAAACAATAGGGAGGTGCCAATGGATTTCAATGCAATTTGCCAAAAAGCTGCGGAATGGATGATAGCGAGGGATTGGAAGCGAAGGACGGCCAAACGTGGTGGGTTTAACCAGAGCTTGTTTGAACATTCCATCTACGAGTTGGACGCCTTGTGTGTGCTTTGGCCAATTCTGAGTCAGAGCTGGGGCTTGAACGATGGGGATTTTGCCAGCCTTGTGGTGGGGATCGTGGTCCATGATGTCGGCAAAGAGACCCCAGAATGGCAAGCCTATGTTCTTTCATCTCCTGGTCAGGCAAAACATGTTCCTCACGTAGTGGATGATCTGACACAAGCGGCAGTAGATCAGCTTTTTGAGGATTTAGGACTGCAGGGTTCCAGCGACAATGCAAAAGCCTTCGTGCGCTATCATATGCAGGCCACCAAGACGGCAGACAGCTTACTCTTTGATGCCATTTACAAAGGTGATAAAACCGACCGGTGGATGACGCTCTCTAAAATCGTGGATCAGATAGATAACGTGTGTTCGGCCAACGGCTTGCTGGCTGCTATTCAAGCGCTGGAAAAACCCCCGTTGGGGAAGCATCTCAAGACGACGTATCACCTGGTGCAGTTGCGCGGAGTTTCCACAACCCTGCTACACCGGGCTGCCGTTGCGGCCTATGAAGCGGCTGGTTGGTCTCCATTGCTCCATTACAGCAACGGGACGTTATATGTGGCAAGCAGCGCCGATGAAGTACGCATGCCCACCGTCAGTGAAATTGAAATATGGTTAACAGAGGTTATCAATCAGGCAATGAAGATTGATTACAATCAGCTTATTGTAGGTAATCCAACAACCACCGTGCTACCTAAACCAGAATTGTTTGATTACCACGAAATAGGTGCATACCTGACAACCGCCAGCACACGAGTGAGCTACACCGCTTTTCTAAAAAGATCGCTTGAAGATTTGGGCACTCGTAAAGGGCGCAAGAACACAATCAAAGAATATCTAGGGCATGAACCTACAGAGGAAGAGGTAGTAAGACACAGTCAACGCCTCAGTGACGCTTATCCCGAGATCTCGGTATTTTGCTTCTTCAAGGCGGCTTTCAACGCGGGCTTGATTGGCGACAAAAAGAATCCCCAAGTACTGGCAGAAGCTTACGAAACCGTTTTCGGATCAGGAACGTTTGAGATGTTTAAGAAAAGTTCTGCTCAATTGTCGCCAGCGCGTCATATGAAACTAGTCATAGATCCATTTTGGGAATTGCCAGGGAGTTCTTTCGGATTGCCTACGGAGAAAGTATGGCAGGCCCCCAATTCAGCTCGAATGACAGCTTTAATCTCGGCGCTAGAAGGAATTGCATCTAAAGTATATGCCAAGATAAAATCGCCACCGCAAAGAATCAAGGGAGAACTGGTGGCGCAAGTTATCATTCAAGATCTTTTGTATCCGACCTGTACAACAGATATCCGATCTCTGACAAGTGAACAGTTACTGGCCTATTGCACATTCAAGAGGTATGCTGGGTGCGACAATGGCAAGCCACATATCTGCCCATTATGCAACCAAGTATTCTCAGAAGGAATTCTGGCAAATGACAGTTTGCTTGATAAACCCGGCACATTCACAAATCGGATTCCTGCACACGGTAGACCGAATGGAGATGTCTTATGTAATTCGTGCAAGTACGAGATCTTCCTACAGCAAATACTCCTTGGTGGTAAACCTGCCGAGATGCTGGTCTTGCTCCCGCGGATGAACATTGGTCAGGGCAGCGGTGCGGCCCTGGTGCAAAAGGCACACGAACTGCTCAACCGGGCAATGGCTTTGATGTCTGCCGATACCCAAGACCCCAACGAATATGTGAGTCTGTCCCTGACCCAGATGATTGCGAAAAATTTAGCCGACCACGATGTGTTCCGGCTTTCAACACAAGAGTTACTGGACTTATTCACCCACAAGGCTTCTGATGACACACGCAAAAAAGCACGGAAGGCGTTAGAAGACGCGCTGCGTGAGGAGTTTGGTGACACAGTGGACGATCTGAACGCGGCCTGGGGCACCAACTTTGCCACGTGGGATGAAGCGGTAGAAGCCCTCATTGCGCGTCGGGTAACCCATGATACGGCGCTCAGCATTCGCGCTGACGTGTACAAACTCCAGCCCACCTTACGGATCGTGTGCCAGACGCCGCATATGATCCTCATTCCACTGCGGTATCCAATGGCCGTTGGCAAGGATGCCGAGGTCAACAAGGCAATCCGGGAGTTATTCACATTGCTTATCCTGGGACTGGCCTTGGATTGCTCTGTGGCCGTCCTCAACAGCGGAGAGACCATCGCTTTTGAAGGAGGTGAAGGCGTAGCCATGGTCCCGCGGGTGCCGGCGCTGCGGGATTTGGTGGGCAGCGAGTGGGTGAGTCTGGATCGCGCTGAAGAATGGCTCAGAGCCATCGGCGCAGCGAGTTTGTTGGCCCAGGCTACTGGTTTACCAGCGCGTTCTAACCTTTACCAGATTCTCAGTGCGCCGACGCCAGGGCATATCTTGCGCCGCATCGAGCAGAACAATGAGATTGGGACGCTCAATTATCAACAACTTCAGTATCTTGAAATCTTGAAGGAGGTATTGCGATGAGAAAAGTGATTACGGTTCGTGGAGGGCGGTTCGACCTGGATAGTGTCCGGCCGCAAATCGAAGCCATTGTTGCCCGCTTCGACCAATATCTGGACGAGTATCCGGTCAAAACCGCCAAGAGCAAGCACGCAGTGATGGGGCCGGTGGCGAAAATCCTGGAACGGGCCGCGACGCGCAAATGGGATACCCAATCGCTCACCGGCTATGCGCTGCGGGTGCACGAGATGAACCCCAAAGCACGGGGCTATCTCAGCCCCATCGCACGCCAGGCCCTGGAAGAGGGCACAACCCAGTTGGTGGAGCTGTGCCGCACCATTCCGGTGACAGCGGTGGCAAAGGTGGTTGAGCGCATTGATTACAGCCTCTACTACGCGCGCCGCAAAAAGGGCATCGAATGGCTGGAAAACACCCGCCAGATGTTCATCCGTTTCTTGCAGGAAAAGTACCACAACGATTTCAAAGAATTGGTAGAAGCCTGGGGTGAGAAGGACACTCAGGATCTCACAGACTTTGCCGATGTCCGTTACCCAAGTGACAGGTCGGAGGCCTACAAGAAGGCCAGTCCGGGCAAGAAGGCCGACATAGATGCCTTCTGGCAGAAATATCAAGATCAAGCCATTCGTGAAGAGGAGGACGAAAATGTCTAACCAAGGATTAGATTTGTTGCAGCCATACCTGGAAGAGAAGCCGCATCCCTTGATCGGCGCCAAAACCGTCCAGTTGTTGCTCATTCGCGAGATCCACGATTACACCGTGCTGCGCACCGAGGAGACTCGCGAACTGAATACCGTGGCGACGCCGCTTTCCATCCAGCAAGAAAGCGACGTCCGGCGCGTGGCGTTCCTGGCGACCAAGCAAAAGGCAGCCGAGTCGCGTCAGTTGGAGTATTTGCTGCGTACCGCTGCCGAGAGCGCAGGCTACGAGATTGAAAAACCCTGCTACCTCAAAGACAATCTGTGTTTGGAGTGTCCACGCTGCGGACTGTTCGGCGCGACCAGTACCGAAGCAGGCAAGGGACAGACCCCCAACATTAAGCATCGGATTGAATACTCAACCGCGTTCTCGCTGCTACCGTTTGAAGATATTGAAACGGCTATCACCTTTAACGCCATTAATGACGATAAGCAGATTACCGACCGGGCATTGGGAACACGCTACGCCGTCGCGCCGGCCAGCATCTTTCCCAGCATCGTCACCTTGCGCAGTGTGACCCAACGCGAGTTGGTCCTGGCGATCAAAACGATCCTGGCGTGCAAGAGCTACGGCGCGGAATCACGCATCGGCGGGGATGTGCGCAACACGATCTTTGGCATCGTCGCCGGGTGGGAAGAGGTGCTCACGTCTCTGGAGTTTACGTTGGAGTTGTATGACCGCAAGGACAACCTGAGCGCCGAAACCGTGCAGGCCATCGCTCAAGCTTATGTCCCATTGGCGGGCAATCCCAGCCAGGTAAGGGTGTTCACGCCGGAAGAGGTAGGGAATATCATCCAGGCGGCAACTGCTGTTGAATTGGACAAAACCTTCCTGGAAGCGAGTTACGAGGATGTAAAGAACTATCGTAAAGAGCAAGGTGTCAAGAAATAGCCAGGAGGTGCTTGATGAAGCCGATTACACTGGCTGATTACGGTGTGCGGGTGTTCGCCGGCCGATTGTACAACCACGATTACCTATGGTTCTCATCCACTGAGATCAGCAAGGTTTCCACCACGCTGCCGGTGATTCACAACTACGCCCTCACTTACGCACTATCGGCATTCTCGTATGCCGCCTATCGGGGGAACACTCCGAACTACGCGGAAGACCTGGCGCAAATGCCGCTGTATACCACGCCCGCGGTTGCCGAAAGTGCACGCCGCACCAAAGTCACCTATAACGCCGTAGATAGCCTGAGCCTGCGTACTGACATTGATCTCAATGTCAACACGCCCAACCTGGGATGGCGCGTGTACCTGGATCCAGTGTATGCGCCGCCAGACAAGCCCCGCCCGGACCAGGGCTACACATTCTATGCATTTGTATTTGTCAAAGAATACCAGGCCAGGTTTGGTGACTCGCGACCACAGGGCGTGTTTCGCCTGGGCAAGAAAGGCGCAGCAGTTCGGGTATGGTGGCAGGAAATTCCGAACCCATTGGCGCAGTACCGCGAAGAGCCTGTGCGTCCTGGGCATTTGATTAACCCTTTGGATGTAAGTGGGCAGGTCAGGGCCTTTGATGCAATCGCCATTCCGCCGCATTTGCTGTTGCGGAGTACGGAAATTGCTAATGACTGGTTCATCTTTACCAGAGGCGCGCCTGTTCATCTCCCTAAGAGGGTACGTGAGCGCATCGGCGTGTGAGACAACTTGGTGGGAGCAACCCGCATTCAGTTGTGGGTTGCACCCATCTCCTGAGGAGGGTCTATGCTGGTTGATGGCTATAGCCTGACAGTACATCCTTATCACGGCGTACGGCGTCTGCTTTACCCCCATCAGGCTGCCATACTGGATGCCTGGGACGAACACGAGGCTTTCCTGTTGTTGACCAAAACAGGTAGTGGCAAGACAGCAGCAGCGGCTTTGCCCTTTTTGCTGCGCACAAAGAATCCGGATTTCCGAGAAGGCGCTGTGTTTGTCTATCCCACCAATGCCCTCATCGAAGACCAAGAGCGCAGCATCCGTCAACTGGCGGAGGTGGAAGGGATCAAGGTTGTCTCTCTCACGCCTGACACTGTGCAGGAAAAGTACAGCTCAGAGCAGGTGGTATTGGTGCGTATAGATGCTGAGCGTCTGGAAGCCTTCGCCAAAGTCTACAAGTTTCGCAAACCCGATGGAAATTGGGATAAAGGGCGTGCTCTGGCGGAGGTTTTACGCCTGGACAAGCCAAAAATCGCTCTCATTAACCCGGATATTCTTTATCTGGTTTACACATTGGCTTATCACTACAGCGCCGAAAGTGTAGCGACATTACAAGCTTATCAAACCCTGGTCTTTGACGAATTTCACTTGTACGGTGGGGTGGAGTTGGCTCACGCCCTGTTCTTGATTTACCTGGCACGATCGTTACATACATTCAAACGTGTGCTATTACTTTCTGCTACGCCGGATGAGCAAACCAGGACATGGATTGAGAAGTTACTGCATCCCTACGTCATTGACCCCCATACTCGCACGACGCATCCAGAAACTGGAACCCGTCAAGTAGCATATCCTGTCAATCTGGAATGTGTGAATCGCGGTGCTGATGTGGTGGCAGCATCTGGCGCACAAATTCTAAAGTTACGAAAAAAGTTGCGTGCTTTGCAGGAACAATCCGCCAGCTCGGAGTACATCCCCGGTGTGGTCATTCTCAACTCAGTCGTTGATGCAATTGAGTTGGAGGATTTTCTGGTGACTAAAGGTTTTGCACGCGAAGAAATCGCCCCGGTGCGCGGCTTGGTTTCGCGGGCGGAGCGTGATGTGCGTGGCAAAACATTGGTGGTCGGGACGTCAGCGATTGAGGTGGGCATTGATTTTAAGTGCGATTATCTCATCTTTGAAGCAGGTGATGCCGCAGGATTTATGCAGCGCTTTGGACGCGTGGGACGCCATCAACCTGGAACAGCTTACCTCTTGGAAAGTAGCCGTGTCGTCGAAGCGCTAAACACACAGGCTCAGATAACTCGTGATGAGTTGGAAAAGCAAGTCTATGCTCTCTACGATAAAGCCGACGCTCGCCCGTGGTTCGTGGGCACGGAAATGGGCGTTCTAACCGTCTTTGCACAGGCTAATGCCCTGCGTCGTCGGGTAGTAGAAACGCATCACGCTGAACCAGGACGCATCAGTGAAATTTCGAAATGGATAGACGGGGTATTGGATGAATATGCCGCCAAAATGGGAATAGAGAGTAAGTTACTGCAGGTCCGCAAACGGTACGAAAGATTGGCAAGAGGAAGTAAGTACGAGCAATGGATTCGGGATTATGAGGCTATTGACGCTTTTCGTACATCCCTTCCGAGTGTTGAAGTGTATGATAAAGACGAGGCTGAACGTCGTAATCCACAGTCTGCATGTTACACTGTAGACATATACACTCTTGTACGTAAAGCGCACCAATTCCGTTATAACGAGAAAACTAACAAAATGGTGGTTACTGGTGGCTGGGAAAAACCTCACCGGGTTTACTTTATGCACCCATTCAATGACGATGATTGTGGAATCTTAAAAACTACAGCAGATTATCCAAACATGGTCTTGTTTCGCGAAGGCCATAAAACTTCAGTATCATATTCGTTGGTTAAGCCCAAACCACACATTTTTATTGTGTTGCCTGAGGAAATACGCAATTATACTGACTGGCGAATCACTGTCTTCCCATGTGGTAAATATATTGTGGCTTTCGATGGCGATGCATTGCTATTACTAGAAATATGGAAACGCATGCAAAACGCTGTTGAAGAAAGACAAAGGGCGAATGTTATCTTATATTGATAGGCACTGGTGAAAAATAAAAGTAAGTTTGAAGGAGGTTAGAAATCCATAAAAGTAGTTAAACCAATTCAAATAGCCTAATAAGGTAGTTGCTTCTGTTCTTTGACAACTGAATATGTTTTCCCTTGCGGGGCTGAAGAATTAGGAGGGGTGGTCTGATCGTGGCGGGTTATTCCGATTCTCATGATGGTTGATTTTTGCCGTAATTATAGTATGTTACGTCAATCACGTTCAGGTATTGTTGGAGGGGGGTAGATGAACTGCATCGTCATATATGACATTGTGGAGGACAAGATCAGGAACAAGATTGCAGACATCTGCCTTGACTTTGGTCTCACCCGTATCCAGTATTCTGCGTTCTTTGGGGAGCTAACACATAACCAGAAGGAGACGCTCTTTAAGAAGGCAAAACGCGTCATTGCTGACAGGCCCGGCAATATCCAGATCTTTCCAGTTTGCGAAAAGGACCTTGCATTGAAACTGGAATACATTGTGGAGAAGAAAGAGGGGGCATGATGCAGCCCATAACCTCTTCGTCCCCATCCATTATGCTCACCATAGGCGATATTAAGCAGTACTTTTACTGCCCCCGCATTGTGTATTTTAGATACCTTATGCCTTCTTTTCGGCCCACAACGTACAAGATGGAGGAAGGCAAGCTCAGGCAGAGAGAGGAAATCAAGCTGGAAATGAGGCGCACCCTTGTTAGGTTTGGCATAAAAGGTCCCAGACCCTATGGGAAAAAGGAGGAAGGCGAAGATGGTGTAAAGAGATTTTTTGGAATAAGGCTTGCCTCGGAAAGGCTTGGCCTTACAGGGGTGGTGGACATGGCGATTGTGACCCCTGAAGAGGTAATTCCCGTGGATTTTAAGGATGGGGCATTCTCTATTGGGGAAGTAGTGGCGCTCCATCATAAATATCAGCTTCTTGGATATGGTTTGCTGCTTGAAGAGTCGTACAGAAAAAGGGCAGAGAGGGGATTTATTCACAGCTTAGAAGATGGTACGACGAAGAGCGTCTATTTTTCTCAGGGGGTACGGGATTTTCTTACCGGAAAGATAAGAAGAATGAGAAATATGATAGAAAAGGAGATAATGCCTGAAGAAACGCCATACAGGAGTCGCTGCAGGGAGTGTGAGTTTCGGCCTGTGTGTAAAGGTTGACCTTCAAACCAAAACAGGAGGGACCGATGTATTTTTTGAGTCCCGAAGAACACAAATACGTCACCCGAAAGCTACTAATGGAAGCAAGAAGAGATGAAGTACACCCCGACCTTAGAGGTTGGAACTGGTCACAGCCTCCCATTGCCACAGACTCGAAGATAAGGCTCGGTGTGTCAGATATTGCGAGTCTTTACTGTCCGACAGGAAGAGACCTTTTCTTCAAAAAAGTGGGTCATGTGGGCTTCAGATCTAACGAGGCGATGGTAGAAGGGTTGCTTCTCCACAGGGTGGTATCTGAAGTTTTTATGAGATCCAAAGTGATAATCTACAATAACCGTGAAATTACGAGCACCGAATTCGTTGAGAAAATGGATTCCATAGATATTGCCAAAGAAACTCTGGCGTGGGGTTTATCACGGGATGAAAGAAAAGACGGAGCGCCACTACTTGTGAACAGTATGGTAGAGAGGGGAAAACTACTTTGGGATTTCGAAATAACGCGCATCGCTTATAGAATAGATGATATCCGTTCTCGCTACCCCTATTGTCAGGCTGATGCCTTTGTATTTCTCGTTTTGCCGGTTGTGGTGGAACAGAGGTTAAACGGCGCTTTTCTCGGTCTATCACAAAATCTCGCTGTGGATGGTTACATATTCTCCGAAGGCATGGTGGTGGACTTGAAATTCGACCCGGAGGAACGGGATTTCCACAGGCTCACAACCACAGGGTATGCAATGGTCATGGAATCCCTTTATGAATTCCCGGTAGATTTAGGCTGTATAGTCTATGTGAGGTTCAAAAATAACCAGATTAGACTGAAACGGGACTTTCACCATATTAGCGATGAGTTGAGGCAATGGTTCATAGAAGAGAGGGATCGGAAGATAAGATTTGTGGAAGATGAGGTTGATCCCGGGATTTCGACGGATTGTTACGATTTATGCCCATATGGCGACTTATGCCAAACTGATAAAGGTGGCTCGGGCAGTTAAAGGGCGATGAGATGACAGAAAAAAGGCAGCTAATCCTGGATAAGTATGGCTTATTTCTTGGTAAACACAGTGAACGATTAAGGGTTAAGGCCGAGGGAAACATTGTAGAGGAAGTGCCACTGATCCATCTTGATTCTGTACTCATAACCTCCCGCGGAGTTAGTATCTCCAGTGATGTGGTAGAAGTATGTGCCGAAAGGGGAATTGATATTATTTATGTCTCAGGGTCTGGTAAGGTTTATGGCAGATTAAGTGGCCCATCGCTTGTGGGCACAGTGAGGACAAGGCGAGAGCAGCTTTTATCCCTCGGGGATCGGAGAGGATTGGAGTTGGGTAAGGCCTTTGCAGTGGGCAAAATTCAAAATCAGAAAAACGTGATACGTTATTTTGCGCGGTATAGGAAGATAACAAACAGGGATTTGTATGAATTGATGCAAGAAGCGGTAAATGATCTTGAAAGAAATGTTGAAGCCCTCAAGGAAATCATGGCCAATAACATAGATGAAGTTAGGGAAATTATATTGAATATAGAAGGGCGTTCGGCCGCTAAATACTGGGAGGCCATGGGTGCCCTCCTGGGTGATGAATCGGAATGGCTGGGTAGAGAAGGTCGTGGGGCTAAAGACCCAATAAATTCTGCATTGAACTATGGTTATGCGATTTTGTACGGTCAGGTTGAAAAGGTTTTAATCCTTGCAGGGCTTGATCCTTATGCTGGTTTTGTTCATACGGATAGGGCAGGGAAACCAAGCTTGGTTCTCGATTTGATTGAGGAATTTAGGCAGCAGGTTACAGATAGAGTAATTTTTGGTATGTTGGGTAAGGGAAGTGAAATAACGGTGGACGAAGAGGGAATGCTGGAAGAGAAAGCGAGGAAACAGATTGCCCAAAAAATATTTGAACGGCTGGAAAGCGAGGAAAGATACGAGGGGATGAAACACAAAATAAGGACAATCATGTTTAAACAGGCGCAAGCTATAGCGAGTTTTGCCAGAGGTGATAGGAGTATCTATAAGCCGTTCATTGGGGGGTGGTGATGAAGTACATGATGATAGAAATTTCGAAAATGATGGTGGATTTCATACAAACGAGGTTTTTTCGGAAAAATTTATTGAAAAATTCAAATAACATTTTGAATTTTTTTATTTTATAATTCGGTTGCAGCGGAAATCCCTATGATGAGGGAACTGAAAGTGCTTCTATGTATCCTATTGCTTCATAGATTGTTGGGGTTGCAGCGGAAATCCCTATGATGAGGGAACTGAAAGAATCTCCAGGCTTTAAAAGATTAATTCGCCCCTCAGAAGTTGCAGCGGAAATCCCTATGATGAGGGAACTGAAAGGTTGAAGGCAAGGAGTAAGTATCGGACATAATATGTCTGGTTGCAGCGGAAATCCCTATGATGAGGGAACTGAAAGGAAATTGCAGACGGAGTGCCAATAAAAATGCGCCGCGTTGCAGCGGAAATCCCTATGATGAGGGAACTGAAAGTAAACTTCCTCTTTTCATACTAACCCCCTAAAAATCGTTGCAGCGGAAATCCCTATGATGAGGGAACTGAAAGACCACCCGGAACGCCTGTTATATCTATGTCTGCCGGGTTGCAGCGGAAATCCCTATGATGAGGGAACTGAAAGAAAATCGAATAATAAAAATAAGAAAACTTAAGAGATGTTGCAGCGGAAATCCCTATGATGAGGGAACTGAAAGGATGGGAAGACCCGAAGGAGGCATTTGAATGGTACAAAGTTGCAGCGGAAATCCCTATGATGAGGGAACTGAAAGGGATAGGACTTTTGTGTAAACAATCTTCATTTTCAGTTGCAGCGGAAATCCCTATGATGAGGGAACTGAAAGTGAGCTTTTTCAGGCATGGTGCATATAATATAGAACTATGTTGCAGCGGAAATCCCTATGATGAGGGAACTGAAAGCCTGATTTTTTAAGGGGGGCTTTTACACCCCCCGGTGTTGCAGCGGAAATCCCTATGATGAGGGAACTGAAAGTTTGCACCATACGTTGGCGGTCGCATTGACGCCGAGTTGCAGCGGAAATCCCTATGATGAGGGAACTGAAAGGCTGGAAAGAGCCGGCGGAGGCGCTAAACTGGTGTAGTTGCAGCGGAAATCCCTATGATGAGGGAACTGAAAGTCATCAAAGAATTCAGAATTATCTGACGCTTCAGAATTGTTGCAGCGGAAATCCCTATGATGAGGGAACTGAAAGAGGGGAATTTTATGAAGAGCTCGGCGTTTCCCGCGAGGTTGCAGCGGAAATCCCTATGATGAGGGAACTGAAAGGTCCATGGATAAGCCCCTTCCCCGAGTTCAATGCCACATCATTACGGACGCCTTCTGCCAGCTTTTAATGTGACTAACCTTACACCGCCCTTCTTCTTTATTTCCCTGAAAGAGAGGCCCGCGCGGACCCCTTCCAGGACCTGTTCGGGGTCTATCACCACGGCGCCACATAGATAATCTGCACCAAAAGCAAATAAGGCCTGCGATAAAGGAGTTGTTGGACCAATGATGACTGATGTGGCACGCCGAGCGCTGGTAAGGAAGTATCCTAGATACCGGGTGAGCAGGGCCGTCCCGGTGACGGCCAATACATCGAGATTGGCCAGGACATCGTCCCACCTTTCCCTCGAAACGGAGCCCTCCACGTCCCTTAGCTCGAAGAGGTGTAGCCCTCCGACTTGCTCTTTCAACAGTCGCACAAAAGGAAATTCCCCAACAACACCTACGACCTTGCCCCGGCCCAGCTCAACTAGGAGCTCTTCCGCCGGTTCATCCACATCGCTCGGGTTCTGCAAATCTGGTGCATAAGCTGCATTCAGCGCGGCAGTTCCGAGACTTACGGCAAAAGGCGAGGTGCTCTTCAGGTAGCCAGCGACATGGCCTGCGGTCTTTCCGATAACGTCATAAATCAGACCCTGCTCATGGTCGGCAGGTTGAGCGCCCAGCAGGGAGGCCATACCTGCGCGCCCTCCTGCCACAACGGAGATAAACCGTGGCCCGACCGCGACCTGTTCAATCAGGGAGTTGGGATGCACCATGTCCCGGAGGAGGGCGTCCACGAGGGCTTCCTCGATCCCGGCCAGGGGGCGTTCATGAACAAGGGGAATATGATAATGGCAAACGTGATCAGTCATACCTTCTCCTTAATATCACTTGCCATCAAGCCATGGGCAAAGGTCGCCGCGTTGATCTCCTGCCCGAACAGACGTCAGGGGGCGATGCCAGGCGGTTTTTCTCCGTGTTCTCTGTGTTCTCTGTAGTGAATTTCTCCACCAACCGCAGAGGCACTTGATGGGCAGCCCACCGGAGCCGCAGGTCGGGTCATAGACGGTCATGCCCGGCTGGGAATCGAGCAGGTGCGCCATCAGGATGGCGACCTCACGCGGGGTATAGAACGCCCCGGCGCTCAGGCGTTCGATTTCGTCATCGAACACATCCGAAAGCCGCTTGAGGAAGATCAGCGGCGGGATGTAATATTTAAACTTTGGCGTGTCCACGGGGCCGCGAATGGTACAGGCGGCTTCCCACAGCCAGGTTTCGAGAGTTTGGATTTCGCTCATGGACATATTCCCGCTTAAAGGTCTTTACAAAGGATCCCGCCATACCATTGGACTCAGGACTAAAGGCAATCCTTATCTTTTCTCCATTATAGCAAAGAGTCTTAAAGACATCCAAGGTTCTTCAACTTAATAAAGAGGCACGAGGGGCTTCTTACCAAAGGGTGCTTAAAGGGTGCCTTTTATTTTGCTGAGGAGGGTGTCCGGCCTTTAATCTATTTAACTTTCCCTATCGGAAATGCCTGCCCGCTCGGCGTGGCAGTGGGATACTGGGCCCGTTTGAAGACTTTTTCTGCCAGGGCTGGTACTTCAACATCCACATAGTTGGCAATTTCAAGGGTCCTTATAAAGCCGTCCCCGTCCATGTCCGCCCTGCCTTTCAATCCTTCCACAAGGACGTAGGTAAATAGCCCGTGACCCTGATAGCCCTCCATCGCCTCCTGAAGGGAGGTGGAGGCACTGAGGATCGTTGATCCCATTGCCCTGCTAAGGATTTTTATGGCCGTCTCCTCATTCATGCCCCTGGTGAGCATCGCCGTCTGGAGTGCCTCTCCCAGTTTTCCCGCATTGCACGTGTCTATGACTATGAGCTTCTTGGTGGAAGGGACATTAGCTATGAGCTCCTTAAGCTCGGCCTGGGTGAGGGCGTCCTCTTTTAATCTAAAGGTGCTTAGGGAGCCGACATTCGAGGTAATCAAAAAATACTCCCCCTCGTCCACTATGCCGTGGCTTGCTACGTAGAACACAAATACATCATCAGGATTCAAAGACCTGAAACCTTCAAGCTCCTTCCTGATGTTCTGTTTTGTTGTCTCTTCTTTCGTTGTAAGAACCCTTACGTTAATCTTCTCAAACAAAGGAGTTGCCACCGCTTTTACGGTATTTGCGAAAAGAATTGCATCTGCCGCTGCGTACTTAAGAGCAAGTTTCGGGTTTTTGTATTCATTTATCCCGATAGCAAGAACATGCATTGAAGGCTTCCGTACCGTCCTTAATGCGGAGTTTACCCTGTGTACGGCGGGATTGCTTTGCATAGAGCCGTCAGCGTTGAAAGCAACCACCTTGATGACATTGTCTCCCGTCAGGAGTTTTACATTATAGGTCTTGAAGATGACGTTTGTCCCCGGCCTCGGGGAAATTTTTACCCCTCTGCTGCTGTCAAGCAGGATGGAAGTGTCGTTGAGATAGAGCCTGATGTCGCCTATACCCCCTCCCATGTCTGTTAGCCTTACCTTAACCTGCACCTCATCGGCGTTAACTTCCGCAGGTGTTTCTATGATTGCAACCTCAGGGGGCTGCTTAATCTCCGCCATAGACCTGTAAGACTCAAGCGATCGTCCTGATAAAGCCAGTTTCACCAGGTCCGGTCTGTAGAACGCCTCGCGCAGCTGTTCAAGCGTGTATTCCTTGCCACTAACCTTAACGGCGTAATACAAATCACCACGTTCGGAACTGTGATAGTATCCTGCCGGTGTTAACGTGATCCATTCGCCATTTTGGAAAGTAATAAAAGAGGCCAATTCCTTCCCCGAATCGACACTCCACACCCTTACTGCATCACCGGCTAAAGATATAATGCGCCTTCCGTCCGGTGAAAATCTTGCTTGTATCGAGTGCATCGCTTCAGAAAAAGAAGGATGATCTATGACTTTTACTTCCTTTAAGGTTGAGAAATCCAATATAACGATCTTACCCTCTCCCGCAGATAGAAGGTATTTCCCATCAGATGAGACATCTACTGACCACACGGCATATTTACTCTTGATCTTCCTTATTTCTGTCAGGTTACCTGCATCCCGTACAACTATATCCCCTGATGTACATCCGGTGATAACTTGCTTTCCATCAGGAGAAACTGCCGCCATGGCTTGCCCAATGAAAGAAAAAGTGGGGCATGCCTTGGTTTCTTTTACTTCTCTACCGGTGCGAATATTCCACATCTTGAAATCAGGTGTAGTATATGCATATTTTCCGTCCTTCGAGAAAATTACGTTAAAATAAATCTGGTATGGTTTCGTGGAAAAATCTTTTACCTTTCTTCCCGTATTGACATCAAACATAGATACTATGGCGGGAGGTTCGGGGGCAAAAAAGCCTCTATCCGGCCCTGGGGAAACAGCCAAGAGATATTTACCATCGGGGGAAAAAGAAATGCCGGCGCACGCTTCTATATCAAAACTGCCCACTTCTTCTCTTTTCTCTATATCCCAGAGCCCTATACTCTTTTCACCCCCAACGGCGAAATACTTTCCATCCGGTGAAAAAGCTCCCCCCCCGCCGCAAGGTATACCCAGGACTTTCCGCGGTTCAAATTTCCCTCCTAATACTTGGGACCCTTCTATAAGATCGTATATACCGAAGTTTCCCACACCGCTGATGAATAAAACATAGCGGCCGCTCGGTGAGATTTCTAGACCAAACCCAAGGGGGACTTTTTCCTTAACGGCAGCCTCTACCCCGGCAGTCTCGGTCTTTACATGAGGCTGAACCACCACAGTACAATTACAGAGAGTAAGAACCAGGCCTATTACCCCTAATGTCCAGATAAATTTTATGCCTCTAAACATCTCGTCAATGGCTCGCTCCAATTTTTTTTAAGGGATGTACATTTAATCGCCTTTACACATCTTTGTCAACCAAGAAGCTGTCGCAATTACCGTACGAAAGGGGGGACGTTTCTACCTTCTGCCCCTATTTGCTTGACAAACTTAAATAAAAGCGCTTAACATTCTAAAGTAAAGCAATGATCGAGATTAGCTCCGATGCTTCCTAAAGCGGATTTAAACAAAGTCATAAGCACCTTAGAGGCGATGAAGAATTACGAATTGAAACTCGCCGATTTTTACAGTAGCTGTGCTAAGATATGGAAGGAGGGAGAAACATTTTGGCGTGCCTTAGCCGACGCAGAGGTTAAACATGCAGAAAACATTGAACAAATGAAACACATTATCGAGCAAAGACCCGAAAGATTCGAAATAGGAAGACCTTTCAATCATGTTGCTATAAATACTGCACTTTCATATATAGAAGAATACAGTAAAAAAATAGCCGAAAAAACATGTCCACTTGACAAGGTACTATTCGCATTTAGAGATATCGAAAAAAGCATTCTCGAATCCTACTACGTGGAAATTGTGAAAACGAAAGATATAGAATACCAAACACTGATGAAAGATATTCTCAGTCAAACCCTCGAACACAAGAAGGTTATAGAAAAAAAGATAGAAGAGATAAAAGGTTAATCTTCAAGACCATCTATTCCTACCCCTTGCAGGCTGCTTAGCTTATTTATTAGAAAATCGATATCATTTTTTTCCCGCAGTACGCTTCCGTGCTGAGGTGCAATTATACGTATATCGTACTTTGCTATCTCTTTCATAGCATGCCTTAGGGCTTTCTCAGATGGTATAATAACTTTGTGGAAATCCAAAATATCGGGCAGAGGACAGTACATTTTATTCTTCTTACAGTGGTTGTAATCGGTGCATGTGTAACAGGCATCATCAAAATTGAGAAAAAGTTCCCACTGGCGTGAAAAACTTCCGAATAAATCTCCACTGAATACTATGCCAGTAGACTCATCGTATGTAACAAAGCTTCCTTTTTGATGGGCGTAAGGAGTTTGAATAAATTTTAAAGTCCTGTTACCAAGGGTGAATACCCCGCCATATTCATCAATGGCCTTGAGAAGGTGGCGTTTATCTTTTTCAAGGTAATAGCTTAAGAATGTGTTGTTGCTCGAATGTGAAAGAATCTTTAGCTCTGGATTCATGCATATATCAACCACATTAGACATGGAGCCACAAAGATCAGGGTCAACATGGTCATAGATCAGGGCTACAATCTGTTCTGGAAAGATACCTGTCTGCAGAACCTTCATCATCACAATGGGAAAATCGGGGCGACTTCCCGCATCGATAAGTACAGCCTGGTTATCTTCTATAATCAGATAGGGATTACAGTGAAGATTAGTGGTAACATCGTGAAAACCCACCCAGAACACGTTTTCTGCAATGGCTACCGGACGGCTGTAACTATTTTTATGGTTCATATGCGACCTCACAGTTCTTTTAAAACAAAATAGGCCTTCATGTATCCCTTATTTTTCAAAGGAATCTCTCCCCTTTCCTCGAAAAGAAATAGATTTTGTGTCCTCATATAGGTACTTTGGGAAACATTTACCTTTCCTACTTCCCCTGAAGATTCAAATCTCGAAGCAATATTCACATTGTCTCCAAATATATCAAACTGCATACGCTCTTTTCCCACTACACCTGCCATGACACGCCCCGTGTGTATCCCTATGCGCATTTGAATATCTTCATTGTTTCTCATATTAAAGGCATTTACTAGTTGCACTAAAGACAAACCTGCTCGAACTGCCATTACAGCATGGTCTTCATATTCTACCGGTGCGCCAAAGACTGCCATGTATGAGTCACCTATTGTTTTTATCTTAGTACCCTTGAGCTCTGCGAGAACGTCATCCATCTCCCCGAAAAGTCTGTTCAAAAGCTCTAATAAAACCTCACCAGGCAGCCTTTCCGCCATCTTTGTAAAACCTGCAATATCGGTAAACAGGATAGTACAATCAAAGGGACGAGGCCTATATTTCCCTTCATCCTTAATTTCATCAGCAACGGTTTGCGGAAGGGTATTTTTAAGAAGGTTATCCACCCTTTTTTCGAGGGCAACGTATCCCTTTATCAGCTCTTCGAGCAGTCTCTTTTGAATAATATCGTCCTGAACTGTGGCAAGAAAGCGAAAATAGTTTTGAGTTACACGCTTTATGGATTCCTCATCGTAAATTTGGCGACATAGATTTTTAATTGATCTTTCTAACATTATGTAATCCTCTGCTTTTTCAATGAAACCAGTCTTTCAAATTACCATCTTTTGTCAAGAATAAAATTGGAGGGGTGCTGTATTAGCCCCCGTTTAGACCGAACACCTTTTTAATGGAAATGAGTTGTTATACTTTCCCCCAAATCCTGGAAAACCCCTTAAGTTTGGTTCACCTCTGACTCAAGATGGCACATAATAGAGCATAGGGAGGAGGAAAAAGGGACTGGCCTCAAAAAAAATTGAACAGCTTTCCGTTGAAGAAATGCCTCATTTTTGTCTGGACGATGGGGGAAAGCTCAACTCAAAGACGCAGTTATACTGGGCGGTTCCTTTTTTTCATCTGCCCTTTAAGCGCTTCTGGAGTTCTTTTTCTATGTCCATTGCGATTTCTTGGATCAGATGAGAGATAGCCGCACTCATACCCCGGGAGATTTCCAAGGGTGTCAGATCCCTGATCTTTTCCTCCGACATATAATACTTTCTTACGGCCACCCTTTTATTTTCCTCTTTCTCCCCCGTATCGAGAATAGTGATAATTATGACTACTCGTGATAAGGGTTCCCCATCTTTTTCCACGGCAAGAAATTCTGTAATCTTTCCTTCAAGAACGAACCTTGCGTTTTCTGCACTTTCCTTGGGCAGGACAATTAGGGAAGGCAGGGCAAGGGAGAGGTCCCGGAGAAGCAGGTTTTCCATCATCGTGGCTGGGGGAGCCTGCCATTGTTCACGCCGGGTTACCTCACGGCTGAAAGGGGTTTTCTGCTTTACCATGTAAGTGGCCGAAAATGGTGGGACGGCGGTAATAGACTCGATTTTCATGGTTGCTTCACCTTCCCATTTTTTCAAAGGGCCAGGGGCGGGGTAATCCACTGTGTAGTAACGGCTGGTAGGAGAAGGGGCGTGGGTGGAAGCGGGGAAGCACCCGCATAGAAAGACAATACTTACCAGGGCTAAAAAAGTTCTCATGCCTTTCTTCATCGATTGACTCCTTTTTCTTCTGTCTCTATGGGTTGGCCAAAAATTAAATCGGAAGGATTGTTTTCCAGGCGCTCCAGTAGAAGCCTCATCTGGTAGGTGGTTTGTTCTAGGGATCCCATGAGTCTTTCCATCTGTACCCCCAGGCGCCTTCCTTGGCGATCCATATTTTCCAACAGCCTTTCCATTTTTTCGCCTTTATGGGGAAGGTTGAAGCTGTTTATCTCTTCCCTTGCCGTTTTCAGGAGGGCCCTTGCCTCCGTTAAGGTTGTCTTTGTTTCATCCAGAATATAGTCTACCTTCCCCTCGGAGGCTATTTTATCGATCTTTTTCATTGTATCTTCAAGGGTAAGGGTGGCCTTTTCAAGGTGTGCGATCGTAAGATTGAGTTTTTCACCACGGAAAAAGGTGTTTATGCTCTGAGCGGCTGCCTTGAATTCCTGGGTGGTGCCCTCGAAATCTATTATTTTTATCTTATTGTAAATCTCAGCAACCCCCTGCATGATTTGCTTGATATCGGAAGGACGGGATGCAATGACGGGATAAGGGGGCTTAAATGGTGGGACGCGCCCCGTAACCTTTCCTGTCTCGTCCAGCCGGTCTAGCTCAATGAAAACAATGCCTGTGATACCCGCCGTTTTTAGCTGGGCGACGAGTTTGTCTGTATCTGTTGTCTCTAAGCGCAGCTTTATAATCACCTCCACCAGCCGATGGTCCGGTGCGACCGAGATGGAAACTACCCGGCCTACTTCTACACCCCTGTATTTCACGCTGGAATCGGTCTGTAAACCCTGAACGGATTCATCGAAATAAATAGCGTAGAGGTCGCCTTTTTCAAAATATCGGGCTGCCCCCAGCCAGATAATGAGGACCAGGCCCAAAAGTAGGCCAAAAGTTACGAAAAGACCTAAGAGAAACTGAGAATACTTTTTTGCCATCTTATCCCTCCTATCGGGTATCCCGCTGGAAGAATGCTTGAACACGGCGGTCGCGGGTAAAGGATTTAAGTTCTTCCGGTTTACCGCGGGCGATAATCCCTTTCTTTTCCCCATCGAGAAGTATGACTTCGTGGGCCAGGCGAAAGATTAAATCTAAATCGTGGGTGACGATAACCATGGTTGTCTTCATGCCTCGGTTTATAATGGAAATTAGCTCGTAGATTTCTCTTGACGTTACGGGATCGAGGCCGGCGGTTGGTTCGTCAAAGAAAAGAATGGCTGGGTCCAAGGCAATGGCCCTTGCCAGTCCGGCCCTTTTCTTCATTCCCCCCGACAGCTCGGCTGGGTAGTGGTTCTCGTATCCCGCCAGGTTCACCATGCCGAGCTTTGCCCGGACTAAGTACGTGAGAAAGGGGGATGGAAGATGCAGGGTTTCTTTAAGAGGGAGGGCGATGTTCTCTGCCAGGGTCATGGACCCGATGAGCCCCCCCGATTGGAAGAGGACCCCGAATTTCCTGCGGTGGGCGTTGATCGTGTCGTCATCTGCCTGGGCTATATCTACCCCCTCCACTATAACGCGCCCTACCTCCGGGCGGTAGAGGCCAATCAAGTATTTGAGCAGGGTGGATTTTCCGCATCCACTTCCCCCGGCAATAGCGAAAATTTCTCCCCGGAGGACACGAAAGCTGACATCGGTAAGAATGACGTTATCCCCGTAAGCAGCTGTAAGATTCTCTACGATAATTGCTTCTTCCACTGGGTCACCCTATGTAGTGTAGTATGACGGCGTAGGCCGCATCTGCTACGATGATGAGGAAAATAGAGGTGACCACTGCCGAAGTGGTAGCCTCTCCCACCGCCTCAGCCCCCCCGGATACCTGAAAGCCCCGATGACATCCCACCCCGGCAATGAGGAGGGCGAAGGTGAAGGCCTTGATGAGGCTTGTCGTCACATCCCACACATCTACTACTCGCAGGGATTCCCGGAGGTAAGTGGTAAGGGTGATATCCAGGCCTATTATTCCCACAATAAGACCCCCTAAGATGCCGAACATCATGGCGTAAAGCGTGAGGAGGGGGACGACAATGGCCGTGGCGATTATCTTCGGTATGGCAAGGAATCGGATGGGATGGAAGCCCATGGTCGTCAGGGCATCCACTTCCTCGTTCACAATCATGGTACCGATTTCGGCGGCGAAGGCAGAGCCCGAGCGGCCGGCCACGATAATGGCCGTCATCATCGGCCCCAGCTCCTTTATGATGGCAATACCTACGAGAGAAGCGACATAGATATTAGCTCCCAATTGCTTTAGCTGCAAAGAAGACATGAAGGCCATGATGAGGCCGATGAGAAGGCTGAGTAAACCCACAATAGGCAAGGCATCCACTCCGGTCCGCTTCATGTTGCGGAAAATATCATTCCACCTCAAAGATCGGGGATGAAAGAGACAGTAGGGAAGAGAGATGATAAGCTCTCCGGCAAAGGTCATAAGGGTAACGAAGTCATAGGCCATTTTTATACATAGCGCCCCCACAGATTCAAATAGGGGTGTCCTTTGCTCCGCCTCGTGGAGAGGTGGTTGGTGGATAGTGTCCCGGTCAATGAGTTCAAACACTCGCCTAACCTCTTCCGTCATACCTTTAATTATGGCCTTCCCCGTTTCTTCCAGTTGGGCAAGGGCAAGAGCCCCAGCACTGTCTACCCCCTCTAAATCAGTCAAATCTATTTTAAAAGATGCCTGGTTTTCCTCATGGAAAATGCGCTCCATCTCTTTCAAAAAAAGGGGTACCTGCGGAAGGGAAAGCTGTCCCGATAGGCGGATGGTTCCGTCTTTTTCCCTCGAAAGCTGGTAGCCTTTAGCCACTGTCCCCCCCTTTTTCTTCCCTTTTGAGCCTCAATTGCCAATTACTTATCATGTTTAAAGCTTCCAGGGGAGTCAATTTGTTGATGTCCATCTCTCTGATTTCCTCTCCGATGCGGTCCGTCTCTCTCATAAAGAGGGGTAGTTGCTGCAAGGGCTGCTTTGCACCCTTCATGCGGCCCCGCGGAATGGGCTGCGGTCCCACCGTAAGCTCTTCTTCCTCTATGGAGGCCAATATTTCCTTCGCCCGCTTTATTACCTCCTCCGGTATACCGGCAAGCTTGGCTACCTGGATGCCATAGCTGCGGCTCGTGCCTCCCTCAACGATTTTATGGAGAAAAACGATTTTATCGCCCCATTCGCGAACGGCGATGTTGTAATTTCTCACCCCCGTAATCTGCTGAGCAAGGGCGATGAGCTGGTGATAATGGGTCGCGAAAAGGGTTCGGGCGCCTAGCCGGTTTTTATCGGCGATGAACTCTGCCA
>Ga0315298_1000366_pt1 | contig 88395 bp, 82 predicted proteins | sample WHS_1_MG_FD_203077 | JGI IMG/M metagenome (GOLD analysis project Ga0315298, IMG submission 203077) | Extremophilic microbial mat communities from Washburn Hot Springs, YNP, Wyoming, USA - WHS_1_MG | ecosystem: Environmental > Aquatic > Thermal springs > Hot (42-90C) | place: USA: Wyoming...
TGCCATATGCTGCTTTTTGATCTCTAATCCTTTTTTGTTACTGTACCTCATATCGCTTCCAATACATCCTTGTCAAGGCCTTCAAGTGTTTTTAAGAACTCTATTCTTTCCAATCTCAGATTTTTCATCTTTTCTTTGTACTCATCCCGTGAATAAAAGTTTTTAATATCAAAACGCTTTATATCTACACCTTTTACTTCTTTTGGTACTTCAAATCCGACATCAGGATCGTACTCAAATTTTATTTCGTCTCTGAGAGATTTTTCCACAAACATGAAGGTATCCTGTGGCTTTATCTTAAGTCCATTCCATCCTCCGATATATCCTGTGTTGACTATGAAGGCTTTGAATGTTTTTCCTTGAAGTGCCCTTTTGAACGTGTTTACCTCTTTTGCAGGATCGTTTATTATAAATGGATTAAATCCGACGGTTCTAACCGGTTGGCCTGCTCTTTGAGGATCATCGGCACTTGTTATCGTCGATTCTCCAAGCGCAAAAATAGCGGCTGCCTTTTCAACGCTGTCAATTTTGAGAATTGGAGGAAGATCATCACGGCGGGTGTTAAAAAATAACACGTCAACCTTTCCCATTCTGTAAGATTTGGAATTATATGGAATCTTGTCTCTTTCAACTATCGCACGTCCATTCGTGCTTATGCTGAAGTTATCGAAATCTATCTCTCCTCTTTCGTTGACATAAACATTTTCAAGGATAGATCCTACATTCTTGGCAGCGTTGAGCAAAAGCGGTTGAGAGGTTATACCTTCAGTTTTGACGTAGAAATTTTTTTCAGACCCCCATGCAAAAAGATTTTGATCTATGAAATTTATATCGTCTTGAATTATCTCTATTGACTCAGGTGCTTTTAAGTCGTGAGTAGCGCAGACAAGCGTCGTTTTGCCCGTTCCACTTAATCCGAAGATCAAAACGCCGATATGCTTCATCTGAGAATCAATTTTAAGATTGTAAGCCTTGCTTCCTGCGTGCAAGCCAAGAGCATCGTGCTTTTCTCGTGCAACATACATGGCAAGTCTCAATGCGGCCATCTTTGTTTCTCCGTAATAATCGCTTCCCAGAATCAATTCAAGACCTTCTTTTGGAAAAACAAGAATCTTCCTCTCGGGATATTCAGGAATTGTTATAACGTCTACCTGTTCTATTTCTTCTCCATTGACCTCAAAAAGATTTTTCTTGAACATATAGGCAAGTTGCGGATATCTGGCACTTACGAATAGCCTTGATCGAAACGTCAGTTCAGATCCTTCACCTATTCGCGTGTCTACTTTGATCATATCGTTGTTCATTATGAAATTCTGGACGTCCTTGAGATATTTTTGCGCCTCCGGATCGTCTATTTCGTAATTCTTTGTGAATTTTGCACTTCTTGATTTAACCTTGGGATAAAAGAGTGGCAAACCTGAATTGTTTGAAACAGAATACTCTTTGGACATCTCCCACAACTCGCACAAACTCGGATCAAACCTGTCATTTGCCTTCATCGGTATTTCCATATATCTGTCTATTACCGATTTAGTGATTTTCGTCATCGTCATTGCCTCCTTAGAGTTCTATTTATTCTAAACCTAATTCAAAAGCCGAATTTTATTTACCATCGCGCAACGCATGGTACCTTCGAGGTGGCCGACGCTGCGCAGCGAGGACCAGATATTGAGAAGACGCCTGCCAGAGCAAAGATTCGAAATCTAAATTAGGTTTAGTATAAATATATTATACTAAATATCTTTTAAAAGTGAAATGAATGAACAGCACGTAGCACGTGGCTCATGGCAGGTGGCGCATAGAAAACGCAGTGAATAGTGAAAAGTAAGTGGTAAATGACAAATACTTATTTGCTGTCACGAAAGGCGAATGCCGGAGCCAACGATATTTCATATTCAAAGTTGATCAAGTATATACCAGTCAAGGGCTAAATTTCACATCTTTCAGGCAAAAAGATCCAATGCTATACTAAATCTCTTTTAAAAGTGAAATGCACATTTGAGTTTGGCTCCGGCATGTGCTATATGCTTTTTTCACTAATGGTGATCACTTTTTGCACACTATATGCCATGTACCATACGCTCCAGCATTCCCTATGCACTGTTCTTTAATATTTCTTTCACAATTTTTATGTCTTCTTCGTGTTCTTGATCACCCCCCGGCGTTTCGAGGATCATTGGAATTGTTCTGAAAAATGCTTCCGAAAAGAACGTTTCAAACCCTTTTACGCCTATAAAGCCTTTTCCGATTCTTTCATGTCTGTCTTTATGCACGCCAAGTGGATACATTGAATCGTTCAGATGGCACATGACAAGGCGATCTCTGCCAATTGTCTGGTCAATTTCGTCCATGAGTTTTTTCATTCCATCCTTTGATGTTATATCGTATCCGGCGTCAAAACCATGGCATGTATCGTATGTGAAATATAGATTATACCCACTTAGATCGGCAATTTTTTTGAGTTGGCGAAAGTTGTGTCCGATATTTCCTCCCTTTGGAGAAACTATTTCGAGCAGCAACACAACGTCTTTTGGGCTATCTTCCATGATAGTCGCTATTGAATGACCAATTCTTTGAATTGCGCTTTCTTCAGATTCTCCAAGACCACTGCCGGGATGGACGTTGAGGTATTTGATCTTGAGCAAACTCGCAAGTTCAAGTTCTTTTTTCATTAGTTCTATGGATTTTTCAAGCACTTCAGGGTTAGGACTCGCAAGGTTTATAAGATAACTCGCGTGAATCATCACTTTGTCGCCTTTTATGTTTTGTCTTTTCATCCCCGCTATGAAGGCATCGCGTTCGGAGTCATTCGACTTTACGTTTACGTTCCACATCCTCGGACTGTGAGAGAAGATCTGAAAGGTATTCCCGCCTATTTTAACGGTTCTGTCGGGTATCGTCGAAAGCGGACTTGTCATATGAGCACCTATGTACATTCAAATCACATCTTCCATTTCAAATTCAACTTTCAGAGTTTTGCCATCGAAATGTGATTCTACTTTCTTACCGTTGATGGTAACTTCTATGATTTGTCTTGGGGCATTCAAAAAGTTCATCTGTATTTTTTTATATTTTCCCGAGTATCCATGATTTAAGGCCTTTATTCCGATTGTGTATCCTCGGCTCAATGCGCCGACGGCAAACTCGTAAAGGTTGTACTTTCCAAATTTATAATCCAAAGTGTCGCCGTCATCTTCGTAAAGATATCCAACCGCTTCCTGACCGTAAATGTCTACGTAAAGGTTCATATTTTCTTTCTCAAGAATGTAATTCGTAGGATCGGTTTTAAAGATCATGGAATTTTCTTTTACGAAGATTGGAATTTCGTCAAGCGGAGCATCGATCTTGTAAACGTGATCTTCTTCGTAAATGTTGCCATTTCTAATGTCGATCCACTTTCCCTTCGGAATGTAGACCGTTCTCCACGTTGTATTCGGCCTTGTTATAGGTGCGACAAGAATTGAGTCTCCGAAAAGAAATTCATCGTTTATCGAATAAAGATTTTCGTTGTCCTGATCGAGAAACAAAAGCGGACGCATAACGGGTATCCCGTCTTTGTGAGAAAAATAAAATGCCGTGTATATGTACGGAAAAAGTGCATACCTTAATTTTATATATTTTCTGATCGTGTCTTCGATCTTTTTCCCGAAAGACCAAGGCTCCTGACGTGATGTGCCAATGGCGCTGTGATTTCTGAAAAACGGAAAAAAAGCCCCCATTTCGGTCCATCTGGCAAGCAATTCTCCGTCAGCATCTCCTCCAAAACCACCTACATCAGTGCCTGTAAAAGCAACTCCACTCATTCCAAGCCCCATAGAAATCGGCATTTCAATTTCGAGATGTTCCCACCAACTTGAATTGTCTCCTGTCCATACGGCAGCGTACTTTTGAATTCCCGCAAATCCTGCCCTTGTCAAAATGAAAGGCCTATTGTTTGGTTTGTACATCTCAAAAGCCCGTTTTGTCGCCATCGCTTCGAGGTAGGCGTAAATATTTCTCACTTTGAAATGCGGCCAAACTTTACCCTTGTCATCTTTGTGAACTATTTCGTCTCCAAAATCTTCCTGCATAAAGAATTCTTTCGCCTGGCCGAGGATTTGAAAATCGATCTCCCCTTTTTGCATCAATTCAAAAATTTTGGATGTTTTTGAATCAGTCCAAACTATCGATGGCTCGTTCATATCGTTCCATACGCCGTCGACACCGTTTTCAAATAAAGATTTATGTGATTTTGCCCACCATTCTCTTACGTCCGATCTCAGAAAATCTGGGAAATTGCATCTGCCTGGCCAGACATAACCCGTGAAATCTCTTCCGTTTCGATCTTTGACAAAAGCATCCAGTGATTTTCCTGATTTGTAAATTTCGTAATTTTCATCTATTTTCACACCAGGATCGATTATGGTGACGATCTTAAATCCCAATTTTTTCATCTCTTGAGAGAAACTTTTCGGTGCTTTGAAATTTTCTCCCCATGTAAAGACCCTGTATCCATCCATGTAATCTATGTCAAGATATATAACATCACACGGAATATCGTCCGATCTTAATTTTTTGGCGATCTCCAACGCTTCCGAAGCGGTGGAATAACTCCATCTTGACTGCTGATAGCCAAGCGACCATGCGGGAGGCATTTCCATTTTCCCCACAAGTTGCGTGAATTTGCTGATAACATCCTGCACTTTGGGACCGTAAATGAAGTAAAGTTCAATGCCATCGTCTTTAGCCGATACATCGAAATCATTTTCCATTCTGAAAAAAGTGTAAGATGTGGAATTTGCGAATATTCCCATTGCCGGTTTTTTAGGAGAAACGGCGATGAAAAACGGAATAGATATGTACATCGGATCAAGATCCGGCGTATGGAGGGGGTTATCCATGTTTTGCATTTTAAAGTGCTTACCACGTTTATCAAGGTAGCCCATTTTTTCTCCGAAACCAAAGAAATGCGCATTTTCATATGAAAATGTCACGGAGAAAATGTCGCCATCGACTTTTGAGCCTTTTTCGAATATGATAGGTTTACCCGCATCGATCACTTGCAATTTTCCATTTATCTCTTCGCATTTTAAGGTGGAATATGTTTCTTCATATGGCAAAGTTACATCTACAGGATTCGTCGGATTGCCGTAAACGATCTTAAAAATTGAACCGTTAATTTTCTCAATCGTAGGCATTTAAACCCTCCTTTATTTGTAAAATTCAGAAACAGGTTGAAATTGATTTTTCATTCTCAACAATTCGGATGATCCTTTTTTGGACACAAGGAAATAAGTGTCGGAAGCATCGTTGCTGGCTACAACGCAGGAACGATCAAGTGAGATGGTATATGTCGTTTTGACCGTTGGCGTGCCCGAAAGGAAAAAAACGTAATCGGAAAGTCCAGGTCTCATATCCGCCTGAAGTAAAAGTTGGCCGCCCTTAGTCACGTTTATCCATACGCCTTTTTTTCCCGTTATGTAAATGCTGAAATAATCTGAATTTGGATTTACAGAAGAAAAGGTCAGGATTTTTTCGAGATCGATGTTGCCGTTTGAAAGAAAGTTATACGAATTTATGTATTCATCGACGACTCCACCGGGAGATATACTTTGTTTCAAAGCAGAAATATCCGAATCGATTTCATTCAACCTTCCGCTTATCGATTCCATCGTTTTGCTTAAATTAGAGATTTCCGCCGAATTTGATCTGACAAGCGCAAAATCGAGTATGCTCATAAAAGTTGCGAAAATGGCAGCGACGATAACCAATATGACGACTATTTTGTAGATAAGCGGGGTATTTTCTTCATCGTTCAAAAGATCACATCCATTTCATGATGTCACTTTTGCCTTAAAATGCTTATCAAGTCCATCTTGTTTTCTTTCTTGTTGATAAGCCTTTTTATGTTTTCATGATGTCTGTAAACGCTTAAAAGAAAAAGAAAAACCAAAGTAATTCCAAAATATTCCTGTCTTAGCACAAAAGCCAATATCGATGCAACGCCGAGACCTATCATTGAAGCCAGAGAGACGTATTTCGTCGTAAGTGTAAAAAAGATCCAAACTCCAAGAAATCCAATCGCAATTAAAGGATTCACGGCAAAGACAAAGCCTACAGTTGAAGCAACTCCCTTTCCTCCTTTAAACTTCATGTAAATTGGGTAATCATGACCTATGACCGCAAATGTGCCGGCAAGCAATATCCAGATAAGATCAAATCCCAAAAGTCTTGCGATCAAAACAACGATAAAAGATTTAAAAATGTCAAGGAACATTGAAACAAAACCGATCACAGGTCCGCCTGCCCTTAAGGCATTTGTACCGCCGACATTTCCACTTCCGACTTTCCTTACATCTACTCCTTTTATGTAAGGTAAGATGTAACTGAAAGGTATACTTCCGACGAAATAAGAAACTATCACCCAGATTATTTCAAAAATCATGATTCTCTTCTCGCCCTTACGATTATTTTCAAAGGTGTTTTTGCAAAGTTATCTATCTGTTTTCTTAAAAAGTTTTCGTAAGATCTTTTCATGCTGTCGTCAAAAAGCTCGGGAAAATTGACGAAAACAGAGATGGTAGGAGGAGAGGTTCCGGTCTGTGTCGCATAGAAAAGTTTCAATTTCGATGAAATCGAATGCTCGGCCGAAAAGCGCGAAGATGCATTCGCTATTTTTGACGTTTGAACGTTTGAGGTGTATCCGTCGTAAACGTCCACGATTTCTTTCATAAGATTGTCTATGTTCCAATGCTCGGCCGCAGATAACGGCACGAAAGGACTGTAAGATATGAAAAAAAGCGCCTTTTTGGCTTCGTCAAGAATCCCTGCTTTTGCGATATCCCATTTGTTTAAAACCACTATCGGAGCCTTTGAATATTTCAATATCATAGAGGCAATTTTTTTGTCCTGGTCGGAAATTTTTTCCGAAGCATCAACTACAAGCAATGAGATATCCGAATTCATTATTGCCCTTATCGTTCTGGCACCGCTGAAAGATTCGACTGTCCCTTTCTCAACGTGTGATCTTCTTCTTAGACCGGCCGTGTCGATGAAAAGTATTTCCCTTCCTTTGTAATTGAAAGACGCATCTATGGTGTCTCTTGTGGTGCCCGGAATGTCCGTTACTATCGAGAGAGATTCGTTGATTAAGGCATTTAGCAAAGAAGATTTTCCGACGTTTGGTCTTCCGATGATAGAAACTCTCACAGTCGTTTCAATTATATGCTGATCGAAATTGGGTATCCTTTTCAATATAGCATCTATCAGCGTTTCAAAGCCGATGTTGTGCTCGGCCGAGACAAAGATCGGATCGCCCATGGAAATCGAATATATCTCATCTAAGTTCTTTTTGTACGCTTCTCCTTCGGCTTTGTTTACAATTAAAAGACAATCTTTGCCAGATTTTCTGATTATATTCGCAACTTCTTCGTCTTCTTCCGTTATGTTAGATCTTCCGTCGATGACAAAGATCACCAAAGATGCCATCGCTATCCAACGTTTTAAAGCATCATTCATGCTTTTTTCTATATCGTCAACCGGATCGATAAAATATCCCGGAAGATCGACAATTCTGACATTTTTTCCTTCCAAATTTATGTCAGAAATAACCGGATCTCTGGTTAGGCCTTCGTAATCGGCCACCAGAGATCTTCTGAAACCAACGAGTTTGTTGAATATACTTGACTTTCCAACGTTCTTTTTTCCCGCTATGACAACTGCAGGCAAATTAAGATTGCTTTTCACCTTTTTGATTCACCATTTCTCCTATTGTCGTTCTCATAGGCCCCTGATTAAAGAATTCATCTTCTTTCGGAGATTCTTTTTTGGCATGTGAAACCTGTTCCGTAGGTTCTCCCTTTATGGTAACAACCATATCCCTTTCATCCAATTGAGGATTGTAAGATATTTTGTGAACTTTTGCCTTAAAGGTATCTCCGACTTTGATTCCCTCGTAAAATTGAGATTTGGGTAAAAATCCTTCGACGTTGAAATCCACCACACGCAGAATTGCACCCGAATTCTTGAGATTAACAACTTCACAATCAACCGGAGTACCCATCTTGACGTTCTTGGCAAGTTCTTCCCAAGGATCTTTTTGCAATCTTTTAACGCTTAATTTCATTCTTCTCTTTTCAGGATTTATCTCGAGGATTTTTGCTTCAATTTCTTGATTTTTCTTGAAAAGATCGGAAGGATTTTTGACGAAATTCCATGAGAGTTCAGAGATGTGCGCAAAACCCGAAACTTCTTCTTCAATACCAAGTATCACTCCAGTATCGAGTATCTTTTCAACTTTCGTTTTCACAGCATCACCGACATGGTACTTTTCTTCGATGCCATTCCAAGGATCTCCTTCCACATCTTTTATGCTGAAAGAAATCCTTCTTCTGTTTTTGTCTATTTCTGTGACTTCGACTTTTACATTTTCATTTTCATGGAAATAGTCTTTAAGGTTTCTTCTGTAATTTCCCCAAAAGATATCTTCCGATCTGACAAGACCTTTTATGCCATCCGAGATTTTCACAAAAATACCGTAAGGCGCTATACCCGTGACAGTTGCATTGACAACTGTACCGACGGGATACTTTGCCTCTATATCATCCCATGGATCGTTAGAAAGTCTTTTAAGGCTTATGGACATCTTTCTGTTTACTGTGTCTTTTGATATGACAACGCATTCAATTTTGTCGCCAACACTGAATTTGTCTTTAAAGTTGACATTTTTGTCCCAACTTATTTCACTTCTTGGAAGCAGTGCTGTCATCGGTCCGACGTCCACAAATGCTCCAAAAGAGGTTATATCCTTTATAACGCCGGTTAATTTGTCACCAACATTCACACCATTCAAAAAATCTTCAACTTGCTTTTTCGCGATTGTGTCCATTGAAAGTACTATGTTGTTACCGTTGTTGCGCTCTTCAAAATTTATAACTTCAAATTCAAATTCTTTTTTCACAAGATCTTCGTTGGATATGTTGTTCAAAGAAGATGCCTGAGATCCAGGCAAAAAAGCTGAAAGAGCGCCTTCTATTTCAACGGTGTATCCACCTCTGACTTTTTTGGTAACATAACCTTTGACGGTTTTTTTCTCTTCCATGCTTTTTCTTACTTCTTCAAGGAGTTTAGGTATCATAAATCTGCGTTCAGAAAGGTAAGTCCTTGCGCCTTCTTCTTCTCCTTTGTAATTTATAACCATAGCCTCTATTGTCTCACCCGGTTTGTAACTTTCAGGATTTCTTACGAGTTCTCTTTTTGTTATCATTCCTTCAGTTTTAGCCGATAGATCGACTATAACGTATTCGGTACCGGAACTCAAGACGGTACACTTTCTTACTTCTCCGACAGTCGGTGTTCCTACATTTTCGCTTTCGAGATACTTCTCGAATTCTTCTTTCCCGTTAAGCACTTCGCCGTTTTCCATGATCTTCACCCCGAAGGGCACACCTCCTTTAATTTTTGAACGTCCTCAACCTTTCAACGATTTCATCGACTATTCCCATTGAAGTTGAGGTTCCACTGCAAATTCCAACACTTTCGGCAGCATCAAACCATTCCGGTTTTAAATCTGCCACGTTTAGAACGAGATAGGTTTTATAATTGATGCTTTTGGCTATATTAAAAAGTTTTCTCGTGTTAGAACTCTTGCTACCTCCTATTACTAAACAAACATCATTTTCACTTGCTAAAACCTTCACCTCTCTTTCTCTTTGATATGTAACGTTGCATATGCTGTTTTTTATCAACACAGATGATAAATCTTCTATGTTATCGACTATTACTTTTGAAATTTCTTTAAAGCCATCAGCATCCATCGTTGTTTGAGAAAAAAGTGCGATCTTTTTGGTCGAATATCTTAAACTTTCAGGAGAATCAAAAACCTTCAAATCGTTGACGACACTCTTGAGAAAAACAACTTCATCGTGTTTATCATGTCCGTAAAGCAAAACTTCAAATCCCTGTTTTTTTGCGTCTAAAATCGACTCTGAAAGCGACAAAACAACCGGGCATGTGGCATCGACAACCTTTTTGGCATGCATTTTAATCTTTTCAAGTTGATCGACGGGTACACCGTGCGCCCTTATGAGTACCGTTGCTTCTGAAAGATCCGGCCACTTTGAAGTAACATCAAAAGTTTTGAGTCCAAGTTGATTGAGTTTTTTCATTTCTTCTTCATTGTGTATGAGCTCTCCCGTCACGTAAACATCTTCGCCTTTGTCAAGCAAATCTTTTGCTATTTCAACAGCCTTGTCAACTCCGAAGCAAAAACCTATATCTTTGGCAACCTTAATTCTCAGCAATTTTTATCCTTTCCATGTAAAGATTGTATATTTTTTCTATCACATCGTCAAGAGAAAGACCATCTGTAAGCACTATGACCGCGTCAGATGCAGGTTTTAAAGGGGCTATTTCCCTTGAAGAATCGATCGAATCTCTTGCTTTTATCTCGTTTATTATATCTTCAAAATCGGCTTTCGAATCTTTTGCGATGAGTTCTTTGTATCTTCTTTTTGCCCTTTCTTCAACGGAAGCGGTAAGAAAAATTTTCAGAAAAGCATCCGGCAGCACAACGGTCCCTATGTCTCTGCCTTCAACGACGAAATTGTCTGATTTGACGATATCCCTGCTTTTATCCGTTATGATTTTTCTTATCTCGGGCACTTCGGCAACTTTTGATACGACTTTTCCGACTTCCAAAGTTCTTAAATCATCTTCGTGAACTTCTCCATCCATGATAATCGCACTTTCGATGGCTGAAAAATGTTTTTTTTCAATCATATCAAAAAATTCCTGCGAAAACTCAACTTGGCCTGCTTTAAGCCACAAAAGCGCCACCGCTCTGTATATGTTTCCTGTGTTAAGATGTTTAAATCCCAACTTTTTTGCAAGTCCAGCCGCGACTGAACTTTTACCAGATCCAGCCGGCCCGTCTATGGCAACGTAAATCATGATAGTTTCTTGCGATCGTTGAAAATTTTGAAACAACATTTCATGATCGATGATCCTCCAGTTTTATTCCGAGCTCTTTGAGTTGATCTTCGGAAACCTCAGAAGGGGTATCCATCATGAGATCGGTACCACTCGCAGTTTTCGGAAAGGCTATGACATCACGCAAAGAGGTTACACCGATCATGACAGAAACAAGTCTATCAACGCCTATGGCAAAACCGGCATGGGGTGGAGCTCCGTATTCAAAGGCCTCAAGAAAAAAGCCAAAACGTTTTTTTGCTTCTTCTTCGGTTATGCCGATGAGTTTAAAAACCCTTTCTTGAAGTTCTCTCGTATGAATTCTAACACTTCCGCTTCCCATTTCCCATCCGTTTATGACAAGGTCGTAAGAGTGAGCTCTTATCTTTGAAAGATCGTCCGGTTTGCTTTCAAGGTCTTCAAGATAAGGCATCGTGAAAGGATGATGCTGGGCTTGGAATCTTTTATCTTCTTCGTTCCATTCAAACATCGGGAAATCGTTTATCCAAAGTACTTTAAAAGTATTTTGAGGAATTATTCCAATTTTGTTAGCGATTTCAACTCTTGTTCTCCCCAAAAAGGTACTGACCTCATTTTTTCTGCCCGCACAAAGTATCACGGTGTTGTCCTCTCCGACTCTCACATCCGATGTCAGCCCTGAAAGCAATTTGCCGACACTTCCCGTGAAATTTGTACCATGAAACTTTGCCCAGCCGAGTCTTAAATTCGAAGACTTAGCCGATTCTGAATACGCGTCAAGATCTTTTCTCGAAAGCACGTCATTTTTTGGAATGACGATCATCTTTGTTTCTTCTCCATCTCGAGGACTTAAAAAATCAAGTTTGGACGCAAAAGACTTTGACGTGAGGTTTTCTATCTTCATTTCAAATCTCAGATCGGGCTTATCCGATCCGTACAATTCCATCGCTGTTTGATACTGCATCGACGGAACATCACCTATATCCTTTCCAAGCACAGATTTAAAAAGATATTTGACAAGATTTCCCACCGTCTCCTGTACGTCTTCCTGATCGACGAATGACATTTCGAGGTCTATCTGTGTGAATTCCGGTTGTCTGTCTGCCCTGAGATCCTCATCTCTGAAACATCTCGCTATCTGATAATATCTATCAAAACCTGCTATCATGAGCAATTGCTTGAATATCTGTGGAGATTGCGGTAGCGCGTAAAAAGTTCCACGCTTGATCCTTGATGGAACGATGAAATTTCTTGCTCCTTCCGGTGTCGATTTCATGAGATACGGTGTTTCTATTTCAAGGAAGTCAAGAGAATCAAGATACTCTCTTGTCTTTTGAACAAGTTTGTGCCTGAAGATAAGGTTAGATTGTAAAGTTCTTCTTCTCAAATCAAGGTATCTGTATTTTAATCGTACGTCTTCGCTGCCTTCATCTCTGTTTGTGTATATAGGAGGAGTTTTGGACTCGGCGAGAATTTCGATTTTCTTTGCCAATATCTCTATGTTTCCGCTCACAAGATCGACATTTTTGGCATCTTTCGGTCTTTCTCTCACAACCCCTTCGACACCAACGACGTATTCACCTGAAAGCTTTTTTGCGATCTCATAAGCAGGTGTCTCTGGCTCAAATAATACCTGAACAATGCCGTACCTGTCTCTTACCCACACAAAAATTATACCACCGAGATTTCTTACTCTATCAACCCAGCCGTTGATTACAACGGTTTTATTGATCAAAGATTCATTCAATTCGTGAAGTCTGTAATTTCTTTTAAGCATTTTCCCAGGGATTTCTCCTTTCAGTTTTCTCAAAAGATTATATATTCTAAACCTACTTTAAAAGCCAAATGTTTATTTACCATCACACCTGCCGGAGCAAAGATTCGACATCTAAATTAGGTTTCGTACATACTAAATCTCTTTTAAAAGTGAAATGAACATTTGCGTTCGGCGCAGGGCATGATGCCTCGAGGTGGTCGACGCTGCGCAGCGAGGACAGACACCGAAAGGCAAATGCCGGAGCCAACGATATTTCATATTTAAAGTTGATCAAGTATATTAAACCTCTTTTAAATTCGATCAAGTATACCATAAAGAACCGGATACGTGCGTGTTGATCTTAAAAACTTGTTATGGTAAAATCTTTATGTGCGGCCATAGCTCAGTTGGTAGAGCATCAGCTTCCCAAGTTGAGGGTCGCGGGTTCAAGTCCCGTTGGCCGCTCCATCAAGCCCTCTTAGGAGGGTATTTTTTTAGGAAGGTGAGAAAATGCAAACGATCGAAGCAATTAAAAACAGAAGAAGTGTTAGGAAATACATCGATAAACCCATTAAAAATGAGATTTTAAAAGACATTGTTGATTGCGGCAGACTTGCACCAAGCGGGAATAACTCCCAGCCATGGGAATTTCTTGTGGTGACAAAACGCGAAGACCTTGATTTTTTGGCAAAGGTCACAACTTATGGGAAATTCCTGAAAGAAGCAGGGGCATGCATCATCACTTTTTGTGAAAAAAATAACAGACATCATGTTGAAGATGGATCGGCCGCAACTGAAAACATGATTTTAGCCGCAACGGATTACGGTATAGGCACGTGCTGGATAGCAGGATACAACAGGAGTTATGAAGAAGATATCGTTTCACATTTCAACGTTCCACAGAATTTGAGAATGATATCCATCATATCTTTAGGATATTACGACAGATACCCTTACATCCCAAACAAAAGATCCATAGATGAAGTTTTGCACTGGGAAAGATTTTGATGCGCACGAGAAAACGGACATTAGGACTTCCGTGTCATCCTGCACTTGATGCGGGATGATATTGAAGTTCTTAAAGGTTATCCTCGATGAATTCGAGGATGACAGATGGACGGTGATGGGATGCCTGCCGGAGTCATCATACATTTGCGGATCGAAAATGGCTGACAATGGTATATAATTGATATGAAACAAGATTTCATTAAGAGGTGTTTTGATGTTAAAACTAAGATTTTACGGTGATCCGATTCTTAGGAAAATCTCAAAGGCAGTTCAAAATGGAGAATTAAGCGAAACATTTTTGAAAGAAATGAGTGAGATCATGTACACCCAAGATGGCGTTGGTCTTGCCGCACCACAGGTTGGAATTTTAAAAAGATTTTTCCTCTACGATATAGGAGAGCAACTCAACGTGGTTGTAAATCCGGAGATACTCGAAAAATCAAAAGAAACAGAGATCAGTCAAGAAGGATGCTTAAGCATTCCCGAAGTGTACGAAGATATCCCAAGGTCGGCAAAGATTAAGGTAAAGTATCAAGACCAGCATGGTAACTTTTATGTCAAAGAAATGACAGGCTACGAGGCACGTGTGTTTCAGCATGAACTTGATCACCTTAACGGAAAACTTTTTATAGATTATCTGAGTTTGATAAAACGAAGAACGCTTAAACCACAACTCGATGAAATAAAGGAAAAGGGAGAAGAGATTTTGAAGCGAAAACTTCAGTCATCTGAGGGCACAAAAAGTGTATGATCATCTTGCCTTCTTTGGATCTTCTGAGTTTGCCATTCCCCCTCTCAAATCCATACTTGATTTCACAGACGTAAGGGTAATTGTAACTCAGATACCCCGTATGGCAGGACGTAACAGGCGTTTAACGCCCACTCCTGTTTCCACTTTTGCCCACAAAATGGGGTTAAATGTTGTGGAAGTTGAAAATGTCAACGATGAAGGTTTCATAAAACTTTTAAAGGACTTAAATATTCAACTGGCAATAGTTGTCGCATTCGGACAAATTTTGAAACCGACCTTGCTTGATTCAGTTCCAAAAGGCTTTTTCAACGTTCATGCATCTTTATTGCCTGCGTACAGGGGCGCGGCTCCCATTCAAAGGGCATTGCTTGACGGCGTTGAAGAAACCGGCATTACGATATTCAAAATAGACAAAGGTCTTGATACAGGTAAGGTCGCTTTGATGGAGAGTCTAAAGGTAGATCCGTTGGATACTTTCGATACTTTAAGCGAAAAATTGTCGATCTTAGGATCATCTTTGATCAAAAAATTCATGGAAAGTCATGAAGTGCTTCTCAAGGATCAAAATGGAGAACCTTCTTACGCAAAAAAGATATCTTCTGAAGAAACCATCATAAATTGGAATTATCCCGCCGCAAAGATCGGTAATTTGATAAGGGCATTCGATTCCAGACCAGGATCAAGGACAATTTTAAACGGGGAAATGGTTAAACTTTTCGGTTTCAAAGGAATTTCGCAGATGCGTGGAAGACCAGGAGAAATTTTGAAGATAAATTCCGAAGCAATCGTTGGATGTGAAGATTTTTCGATCATCGTATCGAAGATCCAATTTCCATCTAAGCGGGTGATGAGTTTTGGTGAGGCCCAAAATGGTCACAAAATTATCTCTGGCTCTTCTTTTGGTGCTTAGCGTTTTGGAGGTTTACGGAATGCAAATCCAAATAAATGGTGATCTTGGTCTTTCTTACGGTTTTGGCGATCAATCTATTTTAGAAAGCCTTGACATTCAAGAGGGTTTTAATTTCAATCAGCAAATCCAATTCACTTTGAGTGGAGAGGTCAACGATGGACTTTACGTTTCGGCAAATGTTGGAACGAAAACGACAACGGTTACACTTTATTATGTACCGTTAAACGTTCAACTTGGAAATGTAACAACCTCTGCTTATGGCGTAAATAACTTTTCTGTTTTTGGAATTAAAATACCGAACGCATCTTTCGGCCAGTTATCCGGAAACATTTTGAATACGACGGTAACGGTTTCTCCTTTGGTTCCTTACGCAACAATTGGTTCTATACTTTACGGAAGCGTCGTGATTTATTCAGATGGTCAGGTTTTAAATCCAACGCTTTACACGATAGACTACACGACGGGAACGATTTATTTTTCCGATCTGACATCGACAAAAACTTTCACAATCGAGTACCAGAGTAACTCTTCAAACGCTGGCACATATCTTTTGATGACTTCTGCCGGAACGAAAGATAAAGGTTACAATCTGAACGGCACTTTTTGCACTGTTTTTTCAACTCCATCAGATCAGTTCTTTGGTCTCGGGGAGATAAATAACGATAAATTTTCACTTCAAGGTGCGGTTAACGTTGATCAAATACCTTCTTTTAAAGTGGGATTGACAGAACATGATTTTTTTTTTGGACAGGACGTGAAAATGGCGCTCTCTTACGTTTCTGAAGGTTTCAGATATCCGTTAGGCATAGCGCAGGTTCCGGGAATAGGTGGAAACGTATCAATCGGTCCGGTCAGTTTTTCTTTTAACAAAGATTATTTTGGAGTAACCGAAAACGGATCTTCGATCAACTCATCTTTGGAGATAGGCACCCAAAACGGTATAAACGCATCGGTGAGATGGAAAAATTTTGAAACTGCTTTGAGCATTTCAGCATCAAATGTGACTGCTTTTGAATCTTTTTCAAATGATGTCTTTAATTTGATGGTAGGCCAAAATTTTTCAAATTCCACAAACTGGTGTGTTTTACAGATCGCAACTCCCATAAGCGCTGAGGCAAGTGTGAGTTCTCAGGGTTTCGGTGTGTCTTTATCAAAATTAATGGGACCTGCTTTGTTAAACGCATCATTTTCAACCTTTCAAAATTACAATCAGGCAAATTTGGGTATATCGAATCTTTTGGCATATGGAATTCCATTATCCGGAAACATACAAATTTCTAATTCTTCTACTTCATCGATCATGGGAAACCTGAATTTTTCCATGCCAGCAGGCAAAATTGGTCTGAGTGCGACGACATTTCCGTCTTTTGGACTTTCGTTTTCCAACAACACCTGGAATTTAAACGGTCAGATCTGGAATAACGGTTGGAATTTAACCGCCGGCGTTCAGATGAATTTTTCAAACTTCACTTTGGATGGAAATATTGAGTTTGAAAACGATCAGAATAGATTCGGAGGATCAATCTCTTTGAATTTGAGTGGCCAGATATGATAATCGAAAAAATGATAAGTGGAGGATTTGGGCTCGGCCGAAAGGATGGAAAGATCTACCTTATAAGAGGCGCATATCAAGGTGAAGATGTTGATGTCGAGATCGAAAAGCAATCAAAAGACGTCGTCTTTTGCAAGGTAAAAAGCGTTAATGCGCCCTCTCCGAAAAGACAAATTCCCGTTTGCGAACATTTCGGATCATGTGGCGGATGCGATTGGATGGACCTTGAATATGAAACTCAACTTGAGTACAAAAGGGATATATTCGTAGATCAGATGAAACATATAGCGAATGTCGAGATTTTGCCTCCAAAGATCGTTCCAACCTCTCCGTATTCTTACAGGAACAAAGTCGAATTCGTTATAAAAGACGGCAAAATAGGATATTTTGGTAAAAATTCCCACAATTTCGTTGAGATAAATGAGTGTCATATCATTTCAAACGCTTTGAACGACATAAAAAATGAAGCGAAAAAATACGATTTGAGATATTTTGATCATCTTATCCTTCGTGAAAGCAATGACAAAAAAATGGCTGTATTCGTCTCATCAACCGCTCAAAAGATACCCAAGATAGCAGATGAAACGGTTTCGCTCGTCAACAATTCTCATGTTGTCATGGCCGGTCATCAAAAAATAATCACGGGAAAAGGATACCTTGAAATAAAGGTGGATGAAATAACTTACAGAATTCCACCAAAATCTTTTTTTCAGATCAATTACGAAGGCGCTGAGATACTTTCTTCGAAAGTTAAAGAGTATGCCCAGACGGGCAAAAACTTACTTGATCTGTATTGCGGAGTTGGGTTTTTCACGCTTCAGGTTGCCAAAAATTTCGAACATCTGACAGGTATTGAAAGTTCTCCTTCGTCTATAATCGAAGCGAGAGAAAATGCAAAATTAAACGGTATTTCAAATGTCAAGTTCACGCTTTCAAAAACATCGAAATTCAACTTTTCAAATTACGATGTCATAATTGCAGATCCACCAAGAAGCGGCATTGACAAAGAAACCATGAACGCGATTCTTGAAATAAAACCCGAAAGGTTTGTTTATGTTTCCTGCGATGTTGCAACTTTCGCAAGAGATTCTTACAAATTGATACAAAAAAGGTATAAAATAAAAGATGTGATGCTTGTGGATCTTTTTCCTCAAACGCATCATTTTGAGATCGTATCTCTATTTGAAAGAAAAGAGGTGGGTTGAATGTTAAAAGTGGGCGATAATGCTCCAGAATTTTGTCTTCCAGATCAGGATGGAAAAGATCTTTGTCTGAAAGATCTGAAAGGGAAATGGGTAGTGCTTTATTTTTATCCCAAAGATAACACGCCCGGATGTACGGCAGAGGCCTTATCCTTTACGGAACATAAAGACGAAATAAACGGACTCAACGCCGAGATTGTCGGGATAAGTGCCGATAGCATCGAAAGTCATAAAAAATTCATTGAAAAGAGAAATTTAAAGATAAAACTTTTAAGCGATCCTCAAAGAAAGATCATAGCACTTTACGATGCAAAAGGAATCTTGGGGACAACAAGAAGCACATTTTTAATAGATCCCGAGGGAAAGATAGCAAAGGTCTGGCCCAAAGTCAGCGTCAACGGTCACGCAGATGATGTCAAAAATTCTATTTTGAATTTGAAGGTAAAATGATGTTCGATAAATCTTCATTTGAAGAGATGAAAAAAGAGATCGAAAGTCTCCTCGAAGGACGAAAAGATAAACTTGAACCAATATGCCAGTACCTGTACGATCATGTCCCTTACTACAATTGGGTAGGCTTCTATCTTGTCGATGGATCAAAAAAGTTAAGACTTGGGCCTTACGTTGGCGAACCAACGGTGCACACGACGATATCTTTCGGACAAGGCATATGTGGTCAGGCCGCACAGACGAAACACAACTTTGTAATTCAAGATGTTACAAAAGAAACGAATTATCTTTCGTGCAGTCCGGATGTTAAAAGTGAGATCGTCATACCGATGATGAAAAATGGAAAAGTTATCGGAGAACTTGACATAGATAGCCACTATCTTTCTCCATTTGATGAAAAGGACGAGGCATTTTTGGAATGGATATGCAAAATATTAACGAGTGAGTAGGGGAAATGGCCAATGGCGAATGGCATATGGGGAAAAAGACATCAGAGATTATAGACTAAAAAGCAGCACATGGCAGGTGGCACATTGCAAGAACAAAAATTAGAGATCAAAAGCAGTAAGAATGACAAAAATTGATGGTTCTTATGATAATTGACAATAATGCGAGGAGATGACTTTAATTGATATCAACCGTAACAATGAGATGGGATGGGAAAGCACTTGAACTTATAGATCAAAGAAAACTTCCGCAAGTGGAAGAATATCTCAAATGTAAGACATCCGATTGCGTTGCATCTGCGATAAAGGACATGGTGGTAAGAGGTGCCCCTGCGATAGGCGCGACGGCCGCATTTGGATACGTTATAGGCGCCATTGAAAACGCTAAAAGTTTAACCGAAGAAAGGATGAACTCTGTTAAGGAAAGATTGGCCAAAACAAGGCCAACGGCCGTTAATCTCTTTTGGGCACTTGATAGGATGCATTCAAAATTTTTGTCTTTAAAAGATCGAAAACCTGATTTTATCATAGAAGAGTTGAACAAAGAGGCTGAAAAGATAGCCCGCGAGGACATAGATGTCAACAAGCAAATGGGTGAATACGGCCAAAAGTTATTGCCGGAAGATTCAACTGTCATAACTCATTGCAACGCTGGTGCCCTTGCGACTGTGGATTACGGTACGGCCTTAGGAATGATTCATGCCGCAATAGATCATGGAAAAAATGTAAACGCATATGTGGATGAAACAAGGCCATATTTGCAAGGTGCGAGACTTACCGCATGGGAACTTATGAAATTAGGCGTGAAAACCACACTCATATGTGATAACATGGCGGGATGGGTCATGAAAACGAGAAAAGTAGATGCCGTCATAGTGGGTGCCGACAGGATTGCCGCAAACGGAGATGTGGCCAACAAGATAGGCACGTACTCTTTAGCACTGCTTGCAAAACATCATAACGTGAAATTTTATGTCGTTGCACCTTTATCAACGATAGACGTGAAGATAAAAAGCGGCCTTGAAATTCCAATAGAAGAAAGGTCTCACGATGAAGTTACTTCTGTAAGAGGGGTAAAGATAGCACCGGAAAAGGTTGGTGTTTACAATCCGGCATTTGACGTTACCGATGCCGATCTCATCGATGCCATAATCACTGAAAAAGGTATTCTTACATATCCTTACGACAAAAAAATAGGTGATATCAAAAGAGGAGGATAGTTTTACGGATGAGTGATGTAGAAACTTTTGTCAAAAAAATTTCCGTCTTTTTTAAGAATAGTTCGGTCGTTAGAATGCTCATAAAAGTCGAAAACGATCTTTTGAGAAAACAAATACTTTCCGAACTTTTCAAACGAATAGAAGTTAACGATCCGTTCTACGATACTTTTGAGATAGATAAAAATAGCAACATAAGCATAGACACGATAAGAAATATAAAAGAATTTTTATCATATCCCCCTTCTTTTTCGTCAAGAAAATACGTCATCATAGATGAGATGACGCTTATGACTCCCGAAGCATCTTCGGCTATTCTCAAGATCGTCGAGGAACCGCCGGATTTTTCCGCTTTTATATGTTTCTCTTCGAATTTGAATGGCGTCTTTTCGACCGTTAAAAGTCGTTTTTCGATTTTCAAACCTTACATAGATCCGGTTGAATCAGTGATCGAGTCTTTGAAGGTTGAAAATTTGGAGGTTGAAGATGTTTTGAGAACGGATTTGTCGTTGGCGACGAATTATCAAACAAATCCGGAAATGGTTCGAAAATATTTGAAAGACTTAGAAGAAAATCCGGTTAAATGCTTTTCGAAATTCTTTAAAGACAGATCTTATTTCATGCTTCCCGCAGCGGCTGAAAGAATATTGCTTACGGTAGATGTTAAAAACATGTCAAATTTCTTTCAGTCATTGCAACCTTTGTTTGATGACGAAGAATCACAAAAGGCAATCGATGCTTTTTTCAACTCAGCCTTAATTCTCTGTGAAGATATGGTGATTTTCAACTTCACGAGTTACTGGAAAGATCTTGGCAGAAAATCTTATTCAGTCTATTACTCAAAGATGAAAGCACCATCCGAGGAATTCATAAAACGAATATCAACCGTGAAACATGGCAACATAAGCAAAGACCTTTTGATCTTTTGGCTTTTGCTCAATTTCGCAATTTTAAAGAAGGTATGAATATCATGATATATGGGATATCTTTTGAAAAACTTGGACAGATACATCCGTTTGAATGTGATATGGATTTGAAATTACACGATAAAGTTGTATGTGAAAGTGATTTTGGAATTGAAATAGGGAGCGTTATTAAAATTTTCAAAGAACAAGTTGAAACCAAAAAGTCTATCATTCGGGTGGCGACAGAAGAAGATCTTTCAAATAACGTCCAAAATGAGAAAGATGCGATAACAGCGCTTGAAATTGCTAAAAAGAAAGCGGAAGAACATTCATTGTTGATGAAAATGTTGAGTGCAAGGTATACACTTGACAGAACAAAACTAATTTACTTTTTTTCGGCCGATGGCAGAATCGATTTCAGGACATTTGTCAAGGATCTAGCCGGTACCTTTAAAACAAGAATAGAATTAAGACAAATAGGTGTCAGAGATACGGCAAAGATCGTTGGTGGTATAGGAATGTGTGGCATGCAAACTTGCTGTTCGAGATTTGAAAGAGATTTCAAAAGCATAACGCTCAAATATGCAAAAACGCAGCAACTTTTGATAAATCCTTCAAAAATATCCGGCGTTTGTGGTAGATTGCTGTGCTGTCTCGCTTACGAAAACGATGCTTACCTTGAAATGCTGAAAAATCTTCCTGATACGGGAGATATGGCAAAATACAACGACAAAGTATTCACGGTTTCTGAAGTGAATATCTTTTCAAAAACGATAAAAATGAGGGATAACGAATATTCGGAATTGAAATTGACTTTCGATGAATTTATAAACGGAAAGGGTGAAAAAATTTGCGATTCGAAATCGCCGGAAGAGACAAATATGCCAGGGCTGGAAAACTGACGCTTAATCATGGAATAGTCGAAACTCCTGTCTTCATGCCGGTTGGAACCAACGGGGCGATAAAGATGTGCAGCCGTGATTGCGTAAAAGATGCCGGTGCCCAAATTGTGCTTGCAAACGCTTTTCACCTTTATCTTAAGCCTGGTCTTGATGTTTTGAGAAGTTTTGGCGGCATTCATAACTTCGCCTCATGGGATATACCAATCTTAACGGACAGCGGTGGTTTTCAGGTTTTCAGCCTTTCAAAAAATATGCGCGTTGATGATGAAGGAGTTGATTTTAAATCTCCTTTTGACGGATCCGTTCATAAATTCACACCGGAAAAAGTTGTGGAAATTCAAGAAACTATAGGATCGGATATATCTATGGTGCTTGATGAGTGCCTGGCCCCTGGAAATGATTTTGAATCAACAAAAAAATCCATGAGAAGAACTAAACAATGGGCAGAAAGGGCGTTAAAATCGCACGAAAAGCAGGATCAGAATCTCTTTGGTATAACGCAGGGTGGTTTCTTTGAAGATTTAAGAAAAGAAAGTACCCTTGAAATAACTTCAATGCCATTTGATGGATTTGGAATAGGTGGATTAAGCGTTGGCGAAGAGGTGGATACGACTATCCGTATGCTTGATGTTGTGCTTCCTTTGATGCCTCAGGACAAGCCAAGATATCTTATGGGTGTCGGAGATCCGATTTTAATGCTCGAAGCGATCGAAAGAGGCGTTGATATGATGGATTGCGTTTTACCAACGAGAATGGGCAGGCACGGTGGAATTCTGACTTCTGCTGGAAGAATTAACATACGCGCATCTGTCTACGAAAAAGATCCAGGCCCTCTTGATTCGGAATGCGATTGCAAGGTGTGTAAAACTTATTCAAGGGGATACATTCATCACCTTATAAAGCGTGGAGAATCAACTGGTATGATACTTGCAACCTACCACAACATTTATTTTCTCACAAATTTAATGAAACAATCGAGAAATGCTATAATTAAAGGTGAATTCGATGAATTCAAAAAATACGTGATCGGAAAAATAAATCACAAAAAGAGGTGAAAATTTTGACAAAAGAAGAAGTTATAAACGTACTTTCAAAGATAAAATATCCGGGATATGCAAAAAGCCTTGTGGATTTCAAAATCGTCAAATCAATAGACGTAAACGATGAAGAGATAAAGATAGTTTTAAATCTCGCGACAAAAAATGAAGAAACCAAAAAACGTATATTTGAGGATATAAAAACGGCTTTCAAAGGATCAGAACTTAGGCTTATGCTTTCGACGGTTCAGGATCAACCGCAATCCACAACCGTTGAACAAAAGCATATGGTTCAAAGGGCAAAAAAACGTATAGCCGTCTTAAGCGCTAAGGGTGGAGTTGGTAAAAGCACATTCACGGTTTCTCTGGCAATAGCTTTAAAAAGAAAGGGATACACCGTTGGCATCTTCGACGCGGACATACACGGCCCAAATGTTCCGAGGATGCTTGGTACTCTTGGCGAAAGGGCATCGATAAACGAAAACAAAAAGATAATGCCTATTTTGAAGGATGGAATTTATTCGATGTCCCTTGGGTATATCATCGATCAGGAAACCCCCGTTATATGGAAAGGGGCGATGGTTTCAAAGGCGATAGTAGAGATGTTGGAATCGACGGAATGGCCAGATATGGATTATATGATAATCGATCTTCCACCAGGTACGGGTGATGCCGCGCTCACAATAAAACAAAATATGGATGTCGATGGTGCGGTGATAGTAACAACTCCAAACGCACTTGCCGTAGCTGATGCTTTCAGAACGGTTGATTTTTTTAGACAGGTTGGAATAGAAATATCTGGATTTGTGGAAAACATGGCATATTTCGTGTGCGATAACTGTCACAACAAACTTTATCCGTTCGGCAACGTTGAACCGAAAGCACTTGAAAAAGCACTTGGCATTTCTTCTTTAGCGGCAATTCCTTTTGTGCCCGAAATTGAAGAGGCAACTGACAATGGAACACTTTCGACATTGGAAAATAAAGAGTATTTTGATCTGATAAGCGACGTGGCAAATAAAATTTAGGAGGAAAATTATGTACTGGTCCAAACTTTACGCACCTACTTTAAAAGAAAGTCCATCAGATGCGGATATCAAAAGTGCTGAATTACTTATAAGAGGTGGCTTCATTCGGAAATCCACTTCGGGAGTTTTTTCGTACCTGCCCCTCGGTACACGCGTCCTTCAGAAAATAACCCAAATTGTCCGTGAAGAAATGAATATCGCTGGCGCCCAAGAACTTTTGATGCCTATAATGCAACCGGCCGAGATATGGAAAATAACGGGCAGATGGGATGATTATGGACCTGAGATGATGAAATTCAAAGATAGAAATGACAGGGAATTCACCCTTGGCCCAACCCATGAAGAAATGATAACGACCCTTGTTAAAGACGAATTGAGATCTTACAAACAACTGCCGGTAAATCTTTATCAGATAAACACAAAATACAGGGACGAAATAAGGCCAAGATTCGGCTTGTTGCGTGGAAGAGAGTTCATCATGAAAGATGCTTACAGTTTTCACACAAGTCCTGAATCTTTGGATCAAACTTACAAGGATATGTACAACGCATACTCTCGAATATGCGACAGAATGAACATGAAGTACGTCGCCGTTGAGGCTGACACGGGAGCGATTGGCGGAAGCAATTCCCATGAATTCACGGCTTTTGCCGAAAGCGGTGAATCTGACATACTCGTGTGTGAAAAATGCGGCTATTCCGCAACGCAAGAGAAGGCAGAATGTGCGGACGATCAAAAAAACGCGGATGAATCTTTGAAAGCATTGACGCTTGTTGAAACTCCAAATGTCAGGACTGTAGATGAACTTGCAAAATTTTTGAAGATAGAAAAAGATAAAATCGTCAAATCGATGGTTTTCACCGGTAAAAAAGGATATGTAATGGCTCTCATAAGGGGAGATCTCGAGATAAACATACCAAAGCTTAAGTCTTATCTCGAAGATCAAACTCTGAGATTTGCAACGGCGGAAGAAGTTTTCGAAAAATTTTCAAGTCAGATAGGTTATATAGGCCCGATAGGCGTGAAAGAAGTCAGAATAGTGAGCGATAATTCTGTAAAAAATTTGAAGAATTACGTTGTTGGGGGCTTGAAAAACGAATACCACTACATCAACGTTAATCACGAAAGAGATTATAAAATCAATGAATATACGGATATAAGAGTTGTGGTGGATGGAGACAAATGTCCAAAATGTGGATCGCCTCTTAAACTGAAAAAAGGCATCGAGGTGGGACAAGTTTTCAAACTCGGGACGAAGTATTCTGAAAAACTCTCCGCCACTTACGTTGATTCAGACGGAAGCGAAAAATATTACGTGATGGGGTGCTACGGATGGGGCATAAGCAGAACGATGGCGGCCGTCGTCGAACAGTTTCACGATGAAAAAGGTATAATCTGGCCAAAGGCAATCGCACCTTTTGACGTGGTCGTTACGATCGTGAATACAGCAATGCGAGATCAGGCGAGAATTGGCCATGAAATTCACGAAATGCTCGAAAAACATGGGATAGAAGTGCTTTTAGATGACAGAGACGTATCGGCAGGCTTTAAATTTAAAGATGCCGATTTGATAGGCATACCTTTAAGGATAACATGCGGAAAGAGTCTTGAAAATGGAGATATCGAGTTAAAATTGAGAAATTCCGATAAATCTTCAAAAATCAAGATCGAAGATCGAGATTTTGTTTTGAGGAGTGTTAAAACGCTCCTTGAAAATTACAAATTGTAAGAGTGATATCATGGGAATATTTGATTTACTCAAAAAAAGTCTTCAAAAGACGAAAGCAGGCTTTCTTGGAAAGGCTTTTTCCATTCTCAAGAGCGGAAATTTAGATAAAGAGAAGATCGAAGAGATAAGAGAATTACTCTTACTTGCGGATGTCGGAATTCCAACGTCAGATTACATAATAGAAAAACTTAAAAATTCAAAGGGAAAAGATCCTTTGGAAACTTTAAAAAGTGTGCTTTTAGAACTTTTGGGGCAGGATGAATCTGTTAGATTGTCTGCCGTTCCTCCGACGGTCTACACGCTTGTCGGTGTAAACGGATCCGGTAAAACAACGACGGCCGGCAAATTAGCCTTCAGGTTCAAAAAATCCGGGAAAAGGATCGTCTTGGGCGCCGGCGATACTTTCAGAGCCGCTGCCATCGAACAACTCAAAGAATGGGGTAAAAGAGTAGATGTCCCTGTGATTGCCCATCAGATGGGAGCAGATCCCGGAGCAGTCGCTTATGACACGGTAAGCCATGCCATTGCAGAAAATCTTGATATCGCCATAGTTGATACCGCTGGCCGCCTTCACACGAAGGATAACCTCATGAGAGAACTTGAAAAAGTTCACAAAGTTATAAAAAAATTAAGACCGGATCAGCCCGAAGAAGTTTTACTCGTGCTTGATTCGACCATAGGTCAAAATGCGATTCAACAGGCAAGAATTTTCGACAAAAGCACAGGCGTAACCGGAATCGTTCTTACAAAATTGGACGGTACCGCAAAGGGAGGCATGATCTTTTCTATAAAACGTGAGTTGGGAATACCAGTTAAATTGATAGGCATCGGCGAAGGAATCGAAGATTTAAAAGACTTCAGCGCTTCCGATTTCGTTGATGAATTGTTGCAATGAAGTACAATAATATCGTTGAACTGTATAAAAAAAAGGTACTCCTTGAAGACGGTGAAAATGCGCTTCACCTTGCTGAAATTATAAGAAGATACGGAAAAGGCGGATGGACAAAACGTAAAATTGCGATAGCGCTTGAAATGATAGATCCAAATTTAAAAGAATTGTCCGAGATAACAAATTTTGATCCGTCAAAAACAGAAGAAATATCGAAAAAAACCGGCATTTCCATTTCCAAATTAAGCGTCATGTCGATGATAATCGATCCCCAAAAATATCTTCCTATGGATGAAATGATGGTAAAACTTTCGGTAAATCAGTCGATAAACGTTTCGAATTATTCCGCATTTTTGGCCGAATGGAGAAAAGTGCTTTTGCAAAACACGGAATATTTCGATGATTTCATAGATCTTTACCTTGTGCTTTCCGAAAAGCGGGCGTACGAAAAAGATTCTTCAATAGTTGACGAAACGATAAAAATGGTAGAAAAAACAAATTTTTTATCCCTCGACATGAAAACATTCCAAACATTCAGAGAAATATATAACTCACTTCTTCCTTCCGACAAAAAGAAAATCGCCGATTCGATAAAAGATCCTTACGTTAAAGGCGCATTGACAAGACACGCTGGAGCACTTTTGATCGTGGACGGAAGCAACGTCGCCATGGTGGGTTTGCCTTATGCAGATCTGAAAAATATATTTTTGGCATTCAGGTTGATCGGATCTTTAAAAGAAGTTCCATGGCCTTTCAAAATCATCTTCGATCAAAATTTCGAGTATAACCTCAGAGGTACCCAAAAGAAACTTTTTGAAGAAAAATTTCAGAAACACCCTGATGTCAAATTTCATTCTCCTGCCGATGAAATGATATTGGAAATCGCAAGAAGCACAAATGCCTGGATTCTGTCGAATGACAGGTATCACGATTATCCTCGTGTAGATTGCGTTATGTTAAGATTTGACGGAAAAAGTATCTTCAAAGAAAAGTTCTCACGACATTGATATACTAAATATCTTTTAAAAGTGAAATGAACATTTGCGTTCGGCGCAGGGCATGATGCCGAGAGGTAGCCGACGCTGCGCAGCGAGGACAGACACCGAAAGGCGAATGCCGGAGCCAAGGATATTTCATATTTAAAGTTGATCAAGTATAAATCGGTGTATGAAAAGAAGAGATTAGAAATTAAAAACGACACGCAAAAAAAAGCGGCATTCTGTATGTAATACCGCTGTGATTAAAGGTATAGGAAGTAAAATATGTAACCTTATTTTGCTATTTTTTTTGATTTTACGTATTCATCTATTGCAATTGCCGATTTTTTGCCTGCACCCATGGCAAGGATAACTGTGGCTGCACCGGTTACTATATCTCCACCGGCGAAAACACCCTCGACTGAAGTTTGACCTGTTTCGGGATCGGCCTCAATGTAGCCATGAGATGTTAATTTGAGTTCCGGAAAAGCGCTCAGGAGTACTTTGTTTGAAGTTTGTCCTATCGCTTCCACAACCATATCTGTTTCTATCGTGAATTCACTGCCCTGAATCGGGACTGGCCTCCTTCTTCCGGATGTGTCTGGCTCTCCAAGTTCCATCTTTATACATTTTACGGCCGTAAGGTTGCCTTTATCGTCTCCAATGTATTCTATCGGATTCGTTAGCCAGTGGAATTCTATGCCTTCTTCTATCGCATGATGGTACTCTTCTATTCTTGCAGGCATTTCCTCTTCACTTCTTCTGTAAACGATCTTGACATTTTCAGCACCAAGTCTGAGTGCAGATCGCGAAGCGTCCATCGCCACATTTCCGGCTCCAACGACGACGACGTGTTTTCCCAATCTTACAGGTGTATCGCTTTCGGGAAATTCGTAAGCGTGCATAAGATTTATCCTTGTCAAAAATTCGCTTGCCGAGTACACACCGTTTAAATTTGTACCGGGTATGTTCATAAAACTCGGCGTTCCTGCTCCCGTTCCTATGAAGATCGCATCAAATTCATTTTTGAGTTCCGGAATGGTAATACTTCTTCCGACAATCGAATCTGTGTCTATTTCAACTCCGAGAGACCTTATGAAGTTTACTTCTCTATCGACTATAGATTTTGGAAGACGAAATTCCGGTATGCCGTACATCAAAACACCGCCTGCGGCATGAAGGGCTTCAAAAATTTTGACCTCGTATCCCATTTTGGCCAGATCCGCAGCCACGGTAAGGCCCGCAGGGCCAGAACCTATTATGGCTATCTTGCCGAGTTTTTTAGACTGAATCTCAGGTTTGATCATCCCTTGGCTTGCCTCCCAGTCGGCAACAAATCTTTCCAGTTTTCCTATCGCAACAGGCTCATGATCCTTCATCTTTCCGACCGTACATCTTCCTTCACACTGACTTTCCTGAGGACAGACTCTTCCACAGACGGCAGGCAAATTGTTGTAACTTTTCAAAATTTCGGCGGATTTTGGAAGGTCTCTATTTTTTAAAGCAAGAATGAATCCGGGAATGTCAATGTTAACTGGACATCCGGCAACGCACGGCTGATTTACGCATTGCAAACATCTATTTGCCTCGGCAACGGCCTCCTCGAGAGAATAGCCGAGCACAACTTCTTTGAAATTGTGTGCACGCACTTTTGGATCTTGTTCTTTTATTGGTGTTTTGTTGTTCGGAATTTTTATCACAGCCATGAAAGATCACCAACCTTTGCCATGTAGTTTTCCAAAGAAATTTTTTCCTGATCTTTGTACTGTCTGAGCCTGTTCATAACCTCATCCCAGTTAACTTCGTACCCATCGAATTCAGGCCCATCAACGCATGCAAACCTTATGTTTTTGCCTACAGTCACCCTGCATGCACCGCACATGCCCGTACCATCCACCATTATAGGATTTAAAGAAACAAAAATTGGAATACCAAGATCCTTTGCCGTGTAAGCGGAGAATTTCATCATCACGGTGGGCCCTATTGACCATGCCTGATCTATTTTTTCTCCTCTTTTGGCAAGTATTTTCATTCCGTCTGTAACAACACCTTTTATACCCATTGAACCGTCATCTGTTGTGACGATCAATTCATCTGAATGTCTTTCACATTCATCTTTCAATATGACAAGATCTGCAGATCTTCCACCCAAAATGGTTATCACTTTGTTACCGGCATTTTTCAGTGCTTTCAAAATCGGTAAAATCGCCGCTATTCCAACGCCTCCACCTATCATAAGCACTGTTCCGTACTTTTTTATCTCACTTGGATGGCCTAAAGGGCCGGCAATATCTTGCAATGAGTCTCCAACTTTCATCATGGCCATTTCATAAGTCGTCTTTCCGACGGCCTGAAAAATAAGTCTTATCTCACCTTTTTCAGCGTTAAAATCCGCGATTGTAAGAGGAATTCTTTCTCCATTTGGAGATGTTCTTATGACTACGAACTGGCCTGGTTTTGCATGTGATGCCACCTGAGGTGCTTTGACCCATATCTCGTATTCTTTGGTGGCAATTTTCCCTTTGGTTGTTATCTCAAACATTTCTTTCCTCCTTCACCAAATACATTTCCACCCCTTTTGTTGCTCTTAATCCAGACCCTATCGCACTGATTATATCCTGCCTTGAGTTTGATGCATCTCCACCGCAAAAGAGACCTTTGACTTTTGTGTGACCGTACTCGTCTACCGGAATAGACCTTCCATCAAATCCGATCTTTTGCTGGATATCCGCCGGTATAAAATCTATGGAAGGCGTCTGTCCTATTGCGGCGATAACGTAATCGACCGAAAGTGTTATATGGGGTGATTTTTCGTCGACAACCGGCTTCGGTCTTCCGCCAGATGGATCCTTGACAAGAGAAGCAACGGCGTATTCGAATGTTTGTGCAGATTTTTCTCCTTTTATTTCGACAGGCACACCCATCTCGACTATTTTAACACCTTCTTCACGCGCATCCTCGATCTCTTCCGGATCGGCTGGCATATCCTCTATTCTTCTTCTGTACACGATAGTCACGTCGGCACCAAGCCTTACAGACGATCTTGCAACGTCCATGGCAACATTTCCACCGCCAACAACGACAACCCTTTTGCCCTTGAGATTTTTTAAAGTTCCATCGTTTACCATGTGCATGAAGGTAAGCCCCTGCATTACACCCTCGAGTTCCTCACCCTTTATCTTAAGCATCATCGGTTTTGAATTTCCGACACCAATAAAGACGGCATCGTAAGAATTCATCAGATCTTCGAATTTAACATCCCTTCCAACCTTTGTATTCAGACGTACGTTTATTCCGGTTGAAAGGATGGCATTTATGTCCTTCATCATCTCCTCTTTTGGAAGCCTATATACAGGTATGCCCCACATCATGGCACCACCGAGTTTGTCCTCAGCCTCATATATTGTAACATCGTATCCGAGCAACCTTGCGTAGTAACCAAAGGACAAAGATGCTGGACCTCCTCCTATGGCGGCAAGTTTTTTGCCGTTGAATTTTGGTAGATTTATCTTCGACGCCTTGAGATAATCGTCTACATTGGATGCCGAAAATGCCTTAAGCCACCTTATGGCAAGAGGTTCTCCTTGAATACCGACAACGCATGCCTCTTCGCATTGATGAGTACAAACTTCACCGCAGATAAGTGGCAATGGATTTCTTTTGTATATCCATTCTAAAGATTCTTCTGGATTTTGTTTTGATATCGCACTTATGTATTCTGGAATGTGGAGTTCATTCGGACAGGCTTCCACACACGCACCGCATCCAAGACATCTTGAAGCCTCTTTTGATGCTTCCTCTTTCGAATATATCTGAACGTATTTGGAAAATGAGATCTTTCTTTTGTCTGGCTCAGCCTTTTTGGGCTCTATCCTTTCAAAATCTATGACTTTGTCGAATTTGTTGGTTTCGTTTCTTGCATAACCAAGATTTTCAGAATGTTTCTTATCCGCTCGCCAGATGAAATCCTTTGAAACTATCTTTGGTTCATCTTCAACGGGCACGGAAAGGTCTGGATGAAAAGAGTGTATGTAATCTCTCGACATCTGCAAAGATCCTGTTGGACATACATCCACACATTGGGCACAAAAGCAACATCTTCCGTAATCGAAAACAGGTCTTACGGTTTTTGCAAATTCATTTGCAGGCTTTACATCTGTCGCTTCCACCATAGTTATGGCATCGGTCGGACATACTCTCGCACAGTTACCGCAGCCTATACATTTTTCAAGGTCGTTAGTATGAAAACCGCGATAATTCGGAGAATTTCCCGAAATCGGAAAGACTTCGAGATCCTCTTTTGGATATCTTACAGTATGTGGCTTTTTGAAAAGATATTTAAGGCCAACGATTGGCGCAAATCCGTTCTTTTTTTCGATATCCTGACTGCCCATTTCATTCACCTACCTGTCAAAGTCAGGCGGACACATGTCCGTCGTGTGAATCCAAACTGGCACATCTTCTATCCTCATTCCAATTAGCGCTTTTGTCGCGTAATAAAGTCCTATCGAGTAAGATGGCCCCCTCACGTAGACTCTGTAAGGCTTGACATCTCCATCTGAGACTATGTAATAGCCGAACTCTCCCCTTGAACTTTCGACTTTGGAGTAGTATGACCCTTTTGGCACCCGAAATTGGAATGGATTTGGAACCTTCGTTTTATGAGGACCTTCAGGTATCTGCTTTACACACTGCCTTAATATCTTTATAGATTCTCCAAGTTCAAGCCTTCTTTGCAATACCCTCGAGAAGGCGTCTCCATCTCCGGTTTTTGGTATGTCAAAATCAAGTTCGTTGTAAACCAAATAAGGCTGCGCTTTTCTTATGTCGTACATAACGCCAGATGCACGCAGATTGGGACCTGTAAGTCCATTTTCTATCGCATCCTCCGGAGAAATGTATCCAAGACCAACCGTCCTTTTCTGAATTATCGGATTTTGAAAGATGAATTTATCGTATTCGGGCAATCTTTTCTCAAGATAATCGAGAAAGTCCGAAAGTTTATCGAGCCATCCATCTGGCAGATCATTTTTGACGCCCCCTGGATATTGGTATATGTGATAAACCCTTCCGCCCGTAAGCCACTCGAAAAGGTCAAGGATGTAATCTCTGTCACCGATAAGCCACTGAACGGAGGTGTAATGACCAGTTGTGCCTCCGAGACCACTTATACCGAAGAGAAAAGATGCTATCCTTGCAAGTTCCAAAACTATAACCCTTATGTATTGTGCGCGCTTTGGCACTTCTATGCCCATCATATGCTCGACTCCAAGGCAGTAAGCAACCTCGTTGACGTCAGGCTCTGGCACGCATATTCTTGGAATTAAAGCAAGGTTTTGTGTCCATAGCCTTCTTTCCATCAATTTTTCAAATCCTCTGTGAAGTAAACCAGGATCTGGCGTTGCCTCTTCGACGGTGTGGCCTTTCATCTTCAAGACATAGGAGAAATTCCCTTCTATTCCAGGATGGTTTGGTCCTATGAAAAGTTCGTAGTATTTGTAATCGTCATTCGATTCTCTTAGGGGATTTAATTCCATGGGTTTCATCCTCCTTGAATTCAAAAAGTTCCTCGGAGAAGGCAAGCGTATCGAAATCCTTTCTCAAAGGCGGTATATCGAGCCAGTTTTCCAAAAAGAATGGCTTTAAATTTGGATTTCCCGTGAATTCTATACCGAAGAATTCATGCATTTCCCTTTCATAAACCTCGCACAATTTCCAAAGCGTGCCCATTGACTCGATGACTGGCCTCTGACGCGGGATCTTAGTTTTCACAATCGCCTCAAGCGCCAAATCGTAAGATTGAAGTATGTAAACAAGTTCGAAATTTCCCTCTTCTATCCAGTCGACACATGAAAGGCCCATGAAAGCTTTGAATCCTTTCGCTTTAAGGTATGAAAGTGTGGCAGCAAGTCTGTCTTTTGGAGTTAAAACCTCGAATTCCCAATCCCCAAGCCAAGATGTTTTGAGATCCATCGATTTTATCTCATCAATGATATCAGCCAATTTTGGTCACCTTCTCGATCTCTTTCAAAACCGGCGATGTTCTTTTCAAAACTCTGTCCTGGTTGGCTTTGTACCAGTCGTAATTTTTGACGTACTTTTCGTATCCCTTTGCCTCTCCCTTTTGGACCATTTCTTTGAGTTTTACGAAAGCATCCAAAATGGCTTCAGGCCTCGGCATACAGCCTGCTATGTATATATCGACGGGTATGTATTTGTCGAGACTTTCTATGACGTTGTAAGAGTCCCAGTAAATTCCTCCGTTTATAGTGCATGATCCAAAGCCCAAAACCCACTTTGGCGCCTGCATCTGTTCATAGGTATAGACGACCCTTTTTAAGGTTTTTATGGCAAGATATCCAGTTATAAGCAATATATCGGCCTGACGAGGCGTGGCCATAGGGGTTATTCCAAACCTCTCCATGTCCCATCTCGATGTCATGGTCGGTGGCAATTCTATGGCTCCACAACCGGTACAATAGTGGAGCATCCACATCGATCTGCCTCTGAAATAATCTACTATTTCTGTCCATTCAGACATTCAAAACGCCTCCCTGAATTATAACTATCACAGCCTGAAGAATGCCCAAAAACAAGGGCAATTTCCAGAAGAAACTTGTAGCCTCATGAATTCTTAACCTTGGCAGTATTGCGTCTACAAGTATTACAACGAAGTACAAAACGAATTGTTTCGCGATGAAGATCCAGAAGTTCGGTGCACCGCCAAGGAAAAGATCGACGACTATGCCTGTTTCCAAAAACAATCCTACCGAATGCTGGATCATGCCAAATCCAAGGTATTTTCCACCCAATTCAACCATAGGACCAGATGCGATTTCTGCAGGCGCTATGGCCTGATCGAATGGCTTTTCTCCGAGCATACCCTGAAGCGCTATTTCAACTGCCAGAAAGCCGAGTGGCATCTTGACTATATTCCAGTTCATAAAGCCCCCAGATTGTTGGGCAACGATCTGCGTGAGATATCCCGTTTTCGAAAAGAGGTATACAGAAAAGATGACCGCGGCAAATGGCACTTCGTATCCGGCCATAAGCATCAAAGCCCTTGACATGCCTATGGCAGAATTTGGGTTTCCACTCGCTAAAACACCCATCGCCATACCGAGGTATGCCATCATCATAAGGTAGACTATCATTATCAGACTTGAATCAGAAGGCAAAAGTGTAAAGGGGCCTATGGGCAAAAACATAATTGCCGCGAGCATCGGCGCAAAGCCGGCTACCAAGCCAAGATCAAATGCCCATCCATGACTTACGGATCCCTTTGAGAACAATTTGAAAAGATCGATGAAATTTTGCGTGAATGGAGGGCCGTATCTTCTTTGAATGCGTGCCATTATCTTTCTACCTATTCCTCCGAAAAGCAATCCGGTTGCAAGCGCCAATGCCCCTATTCCGAAACCTTGAGCAAGTTTTATCAAAAATTCAACTATCACCATACAACCCACCCCGCTATGACGAAGATCACAAGGCCACCTACCGCAAGATAGGTGTATATCTGGACGTTGCCAGTAAAGATCTCTTTAACGGCTCCTCCTATGTATTTGACAGACTCGCCAAATCCTTTGAAGAAACCATCTATCTTTACCTTTAAGAATGGTGCAAGTTCTTTGTCCATAGGCTCGTAAAAATCATAACCGAACTGGTACATCTCGGGCGTTAAATTCCAATCTTGAGGAATCTGTCCGGCCGTGTAATTGTCTTCCTGTGGTACCTTCTTGTGCTTTGCCACAACGGCAAAAAGGGCAAAGCCAAAGATGAAGGCGATTATCACGACGATGAAGATAGAGACCATGTTTATCGAAGAGAAGAAACCATTTATGTACTCGTATCCCGATGTTGGAAGTGGTTTGAGACCAAAAGCACTAACTATCGAGTCTATGGGATCGAGAATGAATCCCGGTAAAATTCCAAAAAAGATTAAAGCACCAAGCAAGAATACTTCTGTGATCTTTCCTATCATCGAAACCTCTTTTAAGTTATCGTACTTGTGAGAGAGTTGGCCGAGAAAGATGGCATGAAATGCGCGCATCAGATAAAGGAAAGATGCTATGGAGGCAAAGAAGAGCAAAACCGTGGCAAAGATGAGGCCATGACTTATCATCGCCTGAAAGATCATCCATTTCGATCCAAAACCGGCAAAAGGCGGAATTCCTGCTGCCGCTGCTATGCCTATAAAGAATGTGAGAAAGGTAAGCGGCATCTTTTGCCATATTCCACCCATTTCACTCATCCGAGTCGTTCCAACCTTTGATATCACCGCTATAACGGTTATGAAGATCGCACCGTTGAAGAGTAAGTGGTTAAAGGCATGAAAGAGCCCGGCAGTCAGGCCTATTGGCGTGAAAAGAGAAATTGCGGCCAAAATAAAGCCCAAATTGCTGAAAGAAGAATATGCAAAGAGTTTTTTGACATCATCCTGCATGAAAGCAAGCACACTGCCAACCACGGCCGTAACGCTCCCAAACCACAAGAGTACGTAATTTGGCCATGCAAGCCCAAAAACTGAAGGCACATGTTCGTTAAGCGTTAAAGGTAAAAAGATCAAAAAACCATAAACTCCATATTTGCTCATCACCGAAGAAAGATAAGGCACAAACCCATCGGGAGCCTCACCGTAGGTGTAAGGAACCCATGTGTGAAAAGGAAAAATACCAGATTTTACCATGAAAGCGACGAAGAAGAGAGAGACCATTCCCAGTACCCACCATGGATGAACGGACATAATGGACATAAGGTATGATACATTTGACTGAATTGAAAATGTGCCTGTGAGATTTGAAAGTAAGAATATCCCGATCAACATCGAATAAGATCCACCGATGCTCATCATCGCGTAATAAAGTGCACCGTGTCTTGATTTTTCCTCATGCTTTCCGCCGAATATCATCAAAATGGATGACCATCCCATCAATTCCCATGCAAAGAAGAAACTGATCAGATCGGTTGACATGAAGATCCAGTTGCTCGCGGTTAAAGTTAGCAAAAGCAGGAAACCTTTCATCTTAGATCTTTCTGAAAGGTTGTAGAATGTCAAAACTATACCGAAAGCGATCGTCATGTAAAGCATGAAGATAGACAACGGCGTTATCTGAAGACCCATCTCCACATTTTTACCGAGAAAATCAAGATGCCATGTGAAAATATCCCCTACCTTTATTCCAAAAAGGAAGAGAAAAGTCCCACAAAAGGTCAAAAAGGTTATAAGCCTTTCAACGAATCTGTATCTGTGAAGTATCGCAGCAACAGCGCTACCTGTTATTGGAACTATTAAAAGTGCCAAAAGTGAATTCATCTTATCACCCCATCTCTTAATGGCCAACTATGGTGGGTATGACGTTAAGCACATATCCGCCCATTTTATCGGTCAATTCGTGCGCTGCGTTCCAGGAAATGCCACCGACTATTTGTGGGAATATGCCTATTGCGATTATCAAAATGGAAAATGCAACTATAGGTACGGCCGGTGAGATTGAGACCTTTATCTTATCCACTGAAGATGGTTTAGATGTGAACATGTACCCGACTACCCTAAGATAATAAAAGGCCTCAACAACTGAAGCAAAAAGTACTATCGCTATCACAAAATCGTACCACCCGCCGCGTTGAATTGAAGCGTCAACAAGGGCGAATTTTGACCAGAATCCTCCAAATAACGGCAGGCCAAGCAGACTAAGAGAGCCTATCGTGAAGGTAATGGTCAAGAATGGACTTTTGTACCACAATCCCTTCATGTCCTCGATATGTTCTCCGATTCCGAAAGAGACTATTACCCCGAGTATTAAAAACATCATCGCTTTGGCTATCGAATGGTTTATGAGTTGAAATACGCCAGCGTACGATCCAAGTTTTGATCCTATCGAAAAGCCTATTGCAACAAGGCCCATTTGTGCCATTGACGAGTAGGCAAGCATCTTTTTGACATTTTTTTGGGCGAGTGCCGACAACTCTCCTATGACGACGGTCGTCGCGCCTAAAATCGCCACCAAAGTCATGAGGTCTATATTTCCGTACGTTGAGACGAAATTTCCGTCTTTACCAAAGACCGTCATGAGAATCCTAAAAAGCACGTACACACCACCGACCGAACCTATGCCGCTTAAGGTGGCCGATACCGGATTGACTGCTCCCGTATACGTGTCTGGTACCCATCCGTTGAACGGGAAGAGTTCTGCCTCAACGGCAAGGCCAGCGACAAGCAAGATACCGGCGAAGGTCAGAAGACCTGAAGTTGTTTGAGAGATCCTTGCACCAATTTCGGCTATGTTAAGGGTTCCGAGTTGTGTGTATATCAAAAGGACGCCAAAAAGGTAGAGCGTCGATCCTATCGAACTGATTACAAGGTATTTGAATGCACCGCCCAAAGCCCTTCTTTCAGGTCCATAGGCTGCGAGCGCGTAAGAGGATATGCCTGTTATTTCCATGAATATGAAGATGTTGAATATATCTCCGGTGGAAATCAAGCCAATAGATCCACCGATAAACATCAAAAAGAGCAATGCAAAATGCGTAACATCTCCATGATTTGCAGACCATAGGTTGTATATGCTTATCATCAGACCTACAAAAGACACGAGCATTATCAGGACAGTTGCAAAAGGACCTATGTAAAGGTTCTCACCGAAGGGCGGTACCCAATTTCCCATTATGACGTTAAAGGGATAAATGTGCCACAGAAATATGTAAAGGCCGAAAAAGAATTCAAAACCAAGTGTTAGAATAGTTATCCATTTTGTAAGTTGTTTGGATATGAATCCAAAAAGTGGAATAGAAAAGGCCATGAGTAAAGGCACTCCGACAAGTAAAGCGGCAAGGTTGTAGGTTTTCATTTGTCCTCCTCCTTGATCTTTCTGACATCGAGCGTGCCATATTTTTGGTAAATTTTTACCGCTATGGCAAGTGCAAGTGCTGTCGTTCCGAGCCCTATTACTATTGCAGTTAAGACCAACGACTGTGGAAGAGGATCGGCCGAAATCACATGACCATTGACCACAAGGTTATTCGTCGCCGTGTATATTGGCATAACGGACTTCGGATGCCATGCTATAGTCACTATAAATAGATTTGTGCCACTGTCTATTATGTTAAGGCCGACTATTATTCTGAATATGTTTGTATTTGTAAGTACTATGTAAAGACCTATTCCCACGAGCGCCATAGCGCCTGTTAAATATATCCAGTTTTGGAGAAAGTCTATCATTTCAATCCTCCTCCGTATCGACTATCATCGCATTCGTAACGGCCGACAGTTCAGAGCCAACCTTCATTCCTATTGCTATGTATATCAAGGCTATAAAACCAGCGCTGAAAAGATCTCCTATTGTACCTGTCGGTAAGAAATTTGCAAGAAATGACTTTTCTGCAACAAGGCCGGTTATACCTATTATCACATAGGCCATCCCAGAGAGAGATTCAAAAACGGTCAATCCTGCCTTATTCGGAGAGTATCCCTGCCTTCCGAGAAATAACCCAAGTATACCCGAGGCTATTATCGCACCACCCGGAAAACCTCCTCCTGGCGTTAAATGGCCATGTATAAAGACGTAAATTCCAAAGAGCAAAATAACCGAGAAAGCAATTCTTGTTCCTACATACATGATCTCCGAAGGAGCGGTTTTCTTCTTTGGAACCTTTCTTTTTTCACCGTGAAGCACAAGCATCACACCGCTTGCGGCCAAAAAGAGCACCGTAACCTCGCCTAACGTATCAAAGCCCCTGTAATCGACAACTATTGATGTCACAACGTTGGCCGCTCCATCTTCCAAATTCGAACTTTTTCCGAACGTTATGGGCGTGTAAGGCACATCATTTCTCAAAGGAACCATATCTTTATTGAAATACGTGCCTTTATCCAACATTTGAGTGGCTTGATCGACATCTTTCATGATGTAAAATCTCGATACGGTGTCGTTAACGTTAACGGCATTGCCTTTTGGCATTTGAGTGAATGCCATGAAAAAGCCTATTATCAAAATGCCAACGACAAAAATGGCGAAGACTTTTTTTACTACCTCTGGGGTATCACTCATCATCGTTCGTCCCACCCTTTTGTATTTTTTTCATCGCTATGATGAAGATGGCGGTCGACAGCCCTGCGCCTATGGCCGCTTCGGTTATGGCAACGTCGGGAGCTTGAAGAAAGAAGAAAAGTCCTGACACTCCCAAACTGACAAGTCCCATCGAAATTACCGAAGAAAGCAGTTTCTTTGAAAAAACAGCGACAAATCCACCTGCAACTATTAGAATTACAAGCAATGTTGAAAAGAGAGTTATCATTTTTGATCACTTTCTTTCTTAACCTTTTCGGCGTAAAGGTCTGGATTTGTACCTTTGTAAGGTTTAACTCCTGCCCTGTAAGAAGCACGTCCGAGGGCATGACTTGAGATTGGGTTTGTCATAAGCAAGAAGATCGCGAGTGCAAGAGAGAAAATGAGCCATCCCTTTGCTATGAGTCCTACACCTATAGTCGTTGAGACCACTCCGAGCGTGGTAGCCTTTGTTCCGGCCTGAAGTCTGTTGAAAAGATCTGGTAATCTGAAGACACCGAGCGCTCCCAAAAAGAGGAAAAAGACGCCTATGAAGACCAATACCACCCCTGTCCATCCAAGTATCAAATCAACCATATCAAAGCCCCCTTTCGAGGTACCTTGCTATTGCGAGTACTCCCAAAAAGGAGAGGATGGCATAAACCATCGAAACACTTAAAAGCACGTATTGAAAAAAGTAAAGTGCGAGTATAACCCAAAAACCTGTGGTGATGGTAGTCCATGTATCAAGGCCGACTGCTCTGTCTGAATTCGTTGGACCTATTATTGCCCTTATCGTTGCAAGTATCGTCGCAATGGATACGATCACAAACCATGCTATCCATATGAATTGAGGTATTTCAATTCTCATCTGAACATCACCTCTAAAATTTTCTCGAAACTTCCAGCTATCTCTTCTGAAGCATGTTCAACATCTGTCGATCCGACCGTTATCCAGTGGATGTAAATGTATTGATCTTCTATATCCACAGATAACGTTCCAGGCGTGAGAGTTATAGAATTCGCAAGCCAGACACGTGCAACCGGAGATTTAAGATTGGTCTTTATTTTGACAAAGCCTGGCTTTATGGGCATCTTTGGGTTTAGCACAAGGCCTGCCACATGAAGATTAGCTTTTATCAACTCGCGTATGAAGACTGGCAAATACCAAAAGAGTAAAATTCCAATACGCTTGATATTTTTCAATCCAGAAATACTTAACTGTTTGTAAGAAAGCAAAGCCGCCGTGAAGGCTATCGCAGCCCCTGCTTCCCATTCCTGAATTGAAAAAGGGTAAGTTAAGATTATCCACAAAAAGAAATAAAGTACGACCGCGTAAAAATAACGATTGATCGAGGAGGCTTCTGCCTTTTCCATGATCAATTCTCCTTGTAAACTATGTCATCGTAAAGAAATTGTACCTTGTTCTTGTGCTTTAATTCTTCTATCGAGAGATATTCGAGCACTTTCCTTAAATCCTCATCCGCCGCACCTTTTAGAAGATTCTGGTAGAACTGATGCGTTAAATCTTCCCTTTTTATCGCCGCTATCAAGATATCTTGAATGGTCGAATTTGGATCGAAATGAGATGGCATCAGATAATCTCCCAGTTTCATGTCTTGAATCCTTTCTATCTTTAACTCCTTTGAGATCTTTGATGGACCTTCCGCTATCATTGCCTCGATCTTCTTTCTGTGATCTATTTCCTGCTCAGCCAGATATTGCAATTCTTTCTTCAAGTAGGGCAAAGTGACGACATTTTGTGCCTGTGTGTAAAAGGCATAAGAACTTTCCTCTATTCTTTTTGCAGTTTCAAGAACTTCCTCAACACTTTTGAGCATGAAAATCCCTCCTTATTCAATAGATTCCCTTAAAAGTCTCTTACTCAAAGGCCTAACCCACAGCGTTTCAATTATGACGGATTCCAAAACGGTTATAACCGTTGCGGCCAGTATAACTTCACCCCACTGAGTTAAAACCGGATTGTTGTACATTATTCCAAGGCTAAGTGGCAGACCGGCAAGCGCAGATGGGACAACTCCCCTTGGCCCTTCAAGTGAAATGAACAAGTATTCCTTGGCATTCCATTTTTTCAATGGTAATATAGTAAGACCTGCGATAGGCCTTGCAACGAAGACCACGATTAAAGCAACGATTGATCCAATAATCAGAGACGATCCAAAAACATTCAAATTCACAGTTGCCCCTATGAGCGTAAAGATGAATACAGTGGCAAAATCTGAAAGAATTTCGTTGAAATGCAATTCCGATTCGATGAGATCTCCAAATACTTTAGATTCTCCATTTTTCTTAAAGAAAATCTCGTGATTTCCCCAGACTATACCGATTGTCGTTGCAACGAGGTAACCCGAAGCTTGTGCCCATTCACCTATTAAAAATCCACCAAAGGCAAGTGCAAGCGCGTAAATTTCAGGGAAGGTATCGATTTTAAGTTTTCTGGCAATCCAGTATCCAACTACGCCAAGTATTATTCCTATGACAACTGAAACACCTATTTCGTATAAGAAGAATATGACAGCCGCAGGATAAAGCGTCGTGTATTTTGCTATTGCTTCTATGAATTTGGCGCTCGATGCCTGTGGCACGGCGAGAGCCACGGCAAGCACGGTCAAAACTATTCCAAGAGGATCGTTGAAGATGGATTCGGTCACTATAACGGTCCTTATGTCTTCGTTAACTTTGTTTTGTTTGAAAAGCGGTATCAAAGTTGCCGGATCGGTGGCGGAGATGATGGCACCAAATAAGAACCCTGCAAGAAAGGGAAGATGGAAAAAGAGTGAAAAAAAGAGGCCTGCAACTATGGCTGTCACAAAAAGCCCTATTGTATCGAGAATTCCTATTGTTGCCATGTGTTTCCTTAACAAGGGCCACTTGAGGTTGTGACCTTCCGCAAAGAGGATTATCACAAGTCCTATAACTCTCGCGTAATTGAAAAGCGTAGTTGCATTGCCGCGGTCGATGAAACCAAGCACTGGACCAAAGATGATGCCAAGCACGATAAGGATTGGAATTGAGGAAATATGAACTTTCTTGCTGAGAAAGAAGGTGATAAAGCCTAAAGTCATAACAACAACCAACGAAAGTACGACTAAATCCACGTGAGACAAAGAGATCATCCCCTTAATTTTTTATATACTAAAACTCTCTTAAAAGCGAAATGAATGAACAGCACGTAGCACGTGGCTCATGGCAGGTGGTGCGTATAAAAAACAGTGAATGGTGAGAAGTAAGCGGTAAATGGCAAATACTTATTTGCTGTCACGAAAGGCGAATGCCAGAGCCAACGATATTTCATATTTAAAGTTGATCAAGTATATATTTATGTTATATGTTTTGTGCTTTTTTGAACTAATGCCCTCCCATCAAAAAATGATTATATACCATACACAGGTATTTTTCAAAATGGAATGTCAAGGTGATTTAACATCAAGAGCAGAAAATCGTGGCTGGTATTAAGTCGTTCTCGTTTTGAATAAGGCCATATCCTTTCACCAAGCTTCCAGATCTCCCGTAACCGTTTTCTTTCAATCCACAACTTGACTTGATCCTTTTTAATATGTTATTCTATTTATAGAAAATGATTTTCTATAAAGAGGGGAAAATGTATGAAAATCAAAATTTTGTTGATTTTTTTACTTGTTATTGGAATTTTGGTCTTTGGAAAGTTAAGCGTAATCACCACAATTCCACCGTTAGGCTATATGGTCTCTACTGTTGGCGGAAGTGCCGTTGATGTAAGTGTACTTGAAAAGCCAGGAGATAATCCTCATAATTTCAATCTCACACCCCAGCAGGCCGTATGCATTTCTAAATCAGATGTATTTGTAGATTTGGGCCTTGAAGAGGATGCCTGGATAGGTGAGAGGGTGAAAGCGATAAATCCTTCGGTAAAGGTTGTGGATGCCACACAGAACCTTTCCCAGTTTTTAATAGGGGAAAACGGATCGTACAATCCTCACGTCTGGCTTGATGTGAAACTATACGAGATGATGACCATTAACGTTTACGATGCCCTTGTCAAGGCCGATCCGAAAGATCAAGCAATGTTTTCTGTAAATTTTGGTAAGTTCATCTTATCACTGAATCAACTTAACGAACAAATAACGGCCAGGCTTGATGCTGTAAAGGGCAAACCATTTGTTGCGCAACATCCGGCATGGGATTATTTTGCCCGCGCCTATCGCCTTGGTACGGAATATTCCCTTGAAAATGATGCAGGCCAATCGATAGGGCCCCAAGATTACCAAAAAATCATAGATGCAATGAAGAAATACGGTATAAGGTCGATAATAGGTGATCCCGTCACGCCTTCAAAACTTGCAGATCAATTGTCAAATCAAACAGGTGCAAAGGTAATAAGTATAAATCCGATCTTCACTTTTAACTATTTCGATCTCATGAACGCAATAACAAATGGATTTTTAGAGGCTTTGAAATGATAAAGATAGATTCCTTGAGCGTAAGATACGATGAAATAGAGGTCCTTTCAAATCTTTCGTTAACACTTGAAGATGTCAAGTTTCATGCGATTATGGGGCCTAACGGCGGTGGAAAGACCACGTTTATAAAAGCACTTGTCGGGCTGTTGCCTTATGAAGGAAAGATCGAGATAGACGGCATCGAACATAAACAATATCTTAAAAGAAATTCGATAGGTTATCTTGCCCAAAGAGGATCTCAATTTTCATCATTTCCGATAACTGCCATTGAGGTTGTCGAAATGGGCAGGTATAGATTCAAGGAGTCCAAAAAATTGCGAAAACAGAAGGCTTTTGAATTTCTCAAAGTGTTAGAGATGGAAAAATTTTCAGACAAAAGCATAGAGGAATTGAGCGGCGGCCAGCAACAAAGAGTGCTTATGGCAAGATCGCTTGCGACTGAATCAAAAATTCTTGTCTTAGACGAGCCTTTAACCGGCATGGATTCAAAGGCTCAATCTTTGTTTTACGATATGATAAAGCGTATAAAAGATGAATTCAAATTGACGATCATAATGTCAAGCCACGATGTCGGGTTTATCTCCGAGTATGCTGACAACATCGTGTGCATAAACAGAGAACTTGTACCTCATGACAAATCGGCAAAAGTTTTGAGTTGCACAGAAATGTCTCAACTTTACGGTCCCAAAATAGGGATGGTGGAACATCACCATCTGCATTCGGAAAAAGACGATGTTTGACTTTTTTGGCCTTTTCTTCATACAAAGAGCCCTTATAATAGGATCGATCATCGCCGTCGTGGGAGGATTGATAGGGCCTTTCGTGTTTTACAGGAAAATGGCTTTCATGGGTGTTGGCATCGCTCACGGTACATTTGCGGGGATAGCGCTTGGCATATTGATAGGAGTTTCTCCTTTACCAGTTGCCATAATTTTTGCCATAGGTTTGGGGATCTTCATCGGCTTTATAAGCAAGACCGGTAAAATATCCGAAGACGTTTCGATAGGAATACTCTTTTCTTTTGCGATGGGACTGGGAATCTTTTTGATAAGCATATCGCCAGGCTACCATACGGACATAATGGGTTATCTCTTCGGGGATATACTTGCCATTTCGAATTACGATATGTATCTTGCCATCATCGTTTTGATACTCGTCTTTTTATGGTACATGATAAGATCCCGTCAGATGAAATACATGACCTTCGACGAAGATTTCGCAAAAATATCCGGTGTGCCGGTGGGCATAGATTATTACATTTTCATGGCTCTGATCTCGCTCATGATAGTTATCATAGTCAATTTTGTGGGGGTCATTCTGGCAAGTTCAATAATAATAGCGCCTGCCGCTGCTTCAAAATTGATCGTGAAAAAGTTCTCCGCCATGGTCATTTTATCAATGGTGTTTGGGGAAATCGCCATATTTTCCGGAATAACCTTCTCTTACGATTTGAATATTTCTTCCGGACCTTCGATAGTCTTCTTCATAACCTTTGCCTTCATTTTAAGCCTGATATTCAACAAAATAAGGCGTGCATTTAACAAAAAACGCCTATATGACCTAAAAAACAACACATGGCAGAAAAATGTTTGAACGCTTGAAATACAAATATGTTGTATGGTAGAATATAACTTGTCATTGCGCGGTTGTGTAATGGTAGCACACGGGACTTTGGATCCCGGCGTGGAGGTTCGAATCCTCCCCGCGCAACCAGATTAACGGTTTTCAAAATTATCTTCTAAAAATTCTCTGGCTTTTTCAACTATCTCTGCGGGCAATCCGAGTATTTCCGCTATTTTTATTGCGTCACCGTAATTTACGATATTGCCGTTGATAAGATGATGATTTATCTTAGAATTCAAATTTTTGGCGTTTATTTCGCCTTCAAAATTTATCACACCTATCTTATATTTGTCGCATTTAACCTTTTCTATCGTATGTCTGAAATGTGTTACCATCACAGAAAAATGCTTCGAATCTGAAAGATATTCCGCAAGAGCCGTGGCAAGTGCTTCCCCTTCGTATGGATTTGTGCCGGAACCAAATTCGTCTATCAAGATTAATCCTGTTTTGTTCATTTTCAAAGTATCCGACATCTTGTCTATTTGACTTGCAAACCCGGAAAGGTCCAAACTTTGAGATGAAGACCCAACAAATCTGATCCAATCTATTTCGGGCAAAACGGCAGATTTTGCAGGCACTAAAAAGCCGTGCATTGCCAGTGCACATGAAATGGCCAGAGTTCTAAGCACAGTAGTTTTTCCACCCATGTTAGGGCCGAAGATCATGGTCAATCCTTGAGAAAATTTTCCACTTAAGGGAGCGTATTCAAAATTATCTTTTTTAACGAGATTTGAGACCACTGGATGAAAAGATTCTTCAAGGTTTATTTCTTTTCCGAATCGAGGGAAAACATATCCGTCATTGAGGGCTTTAACTCGCGCCAAAGCAACATCAAAGTGCGCTATTTTTTTTATCTCTGCTTTTATAAGTGTTATCCACTTTTCGACCGCTTTTGAAAGGTGTTTTATCTCTTCGTCTTCTGCAATTTTTATCTCTTCTTCGAGGGCGTGAAGTTCATTTTCTTTAAACATTATTTCCTCAGTTGGTCTGACGACAAGGGTGTAAGTTTTCATTCCTTCTCTTTCGATCATGACAAAGTTTGAATCGATAAGTGCTCCAGATTTATCTCTTTCGATCACAAAACGTCTGTCACCAATGTCAAGATTGAATTTTTCCGAGATGAATTTAATCCTTTCTTTGTAAAGTTCGTCTATTTTTCTCTTAAGGCTTTTGTGTTTCTCGATCAAAGCATCGATCAATTCATTTTCGGGCATAAAAGAAAAGGATCCACTTTGTTTGGGATCGAGTAATTTCCACAACTCACCAAGATCTCCAAAAAAATCGGAGACACATCCGGAAAGTTGTTTGAGTATTTTATGATGATGTACAAATCTTTTTATCTCGAAGAGATCAACATCTGTCGATGTGCCATTTTCTATCGACGTCATGCTGCCGGTTATTTCATGAAAATCTCGAAGGATATTTTCGATTCTAACGCGATTATATTCGCATGCCTTTACCTTTGAAAGGAATTCAAAGTGATCACGGAGTTCATCTCCTTTCAAAGGTAAAAGATCGGCGCTGATTCCAAAAACACTTACCGGTTTATAAAAAGACACAACCTCATCAAAAAAACAAAATTTTTTTGTTTCTTCGTCTATGAATTCCACTTCAGAAATATATCTTCGAGAATTTTTCCCTAACGTAATTCATGAAAAATTTATGGCTAAGCGGTTCTCCGGTAACTTTGATCAAAAGATCTTTCGGATCGTATAGGGCACCGAATTTGTGTATTTTTTCTCTTTGCCATTCTCTCAAAACCTTTAAATTCCCATTCGCGATCTCTGAATCAAGATTCGGGATCTCCTTTTTTGCGGTGAAAAAGAATTGCGATGCATAAAGGTTCCCGAGCATATATGAAGGAAAATATCCAAGTTGTCCGCTTGACCAATGAACGTCTTGAAGCACTCCGTGCGCATCGTCGGGTACGTCTATCCCAAGGTACGCTTTCATTTTTTCATTCCATACATCAGGGAGATCCGCAACTTTGATCCTATCATTTATGAGGGATTCTTCTATTTCAAATCTGACCATTATATGTAAATTGTAAGTTACCTCATCTGATTCGATTCTTATCAAAGAAGGTTTGGTGAGGTTAATTGCCCTGTAAAATTCATCAGACGATACATTTTTGAACTGAGGAAAAATGTCGCACAATTTCGGAAAGAAAAAATTCCAGAATGGACGGGATCTGCCGACAAGATTTTCCCATGTTCTTGATTGCGATTCATGGATTCCCATAGATGCCCCACTGTGAATTGGCATCCATTTGTACGCTTCTGAAATACCTTGCTCGTAGAGCGCATGACCGCCTTCATGCATGGTGGAAAATAAAGCCGATGTCATATCATCTGAATGATAATTCGTCGTGATTCTTACGTCTCCAAAACCCATTCCAATCGTAAATGGATGAACGGTTTCATCTATGCGACCACCTTTGAAATCGTATCCCATCGCATCAAGTACTTCCCGAGACAATTTCTCCTGCAAATTTTTGTCAAAATTTCCCTTCAAAATCGATGTATCAGGCGCTTTACCTTTTGAATTTAAGTCTTTTATGAATGGAACGAGTTCTGCTTTCAGCCCTGCTATTATTTTGTTGAGATCTTTTGTCGTCATTGAAGGCTCGTAATCTTCGAGAAGGGCATCGTACTTGTTTTCTTCATAACCGTAGTATTCGACAAATTCTTTGAGATATCCAACTATTTCTTCAAGGTAAGGTTTAAATTTGGAAAAGTTAGATTCTGCTTTTGCTTCCTGCCATACGTTTTCTCCCTTCGAACAGGCGATGGTAAATTTTTCAAACTTATCCGGTGGTATGGCGGAGATGCGTCTGTATTCCTTCGTTACAAGGTAAACATTTCTCCTGTCTATTTCGCTCAATTTTTCGTTTACCTTGGGCCTGTTAAAATATTCGACAAAAGCAGCCATTTTGGGAGAGGTTTCCATATCGAACATCGTTCTTGCAAGTTTGCCTGCAACCTCTGATCTATCCATTGCGGCTTTCGGAGGCATTTTCGTTCTCATGTCCCATTCAACAAGGGCGTAGGCTGCCTTAAACTTTGCTATTTCCTTGTTGTAATCGTAAAATTCTTTTATTTCCATTTTGATCACCCCTTCAGCAATTTTCGTGATATCTCGTTTTGCCTCTTGATAAGATAATCTATGTCTTCAACCTTTAAATTCCCATCTTCAACGATTACCCGTCCGTTTACCATGTTGAAATCCACTTTTTGCGCATCACACATGACGATTGCCCCAACAGGATCGTCAAGACCTCCGGCGAATGCGAGTTTGTTCATGTTGAACATCACCAAATCCGCGGCTTTTCCAACTTCTATCGATCCTATGTAATCATCCATTCTCAGTACCCTTGCGCCACCCATTGAAGCAATCTCAAGTGCCTCTTTCGGTTTCATGGCATCTGGACCATACTTTACCCTTTGAAGCAGCATGGCATTTCTTACCTCTAAAATCATGTTGGATGTATCGTTGGATGCGCTGCCGTCAATTCCCAAGGAAAGTCTCATGCCCTTCATTTTGAAAATAGGTGCGATTCCGGATCCCAACCTCATGTTTGAAGTCGGACAATGTGAAATTCCAACATCGTTTGCTTTCATCTTTTCAATATCCCGATCGCTCACATGGACCGTATGCGCAAACCATACCTGTGGATTAAGCCAGCCTAACTTTTCCATGTAATCGACAGGTCTGAGGCCAAACTTTTCAAGACAAAATTCCTCTTCATCTTTGGTTTCGGCAAGATGTGTGTGCAAAAGTACGCCATGCTTTTGAGCCATTTCAAGAGTTTTGATCATTAAAGATTCCGTAACGGAGAAAGGAGAACATGGGGCAAGCGCGATTCTTGTCATTGCGTATTTCGATCTATCGTGGTATTTTGAAATGACCCTTTCATATTCTGAAAGGATTTCATTTTCATCTTGCACGACAGAATCGGGAGGAAGACCTCCGTCTTTTTTTGACATCGACATGGCTCCTCTTGTCGGATGAAATCTGAGGCCAACGTGTGAAACTCCTTTTATCTCTTCGTCAAAGATCGCATTTCTGCCGTAAGGATAAAGGTAAAGCATATCGCTCGACGTTGTTACGCCACTTAAGGCCATTTCACAGGAAGCAATGGTCGCACTCACGTATGAAGATTCTTCATCCAGATTTTTCCATATTTCGTAAAGATTAACAAGCCAATCGAACAATTTGGCACTCTGGACGGATTTAACATTTCTCGTTAAAGTTTGGTAAAAGTGATGATGTGTGTTTACAAAGCCCGGAAGCATGACCATGTTTGAACAGTCAACGATCCTATCGAATTTCCCTTCGGGTTTAAATTTACCCACATAAGTTATAACGTTATCCTCAACAACTACGTATGCATTTTCAATTTCCCCTTGCTTTGAAAGTGTTTCGAGAAAATTTATGTCTTTGAAAAGGTACTTCAATTGTACCCCTCCCGTTTCCTGTATTCAAGTATCATTTGATCGGTTTCGCCAACGACTTTTTGCTGATCTTCCCAGTATCTCTGATCAACCTGCGAGTTAAGTTCTTCGACTGTTTTCCCCTGTTGTTCGATCCAAGTGTAATATTTCAAATTATGCCATCTGCGCCTATTTTCAAGGGTACCCTCGAAGAACCAGTCCGTTTTAACCCCCATAAATATGGAATTGAACCTCGATTTTGCCTCCGCAAGATCCATTTTCCCAAATTGCTTGTCAAGATCTGCCATGACTGAATGATATCTGCCTATCGTATCCGTTGCTATCGTGATTATATTATCGTTTGGTCCAAATTTGTATTGCTTTGCAACCTTTATGGCACCCAGCACGTTTGCAACGCCTGATATTCCAAAAATCGTTGATATTTCCTCTACAGCCTTTGGATCTATGAAATCTTTCAGAAATTTCTTACCGACTTCATCTGTCAACAATTGAAGTCCCTTCTTTGATTCCATATCATCAATCGCCACAACGGCGTCAGAATTCATGACATTGTGGATCCATGTTACGTGCTTGTCTCCTATTCCTTGAATATCATGAGTCCCGTAGCCGTTCATGGAAATTGTAGGACATTGTATGGGCTCAAGCGTTACCACTTTTGCATCACCAAAGACCTGTTTTACCCTATCACCGCATGCTATAGTGCCTGCCGATCCCACTCCGGAAACGACGGCTGCGATTTTACCATTTCCTATTTTTTCACGTTGAACAAGTTCTATCATCGTATTGCCGGTAACGTAATAATGAAACCTGTAATTTCCAAATTCGCTGAATTGATTCAATATCCTGACTTTTTCCGGATCTTTAGACCAAATTTCTTTCGATTTATCGTAAATTTCTTTTACGTTTGATTCTGATCCTGGAGTGGCGATAACTCTTGCACCGTAAGCGTTTATTATTTCAAATCTCTCCTTACTCATGCCTTCCGGAAGGATGACTATCGTATCGAACTTCATCCTGCATCCCACCCATGCCCCGCCTATACCGTAATTACCTGTGGATGGCCATATCAAAGTGTTGTAAGATGGGTCAACTTCATTTCTTATGACCTTTTCAACCAAAATGGAATATGTTGCCCCCACTTTATGACTTCCCGTTGGAAAGTCACGTCCGTACATGACTATTATGTTTGCATCGACACCCGTTAATGTCTTTGGAAGTACCACGTATTTTATTTTGTTATCGGAACCGCGCCATGTTATGTTGAAAAAGTTTATAGGATCTAAAGGATCTTCTCTCATCTTCTCAAGTGCAATCTTCCTTACTTTTGGATCGATCTTGTCAGGATGTAACATCTCTTCAAATGTAGGACCTATTACCTTTTTAGAAATCATTGTTATTCCTCCTCTATAAGATTTAGCACGTATTCCTGCGTTGCAGGTATGCTTTTAACCCTTTTCCCTATCGCATTTGATATACCATTTGCCACTGCCGCGGGCGCAGGCATTAAAGACGGTTCTCCTATTCCTTTTGCACCGAAGGGGCCTTGTGAAAATTCATCTTCGACGAAATCTATTTTTATGCTTTGTGGGATATCATTTATCGTCGGAATTATGTAGGTACTGAAGTTGTCGGTCAATATCTTTCCATCCCGCATTTTTATTTCTTCGTATAAAGCGTAACCCATCCCTTGTACAAATCCGCCTTCAACCTGGCCGGTGAGACCGACAGGATTTAAAGCCTTACCGACATCGTGAGAGGTGAACACATCAACAACGGACGTCCTACCAGTCAGCATATCGACTTCAACGACTACTATTTGGGTTGCGTAAGAATACGTAAGGTATGCCTCCCCAAGACCAGTTTTGGGATCCCAGTTGAGTTTCGGAGACTTAAACCAACTATTCGATATAAGATCAACGTTTGAATTGTAACAAATGCCTACGATCTCTTCAAATGTCATCTTCACATCACCGGAAAAGATCATTCCATCTTTTATGACCACTTCTTCTTCATCCACATCTTTGATCTTTGAAAACATAGAAAGTATCTTACTTTTTATCTGTTCACATGCTTCCTTCACGGCATTCCCGCTAAACAAGGTTGCACGTGACGCAACCGTTGGACCGCTATCTTGAACGTAAGATGTATCCGTGTTTTCAACGGATATTTTTTCAAATTTTTGCCCCAGCGTTTCTGCCGCTATCATGGCCAGTACGGTTTTCATACCCTGACCCATTTCGGTATTTCCAACATGAACGCTTACGCTTCCGTCTCTTTGAACCTGAACAAGCGCACCGGCGGCATCCAAAGATTGGCCGGCGGCTCCAAGTGATACACCGTAAATTATGTGTGAAACACCTATGCCTCTTTTTTTGAATCTGTTCTTTGAGTTGAATTCAGAAACGGATTTTTTCAAATTCTCGTAATCGGCGATCTTCATCGCGTGCATTATCGTTTCCACAGCACCGACTGATTCGGTCAAAAGATGATCTGTCGATGTTTTACTCCCCACCTTGAGCGCATTTTTCAATCTCAAATCTATGGGATCGATTCCAAGTTGCTTGGAAGATTCATCCATTATCGATTCTATAGCAAAAAGTACCTGTGGGCTTCCAAAACCTCTGAATGCACCGCATGGAACTTTGTTTGTGTAAACTCCGTCTATATCAACTTTTACATTCGGAACATCGTAAGCACCGGCAGCATGGACAAGACTTCTGTACATCACTATGGGCGATAATGTGGCGTAAGCACCGATATCCATATGGGCTTTTATCTCCATCGCCATCAATCTGCCATCTTTTTTAAATCCAACTTTGTAATGAGATTTTATAGGATGCCTTTTACTTGTGAACTGGATATCCACCTCTCTCGAGTAGGAAAGCAAAACCGGCCTTTTCGTATGATAAGCAAGCAAAGCACATTGTGCCGCCACGTAAGAAGGCACATCTTCTTTTCCTCCAAAGGCACCTCCCGTGTCAGATTGAACTATCCTGACCGAATTCATGGAAATGCCGAGTATTTTAGGAACGGCATTTTGAACGTAATAAGGGCATTGCATTGAACCGTAAATCGTCATTCCAGCAGGTTCTGGAACAGCAAATATTCCTTGCGTTTCAAGATAAGCATGTTCTTGATAGTCTGCAAAAAAATCATCTTCGATTATCATGTCGGATTGTTTGAATCCTTCTTCAACATTTCCCTTTCTTATCTTCTTAGATGTGAGTATATTCCCAGATTCATGAACTTTTATTTCATTTTTCAGAGATTCCTCGATTGATAAAACCGGTGGGAGATCTTCGTACTCAACCTCAACTGCACTTGCAGCCATGTTAGCGATCTGCTGACTTTCAGCTGCAACAAGCGCAACGACATCTCCAAAGTACCTGACTTCTTCTCCTATAGGTACAAGACAAGGCATATCTTCAACAACTTCTCCAAGTTGATTCTCACCAGGGATATCTTTGTAAGTCAAGACCGCCTTGACGCCGTTTATTTTTTTTGCTTCATCGGTATTTATGCGCTTAACGCGAGCGCGTGAATGCTTCGACAGTACAAGCGCACCGTAAAGCATCCCTTTGAATTCATAATCCGAGACAAATTTACTCTCACCTTTTACTTTTTGAATCGCATCAACGCGTTTTACCTTTTTTCCAATTGTCGTCAGTTCTAAATTTTTAGTTTCCATTTGATACCCCCTCAAATGCCGATATTCACGAAATTACCTTTGGTAACATCCACAAGTCCAAAATTGGTTATCCTCAATTTCGGTATGACCGCAAGTTGAACGAAAGATAACACCATAAACGGATCATTTATTATACACCCTATCGATCTTGCCGCTTCCTTCAATTCTTTTATTTTCTTAACAACTACTTCTGTTGTCAGAGAGGACATAAGGCCTCCTATTGAAAGAGGAAGTTTGGCTATGATATGGCCGTTGCTTGAAACGACAATTCCACCTTTCATGTTCAAAATCTCATTTATGGCTAAAACCATATCAAAATCGTTTGTTCCGACGACAGACATGTTGTGAGAATCATGGCCGACAGATGTCGCTATAGCACCATTTTTAAGTCCAAAGCCTGTCACAGCACCTGCAAATACCGACTTTTCTGGAGAATATCTCGATACAACTGCAATTTTAAGCAAATCGTTTTTAACATCAGGCACTTTTGCGGGTGGAATATCAAAAATTTCTTCGGAAGTTACTATGCTATCGTTGAAAACTCTGATGGATCTTGTTTGATTCCCACTTGAAAGTATAGTCAGATCGTCTTCTTCGATCTTCGCGATTTTGAAATTACCGTCCAACTTCTGTTCGATGTTGTTTCCAACAACATCCGTTATCAATTTACCGTCGCGGGCAATTATTTTTGAATCTTTTATGACGATCTTCGGGAAAAAATTTTCAAGAGATTCCGATACAACCATATCCGCTTTGTAAGAAGGTGCTATCGCTCCCATACTTCTAAGGCCGTAAAATTGGGCTGAATTTATCGTTGCCATTCTTATCGCAATGATGGGATCAATTCCCTTTGATATTGCACGTCTTACCATGTTATCTATATGACCATCTTTCACTATATCGTCTGGATGACGATCATCGGTACAAAAAGAGAAAAATCTTTCATTTTGTGTGGTAACGGCACCTATCAGATCGTCAAGATTTCTCGCAATGCTCCCTTCTCTGATTAAAACCTGCATGCCACGGGATATTTTTTCAAGCGCTTCTGATTCATTTGTGCATTCATGATCTGTTCTTATGAAGGCCGACGCGTAGGCGTTAAGTTTCTTGCCTGAAAGTCCCGGAGCATGACCGTCTATTTTTTTGTAAAGATGTCTTATTATCTCTATCTTTGTCATGAGATCTCTGTCAGTATCTATAACACCTGGATAATTCATGACCTCTCCCAGTCCAAGTACTCTTGGATATTTTGTGACAAGTGCTATTATGTCTATCGAGGTTATTTCAGATCCGCTCGTCTCCATTTTTGTGGTTGGAACGCAAGATGGGATCATCATGTAAATGTTAAGTGGAATACCTTCTGTGTATTGAAGCATGTATTCGATGCCCGTTGTACCGATAACGTTCGCAATCTCATGTGGATCGGCAATGATAGTGGTTGTTCCCCTTGGTAAAATCGTTCTCGCAAATTCAACCGGATCTACCATTGAACTTTCGATGTGCACGTGGGCGTCTATCAAACCTGGGACAACGTAATTTCCTTCCAGATCTATGACTTTTTTACCAGACCTGTAATCTCCAACTCCGGCAATTCTCTTCCTGTAAAGCGCTATGTTACCCTCTTCGATCTTTCCCGTAAATACATTGACAATTTTACAATTTGTCAAAAGTACGTCGGCAGGCTCTTTCCCAAGGGCAACAGGGATCATCTCCTCAATTTTCATGTTTAAAAGCCTCTCTTTTTACCGCTACTCTGATATGATCGGCCTTGGCTATAAGTTTTTCACCAGATTTCATTTCTATATGAAAAGAAAACTTTCTATTACTTTTTTCGATCAAATTTGCAATGACTTTCACTTTTTCGCCTGGCCATGCGGGAGCGATATGATCTAAAGTTACATGTGCTCCAACTGTTATTTCATCATTCGAAAGAAAAGTTTGAGCAAATTCGGAAGCAGTTTCTTCCATCCACGCGAGTACCGTCGGTGTTGACAGAACGTCTGCATTTCCACTTTTTAACGCGGAGGCAAGATCTTTCTGCGTGACTGTTTTTTCCTTTACCATCTCCATTTTCAAACCACTTCTATCCCAAAACCGCACATCCCGGGTCCGACATGCGTTGTTATGACTTTACCCGTCATGTGAAAGGAGGCATCGACAACTTCATATTTTCCCTTCATCTTTTCAAGTAATTCTTTTGCTTCTCCTTCGGCATTTGCATGTACCATGCATAATATAACCTTCGATCCGAATGGAATGTATTTTCCGGATTGTTCGATAAGCATATCGTAAGCATGGGACTTTCCTCTTGTCCTTCCAAAGGGAATCATCTCTCCATTTTTGTCTATCCAAACTCCAACTTTAAATTTCAGAACGGTACCGAAAAAGCCTTGAATTTTGGAAACACGCCCTCCCTTCACAAGAAAAGAAAAGTCTGAGACGTAAAAGATGGCTTGAAATTTATCTTTTTCTCTGTCGATGACGAGTTGTTGAACTATCTCTTTGGGATTCATTCCTTGATTCGCAAGTTCTCTTGCCCTTCTTGCAACAAGCGGGATGACGGAAGAAGCCAATTTTGTGTCAAAAATCTCAACCGGTATTTTGGCCTCTTTTGCCGCCGTTGCGGCAGAATTAGCCGTGCCTGACATCTTTGAAGATAAGGTCAAAACGACAATACCCTCATATCCCGATTGCTCTGCATTTCTGTACTTTTGTAAGAATTCAAAAACAGTTGGTTGCGATGTTTTTGGTAATTCTGAAGTTTTTGATATTTTCTCGTAAAAATTCATCAATTCGGATGAATCTCTCGTATCATCTTCCTGAGTCCCATCAGGCCATATGACCTTTAAAGGCACCATATCCACATCTAATTTTTCAAACCAATCTGGAGCCATATCGGCCGTACTATCCACGAATATCTTTATTCGCAAATAGTCCACCTCCATTCTAAACTACGTTTTTGTTTTTATCTTGTTTGTATTATATAGCATTTTAAGCATGATGTATACTTGATCAACTTTAAATATGAAATATCGTTGGCTCCGGCATTAGCCTTTCGTGACAGCAAATAAGTATTTGTCATTTATCGCTTACTTCTCACTATTCACTGTTTGTTCTACGCTCCACCTGCCATGAGCCACGTGCTACGTGCTGTTCATTCATTTCACTTTTAAAAGAGATTTAGTATATTTACGGATAAGTTCTAAGGCGATTCCGGCTCGCAGGCCGGAATGACGAAATGAAGAATGCTTGTCTTAATGTCATTCTCCCCGATCAGGTCGAGGATGAGATTCCCAATCAAGTTGGTAATGACAGTTTTGTAATATTTATCGTAATCTTGACGCACATCATGAGTTAGTATAATCTAAAAAATTGGTGTATAATTATAAAAAATATTGAATAGGGAGGGATATCATGTTCAAAGATTTTCGTAACTTTTTGTCCCGCGGAAATGTTTTGGACATGGCGGTTGGAATAATAATAGGTATAGCCTTTGGGTCCGTGGTATCGTCGCTTGTTAACGATATCATAATGCCACCGATAGGATTACTTATAGGGAAAGTTAACTTTGCGGATCTTTTCATCAACCTTTCAAGCAAACATTATTCTACCCTCGCGGAGGCAAAGGCTGCCGGTGCTCCGACGATAAATTACGGTGTTTTTGTGAATACCATCATCAACTTTTTGATAATCGCATTCGCCGTGTTTTTGATGATAACCGTCATCTACAAGGCGCAAAAGAAATACCAAAAACCTACTGCTCCGGCGCCTGTAACGACGAAAAAATGTCCTTACTGCAAAACCGATATACCGATAGATGCCGTGAGATGTCCCAATTGCACCTCCGATCTTTCCAATATTGAAAAATCGTAGATTCATCTTTTTGAGAAGGTGAAGGGGTGAAAGAACTTTCAAAAATATTCAAAGAAATGGCCGATCTGAGTGATTTCATCGGAGAAAGTCCTTTTAAATCTCGAACGTACAGATTTGCCTCGGAAGCAGTGAAAATGTACGGTACGGATACAGACGAGCTTTCGCAGATCAAGGGCATAGGAAAGGCAATCCTCGAGAAGACTGTCGAATACTCAAATACAGGTAAAATAAAAAAGCATGATGATCTCATGAAACTTGTTCCTCAAGACCTGCTTTCCAGAATTTTTGAAGAAGACCCTGTGTTGCTCGGTAAAAAATGGCGTGAAGATGTAAAGAAAAGATATTTTGGTATCGACGGCTCTCTGAAAACAATTCCTTCAAAATTTTCTATGAAATTCTACGTTTTAAGGGAAATTTCAAAGCATTTCAAGAAAAATCTTGTTTATACTGAAAAGGATGTTGATTCCATTCTTTCAAAGATATATCCAGATCACGTCGAAATTAGAAGATACCTTGTCGATTTTGGGTTCTTGGAAAGAAAGGTAGACGGTAGTACTTATAAGAAAATATAGCATGGATATTCCATGATGAGTCAAAAAATTCAAAGGGAGGTGTTTCTGAAATGTGGCGTAAGATATTAACGTTTTCGGTAATGGCTGTTTTGGCATCGGCAATTTTTGCCGCACCTGTCACAATTCAATTCTGGCATGCAATGGGAGGTACTGACAGAATTCAACTTTTGCAAAATCTCGCAAATGAATTCATGCAGCAGAATCCGGATATCAAAGTTGACGTTCAATACACAGGTTCTTACACGGACACGATGACAAAGATGATAGCGGCCGTCAGAGCGGGAAATCCACCGGATCTTGTCATGATATACGACATAGGAACTCAAATGATGATAGACAGCGGTGTGATAATACCAATTCAAAACATGATAGACAAGGATCCCTCCTTTGACATCAACACACTTGTTTCAGCCTCAAGAAGTTATTACACGGTAGGCGGTAAACTTTACAGTTTACCATTTAATTCTTCAAATCCAGTCATCTTTTACAACAAAACCCTTTTTGAAAAAGCGGGTCTCGATCCAAACAATCCACCAACTACATTTGAAGAATTCGTCGCCGATGCACAAAAATTAACGGTTAAAGATGCTAACGGCAACACGATACAGTACGGTTTTACCTTTGGAAGTGGGGAACCACTTTCATGGTTTTTCGAACAGTTCATGGCAGTCCAGAACGCTTTGCTTTTAAACAACAACAACGGCCGCAATGGCAGGGCGACAAAGGCTGTCTTTGCAAATGAGGCTGGATTAAGGATCTTCAATTTCTTCAACGACATGATCCAGAACGGATCGGCCATAAATGCAGGGCCTGGGTGGGATAACGCAAGGCAAATCTTCATTTCCCAAAGAGCAGCCATGCTCATAACATCTACTTCTGATGTCAACATGATGGTTAAAGCCGCTCAGTCAGGCAATTTTTCACTTGGCGTGATGTTCCTTCCACATCCGTCGGGCATACCTTATGGTGGTGTAATAGTCGGCGGTGCAAGTTTATGGATGATTAACACCAACAACACCCAAAGAGAAGAAGCAACATGGAAATTCCTTAAATTTCTTGAGAGCACAGATGCCCAGATCAAATGGAGCACAGGTACGGGATATTTCCCTGTGAACAAGAACTCGATAATAAAACTCATGTATCAGGGATATTACGCTAAAAACCCACCATACCTTGTTACCGTTTTACAGCTTCTCATGTCTAACGTTACACCGGCAACAAGTGGCGGTGTTACCGGCGCATTCCCGCAAATAAGAACAGCAGTTGATAACGCTTTTGGTAAAATGTTCACCAAAGCGATGACTCCACAGCAAGCACTCCAATGGGCACAAGATCAGGCCAATCAAGCAATAGCAAATTACAATTCCCTTTATTGATAAGATAAAAGAGGGCATCATTTGATGCCCTCTTTTATGTCAAATTGGCAAATGCCGGACCCAACGATATTTCACATTTAAAGTTGATCAAAAGAGGTGATTGAATTGTCGAGAAAAATTTTTCCTTACCTTTTGCTTATACCTACATTTTTAATAGTGATCATTTTCATATATTATCCTGCTTTTCAGACATTCAAACTTAGTTTTTATAAAATGTCCCCATTCGGAAACAGGTTATTTTTTACAGGATTTGGGAATTTTTGGTCTTTGTTTACTTCGGGACAATACATTCAATCAGCATACACAACCTTGATCTTTGTCGTGGTTACAGTTGTTGCAGGTCTTGTCATCTCTCTTTTTCTTGCACTCCTTTTGAATCAAAAGGTTCCAGGCATAGGCATATTCAGGACTTTGATCTTTGCCCCTTACGCTGTCTCACCTGCAGTTGCAGGCACTTTGTGGGCTTTTCTGTTAAGTCCCGTCGCAGGGTACGTGAGTTATTTGTTTTTGGTACTTTTCAAAGCACAACCTCAATGGCTTACCACCTATCCTCTTGCACTCATAGCGATAATGATAGCAACGATATGGAAAAACCTTGGATTCAACATAATATTCTTTCTTGCAGGGCTTCAATCAATTCCACAAAGTTACTATGAGGCGGCTACAATAGATGGTGCGAACGCATCAAGCAGACTGATCAAGATAACCATTCCATTGCTTTCTCCGATAACCTTTTACCTGATCGTCATGAATGTAACTTTTACAGCCTTTTCGGCTTTTGCAACGATAGATGTCATGACTCAGGGAGGGCCGGCCAACACCACATCTACTTTGATATACAAACTTTACCAGGATGGCTTTGTAAATTTCAACACAGGTTTTGCTTCAGCCGAATCTGTCATTTTAATACTTATAATGGCTGTATTCACATATCTTTACTTCAAATTTGGCCAGAAGGCGGTGTTTTACCAATGAAAAAAAGTCAAAAGAAAATTCTTAGGACCATTTTAATAGAAATAGGTTTGATAGCGGTTTCCATCATCATCCTGCTTCCAATATTCCTGGCTTTAACGATGAGTCTTAAGAAACCTGCCGAGGTTTTCGTATACCCGCCTAAAATCTTTCCAAATTCATTCTACATTCAAAATTACATAAGTGCTTTTAATTCCATAAATCTCGGAAGATTAATGCTGAACAGTTTCATAATGGGCATAATCATAACGTTGGGAAAGACTGTCTTCGGGATATTTTCGGGTTACGCTTTTTCAAATTTCAAATTCAAGGGTTCATCTCTGCTTTTTGCCGCTTTGTTTATAACGCTTTTCATGCCCGCAGAGATGATAATGATAGTTCCGTTATTTCAGATAATGCAAAGTTTTCATTGGGTTAACACTTACTGGGCTTTGACCATACCATTTTTGGCAAGTGCAACGACAACTTTTTTGATGAGGCAACATTTTATGACCATTCCGAAAGAACTTGAAGACGCGGCTAAAATAGATGGGGCAGGGCCGATGAGATTTTTGTTTGAAATACTCGTTCCACTTTCCAAATCGACAATAGGCGGGATTGCCATGATAAATTTCGTTTACGCATGGAACCTTTATCTTTGGCCATTGGTAGTTACAAATTCAAACAACATGGCAACGGCACAGATAGGTTTGAAAATGCTCACCAATGTCGAATCTACAAGCAATTGGGGCGTTATAATGGCAGGCACACTGATGGTATTGGCACCTACTTTGATTCTTTTCTTTGCGGTTCAAAAGTTATTTGTAAGAGGCATAATAACAACAGGACTAAAAGAATAACGGGTAAAGCGGTTATGGGTGAAGAGTAAAGAACGATCAGTGTATGAAAAAAGCAAAAGGCCAAGGATAAGTTACCAAACAAGATATCGCCGATATTTTCATGCTTTACGGGTTATTTCGAAAAAGCGTAAGGCGTTTTCAGAAGTTATTTTTTCTACCTTCTCAAATGGTAAATCAAAGATCAAGGACAAAGTTTCAACCGCAAATCTCACGTATTTCGGTTCGTTTCTTTTTCCTCTGACAGGTTGGGGAGATAAATATGGACAATCTGTTTCCGTTAATATCCTTTCGATTGGCGAAAAAGATAATATTTTTCTGAGATTTTCGTTCTTTTTGTAAGTTGCCATACCACCAACACCTATGTAAAAGCCAAGATCAAGAAACCTTTTCAAATCCTCATTTTCTCCGTTGAAACTGTGAACAACCGCCGTGAGATCGAGATGTCTTACGATCTCGTAAGCATCCAAATACGCATCTCTTACATGAAGAATGACGGGTAAATTTTTCTTTTTCGCAATTTCAAGTTGCAATTCAAAATATTTCCTTTGCAAATCTCTTGGAGAAAGATCTCTGTAATAATCAAGCCCTATTTCACCAACCGCTACGACTTTTTTTCGATTTAAAAGTGCTTCTATTGTTTCTTGCCAGCCATTTTCAAGATTTGCAACACCGTGAGGATGTATCCCCGCAGAGGCATAAATCCTATCATGTGTCTCGGCAAAATTGACAGCTTTTTGACTCGAATCAAGATCAAATCCAATTTCTACGGCGAGTTCCACTCCATCATTTTCGAAATTTTCAACGATCCGCTCTCTGTCTTGATCGAAATCGTCCATCGTAAGGTGCGAATGTGTATCTATCATTCAACTTCATCTGCGAATTCATGTGCTTTGTAAGTTATATTGCCTGCCCCCATGAAAATGTAAAGATCCGCTCGCGTTTTTTTTAAAGTCTCGACAATTTCATCAAGTTTGACAAATTTGGCAGATTTACCTTTAGATTTTATGTCATCGGCAAGCATTTCAGAGCCTATATTGTTTTCATCTTCAAAAGCGCCGAAAATTTCTGTTACATATATTTCGTCGGCAAAGGATAAAGCATCCGCAAAATATTTTTCGAATTTTGAAAATCTCGTATACCTGTGAGGCTCAAAAATCGCGATTATCTTTTTAAAATAAGGTCTTACAGAAATAAGGGCTGATTTCACCTCATCCGGAGTATGAGCATAATCATCGACAATTGTCAATTCTCCGCCATGCAAAACTTCAAGCCTTCTTTTTAAGCCCGGATAATCAGACAGCGCCTCCGCGCATTTTCGAAATGGAAGGCCAGCCAAAATGCCACCCGCGATTGCCGTTGCGGCATTTGCGATTTGATGAACTCCGGCAATGTTGAGTATGGCTTTTACTTCAGTACCACCATATTTTACCTTGAAAACTTGTTTTTTAAATTCCGATTCGATGGGCCAATATTCGATATCTCCACCTTTCCCCACCTTGATAGAGGCATCAAAATCAAAATCAAAAGGTACTGCGGTGTATTTCGCTTTCTTTAAAAAATTCACCACTTTTTCAAATTGCAATTTCGAATCATTTTGATATCTGTCAAGATGATCGTATCTCAAGTTAGTTAAAAGTCCAATTTCAGATTTTACATCTTCCATCTTTGGATCGGATTCATCCACTTCAAAGATAATGCCGTCTTTACCTGATTTAAAGGTACCAAATGATGAATTGACAGGTATCGCGCCACATATCATCGCCGGATCCAAACCATTTTTAGCCGCTAACCATTGAGACATGAAAGTTGTAGAACTTTTCCCGTCTGTGCCGGTAACGCCTATCAACGGATTTATTTTTGAGGCAACAAAATCCATACGCTCGACGACTTCAAAACCGGATTTTTTGAAATCGTCGACAGTTGCTTTCGGAACGGCAGAAGAAACAACGACTATATCTGGATGATCTATGATCTCATTTTTGCCTATCGTGACTTCTATTCCAAGATCTCGAATGATTTTTATCATTGGTCCGTCCGACAGATCGCATCCTGTAACTTCATAACCGATATATTTTGACCAAAGGGAAAGCGCACTTAAGCCCATACCACCTATACCTACAAAATGTATTTTCAAGTTAATTCCTCCACAAATTCTTCGTTGATAATGTACCAATAGTTGTTGATTTTTTACTCAATGGTTATACTAAATCTCTTTTAAAAGTGAAATGAATGAACAGCACGTAGCACGTGGCTCATGGCAGGTGGAGCGTAGAACAAACAGTGAATAGTGAGAAGTAAGCGATAAATGACAAATACTTATTTGCTGTCACGAAAGGCTAATGCCGGAGCCAACGATATTTCATATTTAGAGTTGATCAAGTATATCTTATTTATGTTATCATCTTTTATCTAATTTTAAAAGTATTCTAAACCTACTTCAAGCCGAATGTTTATTTACCATCGCGCAGCGCACGCGCCTTCGAGGTGGCCGACGCCGCGTAGTGAGGACAGACATCGAAAGGCGAATGCCGGCGCCAATTATATTTCATATCTGAAGTTGATCAAGTATACATGGGAAAAACAGAAATTAAACATTTGCAATTTATTCTTGCTTGGTTTTTGCAACTAAAATTTCAAAAAAAAGAAACCTTTAAATCATTATCCAATGTTATACTTAAATAGAGATAAGAAAGTTTGATATATATAACTTTATGGAGGTGAATGGTTATGGCAGTTCAAAAAATCAAAGAAGATGTTTTTTCTTTAAGGGCAAACGATTGGGACAGGACGCTCTTTGATGAACTCATTCCTCTTCCCGACGGTACAAGTTACAACGCTTACGTTGTTAAGGGAAAGAACAAGATTGTACTCATTGACACCGTGGATCCTAAAAAAACAAAAGAGCTCATCGAAGATTTAGAAAGTTTGGACTTAAAAAGGATCGATTACATCGTATCCCAACATTCCGAGCAAGATCACTCCGGATCTATTCCTGAAATTTTGAAGATGTATCCCATGGCGAAAGTTGTCACAAACAAAAAAGGAAAAGAATTTTTGACCGATCTTGTCAAAGTGCCAGAAGACAGATTTTTGGTCATCGAAGACATGGGCACAATTGACCTTGGAGGAAAGACTCTAAAGTTCATCTTCACACCTTGGGTTCACTGGCCTGAGACTTTTTCAACTTACCTTGCAGAGGACAAAATACTTTTCACGTGTGATTTCTTCGGTTCCCACATAGCCACAAACGATCTTTTCGCAACGAATGAATGCAAAGTAATGGAGGCTGCAAAAAGGTATTATTCAGAGATAATGGTTCCATTCAGAACTTCTATAAGATCAAATCTTCAAAAGATAAAAGATTTTGATTTCAAAATCATAGCCCCATCCCATGGATGTATTTATCAAAATCCAAAGATTATAACAGACGCCTATGGTGAATGGTCTTCCGAGGATGTCAAAAATACCGTTGTCATTCCTTACCTTTCCATGCATGGCAGCATTCAAAGATTCGTCGATCGTTTTGTGAGAAAACTTCAAGAGAAAGGAATCGATGCAAGACCATTTGATGTTGTAACCGCAGACATAGGAAACATGGCGATGGCCTTAATAGATGCCGCGACGATAGTCATAGCATCTCCGACGATGCTCGGAGGGGTACATCCGAAGATCGCCTACGTTGCATATTTGGCAAATGTTTTAAGGCCGAAGGCAAAGTTCGCATCCGTGATAGGTTCTTACGATTGGGGAGGGCGTGAGGTTGATGTGCTTGCAGGACTACTTGAAAATTTAAAGGTTGAGATGATACCGCCCGTTCTCATAAAGGGAGATGGTACCGAGAAAGATTTGAAAGGAATAGATGATCTTGCAGAGCAAATCTTACGAAAACACAGATCGATCAACCTCTAAGCACAGATTACGTTATCATATGCATCTCTTCGGCCCGGCATGGCTTACCATGATGGCCGATATGGATGCAGCAAGTACGATAAGTGCAGCCGAAGTGGGTGCAACGTTCAAATATGGATTCATATGGTTTATGATGCTGCTTGTAATTCCGCTTTTTTTCATTCAAGAAGCGGCTGGCAGAATTGGCATTGTAACGCAGCAGGGGCTTGGGTCGGTGATAAGAAAAAATTATTCAAAAAGCACGGCCCTTGTGCTTACGATTCCGATGGTAATAACAGATGTGATAACTTACATCGCGGAATATGCGGGCATAGCGATAGGGCTCAAAATTTTCGGAATTTCTCCTTTCATCTCTTTGCCAGTTGTTTTCGTTCTACACATACTGTTGATAACGAAAAGAAAATATGCCCAATTTGAGAAATTATTGCTTGCAATTTCCGGCGTTCTCATAGCAACATTTGTCATCACGCTGATTTTTCGAGGAATTAAGCCTTATTCACCTATTTACGTGCTTCCGTCCACTTCTTTTTTCTTCATGCTTGCTGTGACCGTTGGAGCCGTGGTAATGCCTTTTATGCTCTTCTTTCAGGCTTCGGCGGCTGGAGAAAAGGTCTCATCCGCACGTGAACATTTAGGCGAAGAGGGAGAGACTTATTTGAAAAGAAGGGCCCTTTCCTTTTCGAAAAAGGAAACCTTGATAGGGGCAATAGTCACGGAGATTTTGATGGTTGTCGTTGAAATGGTCGCTACCGGTATCGATCCATCCGATAACCTTATGTCTCCTAAAGAACTATCGATGATACTCTCCTCGATAGCCGGTCCTTTCTCTCCTTACATATTTGGCATAGGGCTTGCCGCCGCAGGTTTTCTTGCGCTTGTAGTTGTATCCTTGGGAAGTGCATGGGGATTTGTGGAGGCGGCAAACATTCCAAAAGACAAAACCTGGATAGTGTACGTACTTGAAAGTCTGCCGGCCGTTTTTATTCCCATGATCTTCAGTTCGGATCTTATAAATTTCATGCTGAATTTGATGGTCATCTTTGTCTTTGTGCTCATAGGTCCGGGAATAATGGTTGGAGTCATTTCTTCAAGTAAAAAGATCATGGGCGAATACGCCTCCAACAAAAAATGGAAAGCATTTTATTGGGCAAGTCTTTCATTTGTCTTGATCTTCGGATTTATGGCCTTAAAAAGTTTGTGAGGTGAAAATGGAAGATATAAATGATTTGAGCAGCAGTTTTCAAGATTATCTTTTGGATATATTGAAATTGAGCAATGAAAAGAAAGTTGTAAGGTTAAAAGATATAGCCGAAAAAAGAAAGGTGAAAATGCCTGCGGTAAATGTCATGTTGAAGAAAATGGATAAGGCAGGTTTTATCATCCATGAGAATTACGGTTACGTTGAATTGACAGAAAAAGGGAAGGAACTCGCAACACAAATAGAAAAAAGGCACAAAGTGCTTTACGAGTTTTTAAAGGATATCTTGAATTTGCCTCAAGAAGTTGCAGAAAAAGATGCTCACAAGATAGAACATGATCTTGACGAAAAGGCGATCAAAAATATCTCTGCTTTTATGGAATTCGTAGATCTCATGGAGAAGAAATTTCACACGCGTAAGTGCTTTTGTTTCTCATATTTTTCGGAAAATGGCGATCTTCCAACCGAAGATGTGTGCAAAACACGTTTGTTGTTGAGATTCAGAGATGAGTCAAAAAACAGTAAATCGATAGAGAGGTGATTTAAATGAAGATTGGAATTATAGGACTTGGCCGAATGGGTATGAATATGGCTCGCAAACTTCTGAAAAACGGCCATGAAGTTGTCGCCTACAACAGAACTTTCGAAAAAACTCAAGAAATTGAAAAAGAAGGCGCGATTGGTGTTCAAACTCTCGATGAACTTGTAAATCATTTAAGCGAGCGGAGGATTGTCTGGATAATGCTCCCTGCCGGTAATCCGACCGATGAATACGTTGAAATGCTTTCCAAAATTTTATCAAAGGGAGATATAATAATAGACGGTAGCAATGGATTTTACAAAGATGATTTAAGGCGTGCGGCATACCTTGAAAAGTCGGGAATTAACTACATCGACGCCGGTGTTTCAGGTGGTATATGGGGTTTGGAAATTGGTTATTGCACCATGATAGGTGGTAAATTGGAAGATTTTAAATACATCGAACCGATTTTGAAAGCACTTGCTCCCGAAGAAGGTTACATGTATTGCGGTGGCACAGGTTCAGGTCACTACACAAAGATGATTCACAACGGCATCGAATATGCACTGATGGAATCTTATGGAGAAGGCTTTGAAATTTTGAAATCTTCCCCTTACGGGGCAAATCTTGATCTCGGCAAGGTCGCACATATTTGGAATCACGGAAGTGTCATCAGATCATGGCTTTTAGAACTCTTGGAATCAGCACTTAAGGAGGATAGCACGCTTTCTAATATAAAAGGATACGTTGAGGATTCAGGAGAAGGTCGCTGGACCGTCAAAGAAGCGGTTGATCTCGGAGTATCGGCGAATGTAATAGCTTATTCTCTGTTCAAAAGATTTGAATCAAGGCAAGATGATCTTTTCTCCGATAAAGTTATAGCCGCGCTGAGAAAAGAATTTGGTGGCCATAAAATTTACAAAGAAGATGATAAAATTGATCCAACCGGAGAAAAAGATCTTAACCTGTAAAGATTTTTTCTGCACGGAATCGCTTCCAAAACCCACAGGCATCATAATTTTTGGTGCATCCGGAGATCTGACACATAGAAAATTGATCCCGTCGCTTTTCAGTTTGTTTTTGAAAGATTTGCTTCCGAAAAATTTTTACATTCTCGGAATAGCGCGCACCAATTTCACGGACGATGAATTTAGAGAAAAAATAATCGCTGAATTATCAAATGAGTATGATACCGGTAACGACGACAAAATTCAAGCATTCTCGGAAAGATGCTTTTATCTTTCAGGGGATTATGAGTCACTTTCTTTGTATTCCGATCTTAAATGGAGGGTTAAAAGTCTCGATAAAGAATTTTATACTGATAGAAACAGGATATTCTACATGGCTGTGCCTCCGGATCTTTACACGTCTATAATAGATAACCTTGGGGATTTAGGTTTAACTTACGAAGATTCATCTTATTCGAGAGTCATCGTTGAAAAACCATTTGGATTCGATCTTGAAAGTGCTGTAGAACTTGATAAAAATTTGCATCTTGTTTTAAGAGAAGATCAGATTTACAGAATAGATCATTATCTTGGAAAAGAAACAGTTCAGAATATACTGATCTTCAGATTTGCAAATTCTCTTTTTGAACCCGTATGGAATAACCGTTACATAGACAACTTTCAAATAACCGTCGCAGAAGATCTTGGTGTTGAACATAGAGCCGGATATTACGATCACTCAGGGGTTATAAGAGATATGTTTCAAAACCACATGATGCAACTTTTATCCCTTGTTGCAATGGAACCGCCTGCATCATTCGATGCAAATGAAGTTCATGATGAGAAAATAAAATTGTTTAGATCTGTAAGAAGATTTCCAGAAGATGAATTGAACAGGTGGATAATCCGTGGACAATATGGGTCAGGAGAAATAGATGGCAAAAACGTTGTCGAATATCGTCATGAAAAAGGAGTAAATCCGGAATCCAAAACAGAAACGTTTGCAGCGGGGAGATTTTTAATAGATAATTGGAGATGGAGCGGTGTGCCATTTTACATGAGATCTGGCAAAAGACTTCAAAAAAGGGTAAGCGAAATAGTCGTGACGTTTAAACGTGTCCCTCATTCCATCTTCCAACAACTTTCCATCGATAACATACCACCGAATATTTTAAGAATAAACATCCAACCGGAGGAAGGTATAGTTCTGTCTTTTCAGGCAAAACATCCAGGGCCAAAGTTGTGTATGAGCACCCTTACGATGAATTTTGATTACGAAGCAGTATTTGGAGAAAAGCCTCCGGACGCGTACGAAAGATTGCTTTTAGATTGTATGCTCGGAGATCAAACGCTTTTTGTGAGAGATGATGTTATGAAAGAATCATGGTCTATCTTCACGCCGATCATTCAAAACTGGCAAAATGAACAAGCACAGGTAAAAAACGAATTGTACATCTATCCATCCGGAAGTTGGGGACCAAAAGAGGCAGACGAATTACTTCAAAAAGATGGTAGATCATGGCATCAATTATGATTAACAACTATGCTGAATCAACTTTAAATATGCAATATCGTTGGCTCCTGCATTCCCTAAAATAGATGATTTTTACGTGATTTAGTGTAAAAGCGAATCTTGCTATTGACAATTTATTTTTTTTGTGTCATAATATTCGAAACTTTAAGGAAGTGTTGAATGGTTATGTGCTTAACATGTATGATTTCTAAAATTAACAACAACAATAATAACTCAATCGACATCGGTCGGTTGGGTTAGTTTTTGATATAAAAATCCCAAAAGGCCGATGAGAAAACTCATCGGCCTTTTAAAATTTTCAGGAGGTGTTAGAATGGTAAATGTTCAGGAAAGTCTCAAAGTAAAAAGAGAAGTGTTAGAGATTTCAAGCGAGATCATGTCTGAATCCGGACAATTTTTGAGAAAAGCGGGGTTTATCGAAATTCTGCCGGTTATCATCTCTCCTATAACAGATCCTCTCAACCACAGCGTTTTTGACGCCTCAATCGATTATTACGATGGCAAGTACTCTTTAACCAAATCAATGATCTTTCACAAACAACTTGCGGTTAGAGTGTTTCCGAAAATTTTCACATTTTCTCCGAACATACGTCTCGAAACGGAAGACAAAAAATCAACAGGAAGACATCTTATAGAATTCACACAACTTGATCTTGAAGTCAAAGGTGCGAAAAGGGATGATATTTTAACTCTTATAGAAAACATGTTCGTGGAAGTTTTTAAAGATGTCGATGAAAAATTTGGTCAGATCATCAGATCGATGAATCCTCATTTTTCAATTCCCAAAATTCCTTTTGAACGTGTAAAATACCTTGAGGCTTACGACGAATATGGCCCTGATTTCGAAACTATCCTTTCAAAAAGGGCCACAGAACCATTCTGGCTCATAGACATCCCGATAGAGGAAAGAGAATTTTACGATAGGTTAGATGGAGACGGTAAGGTTCTCGTCGATATGGATCTTATATATCCTTATGGCTTCGGGGAAGCCATTTCCGGAGGAGAAAGAGAACATGAGTACGAAAAAATTCTTTACAGAATGAATCTTAAAGGCAACGATCATGAAACTTTAAGATGGTATCTTGATGAGGTAAAAAAAGGGATTCCACCATCGGCGGGATGTGGAATCGGTATCGAAAGACTTACAAGATTTGTATGTAATTTAAAGCATGTTTCCGAAGCAAGGTTATTCGCAAAATTACCAGGCACTGTTTCAATATAGAAAAACAGCCCCTTAGGGCTGTTTTTACTTTTTCGTGTTTGAATATCTTTTGTTAAACCTATCAACCTGTCCTTCGATGTCAACTATGTTTGACCTTTTACCTGTGAAGAACGGGTGGCACGCGGAACACACTTCTAACGTTATCTTATCTTTCGTAGATAACACTTTGTACTCTGCACCACATGCGCATGTAGCCGTAACTTCGTGCAACTGTGGATGTATACCTTTTTTCACGTTAAAACCTCCTATGAAGACTTCTCTTTTATTATAACATCTTTTCCTTTTTCCGGAGTAACTTTTATTCCTCTCAAAGATTCAAAAAGCACTACGATAAACCCTATAATCAACGGTATGAAATATCTCAAAATTCCCCATTCTATGGTGATGGTTGCAAGATATCTTCCCGGTATTATCGCTGAAAAGAAGAGGTAAAATTCTCCCTCTGCAGTTCCGGTTGATCCAGGCGTCGGAGAATAATATATTATAAGCGTGGCAAGCGATTGAATAGCCAAAACATCCAGAAATTCTTGAATACCGTTGTTGAAAAGGCTCAAAGACGCTATCGTTGGAAGCACGAGTAAAAGGCCAGTACCGCTTGATACAATTGAAAGTATGAAAACGAGAATCAAAATGTGAGGTTTTTGGGTAAAATTCTTCGCACTGTCTGAATATTTTTCTATCTCGCTATCAAACCTTTGAAGTAACCATTCGGCTTTTGGCCTTATCTTTTTGCTAAATTTGAACAATGCTATGAATTTTCTTATAACGTTGAAAAATATGTTGTAAACTTTCCTGTTAAAATTGAAAAGTATCATAAGAACTATTATTGAGGATGATATGATAAAGCCGATTATGGCAAGCGAAAGAGCCGAAGGGACACCGTTTAACAACACTATAGCGCGTCTTAATTCGAAAATCGCTATCATCTCTATTGCACCCTGCCAGGCTATAAATTTGAAAACGAGTATAGAAGTCGATATTCCAGGCGAAACCCCGACTTTATTCAAATAAACGATTTGCATAGGTTGACCACCCGTCGACGAAGGCGTTATCATTCCAAAAAAATTGGATATGATGGTTGCTTTCAAAGATCGGAAAAAACTTATCTTCGACTTTGAAAGTCTAACGAGTATGTAAGTGTTAAGCGCATCCGTTATCCATGAAACCAACATGAGCCCTATACCAATGAGACCCCACCAACTTTTTAAAAAGAAAAAATAAAGATCGTTGAGATTTATGCCGCCTCCGAAATAATTGAGCAAATATATCATCACCACAGACACTATACCTATGATGACAGCATAAATCGCGAATTTTTTCAATTTGCATCACCAATTATCTTTTTAAGCGCCTCTTCCTCATCCATCCCAAAATTCATCTTCATTTCAGTTATTTTTTCGAGTGCATGTTTTATATCCATACCGTCCATTTTATACTTCTCCTTTAAGAGAGCACCGTTAACTTTTTTTAGCGTTATTTTCGATAACTCATCCAAATATTTAAAAGCACTTTTTTCTGTCCTTTCATCGTAAGCAAGCGTAAATACTGCCTCAATGGGAAGTGATTTCATCAGAATGTAGAGATCGAAATTACTTTTGGGATTTACAATTGATGAGATGAACTCATCATTTTGGATCGATGAAAGAGCGTTAACAAATTTTGAAGGCATTCCATAAAGTTTTATTATTTCAACCGATCTTTTGAACTGACAATTCTTGAGAATAAGCAAAAAAATGGCGTACAATTTGTTTAACTTCACGAATTCATCCATTTTTGCCATTGTAAAGAATTTCGAGAAGTTGATGTTTGACTCACAGTAAAGCACTTTTAAAATACCATATTGTTGATAAAATTCGAATATTTTCGAAGCCTTTTCATCTTCAATGGATCTCTCAAATTCCGATCTGATCCTTGAAGGTGTCACAGAGAAAAGATAGCCGTTTTTAATCGCGGTCAGCAGCAGTGATTCTGTGTTCGACGATAATTCATAATCAAATCTTGCTGCATACCTTAAAGCCCTGAGAATTCTCGTTGGATCCTCTACAAAACTCAAACTGTGTAATACACGTATCTTTTTATTTCGGATGTCTTCCATTCCACCAAAAAAATCTATCATCATTCCGAAATTGTCTGGAGTTAGATCTATAGCCATAGCGTTTATCGTAAAATCCCTTCTGTAAAGATCCCGCCTTAAATTAGATCTTTCAACCTTAGGCAATGCTCCAGGCACTTCATAATATTCCGTACGTGCCGTTGCAAAATCTATCGATATTCCATTTAACTTTATCGTTGCCGTCCCGAATTCTGGATATGTAAGACACCGAACATTTCTAAAATTCGCAAAAGTTTTTGCCATCTCGATTCCGTCACCTTCAACGACGGTGTCTATGTCAAGACTTTCTGTGCCCATGATGAGATCTCTTACAAAACCTCCCACTGCATATATCTTTTCTCCCCTTGAAAAAGCAAATTCTCCTATTTCTTTGAGCATAGAAAAAAGTTTAGAAGAAAGGGTTTTTTTCATCTTGTCGATCATATTCCACACAAGGTGATATTCCATCGTTGTGCTTACAATTGCCCTTACAAGGTCTCTCCTTGTTATTATCCCAATTACCTTTTGATCGTCATCGACAACGACAATCCGTCCAACGTCGTGAATGGCCATCAATTCTCCTATTTTATGAACTTGATCGTCACCCTTGACGGTTATAACCGGTATACTCATCACAAGTGATAAATCATCGATGCCGGATTTGATGGCACGATCAAGGTCCTTTTTTGTCACCATACCAACTGCGTGATTTTCTTCATCTACAACCGGAAGTCCTGTAAGACCTGTTTTGTCGATCACCTTTTTCACATCTGAAATGTTCATTCCGACTTTAACGGTTGTGACCAGACTTGTCATTATATCCTTGGCTAAAAGATTCACTTTTTCCGAAAATTCCGCCATAATTGAACCAAGATTGAGACCGGATTTAATACAAAAGGCAAGGGCAAGCGCATCATCTTCATCGGTTATCGGATCAAGCAAAGCCTTTGTTTTTGAATATATCACAAAAGCAAACAACTTCATATCTTCGATGGAGGGATTTAACTGCTTTTTTTGAATTTTCACCAAAAGCCGGGACGTTTCACATCTCGGAGATTCCAATTCTTCTTCTTTGAAATTTATCTCAAAATTCCCAATTTGGGTAAATTTCTTGAGCGCATCGTCAACTTTGCCAACAAGTAAAATTTTAGACGATGGATAAAGATATTTCCAAGCCACAGCACTTCCTAATCCATCTAAAGTGGCAGGGAATTTCTTAACTTTCATATTCCAACTCATGCTTGTTTTCATCAAATACGAAAATCATGCTTTTATTCTCCTATCACCGTTACTCCCGTGCCACCTTCACCTTCACGTCCTATTCTGAATTTGACATGCTTTGATCTCAGAAAAGACCATATGCCATTTGAAAGTTTCCCGGTGCCTTTGCCGTGAATTATAAAACCAACCGAATTAGATTTTATCATACGCTCAATAAATTCTTCAACAAGTGGGATCGCATCTTCTACCGTTAATCCCCTTAAATCTATTTCATTTGAAATTTTTTCATTTTTGACATATTCGACGTTTTCTCTGTCTGTTTTGATTTTTTGGGGTTTTTCAATTTTTTCGATTTTTTCAGGGGAAATTTCAACATTCGATCCTTCAACATCAAGAATAACCGAGTCTTTTTTGAGTGATTTTATCTTTCCAATCACGTCTGTACCTTTTATTTTTACGTAAGAGTTTGAATCAAAAAACAGATTCGACGATCTTCTGGTTTCAGATTTTTCAAGAATTTTTCTCAACTCCTCAAGTCTTTTGTTTTGCATCACAAGTTCCTCTTCATTTTTTGACGATCTCAACCTGTGTATGGCCTCTTCTGTCTCTTTTTTTATCTTAAGAATCTGATCTGAAAGCAGCCTTACTTCTGAAGATAATTCTGCTATTTCTTTTGATTTCAACTTTTCAAATTTAGATTCGTAATCTTTTTCTTTTTGTTCAAGGACTTTTTCTCTTTGCGTTATATTTTCAAGTTTATCTTCGTAATCTCGGATTCTGGTTTGAAGTTCTTCTATGAGCATATCGCCGTTTGAAAAAGCGGTCGATCGATTTTTCTTAAAATTTTCGATAATTTCTTTTGATACACCCATCTTTTCGATGATTTCAAGTGCTCTGCTTCTGCCCGGCAGATCCATGTACACGCGGTAAGTCGGCTCCATCTTTTCGATGTCAAAACCCACCGAGGCATTTCTGACATTCTTAACGGAATAGGCAAGATTTTTAAGTTCCAAAAGATGTGTGGTGACAAAGACCTTTGTACCCTTAGAAATCAAGATATCAAGGATAGACTTTGCAAAGGCAGCACCTTCAGATGGCTCCGTCCCTTCTCCTATCTCATCTATCAAAACTATCGTTTCAGCATTTGAGATCTTGCATATTTCATTTTCCCTTAAAACTCTTGCGGAAAAAGTGCTCAATTCATTTTTAACGGACTGATCATCACCTATGTCAGAGTAAAGTGATTGAAAAAGTGAAAGTTCGGTTCCATTTTTTGCCGGAATGGGAATGCCGACCGCGGACATCAAGGAAAAAAGGCCTATTGTCTTTAAAAAGGCCGTTTTACCGCCCATGTTTGGCCCACTTACGACTATAACGCGATCTGTGTCCTTTATTTCAACATCTATGGGAACAACTTTGTCATTTGGAATAAGCGGGTTGCGACCTCCTACCACTTTGATGAATCCATCCGTTCTTACCACCGGTATGATGCATGAATTTTTTAGACTGTAAGAAACTTTTGCGTAAATAAAGTCAAATTCACCCATTGCGTTCATGAGTTTGAAGATCATGTCGGCGTTCTTGACTATCATATCAATCCCGTTGTTGACTATTTTCGATATCTCGATAGATTCTTTAGATCTCGCTATGGCGAGTGCATCGTTAAGTTCTATCATCTCTTCTGGTTCAACGTAGTAGGTCTCTCCCGTTGCCGATTGACCGTGTATTATGCCTTTTACCTTTGATCGGCTTTGCGCATCAACGGGAAGCACATACCTTTCATGTCGTTGGACAACAAGCGCTTCTGAAATGTAGCCTGATTTCACTCCTTCTGCAATCATTTTTTTTATTCTATCATCTATTTCTTGCTCTATTCCATGTATTTCCTTTCTAATTCTGACAAGTTCTGGAGAGGCACTGTCTTTAACACTTCCATCCGGATTGAAGGTTTTATCGCAAAATTCGACAAATCCTTTCGGAGGGATCATCTGTACCGCAATGCTGACCATCGAAGGTACAGACAGAAGTAAATCTGAAATTTTTTTCGAAACTCTGAACAGTTCGCCAAAATCAACAAGATCTTTTGTACCGATTCTTTTGCCGTTTAAAATTGATTTCAAAGGTTCTTCCATGTATTCAACCTTGGACAACAAAGAATTTATTTGTTGAAAGACATCTGTAACTCCGATAACCTTTAAATATGCCTCCCGAGGATCTTCGTCAAATTTCAGATTATCAAAATATTTTCTCCCGTAAGGAGAAAAAGATAGATCTTTTAAAGTATCTATAAAAGTATAGAATTCCAATTCTTGAAGGGTTTTACGATCGACTTTCAAAACTTCAACCTCCGAAATTATAATTCATAGAGACGGTAAAAGGACTTAGGAGTTGGCCAAAATTCGCTGAATCAAGAAAAGTGTAAGAAACGAAAAGATCGAAACCAAGGTAATTCTTAACCACCAAACCCGCACTTAGGGCGTTTGAGATCTGGGCATCTATTGACCCTTTGTAACCGCCTACAATGCTGAAGAATCTCGTCAGAGGAAATTGAACACCGGCACCAAATTCTTTTGATGTGAAGTTAACGAAAGTGTTAACATCAAAAGATGAAGTTGAATATCCGACTCCGAGGATCATCTCTGCCGGATAATTCTCGACAGTTGGTGGTGTAGATTGCCATGTTATGGAAGCCAAGGCATTTTTCAAAACAGCCGCGAAAGTGTAATTACCCGTTTGAAATATGCCACCCAAATCCATTGAAAACCCATTTATCACGTCTGTGCCAAAAAAGCCATTCACGCCCGTACCTATTGAGATATTCTTTATTCTGTAAGCGATTGCCCCAGAAAATATGTATTGAGAATAATTTAAATCGCTGACATCTATCGATCTGGTTGTTTGCATTGAACTGCTAAAGTAAAAGTTGCCGGCATTTAAAGATCCGGCAAGAAAATCATTCCTTATAATTCCCAAGTAATGTTCAATATGAGAAAAGAAAAAGCCACCTTCGGTCGCGATTCCTGCAGGATTGTAAGCGATGGATTGCGGGCCTGCAAAAACGGTATATAAAGCACCACCCATAGATATGCCATAGGCAGACGGGTTGTCTAACTCGTTCAGCACATCGCCAAAAGTGACAATAGAAAAAACCGTTAAAAGTATGAAAACATAAATTATCTTTTTCATCTTATCACCTCATTTAGAGATCGCAAACGGTATTGATCGGGTTTGTGTGAAATTATTTGGAAGATTTCCAATCCCTATAATCGCAACGTACAAACCGTTTGAAATTGAAGATGGATCAAGCGTGTAAACAAGATTTCTATTCGAAGCCACTGCCATTCCGCTTTGAAATCCAACGATCCTTCCGCGCATATCGTACAGATACAATTTGTAATAACAGTCATTGTTTACGGTCAGATAGAAATAAACATTTCCTTGCCCAATCAAATTAGAAGGAACTGACCAAAATGAGACGATAGAAGGAGACTGATTGCGTTGCACCTGTGCATTCAATCCAAGTGCGTAAGTGCCGGTTTGGGCTTGAAAATTAACCATTTGCATGCCCACTTCAACGTTAAACGGTACCGGTGAGAGTTGCCATTCTCCATTCTGATACGAATAAACTTTTATATCATCAAAAAGTCCATTTACAGTTTGATTGAAAAAGTAAAGATTGTAACTAAAAGAAGCAACAGGCGTAACGTCAGAAACGATGGAGATCGCATCCGATACCTGATTGAAATTCGAATAACCTGTGTAAAAATCCTGTGGATTGAAGTTTTCAAGATAGACGGCTATCAAAGATGGAGAAGGGAAAGCATTGGGCGGAATCGTAACCCATCCGCCATCGGAAAGGGTGATGTTTATTCCACCGCTTAACATGTATTTTGAAAAACTTTTCGATATCATACTTGAAGTATTCAGGAAAGTTGCCGTGATGGTAACATTTCCCGGCTCTTTGCTGTACGTGTAAGTACCAACCCAGGTTTGATTTATGTTTTTCAGCGGAACAACATATTTGACAGAAACGTCTTTAACCGTGACAGTCGGTGTAGATACCGAAGAAACATTCACAACTACCTGATCTTTGCCGTTGACAAGGTTTATGTTCATGGAAGGAGTGATGTTAACTGCCCGTACACTTACGCCTGGATTTACGCTCATCTCAAGACTTTGATTTTTGTACACATACCCAACTATTATCTTTGATAAAGTGTAAGTACCCGGTAATGTCATGTTCAAAATCGATGAAAAATCATTTCCAGATGGTTGTAAACTCAACATTTGCGAATTTTGTGGCGTCAGCCACACCATGTAAATGTAAGAAAGTGAGACGTTATTCGAATAATAAATTGAAAAATTTGCGGTTACGTTACTACCGACGCCAAAAGTTGTGCCTGAAATCATCACGGGAGTTATGACAAGGCCATCTGGCCCCAAAAGGAACCTTGAGAGTAAATAATTTGACATCCCCGGGCGTGGATCATTCGTACTCATAATGGCATCGAGTGTGTAAGAATATCCCGGAAGAAAGAATCCGCTTGGATTTACCGAGATGGTTGCTGTCTTTCCAGCTTGAATTTCCCCATTTAAGGGAGTTATAGAGAGACCCGTCGGCGATGAAAAATTTGTGAAAGAAAGTGTTTTGGATCCTATGTTTTGAACATTCACAACGTACGATTGCAAGCCGTTGGATATGAAAGGAACGTAAACGATAGTCGATTGAACACTCGCGGCAGCTATATCACTTGTAAAAGTTGCGACGTTTGAAAAAAATGTCTCGCTGGCAGTTTGTAAAATACCCTGCGCTTTGTAATTCGCATGATCGCTGACGTTGTAGTTACAGATATATTTACCGTCAACAAACGATGGAATCAAACTTTGAGTTGAACCTACTGATAAATTGTAAACCCAAATAACGGCGGAAGCTGAAGATGAAATGGTCGGGGATGAGTACATAGTCAAAGTTACGGTGCCATTCAAAAGGAAAGTTGGTGTTGCCGTCAAAGAAACAGATACACCCATTGCAAAAACCGGAATCATAATGGTCAGCGTAAGAAATAAAAGTTTTTTCATTTTAAAACCTCCCCCAACGCTATCGTCAATCCTTACTCATAATTTTTTTTGGACGTTTATACTAAACCTTTTTTAAAAGTGAAATACAAATTTGAGTTTGGCACGCGGGGCATGATGCCTCAAGATGGCCAACGCTGCGTAGCGAGGACAACCACCGAAAGGCGCATGCCGCAGCCAACAACATTTCACATTTAAAACTGATCAGGTATAATTATCTCACAAAAAAGTTCAAAATCACATCTCCGTAATTTTTTTTGGACTTTAGGTGTATATTTTTGCCTTCGTTGGGTAATATTTCCTTTTCAAAAGATTCTATAACGATTATGCCATCTGATCTTAGTATCTTTGGATGACCGTCGATCTCTTTAAACGTTTCGAAAAGTAGTCCTGTTCCGAAAGGAGGATCGGCAAATATGAAATCGAAATCAATGTCCTTTGACATCAATCTGCGAATTGCTATCCTGAAATCAAGGTTGAGAATCGTGAAATTGTCACCAAACTTTTCCAGATTTTTTCTGATCGTGATACAAGATGACCTTGATATTTCAACCAAGGTGGTTTTCTCAACGGATCTGCTAAGCGCTTCAGCAGAAACAATACCGCTTCCCGCAAAAAGTTCCAACATCTTCATGCCTGTTACGTCTATCATGTTAAAAAGTGCTTCCCTGACGATTGCAGGCGTATAACGGGTTCTTTTATCTGAAACGGCAGAAATATTCATTTTCGAATATCTGCCACCTGTTATTTTCATCAACCAACCTCCACAAATTTGATTTTCTCACCATATCTTTTGTTTATCTCTTCAAGAAGTTCGGGATGATTATCGAGGTTTGGATCTGCTTCTACAATTTCACCCGCATCTTCTCTTGCCATCAACAATATCGCTTCGTCTTCAACAAGGTTGGCAACTTTGAATTCTGGCATACCATGTTGGCGCGTACCCATGAATTCTCCGGGACCACGCATTTTCAGATCGTATTCGGCAAGACTGAAGCCATTGAAAGTATGCTCAAAATATCTTAATCTATCGAGTTCAATGCCACTGGTAAGCAAGATGCAAAAAGATTCGTTGCCGCTTCTTCCCACCCTTCCTCTAAGTTGATGAAGTTGCGCAAGACCGAACCTCTCTGGATGCTCTATTACCATGACACCAGCGTGCGGTATGTCTATTCCAACTTCTATCACCGTTGTGGAAACGAGCAGTTGAATTTCTTTTTTTAAAAATTTCTCCATAACGGTTTCTTTTTCTTCCGAAGACATTCTGCCATGGAGCAAACCTATCTGTCGATCTTTAAAAGGACCGTTTTTAAAGTCTTCGTAAACTTTTTTTGCGGCGCTGAGTTCTATTTTCTCAGATTCTTCTATCAAAGGAACAATCCAAAACACACTGACGCCCTGATCCATTTCTTGCATGGCAAATTCGTAAACTTCGTCTTTTTTGGCATCATTCACTATCAAAGTCCTTGGATTTTTTTTGCCGTGAGGCATTTCATCTATAACCGTAACATCAAGATCGCCGTAAAAGGTCATGGACAAAGTCCTCGGAATCGGAGTTGCCGTCATTACAAGCGTATCGACCGCTTTACCTTTGGACATGAGAGTTTCACGTTGCTTGACGCCAAATTTGTGCTGTTCATCTATCACGACAAGTCCGAGATTCTTGAAATTCACATCTTTCTGAATCAACGCATGTGTCCCTATGATAAGGTCAAGTTCTCCAGATGCTAATTTTTCTTTCACATCCATCTTTTCCGAATTCGCGGTTGAACCGGAAATAAATCCAACTTCGATGTTCAAACCAGACAAATCTTTTTTTATCCTATCGTAATGTTGTTTTGCAAGCACATACGTTGGGGCCATGAATGCGACCTGAAACCCACTCTCGATGACATCCAAAGCCGCAACTTCGGCAACGACGGTTTTGCCGCTGCCAACGTCTCCATGAAGTAATCTGTTCATCATTCTATCACTCTTTAAATCTTTCTCAATCTCATCAATTGCGCGTTTTTGTGCATTGGTAAGTTTAAATGGAAGAGATTCGATGAATTTCTTGGATATACGATTTTGGAATGTTTTGGATATGCCGCCCTTTGATTGGACGTTGTTTTTGATCATCATTTTAGATGTTTCAAGCAGAAAAAATTCGTCGTATGCAAGCCTTTTCTTTGACACCTTGAGATGGAATTCGCTTTTCGGGAAGTGCATTCCGTAAATCGCACGCTTTATGTCTATAAGTTCTCTTCTCTTGAGAAATTCATCCGGAATGATCTCTTTAAAAGCGCTTATGTACTTTACATTGCTCTCGATTATGGATCTCATTACTCCCTGAGAGATGCCAGCGGTTAAATCATATATCGGAAATATGCTGGGAGGTGAATCGTCCACAATTTGAAAGTCAGGAGAGTAAACTTTGAAATTTCCGTATTCTTTTTTTACCAATCCACTGAAGGCTATCCGCTTTGCTTTTGACAGGGTATCGTAAAAGTAATCCTGATTAAACCATACAAGGTACATGTTGGAAAAACCGTCTGTGACAACGACATTCACAATCTTGAAATTTTTAACTCTTACCTTCTCAACGCTCACAATTTCGGCAGTCGCGGCGACCTGTTCACCTACCCTAAGGTCGAGTATCCTCAATGGTCTTCTCCAATCATCGTAAAGACGAGGAAAATGATACATGAGATCTCTGATTGTATAAATACCAAGTTTTTGTAACGCTGCTTCCCGGATTGGTCCGACCTTTTTACCGAATTTCACATCAACATCGAGGTTAAGCGTTTCATCGCTAATTGGCGGAGATTCAACGAGATTTTCCATTCTTAACTTTTCTATCATCCTCATCCCGTTTTTTAACCTTACCTCAACGCGATCTTTTGTCAATTTCGAAATGCCCATGAAATACCCACAAAAAGCCTCAAATCTTTCTTTTACATCCGACGTGACAAGTGTTTCTTTGATTGCATCTTTTATGAATTTTTCAAATTCGGAAGTTTCAAAACTTCCATCCAGCGTTCCATTTATTTTTTCTTCAGCGGCATCTACGAATTCTTCAAAAAGCATCTGCACCATAACCTTGTTTATCGTAAATACATTTGTACGAGATTATGAATGTTCATCCTTTGAATCTCCATTTGATTTGTTTGAATTTGAAGGTAAATGTTCACAACGATTTCAATCGTTATAAGCAACAAAACGATGATCAGTAAAGTAATTTGACCTTCATGCATCTTCGATCCCTACAAAAGGCAAATTACGCTTTTTTTGATCGTAATCGAAGCCATAACCAACTATAAATTTATCTCCTATCTCAAAACCGACAAAATCTATCGGCACATCGACTTTTCTATGAGCCTTTTTTTCGAAAAGCGTCGCAACCTTAAGTGTTGCCGGTTTGTATTTCGCAAAATATCCAAGAATGTAATTAAGCGTTATACCGGTATCGACTATGTCCTCGACGACGAGTATGTGCTTACCGTATATACTTTCATCAAGCCAAGATTTTACCCTTACGCGTTCGGTGCTTCCCGTGCCAGAATAACTTGAGACCTGGACAAAACTGTAAAGCACGTTCATGTTTATCTCGAGCACAAGATCGCTGAAAAAATGGACTGCCCCTTTCAAAACACAAACCGCCATTATCTCGTTTGTAAAAGGACTGTAAATGCTTGTTATTTCATCTCCGAGTTCCTTAATACGAGTATGAATCTCTTCTCTTGTGAAAAGTGTTTGCACGAAGCACCCCCATTTACATTTCGAATATGACAACTTTACGATCAAATTTTCTCATATCTTCTAATTTTACTTCAAAAGCGCCCTTTACGTTTGAGATATCTTTAAAAGATGATGTGAAATTTTCAAGTTTTCCGAGTTCAAAACTCACGTATTTGGTCATGTAATGCATCGGGAAAATAAGGTGCGGTTTCAAACGGTTGACAATTTCTGTTGCCTGTTTTGCGTCTATGGTGAACACTCCACCGACAGGTATCATCACGGCATCGAGATTTTCAAGTTTTTTAAACGTATTTTCATCGATCATATGACCCAGATCACCAAAATGCGCAACAGTCATAGATGATGGAAATTTCATCTTGAAGATGATGTTGGGACCTCTTTTTGCACCCTTTTCTTCGTCATGATAAGATGGTATGCCTTCGATTTGAAGGGTACCAAAATTGTAAATACCGGGCTCTTTGATGACTTCAAAATTTCCTCTTAACAAATTGTGAGCGTTATGGTCGAAATGTTGATGACTTTCGGTCACATGGGTAGGTTTTACGTTTGGAATCGGATAACCAACACTTTTGTCAAAAGGATCGGTCACAAGAAAAATACCATCATCTTCGATGGCAAAAGAAGAATGTCCGAACCACCAGAATTTCATCGCAGATCACCCACACTTTCAAAATTAACATTTGTTGGTGGATCTATCTTTTTCACGTGATAGGGAGAATATTTTTCCTGGTGTTTTTTCGAATGCCAACTCAACAACCAGTAATAAATCCCCGCACCTGCAAGAGAAATTCCAAGAGACCAGAAATTCCCAAATTTTGTCACATTTATAAGTGTTATGGTCCCTCCAATGAAGATGATAAGAGGAATCCCGTAAAGTAACATAGATAGTTTCGTAGCGTTCAAATTTTTTGGAGTTTCAAACTCGACATAATCACCCACTTTTACATCAAGATCTCTTGGTTTTGGAATAAGCGTTTGAGAACTCGAGTTTAAAGCACAATGACTGGCCATAATACACTCAGAACATGAACTTGTCGAAGTAACTTTGACTATTATAGAACTCTTTTCAACCTTTATAACTTTGGCAGTTTCTATCATCAAGATCACCACCTTTCTGATATAATTATTATATCACTGTTTTAAGGAGAGATAAAGTGAATTTAGATATTTTAACCGTAGAGGTTGGCAGCACAACGACTGTTTTAAGCGGATTCGTGGGGATTGGCGATCGTCCAAGACTCTTTGTACAAGGTGAACATTACACGACCGTTAACGAAGGAGATGTGACGATCGGAATAGAAAGGGCGCTTGAATCGATTGAAAAAAAGATCGGTGAAAGGATAAATTGGTCGCAGATGATCGTTTCTTCAAGTGCAGCGGGTGGTCTTAAGATGACCGTGCATGGCCTCGTATACAACATGACCGTAAGAGCAGCCAGAGAGGCTGCATTGGGAGCAGGAGCGATAGTCGTTTTTGCCACAAGCGGAAAGATTTCTGCCGAGACAATCGATGAGGTTAAGAAAATATCGCCAAAACTCATTCTGCTTTCCGGAGGAGTAGACAACGGGGAAAGTGAAACTGCCCTTTACAACGCAGAAATTTTTGCAAAAAGCGATCTGAACCTTCCATTTGTTTACGCAGGGAACGCTGCCGTTGCATCAAAAGTTGAAAATATCTTCAAAGCGTCTGGAAAGGAAATAATCGTAACTCAAAACGTTTATCCAAAGGTCGATCTTTTAAACGTTGATCCTGTCAGAAAGATAATTCAGGATGTATTCGCAAAACATATAATTCATGGTCCCGGTATGTCTAAACTCGATGGAAAAGTCACGGGAAAGATAATTCCCACGCCGGCGGCCGTTATGTCAGCAGTCGAGATACTGGAAAAGGAGATGGGAGATTCTCTTGCAATAGACATCGGCGGCGCGACAACTGATGTTGATTCTATAACCAATGGTTCTCCGGAAATTCAAAAAATTCTCATTTCGCCCGAGCCTTTTGCAAAAAGAACGGTTGAAGGAGACCTGGGCGTTTTCGTGAATGCAAAAAACGTTGTTCAAAATTTTGAATGGATAAGAAATGAATTTTTGGATCATCAAGCGCTTTTAGACAGGATCACACCTTATCCGCAAGATGAAAGAATGGAAAAGTTCATTAAAGCTTTGTCTTTGGCCTGTGCTTCTGAGAGTATAATAAGACATGCCGGCCAGAAAAGATATCTTTATGGCCCAACGGGAAGAATTGAAATTGCCGAAGGAAAGGATCTTACGGCCGTGAGAAACATATTTGGCACGGGAGGGGTGTTAAGCCGCTCAAAGTCAAATCTTGAAATATTGAATGAGATCAAAAACATCTCTAAAAAGCATCCCATGGCTTTATTGCCAAGGCCTGAGGTCAAACTTTACGTTGATTCAAATTACATCTTTGCCGCTTGCGGCCTTATATCTCAAATAGATCCTGAATCCGCAAAGAAGTTGTTGATGGAAGATGTCAAAAGTGTTGGCTGATATCATAGTAAGGACGGATGGCGGATCAAATCCAAATCCGGGACCATCTGGTGTTGCTTTTACGGTGGAAGAAAAGGGAAAATTAAAATGCGCCCATTGTGAATACATAGAAATGGCAACAAATAATGAAGCAGAATATATCGCTATTTTAATGGCTTTGGAATATTTAAAGGCGCGTTTCCCGGGGAAACGTGTAAAAATCCTTAGCGATAGTCAATTGGTTGTAAGTCAAATGAAAGGCGAATATAAGGTAAAAGCCAATAATTTACTTTCAATAAGGGAAAAAATAGATGACCTATTAAAAGGAATGAAAGTAGAATTTGAATGGAATGAAAGAAAAGAAAATAAAATCGCCGATCGTCTCGTCAGATTTGTAAGGGGGGAAATTGGAATTGAATAAGATCTTTGATTTGTTTTTTACCCCTAAAGTGTTTTTCAAAAATTCAACATTTGGACCTTTTGATTCCTTGTTATCGACTTTGATCTTGTGGCTTGTGAATATGATCGTAATTTTTCCCGTGTTCAAAGAAACACCGCTTTTTGGTGGTTTTTTTTATTTTTCTCTTGTAATTTTAGCCCTTATATTTCTGTATGAAATTTTTTCTGGGGCACTTCATATGTTCGTAGCAAGAAATGAAAAAGTTTTTTGGGGATTTCCGTACGTTTTAATCCCGCATATTTTAACAGGCTGGATTCTTTCCGTTGCGCTTTTTTGGAATTTGTCTTACATATTTCTTGCCATTCCGATTGTGTGGTCTGTTCTGCTTGAATTTTATCTCGTCAGATCCTCGATGGGAAGAGGCATTCTGTACACATTAATGATGAGAGTGTCAAGAGACATTGTCTTTTTTCTGGTGATTGCGTTTATCTTCAGGAGATGGTTTTTATGAATATCGGTATGATGAGTGATACATACATCCCGCAAATAAACGGCGTTGCCACTTCGGTTCACCTTTTCAAAGAATATCTTGAAGAAATGGGAAATAACGTTTACGTTTTTGCTCCTGTTGTTCCTTCAAATGAAAATCACGCTTTCAAGGTAAGTGGGTTGAAATTCTTTTTTGAGCCTCAGCACAGATTTGCAATACCCTTGTCCCAAAAAATACTCAAATTATCATCAAAATTGGATCTTGAAATGGTTCATTCTCACGCTCCTTTCAGCATGGGCTTTCAAGCGATAAGGTTAAGCGAAAAAATCGGAATTCCGCACATACACACTTATCATACGCTTTTAACGGAATACAGGCATTACCTTCCAATGCCACTTAGACCAACGGAAAAAGCCGTAAAGGAATTCAGCATGTGGTTTTGTAACATGACAGATGCGGTTATCGCTCCAACGGAAAAGATAAAGACCGAACTTTTGGATTATGGTGTGAAAGCACCCATTTACACGCTTCCAACTGGCATAGATGTAAAAAATTTCCAGAGGGGTTTAAGGTATTCGATAAGAGAAAAACATGGCATACCTTCAAATGATAAAATCATACTTTTTGTGGGACGGGTGGCAAAAGAAAAAAATATTCTTTTCTTGATAGATGCCTTTTTCGAACTTCACAAAAGAATTGACAACACAACGCTTATGATAGTTGGAGATGGCCCAGAAAGACAAGAAATAATTCACAAAGTGTCACATCTTGGCATAAGAAATAAAGTTGTATTTGCAGGTTACATAACAAGAGAAGATATAGTAGAATATTACAGACAATCGGATCTATTCGCTTTTGCTTCAATTACAGAAACTCAAGGTCTCGTCGTTTTGGAGGCTCTTTCAGCTGGACTTCCGGTAGTCGCTGTGGCAAAAGAAGGGATTGCGGATGTACTTGTCGAAGGTAAAGGGTGTTTACTCGTGGAAGAACCCATTATAAAACCTTTCGTGGATAAAATGGAAAACATTTTAAAAGATAGAAATCTGAGGTTAAGGCTCTCAGACGAAGGTGTGAATTACGTTAATCAAAATTGGTCAATGGACACGATGGCCAAGCACTTGCAAGATATATACCATGAAACCGCAGATCTTTCAAAAAAAAGGAGGAAGATATATGGTACCAAATCTTTTTTTACTTATCTACACGACATCGGATTACGGTTTTTCTAACAACTCTTTGGTATACCGTCAAAACAAATCCGAAATTCAAAAGGCCGTACTCTGGACTATTCTTATAGGTCTTGCCCTTTCATTTAATTTACTTGTTTTTCAGACAGGAATGATCGCAATACTTACCTACATAATCATAACGGCGGGACTTACATTTTTAAAACCAAGAAGCGATAAATTGTCTTGGTACCTTGGAATGGAATTCCTGAATCTTGGCGTTGCGCTGCTTTTCACATTTATCTTCAGCGCTTTCATCGCCGAACACAATTACATAGAACCACCATTCATAAATTATCTTTTTGGACTTGTTCTGTCTTCCGTTGTACTCGCCGATATTTTTAGAAGATCCAACTTGATAGACATCAAATCTAACGATGCTGATGGAAATTTTGAAAGAATTCTGATCTTCATATTCATAATGGCACTTCAGTGGTGGTATTTGGCGATAGTACTTGGCGGAATGCTGATTTACAGATTGATAAGATACAGAAAATTCGATAAAATGTGGATTATAAGTCCTTTAGCCGGAGTGATACTTTCATTTCTTTGGCTTTTGTTAATGAACTTTAGTCTGATTTAGTTTCAAAGTACTCATGATATGCGTGAATATAACAACAGATGTTAAGTATAGATTTAAAGTGCTTTGACAAGTAGGCCTTTATTGAAAAGTGTAAAAAGCCTGGACATTTTGTAATATACTAAACCTCTTTTAAAAGTGAAATGAATGAACAGCATGTAGCACGTGGC